>Ga0102924_1000519_pt1 | contig 48523 bp, 33 predicted proteins | sample PaiPotPPM11metaG_FD_80116 | JGI IMG/M metagenome (GOLD analysis project Ga0102924, IMG submission 80116) | Iron sulfur acid spring bacterial and archeal communities from Banff, Canada, to study Microbial Dark Matter (Phase II) - Paint Pots PPM... ... | reverse complement strand
GGCCGCAGAGCCTTATTTCCTGCAGGCGATGGGGCTGGAGCGGAAGCGGGCAGAGCGGTCCGGCAAGCACTTCCTGCTGATGCTGTTGGCGGGCGAGCAAGTCTTTCAACAGGGCGGAAAGGTAATCGGTCAAGTGACGGAGGCGTTGGCGGACTCGATCCGGGAGACAGACCAGATCGGCTGGTACCGGCAAGGCCGGACGATGGGGGTGATCTTTACGGAAGTGAAGGTGGCCAACGCGGACGTGACACAGGAAGTATTGAAGGCGAAGGTGGGGGCGGCGCTGCGAAGCAAGCTGCAGGCGGAGGACACAGCGAGAGTTCGGATGTCTTTTCACCTGTTTCCAGAGCCTGTGGAGGGTGATGGCTGGCATTCTTCACAGAGTTCCGTAGTCCACCGCGAAACACGAGAACCGAATGCGGGGCGACGTGTAGCGCTGCATGTGAAAAGGCTCGTCGACATCGTGGCCAGTGCCGCCGCTTTGCTTGTTCTCTCTCCAATCGTTGTCTTCATCGCCGCGGCCGTCAAGCTCACTTCCAAGGGGCCAGTTCTTTACCGGCAAGTCAGGATTGGGCATTACGGGCGGCGCTTCACATTCCTGAAATTCAGGTCGATGTATGTCAATAGCAGTTCAGCGATCCATCAGGAATTTGTGAAGGGTTTGATTCGCGGCAACGGCAAGTCCAGCATAGACAACGGCGTGTCCCACGTAGGCCATGGTGCGTCCCACCAAGCGAAAGACGCCCCGGGCAAGGCTTATAAGATTGTCCGCGACCCACGAGTGACGCCCTTGGGCCGCTTTCTGCGAAAGACAAGCCTGGACGAGCTGCCCCAGTTTCTAAATGTCCTCAAAGGCGAGATGTCACTGGTGGGGCCGCGCCCCCCGGTACTCTACGAGCTTGAGGAGTATGACGTTTGGCATCGCCGCCGACTGCTTGAGGCCAAGCCGGGAGTGACCGGCTTGTGGCAAGTGAGCGGGCGCAGCATGACCACCTTCGATGAGATGGTGCGTCTCGACCTGCGCTATGCCAAGTCCTGGTCGCTGTGGCTTGATTTTTGCATCCTGGCCAAAACTCCCTGGGCTGTATTCTCCGGTGAAGGAGCTTACTGAACCCTTATGGCTGACAGCATGATTCGAATCGCCGTGATCGGCTATGGATACTGGGGACCAAACATCGTCCGCAACCTGCAAGGCATTGACGGCGCTGAAGTAGTGGCAATCTGCGACCGCGATCCCAAGGCCTTGCAGCGGGCTCGACAATCGTTTCCGAACATCGAGACTACCTCCGTGGAGTCTGACCTGCTCACGTCGCCCTACATTGACGCCGTGGCCGCCATCACGCCGGTGTGGACGCACTTCGAGCTGGCTCAGGCCGCCCTCCAGAATGGCAAGCATGTGTTTGTGGAGAAGCCGTTTACCTGCGCTTCAGGCCAAGCCAAGCGCCTGATTGAGCTGGCGGAGAAGGCGAAGCTCACCATCATGGTGGACCACACCTTCCTGTTCACCGGTGCGGTGCGCAAGATCCGCCATCTGATTGATGACGGGACACTTGGCGATCTTTACTATTATGACTCGACGCGGGTGAATCTGGGCCTGTTCCAGCACGATATCAACGTGATTTGGGATTTGGCGCCACATGACCTCTCCATCATGGACTATCTGATTCAGTCGAAGCCCGAAGCCGTGGTCGCCACGGGCGAAGCCCACCTGAACGGGCTTGCGGACGTGGCCTATATCACTATCTACTTTCCTGACAGCGTGATAGCCCACATCAACGTCAACTGGCTCTCTCCCGTAAAGGTGAGGACGACGCTAATTGGCGGTGAGAAGAAAATGCTGGTGTGGAACGATTTAGCGCCCGACGAGAAGATAAAGGTGTATGACAAAGGGGCGCAAGTCAAGAAGGGCGAAAGCATTTACGATCTATTGGTTAGCTACCGTTCCGGGGACATGTGGGCGCCCAAGATTGACGGGGGTGAGGCGCTGCGAAGGGAGCTCGCTTACTTCATCACCTGCATCAACAGCGGCGAACGGCCCATCAATGACGGGCTTTCCGGGTTGCGCGTGGTTGAGATGCTGGAAGCGTCCGACCGGTCCTTGAAGGAAAAAGGTAAGGCCGTGCAGCTTTAAGCGGTTGGCGGCCATTGCCCCCGGCGCCAGGACGGGCCGGGGGCGGAAGCTCCTGAAGTCGTTAAAACACAGATTGTGAAGGTTTCAACTTGGATTCATCCAGCACGCTATGTGGGACGGAGCGCGAGGCGAAATCAGAAAGTTAATCTCAAAATTATTACCTGCCTGGCTAAAGTTTTGACAACTCTCAACCGATAGCGCTATAAAGTGACCCTAAAATCTATCGGTTGGAGAAAGTCGGATGGGATTGTTGTCGAAGCGCATGTTTGCAATGTTAATGTTTATGGGTTTGGCGATTTTCAGCGGCGTGGCAAAAGGGAATAACGTTTACATCTCTCAAAACGGTGGGACTTTCACGGGCGGATCGGCGTGCAATGGCCAGACCACCGAAACCCCGGCTTATTTCAACACGGCGGGAAATTGGACCAGTGGCACCCCAACCGGGACTCAGATCGGGCCGGGAACCACGGTGCATCTTTGTGGGATTTTTACGGGGACGGCTGGTAGCACAATACTGACCTTCCAGGGGAGCGGTGCTGCGGGCAGTCCGATTACGCTGAGGTTTGAAAGTGGTGCGCAACTGACGGCGCCGTATTGGAATAACATAAACAACTACAGCGGGGCCGTAGTCGTCCATAACGTCAACTACGTTGTGATCGATGGGGGGACAAACCAGGTTGGAGGCACACCATTGATTACCGCAACGGCGAATGGCACCGGACTGGCAAATCAGCAGCCGAGCTGCGCCATATTTATCAATGGCGGAAACAACGTAACGGTCCAAAACATGACAATCAGCCCGATGTATGTGCATCTGATGACGCCGAACGACACAAATGGCGATCCAAGTAATGGAATTTACTATGCCGGACCCGGCCCTAACATTACCTTCAGTAATAACTACGTCAGCGACGCTTCATCCTGCCTCACTGCGGATCAGGCTGTATCAACGATGACGAACGTCATCATCAGCGGCAACACAACCCGGAATTGCCGTTGGCATATCCGAACTGACGGGGACAACGGCAACGGGGCCGTGAACGGCGTGTATGTCTATGGCAACGACATGTCGGGCTGGGAGAATTGGGCAACGACGGGCGGTACGTTCCACCTCGATGGCGCATGGTTCGCGGCGACAACCTCTTCCTCTTCCTTCACAAATGGGTATTTCTACAATAATTATGTCCACGGTTACATGGATGGATGTGTTGGAACTGCCTTCCTTTATGTTGCTGGAAACGTCTCAAACTCCTATATCTTTAACAACGTGTGGGAGTATGACGTTGGAACGCCGCTGAGCGGTTGCGGTTCTCCGGTGATCGGACCTGGAGGTGGACTCATTACCTTCGGATCGGATTCTCCTACGCCTGGAAGCCCGGATAACGTGTACGTCTACAATAATACCTTCTATTGTACAAGCGATTGTGTGACGCAGGGATTTGGATCGACGATCCCAAACACCGTCTTCTACAACAATATCGCTTTTATGCCAAACGCCAATGGGACTACGGGAAATTCTCTGATTTTCGCAAGCAGCTACGGCTCATTTGAGAGTGGCGGAAATATCCAGGTCAATGCGGACCACAACAACTGGTACTATCCGGCGGCTTTTAATCAAACGGGCACCCAATATAGCCAAGGTTCCCCGTTTTACTATCAAAATTTCGTCCAATGGCAAGGGAATACTCGATCCGGCAGCACTTACGACCGAAATAGCAATGCCAGTAATACCGGAATGGCGATTGATCTCAACTCATCCTCGCCAATGACGGCTTTTACTGTTACTTCTGGTTCGCCTGCGGTTGGTCTCGGCGTGAATTTTTATAGCACATGCCACGGACAACCCAATCCAGGGTTGGGGGCGCTGTGCGAGGATTCTGCTGGAAGCTCAAGGCCACCGACAGGAGGATGGGACGCGGGGGCGTACAACTATGTTACGACGAACCAGCCCGCTCCTCCTACCAATCTCACCGCCGTCTCACACTAATTGTGCCAATCTGAGTGAGACGGTTACAGGCCATTTCTTTTCCGCCAAGACGCCACCGGTACCGAGAGCGTAGCGACGTCCTGCTCTATTTGAATCGAGCTAATGCGAGTTGCATGCTTGGCTTGACCGTAAACCTACCCACCGCCAATTTTCTTCACACCACTCCGAGGCTTCAAACAGTTTGACTCACAGCTTCTCGGCGTGATCTAAGTTGCTAAGAGGGGCTGTGCATGACTTGGAATTCCATGGAGCGCTTGATTGACCGATTTACCTGCGGTCGGCCTGCAGACTAGGCGCGGCCCATCTGGGCCCGCCTGGTTGGAGCGAACCGTTACGATCGCCGTCCGGTCTGTGCCGGGCCTTCGGGACTGGTCAGCATCAGAACGCCACGTGCTGGCAGCTAAAGGAAGTGCATGGAGCCTTGCTGGGTATGGAGCCAGCCAGGTTCTTCGCCTGGCCACTACATTGATCCTCGCGAGGCAGTTGCTAAGCCCTAAGGCTTTTGGGCTCGTGGCCTTAGCCAACGTGTTCTTATCCGGTCTGGAAGTCCTCTCCGACATTGGCACCGGGATGAATGTTGTCCAGCACCTACGTGGAGATGATCCAGGCTTCCTCGACACGGCTTTTTGCATGCAGGCCTGTCGCGGGTTGGCCCTGTGGGTGCTTGCGATCTCGCTCGCGTTCCCCTTCGCAGCCATTTACCATCAGCCGCAGGTACGGATGCTTGTAATTGTTGGGGCGTCGACTCTTGCGATCCGTGGCGTGACCAGCAGTTCGGTATGGCTTATGACCCGGCATGTCGATCTCCGGAAGCTCACAATGTTGAACGTCTTGGGTGATGGGTCCGGTCTAGTCGTAACCATAGCCTGGGCTTTTGCCTCCCCAACAGCTTGGGCGCTTGTTGCTGGCAAGGTGGTGACAGCGCTCGCGTTTACCGTGGGATCGCACCTTTTTGCCGAGCGTCGGGTCCGGGCGCGTTGGGATCGGGCGGCGGCAAGAGACATCCTTATTTTTGGCACAGGGATGTTTTTGTCTTCGGCCACTTACTTTTTCTCCGGGGAATCCGAGCGTCTGGTGGTGGGAAAGTTCATTTCGATTACGGAATTGGGTTGTTTTTCGCTGGCACTTGTTATGGCTAGCGCGCCGCTAGGTGCACTTCAACGCCTTATTTCCCAAGTTTTTTTCCCGATGATCTCCGAGACCTTCCGCCACAACCCCCGCGCTGCCGCCCGGCACTGTCGTACGCTAAGGCTCTTGCTTTCCGGGGCGAGTATCATCATCGGAGTGGGCTTTCTCACGTGCAGCGGCTTGGCCGTGCGCCTACTGCTTAGACCGGAGTACGCAATGACGGCGTGGATGCTCCGCCTGCTTGGCTTGCGCGCAGCCCTGGAGCTATTCGGCAGCGGAGCGGCCGTTATGCTCTTCGCTGTCGGGAGGTCCAAATATGCCGCTATTGGAAACACCGTGAAGCTAGCCTTCCTGATGGGCGGCCTCTTTCTCGCGTTTCATTACTTTGGGTTCCGGCAGGCAATGTGGGTCCTGGCGGCCGCCCCCCTTCCGCATTACCTTGCACAGATGGTCGGCCTGAATAAGTACGTAAAGCCCGTAGTTCGGACGGAACTTGCATGTTTCGCGGGCTTTGCTGTGACCGTCTTGGTAGTGGCCTTCTTTCGGCGAATGCTCATCTAAGGAATTGGGAGTCCGCAGGCATGTTATCGACGGATAGAAGGGACAGACGGCCGTGACGACCGGCCCCCTCGTGAGTGCAATCGTCCCTACGTACAACAGGGCAGGTCTGGTAGTCAGGGCAATCGACAGCGTTCTGAATCAAAGTTATAAGAGCATTGAAATCATTGTCGTTGACGACGGCTCTGAGGATGATACGCAGGTCGTGCTGAGGCGTTATGGAGATAGAATCAAGCTTTTGGCATTGAAAAACTCTGGGCCGTCCGCAGCACGAAACCGCGGGATTGAAGCCTCACAGGGGGAGATCATCGCCTTTTTAGATTCCGATGATATATGGTTGCCAAACAAGCTGGAGCGGCAGGTTGATCTCCTGGAACGGGCAGGGCAGCGAGTCTCCTGTTGTCTCTGTAATGTCACGTTGATGCTCGCGGGCGGGAGGTCGGTGTCGTCATTCGACCTTGCCGACATTAATTTCAACGAAGAAGAGGCGATTTTGCTCAATGCGCCTGAGGTGCTGGCGGCGCGGAGTGTACAGTTTAACCAGGGCGTGGCAGTGCGGCGGGACGTCCTTGAGAGGATCGGAGGATTTAACGAGGACCTATGGTGCCTGGAGGATTACGACCTTGCGCTCAGGTTCTCGTTAACCGGGAAATGGGCGCTTATCCGCGAACCACTTGCAATTTGGTACGAGGCGAGCCCGGGAAGTCTTCGGGAAAAGGCAATGAGCGAGGACGTCCGCCTGGCCAAATGCTACATCGAGACACTGGAAAGGGCGCTTTCCAACACTCGATGCGAAAGCAATTACGCGAACATGCGTCGGCAACTGAGATGGCAGATAAGCAGCACACGTTGGCTGCTTCAAGAATTTCGGCTAAAGCGCCTGGGTTTTCGGGGAGCGCCGGTTGTTAGCGGACTTTTCCGGATGCTGCAACGCTTACGGAAAGCTGCCTACCGAAGGTCCCCCTGGTTCCCCCGCGTGAGGGCCGTTCCTTTAAGCCTTTGGGCATGACGGGCCGCTCGGGAGGCGTTCGAGTAGACCTCTGCTGGTCGCTTTATTCTTCTCACATAACAAGTCAGCAGGCCTTGCTTCGGGCTTCAGATAATGTGGCGGGACACTCTGCCGCGAAAGCCTGGCGAAGGCCTGGGGCGATCTTGCAAGATCAGCAGAGTAATCCGCTGCCTGGCCTGAAACGAGAATGATGAGTCTGGCCTCACGTCTAATCCCCCCCGAATGCCGACCGGCAGGCGACGTGCCGGAGATTGTTCTGGCACAGAGGCCGGGAATACAAGCCTTCGCACGCTGGCACACCCGGATAAAGTTTCGTGTGATGGAACGCTTGTTCCGAAAGCATCTGGGGCCGGGCGCGAGATTTCTCGATATGGCCTGTGGAACCGGCGACGCCCTGGCGATTGCATGGCTGTGCCAGCCACAGTGTGAACTCTGGGGTTTGGACATTGACCGGGAAAGTCTGGCCGTCGCCAGGCGGCGAGTGCCGGCGGCAATATTGCGGGAGGGGGACATGCTCAATCCCGATCTTCCCAAAGCGCACTTTGACGCCGTGCATGAGTTTGGCGCGACCTTTATGGTGCCCAACTGGGAGGCACTGGCCAAGGTATACCTCTCGCTTTTGCGTGACGGGGGCATACTCCTATGGGAATTGCCACAGAAGTGGAGCGCAGCACATATTTCGTACTTCCTGTCCCTGGCGCCGAAGATAACTGCAGCGGACACTGGGATTAAACGAGTCCTCCGCAGCTTCCTGCCGTCAAAATATACCTTTCACAGCGAGGGAGAGATTGCGAAGGTGTTGAAGTCAACGGGTTACGGCTACGAAGTCCTGGAGCGCGTCCCCATATGGTATTTCTATTGTCCAAGGTATTTATCCAGGGTTCTAAACATCCTCTGGAAGATACTGGGGGATCGCTTGTATGACCGTCTGGACAAGATCAATGGCATCGTTTGGCCTCGCTACTCCGGCTACTATTTGGTGATCCGGAAATTGGGTTCAGGCGAGAATCCTTGCTAAACGTTAGATGAGTTGGGCAGACAAACGCATCCGAGTGTTGTACAGCTTCGGCTCGAAGTTGGGAGGGGGAAGGGCCGACACCACAGCGTGGCAACAGGTAAAGGGCCTGGCCGCTGCCGGGGCAGATGTTCTGGTCTTTCCCGGCGTCCTTAAATGGCCCTTACCTCTCGGTGTCCGCGTTCGGCCGACACTTTCCAGGGGCAAGCTGCGGATCCCCTATAAGGTCCTTGGCAGATTGCGGGCCTATGCTTTGCATGACTACATTGTTTCGAAAAGGGTTGCGAAATTGGCAGGGCAGATCGACATTATCCACACTTGGCCGCTAGCATCTTTGCGGACTCTTAGAGTGGCTGCCAGGCTGGGAATTCCTACCGTTTACGAAAGGCCAAATGCACATACGCGGCTCTTCTATGAGGTAGCTCAAGAAGAGTGTAAACACCTTGGAATCACCTTGCCGCCGAATCATGAACACTCCTACAGCGCTGAGGTCGTGCGCATTGAAGACGAAGAGTATCAACTTGCAGGGCGCCTCCTTTGTCCCTCGGAATACGTAATGCAAACTTTCCTAGAAAAGGGATTTCCTCCGGCCAAGCTGGCGCGGCATCAGTATGGGTACGACGAGCAAGTGTACTATCCGGACCGTCAACCCAGGAGGGTAACCCTTAGCCTGAGCATGCTGTTTTGTGGCAGTTGTACGCCGGTGAAGGGGCTGCACTATGCGCTGGAGGCTTGGTTGCAGTCCCCAGCGCATCGAGATGGTACTTTTCTGATTGCGGGACAGGGCACGCCTGAATACGCGAAGCGACTTTCTCCCATGCTGACCCATCCCAGCGTCCACGTGCTGGGGTTCCGAAATGACGTACCCGAGCTTATGCGGAGAAGCGATGTCCTGGTCCTACCCAGCATTTCTGAGGGATTCCCTCTTGTTACCGCCGAGGCTCGCGGCAGCGGCTGCGTCCTGCTTGTTTCGGAGGCGGCAGGCGCGGTCTGCGAGCACCGGGTAAACGCTCTCGTACACAGGATAGGAGATGTCAAAACCCTGGCGGAGCATATCACGATGCTGTACGAAGACCGCGCGCTGTTGGAAAGACTGCGCGCCACCTCTCTGAAAACGGTCGGCGAGATCACATGGACTGCGGCTGGCAAGAGGCTTCTTGAAGTTTACCATGACGCCATCGTAAGCCGGTCACCCTAAGCATGATGCGGTGCGAATTCGTTTAATGCCTCCCTTGTTCGAAGTACAGGCGGATTATAATTGCCGGCAGAGACCTATGATAAACATGGACAAAGAGTTGAATAGCAGAGTTGATCGCGAACGGTGGCAGAGGGCGCAGGCATGGGAACGCGATTTCTGGCTGCACGAACAGACCGCATTGGCCCGATACGGAAAGAACTACCTCTGGCGCTTGCTTTCCCTTTTCGGAATCGTCGAGAAGTATCGGGGCGATGACAGTAACCGGTGGTGGAAGCAAAGGTTCGACAACTACTCATTTCTGCCCGGTGCGGTGGATAATGCATTGGAAGTTGGCTGCGGGCCCTACACGAACATTCGGCTCATCAGCGAGGTTTGCAGACCGCAGCACCTCTTCCTATCCGACCCATTGATACGTACCTATGTGAGATTCAAAATGAGTTTGGTCAATGAGCTGCATCGGGAGGCGGCATGTATCTTGGATGACCACCCCATCGAGGAGCTGCCCTTCGCTCACAATTACTTCGATCTCGTAGTGATGATCAATGTTCTCGATCACGTGCAAGACGCGACTTTGTGCATGAAACATCTCATTCGCATTCTAAAACGGGACGGGTACTTTGTAATCGGTCAAGATCTGACTAATAAAGAAGACCTCATGAACCATCCTGACGGGCTGTCTATCGGGCATCCGATTACATTGAATGAACAGTGGTTCCGGCCCCACCTGGAGGGTGCATTCAACGACGTATTGTTCAAAATCCTCCCGCGCGAGCTAGGGCGGGCGCCACATTTGCATTACGGGACTCTTTTGTACGCTGGAACCAAAAGATAGTGCCCTAAGTGGCCTCGCCGCTCCGTTGTTGCCCAGCGCAGAGTGCCCTGCTGAAATGGCTGCTAGGCACCACATACTTCTTCAGTGGCCCGTCTTCTGACTTGCCCACGAGAACGCTATGACACCAGAGGGCTTAGAAGCAAACTACTATTTTGGTGGTGGGGGTAACACGTTTGTCACGCCGCTGGGCTTGGCCATATTCATTGCCGCCTCTCTCCTGATTCTGGTGCTGCCCCGCAAGTATGCGGTTGTTCCCTTCCTCTTGGCGGGCATTCTTCTTCCCTTGAGTCAGGACCTGGTGATTGGCGGCTTGCACTTTATGCTGCTGCGCCTGTTGATCCTGATGGGCTGGGTGCGGGTGCTGGGAGCGGCAATCCTTTCCGGACAAAACCCGCTGCCAAATCCAATGAACAAGATCGACAAGGTTTTTCTGCTGTGGGCAGTGATGAACGCTCTGACCTACGTTATCCTGTGGGGCGCAATGGGAGCGCTGATTGTGAAGCTTGGGTTCCTCTACACGGCACTCGGCAGTTATTTCCTGCTGCGGTACTTGATCCGGGACCGCGAGGACGTGATCCGCGCCATCAAGATACTCGCAATCTTGTGCGTGGTAATTGCACCTCTGATGGTGGCCGAGCATGTGACGGACCGGAACCGGTTTGCGATTTTGGGAGCCCACTTGCTATCCGAGATTCGCAACGGCCGGGTGAGAGCGCAGGGGCCGTTTGGCCATCCGATTATCGCTGGAACCTTTGCGGCCATGTTATTACCCCTTTTTGCCGGCCTGTGGTGGCAAGGCAAAGGCTATCGCCTGGTTGCGGCGTTGGGTGTTGCGGCGTCCACAGCGATGGTGATTTCATCCTCCTCCAGCACCCCGGTGATGACGTATCTGGTTGGGTTGCTGGCTCTGTGCCTGTGGAGCTGGCGGGACAAGATGCGATTCCTCAGGCGGGGGCTGGTGGCGTCACTGCTGCTGCTGCAATGCTGCATGAAGGTGCCGATTTGGTTTTTGATTGCAAAGGTTAGCGCCCTTACGGGGGGCACGGGCTGGCACCGCTCCGAGCTGATCGACCAGTTCGTCCGGCATTTTGGAGAGTGGTGGCTGGTTGGGACGACACAGAACGCCTTCTGGGGTCTGGACATGTGGGACAGCATCAATGGCTATGTGAACGCCGGCACAGAAGGCGGGCTGATTACCTTCGTCCTGTTCATTTCACTTCTGGTTTACGGATATAAGCGAATTGGCGGCGGAAGAAAGCTTGCGGCCGATAACCCGAAGCATGAGCGCCTGATCTGGGCAATTGGTTGCTGCCTATTTGCCAACACCGTGGCTCTCTTTGGCATAACCTACTTTGACCAAAGCGTAGTCGGGTGGTATGCGGTTCTGGTGATGATCTCCGCTGCGACCCCATTCTTAATCGATCACGCGTGCGTAGAGGCCGACGGCACAGAGCTGGCCTACGCCGCGATTGACCTTGCTGCGGCAGGCCCTGAAAACCTTAGTGCCTGAAACCAGGCTTGATTCCTGGGGATTCCTCTAACAGCTTTTGACGTTGGCAGCACGACCATGGAAACCGTTCGCCCCACCTATTCAATCGTGATTGTGACCTGGAACGGAAAGAGGTACGCACTTGAGTGCCTCAAGTCGCTCGATGCGCAGGGCATCGGCGGTGACGCCGAGATTATCGTGGTGGATAATGCTTCGAGTGATGGCACGCCGGAGGCTATTGAGGCGGAATTCCGAGCCGTGAAGCTGATCCGGGAGAAAACCAATCTGGGTTTTGCCAAGGCGAATAATATTGGAATGCGGCTGGCCCGTGGGAAATATATCTGCTTGGTTAACTCAGACGTGGTCATTCCCCCAGGCTGCATTGAGAAGATGGCGGATTACCTGGCTGAGAACCCGGAGATTGGGGTGGTTGGCCCCAAGATGCTGAGCCCCGATGGCGGGATCGGTTATTCGGTGATGCGCCTGCCCACGGTGTGGAACACCCTATGCTGCGCGCTAGGTTTCCACTCCGTTTTCAAGAATTCGACAACGCTCGGTGGGTTCATGATGAGTGGCTTTCCCTACGACGCGACCGAGGACGTGGAGGTGTTGACCGGCTGGTTCTGGATGATCCGGCGAAGCGCCTTGGAACAGGTTGGTTTGTTGGACGAACAGTTTTTTATGTATGGAGAGGACATTGACTGGTGCCATCGCTTTCACAAAGCAGGATGGCGGGTTGTCTTCTACCCTAAGGCTGAGGCATTGCATTACGGCGCAAGAAGCTCTGCCAATGCACCGGTGCGGTTCTATGTTGAAATGCGAAGGGCGAATGTGCAGTACTTCAAAAAACATCATGGCTGGTTCGCTTCGTGCGGGTTCGTTCTTGCAACATGGTTGCACGAAATACTGCGGATTGTGGCGTACGCGGCACTCTTTCTGGCAAGAAGAACGCGCCGGCAAGAGGCTTCGTGGAAGATGACGAGAAGTTTTGCGTGCCTGGAGTGGCTTGCAGGGGTCCGGTCAACCCTGACCTGGTTTTGATGAGTGCCGGCATGGCGGATAGCACTGTGGTTGGGAACTCCTACGGGTTGGTCACCGCTGCGTTTAATGAGGCGGCTTTCATAGAGAAGACCATCCGTTCTGTCATAGCTCAGACCTATCGCCCGGTGCGATGGGTGATCGTCAGTGACGGCTCCACGGACGGCACGGATGAAATCGTCAAGAGATATGCAGCTGGCTACAGCTTTATTCATCTGCATCGGATCACCGAAAAGCACCCTCGCAACTTCGCAGCGCAAGTCAACGCCATCAATGCGGGAGTTGCATTACTGAAAGGCACTGACTGCGAGTTTATCGGAAACCTGGACGCTGATGTTTCAATGGATCCTGGTTACTTCGACCAATTGTTGGCGAGGTTCCGAAAAGATCCGAGACTCGGACTAGGCGGTGGTTTCATCTTCGACAAATGTGAGGACGGACGGTATCGGAATAGAAAAATGAATAACGCTAGATCCGTCGCGCACGCAGTTCAGTTGTTCCGCCGGGAGTGCTTTGAGTCAGTGGGGGCATATGTTCCCCTTCCCTACGGAGGACCTGATACCCACGCGGAGACTGCGGCTCGAATGAAAGGCTGGCGTGTTGAAGCGTTTCGGGACCTTCCCGTCCTTCATGAGAGGCCAACAGGGAGTGTTGGTGGGATTGTTCGCAGTTCTTTTCGACAGGGAAGGTTGGATTATTCTCTTGGTTACCATCCTATGTTTGAGATCGTGAAATCAATCCGAAGAGTTTGGCTGCAGCCGCGTATCCTTGGTGCATTGTCAAGATGGGCCGGGTTTTGCTACTGCTATTGCCGTGGTGAAAATAGGCCAGTCTCGAATGACTTCATTACCTTCTTGAGGGCAGAGCAAATGCATAACCTTCGGAAAGGGTTTGTGGTCTTTACAGGTAATCCAAGAAGTCAATGATCTCTAATAGATTATGAGGCTTCGCTCTACACTTGGTGACGCCCGACGACGCATGTTGTGCTCTCTACATCGTCGCGTTGTGGCATTGGGGAACTCAGGCCCATTTGTATCATTTGCCTTCGATGATTTTCCTCGCACGGCCTACACTGTAGGAGGCTCCATTTTGAAGAGTTACGGGGTTCGAGGCACATACTATGTTGCCATGGGGTTGATGAATACCTCAAACGACCTAGGAGAACAGTTCCGGCTAGAGGACTTGCATTCTGCCGCTGCGGATGGCCACGAATTGGCTAGCCACACGTTCAGCCACACCTCCAGCCGCAGGATTCCTCTGGCGGCATTTCGAGAAGATGTACGGAAAGGATATAGCGCGATCCGGGAGATCGAGAGTCTAGCTTCTACTTGTAATTTTGCCTATCCCTTTGGTGAAGTTACAGCGGCGGCCAAGTTGGCTTTGGGAAAGGAAATGCAGAGTTGCAGGGGCATTTATGGCGGTTTGAACGGACCACTGGTCGACTTGAACCTGCTTCGGGCCAACAGCCTCTATGGGGATGTTGATCGCCTCGATGCGGCGCAGCACTTGATCCGGGAAAACGAAAAGCGCAAAAGCTGGCTAATCTTCTATACACACGACGTTCGCCCCAATCCCTCTCCCTACGGTTGCACCCTCCGACTCCTCGAGTCGGCTATAGGCATGGCTGTCCACCAAGGGGCAACGGTTCTACCGGTGGCGGAAGTACTTGCACGCTGCGCCGTCCAAGGTCCGAACACTTGCTCGTCACTCTGAGTTAGCGCGAATAGCTCAATGCTAGGACGGCCGACATTCACCGCTACTCCTACGGACGTAGATTGGTGGCGGGGCTTGGTTCCGATCGAGTTTACCTTAGCGTGGGAGGACACGAGAAGGTTGTGGGACTTGCTGCACGATGAAGCTTACGTGCGGTCGTTGGGCGCCATGACCGAGAACCACACCGTACAGATGATCCAGGCGGGGCTGAAGACCAGCTACCCCAGCGGCTGGCAGATCGCGACGGACGCTAATCCTGCTGGAGAAAACTGCCCTGGTCGGAGCCTATACCCTTCCAACATTGAGCCTAGCGTGGATGCGTAACGGCGCACTGGTCAATCGAAATAATCGCCAGAGGGACAATCAGATCGGTTCTGTGGTCGGCGTCCAAACCAATACACAATAAGAGAGCGGAGGGCAAAACGATGAAGGGAGTAATTCTAGCTGGGGGCACAGGATCACGCCTCTATCCCTTAACGCGTGTTACGAACAAGCACCTCTTACCGGTATGTGACCGGCCGATGATTTTCTATCCGATCCAGTGCCTGGTCAACGCCGGCATCACGGACATCATGCTGGTTACAGGCGGTAATAATTCCGGGGATTTCCTGCGTCTTCTGGGGAATGGTAAGGCTTTTGGCCTCAAGCACATTAACTACACCTACCAAGAAGGAGAGGGCGGAATTGCGGATGCGCTTCGTCTGGCCGAGCATTTTGCAGACGGCCAATCCGTCTGTGTGATTCTCGGAGACAACATTGTCGAAACCAATATCACGGTGGCCTACGAGAAGTTCCAGAAGCAGTGTCAGGGAGCTCATATTATCCTCAAGGAAGTTGTGGATCCTCAGCGGTTCGGGGTGCCAGTATTCGACCAAGGGCGGATTGCTCGAATCGAGGAGAAGCCTGCGTCGCCGCAGTCTAACTACGCGGTGATCGGTGTTTACATGTACGACCACACCGTGTTTGACCGGATCCGGACGCTGAAGCCTTCGGGTCGGGGAGAGCTGGAGATTACGGATGTCAACAATTCCTACCTTGCAGAAGGTACCCTTTCCTACAGCATTCTCGACGGCTGGTGGACGGATGCTGGCACATTTGAATCCTTGCTTCGAGCGAATAACCTCGTCGCGGAGGGTGGTGCCAATAAAGTATCGCCTGCATCAATAACTGAACAAGTTGGGTACGCTATGGCGGAATGAATCTTGTGCTTTCCCGAGCGATAGGGCTTTGTCCGGATCAGTGTAGATTGCGTAAATACGCTCACCATGGAGGCCAATGGAAGTCGCTTCTACTGTAATTGCAGAAGTAAAAGTGATCAAGACCGAAAAGCATTCAGATAACCGAGGCTTCTTTTCTGAAATCTACAACAAACAATCTTTCTCGGGGGCAGGATTTCATTTGGAGTTTGTACAGGACAATCACTCGTTTTCGGCGAGCGCCGGAGTGGTGCGGGGGCTGCACTTTCAAGTTGCACCATTCGTCCAGTGTAAGCTCGTGCGAGTCGTTCGGGGAAAGATTCTCGACGTTGCAGTAGATTTGCGAAGGGGGTCGCCCACTTTTGGAAAGTATGTTGCGGCCACATTAAGTCGGGAGAACTGGAACCAACTGTTTGTCCCCGTTGGATTTGCCCACGGATTTTGTACCCTGGAGTCCGGCACTGAAGTAATTTACAAAGTAAGCAACTATTATTCCGCTGCGTGCGATAGAGGACTCTTCTGGAACGACCCTGAACTGGACATCCCGTGGCCTGTATCTGAAGGGAATGCCATTCTGTCCGAAAAGGACCGGCGATTGCCTCGATTTTCGCAACTTGTGGAACTTTTTGACTACAGAAGTTGATCTATCAAGAAAGGAAGATTGGCGTGAGACTCCTAATCACAGGCGGGGCCGGGTTCATCGGATCAAACTTCGTGCGCTATTGTTTGAGAGAGCACGCGGCCACTTCCATCCTAAATGTAGACAAACTTACGTACGCAGGAAACCTGGAGAACCTGCGTGACGTGGAGTCCCGTCCAGGCTATCAATTTGTCCAGGGTGACGTGACAGATCATGCACTACTGAACGAACTTTTCGCCACAAAAATTGATGCGGTGATCCACTTTGCTGCAGAGACCCATGTTGATCGCAGTATAGCCAATGCAGCGGAGTTCGTCAGTACTAACGTTGCGGGCACGCAATCGTTACTGGATACTGCTTGGCGGCATAAAGTAGAGCGGTTCATCCACATCAGTACGGACGAGGTCTACGGAAGCCTTGAAGCCGGTGAAATCTCGAACGAGAATTGCGGTTTGAAGCCCAATAGTCCCTATGCCGCCAGCAAAGCAGCTGCGGACCTGGTTGTTAGAAGTTACTGGAAAACTTATGGCTTCCCAGCGATTGTTACCCGTTGCACCAATAATTATGGTCCATTCCAGTTTCCTGAAAAGCTCATTCCTTTGATGATCACCAATGCCCTGGAGGGCAAAAGACTTCCCGTATATGGGGATGGTATGAACGAGCGGGACTGGATCTTTGTTGAGGACCACTGTAGAGCGATTTACCTGGTCTTAATGCGTGGGGTGCCAGGTGAAATTTACAACATCGGGTCTCACCGTCCAGTGTCGAATCTGGAGATGGTCCGACGCCTGCTGTTGATGCTCGGTAGCGGTGAAGATCTCATCGAATTTGTCTCGGACCGTCCGGGCCATGACCGCCGTTATGCGCTTAATTCGAAAAAGATTCGGGATGAATTGGGTTGGGAGCCCTTGGTCAGTCTTGAGGAAGGACTTGTTCGAACGGCCGAGTGGTATCGGTCCAACAGTTCCTGGGTTCAAAGAGCCAAGGATGGCGAATATCGAAAGTACTACCAAACCCATTATCACAATCGCGACGTGTTTCTGGCATCGTTATAGGGAAAGCCTTGAGAATTGCAATCACAGGAAGCAATGGCATGTTTGGCCAGGACCTGTCCACGTGTTTCGAAGCGCATCACAAAATCATAAGGCTTACCCGCGCTGATGCAGACATTGTTGATCCCGCCGAAACTTGTCACGCGATTTGCAAGGCTCAACCTGATGTAGTGATTCACGCTGCAGCCTACACTGCTGTGGACGAGTGCGAGTCCAGCCCCCAAACTGCATTCCGTATCAACTCAGATGGAACCCGAAACGTAGCGCTGGTCTGCAAACAGTTGAGGATCCCCATGGTTTACATCAGTACAGATTATGTATTTGATGGCACGAAAGCTGGAGCCTACGATGAAAGCGAAGCCCCCAATCCAATAAACGTATACGGACGAAGCAAGCTCCAAGGGGAGCGGCATGTCCAAGAGTTGCTGGGAACCTTTTGGATTGTAAGGGTATCTTGGCTTTTTGGGCCCACCGGCAAGTGCTTCGTGCAATCTATTATGCAGCAGGCTTTGCAGGGCAAGGACCTGCGCGTTGTTGATGACCAATTTGGTTCGCCAACGTATACGATGGACGCTGCTGAAACGGTGGAGCAACTCATCGACCGAGCTCCGCCGGGAATATACAATGTTACCAATCAAGGTCATTGTTCTTGGTTTGAATTTGCGAGCGATATTCTATGGAAGGCGCGGCTAGAAAATGCGAAGCTCATTCCCATATCCAGCTCAGAGCTTGATCGCAAAGCGAAGCGCCCGATGAATTCACGCTTGTCGAATTCACACCTGCTGGCTCAAGGTTTTGACCCATTACCGGATTGGAAGGAAGGGGTTGCAAAATATATTCAACGTGCTGGCTCGAAATAAGGCCGGATGGGAACCACAATATTCAACCCGGCGCAATCGTCCCGCATCCGCTCACTGACCCGTACTATTTCACTGATTTGGTAGTTGAGTGTTTCCACGTGATCGATTGAACGAGCCTCGCCGACGCAATGCTGCAGTTGATCAGGACCCCGGAAGTTCGAGAGAAGCTAGTCTACAATGCGAGCGAATTCGTTAAGGAGTATGTTTGGGAGTCGATTTGGCCTGTGTATCCGGATCTTGTAGGCTAGCTGGTGATCTCTCGCAATGACTACGGGACAGCGACAGGAATGAGGCTTGATCACGAGAAAAACCATAAAGAGTTTAAAGCTATCAGGTAACAAACACTCCGGGCAGGCAGTCCCTATCACTGGAGAGGACCGGAGGGCGGCCATTTGGTTTCACAGGAAATGTTGGTCGAAGGTGTGGTTAACTTGAACAGGACGGCTGAAGGTCAAGTCACTCACTGCGTTAGAATTTCAGGCAATGGCGCTAATGCAGAGTCTGCAAGACATGTAATGGCTGACTATTATCGTTGTCCGCCAAATCTGGTGCAGTTCCTCCCGGCAGGCCAACCGGCAAAGCCTCCAGGGTATTTCCGGCTAGGCCAGGAAACGATCTGCTACGGAAGGCTTTCATCTGGTGATGTAGCCCCGAGCGCGGGTGGGGAGCTGGATGACGTCCTCAGACAAGTCACAATCAACGGGGAAACGATACGACTTCCGTTTGACGCGAGCGAGGTGGTGGAGAATTTGCGACGCGAGCGCTACGCCGCCGGCTTCCGCCAGGAAGGGCCGGCCTTCAACGAGGTTTTGCGAAAGGCCTACTATGTTTTGAGACCACTGTTACCGGTTCCCGCACGGAAGTACATGCAGAAGACCCGGCTTCGCGGGTGGCATAAGTTACAATTCCCGGCTTGGCCAGTGGATTCGACGGTGGAACGGATTCATCAAAAGCTCCTGATCTTGTCACTCCAGGCGCAGGGCCTTGAGAGAATCCCTTTTATCTGGTTCTGGCCAGATGGGTTTTCAAGTTGCGCCATTATGACTCACGACGTGGAGTCTATATCCGGGCGAGACTTTTGCTCCAGCGTAATGGATCTGGACGAGTCATTTGGCATCCACGGCGCATTCCAAGTGGTGCCCGAGAAGCGCTATTCGGTTCCGAAGACCTTCTTGGAAAGCATTGAGAGCCGGGGGTTTGAAGTCAACGTTCACGATCTTAACCACGACGGCCGGTTGTACGCCGACCATGCGGAGTTTCTGCGGCGGGCGCGGCGCATCAATAACTACGCGAGAGAATACGGCGCCCAAGGGTTTCGTTCTGGCGCGCTCTACCGCAACGCGGATTGGTACGACATCTTCGAGTTCTCGTATGACATGTCGCTACCCAATGTAGCCCATCTTGATCCTCAACGTGGCGGGTGCTGCACGGTGATGCCGTACTTTATCGGAAATCTTGTTGAGCTTCCCCTGACCTGTACCCAGGACTACACCCTATTCCACATTCTCGGAGACTATACGATCGACATATGGAAGAAGCAGATTGCTTTGATCAGGGAAAACCACGGGCTGATCAGCTTCATCGTTCATCCGGACTACATCATGGCAAAGCGTCCGCAAGATACCTACAGAGCCTTGCTCGGGTACCTTACCCAGTTGAGGACAGACGGCAATATCTGGACGGCCCTGCCCAGGGAAGTCGCGACTTGGTGGAGAGAAAGAAGCAAAATGGAGCTGGTGTGTGAGGCCGGCAAATGGCGTGTTGAAGGCCCGGGAAGAGAACGCGCCCGGGTGGCTTATGCCTCCTTGGAAGGCAACGATGTGAGGTACAGCCTGGCTGACTGAAAAACCGGATGCAATGATGGGCGGGGGGCATCGTTGAACTTTTCTATTACCACAGGCCGCGACAGGACACTCGATGGCGAAGATATCTGGCAAGGTACTCGAGCGGAATATGTATATGGATGGTGGATACCTTGATAAGAATCCGCTCTGGCACATTGACGAGTCCCCATTTAAAGTTAGTCAAATCCTGCGAATGATCCAGAGGCATCACTTGCATCCAAAGACCGTCTGCGAAGTGGGTTGTGGCGCAGGTGAAGTGCTCAAACTGTTGCAGGAGCGGCTGCACAAAGACTGCAGCTTCTGCGGTTACGACATCTCGCCGCAGGCTCTTGAGATGTGCAAGGCTCGAGCCAACGAAAGGCTCCAGTTCAAGCTCGCGGACATCATTCAGGAGGAAGAAACCTTCTTCGACATGATCCTGGTTTTGGATGTCATTGAGCACGTCGAAGACTACTTTGGCTTTCTGAATGGAATCCGCCGGAAAGGGGATTTGAAGATTTTTCACTTCCCACTGGATTTGAGCGTCCAAGCCGTGGCGCGTAAACGGGGTCTGTTGAAGCGCCGGGAGCTCTACGGACACATCCAGTACTTCACAAAAGAGACCGCTCTGGAAACGCTAAAGGATGTGGGCTACGAGCTTCTAGACTCCTTCTACACGCCTCGATGCATCGACTTGGCAAAGGAAACGATTCAGAAAATAGCTGTGTTGCCAAGGAAACTGTGCTTTGCGATCCACCAGGATTTGACGGTCAGGATTCTTGGAGGATATAGCCTGCTTGTCCTGGCAAGATGAGGACCCACCAGATCCTGCAGCAAGCTTGGGTGAAAAGACGGCGGCGACTTGGCGTAGAGTTTTCTTGACCGGGTATTGAAGGTGAAGCAGCAATGAGTACTTGTGATGTTGCGATTATTGGCGCTGGTCCTTACGGCTTATCTGCCACCGCTCATTTACGCAGAATCAGAGGGTTGGAGATGCGGGTGTTTGGGGAGACCATGTCTTTCTGGAGCCACAACATGCCAGGTGGCATGAGGTTGCGATCGGCATGGAGCGCAACGCACATCGCAGACCCTGAAAACGCACTGACGTTGGAAGCATTCCAGGCAGTGCATGGCGCTCACTTTTCTGCTCCGGTTCCCCTCGATCAGTTCGTACAGTACGGGCAGTGGTATCAGCGTAACGCGGCGCCTGACCTCGACCAGCGAAAGATTATCCGGGTCGAGCGCAATCCAGCAGGCTTTCGGCTCACGGTTCAAGATGGCGAGGAATTCCGTTCGCGCCACGTGATTATCGCTGCAGGCATTGGTCCATTTGCGTGGCGCCCGCCAGAATTCCAAGCTCTTCCGTCGGCGCTTGCGACGCACACCTCTGAGCACCATGACTTCGGCAAATTCGCGGGGAAAGAAGTGCTTGTGATCGGCAGTGGGCAGAGCGCGCTCGAATCTGCCGCACTCCTCCATGAAGCTGGAGCTCAAGTCGAGGTTGCCGCGCGATCACGCCATATCCATTGGCTTCAGGGTTGGGCTTCTAAGACGCTTCACCGACGGCTAGGGAGATTTACCGCGCGGCTTCTCTACGCCCCCACTGATGTTGGACCCGCCGGCATCAGCCAGCTCATGGCCCGGCCGGACTTGCTCAGACGGCTGCCTCGCGCGCTCCAAGACAAGCTCAGAAAGAGATCAGTTCGGCCAGCCGGCGCACGCTGGTTGGTGGAACGGCTGCGAAAGGTGCCCATCAACCTCGGACGCTCGGTTGTTTCCGTGGCTCCGGTTGGAGAGCGAGTCAAGGTCCGGCTAGACGGTCAAAGTGAGCGAACGTTGGACCACGTTCTATTGGGAACCGGCTTTCGTACGGACATTCTTAAATATGAGTTCGTTGCACCCGAACTACTCCAGTCCATTCGCCAGTGCAACGGTTACCCTTGGCTCAAGGAAGGGCTTGAAACGTCCGTACCGGGCCTGCACATCCTCGGCGCCCCGGCAGCTTGGAGCTTCGGGCCGTTAATGCAATTTGTATCCGGCGCACGCTATGCCTCACATGCATTAATGCAGCGCATTGCCGGGAAACCATCAGCGGTCGTGATACGCCAAGGCGAGCCGGTAGCCTCAGGTCAAGAATGGACCACGCTGCACCGGCTCTAAAGAAATCCTCCTCAGATAAGACTATTCCTGCATCCAGCAAAACGAACAACACCCCGGAAAGAGCGACAGAAGGCGCTGAACCAGCCGGAAGCGGCAAAGAGATGAAAAACACCACTTATTACTTGAAGTCTAACGTGATGGCGGAGCCGCTTGTGGACGGCTGGTACGCCTGGGCACATCTGATTCCCCCTGCGACGGCGGCCAGAAATCTTACCGAGCGCCATCTTCGCATCATGGAATCTTATATCGAGTCGCCGGAGACTCACGCGGCGGCAGTGAAGAATCCCGCGATGCTGGGCGGCCCGTTTATGGATTTTGACAGGAATCGAGTCGAAGATGTGAAACGGCTGCGCAATCGAACTTTGTGCGAGCGCAGCCATCTGGTGAACCTCTCCCGCGCGATCGAGGCGCTCGACGGATTGCTGCGCGAAAAAGCAGCGGGCTACAGTCTTGAGTCTTTGTATTCGGAAGTGCCAGCATGCCTTCAGGGGTACGTGGAGTTAGTCTACGACCTCAATAACCACCCGTCATTCCGGCTGATCGAGCCTCTTCTCTACAAAAGCCCGTTTTATGACACCTCGCTGCAGAGCATGATGCTGTCGGAGATCAGCGCCGACGATCGGCCGTTTGTCCTGAGCACACCGCGGCTGGACACTGATGATTCCGTCCAATTAAAGATGCCGTTTGCCAGTGAACCCCTTGATGCACTATTCCAAATGAAGACTGTGCCGTCATCGATCGAGGCGATCCGGGGCACGCTCGGCCTGAACGGTGAAGACACAGAACGATTTCGCTCGTTCTTGACGACGGAGAAGCCGCGGCCGTATGGCAAGTACGAAGGCGATGGGGCGCGTTGGCGCTATTTTGGACATGCGTGCATCTTGCTTGAGACACGGGGAGTCAGTGTGCTGCTTGACCCGGTGCTCAGCTATACCTACGAGAGCGACATTTCGCGTTACACCTACGACGATCTCCCCGAGGTGATCGATTACGCTCTGATTACTCACAATCATCAGGATCACATCTTGTTTGAGACCCTGCTGCAACTTCGGCACCGCATCCGGAACATCGTAGTACCCCGGAACGGGGGCGGTGCACTGCAGGATCCCTCCCTGAAACTACTGCTGAAGCAGTGCGGCTTTGCCAACGTTATCGAGCTATCGGAAATGGAAGAGATTCCCTTTGACCGCGGCTCGATCACCGCTGTGCCGTTCCTCGGTGAGCATGGGGACCTGAATGTGTTGACAAAGTCCGCATACCTGTTGCGTGTGGACAGACATACGCTCCTATTCGCTGCCGACTCTTGCAACATCGCTCCCAAAATGTATGAGCACATCCACCGCGAAATTGGCGATGTCGATGCGTTCTTCGTCGGAATGGAATGCGACGGCGCGCCGGTCTCGTGGATCTACGGTCCCTTGTTTACACAGCGGCTGGAACGGCCTAAGGATCAGTCTCGGCGCCTCGCGGGGTCAAATTACGCGCGCGCGCTCGCCATGGTGAACCAATTCCGCTGCAAAGAAGTGTACGTATATGCTATGGGCCAGGAGCCGTGGCTCAACCACGTAATGAGCATCAAGTATACTGAAAAGTCGAACCCTATTATTCATTCAAACCACTTAATGGAAACCTGCCGGGCACGCAGTATCATAGCGGAGCGTTTGTTCGGCGAGAAAGAGATCCTCCTGGCGTAGCCGCATCTTGTACGATAAGGACCGGTAGGAATGAGGGCAATGACATTTGAGTCTTCCAATTCGGCGTGTGTGACGCTTCCCGAAGCATCCGGAAGGACGCTCCCGGAGCCCTTGCGGACATGGAATGAGACGGCGACGGACTACCCGCGGGACAATACCGTCGCTGAGCTCTTCGAAGAGGTTGCTGTCACGCATCCTAATTCCACGGCGGTGATATGCGACGGGCGACAACTCACTTATGCGGAGTTGAACGTGCGCGCCAACCGGCTCGCACATCGACTCCGCCGGATGGGTGTAGGCGCCGAAACGATGGTCGGATGCTGCATCGAGCGTTCTCTCGAGTTGTTGGTGGCATTGGCCGCAATACTTAAGGCGGGCGGTGCTTACGTTCCACTCGATCCGCTTTATCCGAAAGACCGCCTCGACTTCTTGCTGGAAGACACGGGCGCGCCAGTGATGCTCACACAGAGAGCGCTCGTTTCGACCGTGCTGGCCGGACGCGAGACCCCCTTCGTTTGCGTGGACGAACTCGACCACACCTTGCAGTCCACAGATGACACAAACCCACCAGCCGTTGGCGGGCCAGCGACCCTTGCTTACGTGATGTATACGTCCGGTTCCACAGGTCAGCCGAAAGGAGTGATGGTTGAGAACCGCGCCATTGTCCGTCTAGTTAGAAATACAAACTATTGCCACTTTGGCGACGACGGGGTTTTTCTTCAATTTGCTCCGATTTCCTTCGACGCTTCGACGCTCGAGATCTGGGGTCCGTTGCTGAATGGCGGACGGTTGGTCGTAACGCCTCCGCGGGCTTCTTCGCTTGGGGAACTTGGCAAAGTGATCCGTGAGCAAGGGGTGACCACGCTTTGGCTTACCGCGGGGCTTTTCAACCTGATGGTCGAACAGCGGCTCGAAGACTTGCGGCACGTTCGCCAGCTCCTTGCCGGGGGTGATGTTTTGTCACCATGGCACGTTCGGATGGTTCTCGAAAGCCTGCCCCATTGCCGCTTAATCAACGGATATGGTCCGACGGAAAACACCACCTTTACTTGCTGCCACACGATGCTTCCCGGCGAGCGCGTGCCGAATCCGGTCCCGATTGGGCGGCCGATTTCGAATACTCAGGTTTATATCCTCGACGAGCGGCTGCAGCCGGTGCCGCCCGGAAAAACCGGTGAGCTCTACGCCAGCGGGGATGGCGTGGCTCGCGGCTATTTGAATAATCCTGACGCCACCGCTGAGAAGTTTGTGTCAAATCCATTTGCGTTGGAGGCAGACGCTCGGATGTACCGGACGGGTGACCTGGCGCGCTGGCGGGAGGACGGTGTCATCGAGTTTCTTGGCCGAGTCGACAATCAGGTAAAGATTCTAGGGCACAGGATCGAACCAGGAGAGATCGAGACCGTTCTGCGCATGCATAAGGATGTAAAGGAAATTTGCATAGTGCCGCATACAGAAGAGACCGGATCAAAGCATCTTGTGGCGTACTATGTTCCCTCTGATCCCAGTTCTTCACCGCCCGACCTGCGGGAGTTCCTCCGCAGAAAGTTGCCTCAGTATATGGTCCCCGGGCTCTTTGTGCCAATGACATCGATGCCACTCTCACCGAACGGAAAGGTTGACCGGGCGGCATTGCCGGCGCCTGTGTTCGCCCCAGAAAATGAGAGCGCCGCCGCACTGCCCACGACTCAACTCCAACAAACAATCATAGACCTATGGAAGCGGATCTTGCACATCGATTGGGCCGGCATCGATGATAATTTCTTTGATCTCGGCGGTGATTCATTGCTGCTGGTGGCCGTACATTCGAACTTGCAAAAGGTGCTGCAAACGGAAATTGCGGTGACCGATCTGTTCGAATTTGCCACGGTCCGCACTCTTGCCAAGCACCTGTGCGAAAAGACATCCGTCTCACCTTCGTTAGGAGGAATCCAGCAACAGGCACAGAAGCAACGGCAAGTATTCGCCCGAGAGCGCGAGCGCCGGGCCGGAGACTTATTGTGAGTTTAGCCGAAACACAAGGCCCTCTGATCGAGGGCGTGGCGATAATCGGTATGGCTGGGCGCTTCCCGGGCGCACGGAGCGTTGCCGACTTCTGGCGCAACCAGCTCAACGGGATCGAAGCGATTTCCCACTTCCGCGTGGAGGATCTTGAGGTTCCAGACGCGGCTGATCTTGCCCAGGATCCTAATTATGTTATGGCACGATCGACTCTCGACGATGTGGATCTTTTCGACGCGGAGTTCTTCGGCATCTATCCTCGTGAAGCCGAGCTGATGGACCCCCAGCAGCGGCTGTTTCTAGAGTGTTGCTGGCAAGCCTTCGAAGACGCAGGGTACGATCCCTCCAATTATCCGGGGCCGATCGGCGTTTATGCCGGAAGCAGCACGAGCACCTATTTCCTTTCCCGTCTTTGCACCAGCCCTGGCTTCATCCGGAAATATACGGGGGGTTACCAGGTCGCAAATTATCCCGAGATGATGGGCAACAACCTGGACTTTCTCTCGACACGCGTCTCCTACAAACTGAACCTGCGGGGGCCCAGCTTCACGATGCAGGCGGGTTGCTCAACATCGTTGCTTGCCGTCACGCAGGCGTGTCAGTCTCTGTTGACCTATCAGAGCGACATGGCGCTCGCGGGTGGGAGTTCAATTACTTTCCCACAGAAACGAGGCTCTCAGTACCAGGAAGGTGGGATGGTTTCGCCGGATGGCCACTGCAGGACTTTTGATGTCGACGCCCAAGGTACCGTATTTGGGAGCGGTGTTGCGGTAGTATTGCTGAAACGGATGGAAGACGCGAGGCGCGATGGCGACCAGATTTATGCAGTGATTCGAGGCTTCGCTGCTAACAATGACGGTTCTGCAAAAGTTGGTTACACCGCGCCGGGCGTGGAAGGCCAAGCGCGAGTCATTGCGCTCGCGCAGGAAGCCGCAGGGGTAAATCCGGAAACCATCGGCTACATTGAGGCGCATGGGACGGGTACGCCGCTGGGTGATCCGATTGAGCTTGCGGCGCTGACAAAGGCATTTCGCGCCCATACGGTTCGAGAGCAATTCTGCGCCATCGGCACGGCGAAGACGAACGTAGGCCACCTGGACATCGCGGCGGGGGTCACTGGCTTGATCCATGCAGCGCATATCGTCCAACATGGCCTGTTTCCACCGACGCTACATTTCAAGAGACCGAATCCAAAATTGGACCTCGAGAGTAGCCCCTTCTATGTCAATTCGAAGCTTGCAGAATGGAAAACTGGAAAAACACCTCGTCGCGCCGGGGTGAGTGCATTCGGAGTGGGCGGGACAAACGCCCACGTCATACTGGAGCAGGCTCCGCCTCTGGTTTCAAAGCCTTCGGAGAGCCTCGCCCAACTTTTTGTCATTTCTGCGCGCACGGAAAAGGCGCTTGAGAATGCGACAGATAACCTTGCCGAATACTTTAAAGCTCATCCTGACGTGAGTTTGGCTGACGCTTCGTGGACACTGCAGGTTGGCCGTCGCGCGTTTGCCTGCCGCCGGACTTTGGTTGCTAGCCGTCCAGAGGAAGTGGTGGTGGCGCTTTCTCAACGCGACCGGAAACGCGTACAGACGCGATTCCGGCGAACTAATAACCCTGAGGTGAGCTTTCTATTTCCGGGTCAAGGCTCCCAGCATCCGAACATGGGGCGCGAAATCTACATTTCGGAGCCCATCTTCCGCAAAGCCGTCGATCGCTGCTCCGAAATTCTCCAACCGCACATCCAAACCAACCTCCGGACCCTTCTTTTCCCACCCCAAGGCGCATGCGAAGAGACAACACGCCAAGTCACCGAAACGATCATCGCACAACCCGCGATCTTCACAGTCGAGTACGCTCTGGCTCAGCTCTGGATGCACTGGGGGATTCGCCCGCGCGCGATGCTGGGCCATAGCGTCGGAGAATTTGTGGCAGCGTGTCTTGCGGGGGTCTTGAGGCTTGAAGATGCACTCGCGGTGGTGGCAACTCGCGGCCGAATGATGCAGGCAGTACCCCAGGGCGGGATGCTCTCAGTGCGGCTGCCAGAAAGCGAAGTCCGAGCTCGACTCAATGGCCATCTTTCGCTTGCGGCAGTGAATTCGCCGGCGCTATGCGTAGTTGCTGGACCCTTCGAGGCGCTTGACAAATTCGAGCAGCAGCTCAATATCGAGGGAGTCGCATCCCGGCGGCTTGTAACCTCGCACGCGTTCCATTCGGCAATGATGGATCCTGTCATCGAGCCATTCACCGAATACATGTCGCAGATGGATTTGAATCCGCCGGAGATTGCCTACGTCTCCGGCGTGACCGGTACATGGATTACCGAGAGGGAAGCAACGGATCCTGTGTATTGGGCGCGACACTTCCGAGAGGCCGTTAAATTCTCGGCAGGAGTTGGCGAGCTGCGGAAGAATCCGAACATGATCCTGCTGGAAGTAGGGCCAGGGAATGTCTTGAGTACCCTCGCACGCCAGCACCCGGGAGTATCGCCTGATCAAGTCACTGTGCCCTCGATGCGAGATGGTTTCTCGGGCGAGGGTGGTACGGCGAGCCTGATGACGGCGCTCGGATCTCTGTGGTTGGCTGGGGTTGAGCCGAATTGGCCTGCGGTTCATGACGGAGCGGGCCGGCAGCGTATTTCGCTGCCCACATATCCATTTGAACGCAAACGCTATTGGTTGGAAACCGCTTGGGTCGAAGAGGCCAGCTCTTCACTTCCTGCTGCGCCGGTGGCCATTACCCATCTCGATCTTACCCCCTACATCAGGGAGGGAATACAACCGATGAACGGAGCTACGCAATCCAGGTCCGGCTCGCCGGGCGCTCCAAGCCGCGCAGCCAGAATCTCCAAGGTGATCGCGGAGATTTTCGAGGAGCTTTCGGGCTTGGACCTTTCACAAGAGGGTGGCTCGACGACTTTCCTCGAAATGGGCTTTGATTCCTTGTTTCTTACCCAGGTGACCCAAGCTTTGCAGAGCAGATTCGGTTTAAAGATTACGTTCCGGCAACTTCTGGGTGATCAATCCACTTTGGATGCTCTGGTTGAATACGTGGACAGTAAGCTTTCACCAGACATCCTCTCTGAAACTACCCCGGCTATGGTGGTGCCAGTCTCTTCCGCACCCGCGGAGTTGGCTCCTCCCGCAAGTGGAAATGGAGATACCGCCATGTCTGAATCCCCTGTTGAGCGCCTAGTGCGTGATCAGCTTCAAGCGATGAATCTATTGTTTGGCAAGCAGCTCGAGGCTATCCGTGCGAGCTCCCTACCGGTCACGTCCGCAACCCTTGCTCCCTCAGAGCCGGTCACGCTGTCGCCTATTATCCCGGCGGCAGCAACCACCCCTCCTGCTACTTCGCCTGGCCATGTGGCCCCGCCAACGGTCACGAAGGAGGAGTTCAAACCCTTCGGGCCGTATAAGCCGCCACAGAAGGGCGGTGCACGAGAGGTTAGCGGAAGGCAGGAAAGAGCTTTGCAGTCGCTCATCGAGCACTATACGAGGCGCACTGCAAAGTCAAAGAGCATGACCCAGGAATGCCGGCAACCGCTTGCCGACCCGCGCGTTGTCTCAGGCTTTCGTCCGGAGTGGAAAGAGATCGTTTACCCGATTGTTACCGTTCGCTCGAAGGGTTCACGGCTGTGGGATGTGGACGGCAATGAGTACATTGACATTCTGAACGGATTCGGGCCCATCATGCTCGGACACCGCCCTGACTTTATCGAGAAAGCAATTGAACACCAACTCCATCAAGGTTTCGAGATTGGGCCACAGACCCCGCTTGCGGGCGAAGTTGCGAAGATGCTATGCGAGATGACCAAGAACGAGCGCATGACATTTTGCAATACCGGCTCGGAAGCTGTCGTGGCGGCCTTGCGCGTGGCACGCGCGGTAACCGGCCGCAGCAAGGTTGCGCTCTTTTCCGGGGCGTATCACGGTATGTTCGATGAAGTCCTAGCGAAAGGATTCAAAAATAAGGCGGGAGCGCCGCAGTCAGCTCCCATTGCTCCGGGAATTCCACGCGAAAAGGTTGCCAACGTGACGGTTCTTGATTATGGAACGCCGGAGTCGCTCGAGTGGATCCGTCAGAACGCGAATGGCTTGGCGGCGGTGCTCGTCGAGCCGGTCCAAAGCCGTCATCCTCATTTGCAACCTGGGGAGTTTCTGAAAGAGATTCGAACAATTACGCAAAAATCTGGCGCAGCACTGATTTTCGATGAGGTTGTGACCGGCTTCCGCGTCCATCCAGGCGGCTGCCAAGCAGTCTTTGACATTCGCGCTGACTTGGTTACCTACGGTAAGGTGCTTGCCGGCGGCATGCCCATTGGCGTCCTCGCCGGCAAGGCCGAATTCATGGATGCGCTGGACGGCGGGAAATGGCAATTCGGCGACGACTCCTACCCGGAGGCGGGTGTGACTTTCTTTGCCGGTACGTTCGTGCGCCACCCACTGACGCTCGCGGCGGTGAAGGCGGTTCTGCAATACTTTAAGGAGCAAGGTCCGGCCCTTCAGGAGCGGCTTACTGAGCGAACGACGGATATGGTCCGAAGGATCAATGAGATTTTCGAATCGCACTTGGTTCCTACTCGCATCGAAAGCTTCGGAAGTATCTTCTACTTTGGCTTCCCCGCTGAAGAGCTGTTCACGAGCCTGTTCTACTACTTCTTGCGCATGAAAGGGATTCATGTTCTCGAAGGCTTCCCATGCTTCCTGACGACCGCGCACACGGACGCCGACATTGAGCAGATCATCAACACATTTAGAGAAAGCGTCATCGAAATGCAGCGGGCAGGGTTCTTTCCGGAGATGGCCGTTACGCCACAATCGACCGCGCAAGCCCTTAACGAAACAAACTTTGACCCGGAATCGGTCCTGGAGGCTCCGGTTACCGAATCCCAACTGGAGGTATGGCTTTCCGATCAACTTGGAGAAGAGGCGTCCTGCAGTTATAACGAGTCCTTCACATTACATATGCGAGGCAATGTGAATGCAGCCGCACTGAAGGAAGCGCTCCAACAGATTGTCGCGCGTCACGATGCCCTGCGAGCATCCTTCAGCGCAGAAGGCAACCTTCAGCGATTTGCGTCAAAATTGAAGCTTGAGATTGCGACCATCGACCTGACTCATCTGGACCCAGCCGAACGCGAGGCCCGACTCCAGCAAATTATCCGGGATGATGCGCATACCCCGTTCTTTTTGAGTGAGGGCCCGCTCGTCCGCGCTCAATTAGTGAGGATGGAGCCTCAACACCAACTTCTTATCTTTACGTCGCACCATATCGTTTGCGATGGTTGGTCGACTAACGTGCTGCTGGATGAGCTTTCCAAGATCTACAACGCGTTAAATTCCGGTATGGCTTATCGTCTTCCCACGCCCATGACTTTTGGCAGCTACGCAAAATTGCAAGAAGACTTCCTGCATAGCCCCGATGGCGCAAGGGTCGAGAAATATTGGTTGGAGCAGTTTCAAGAACCCGCGCCGCTGCTCGACCTGCCGACGGATCGTCCCCGTCCCTCAGTAAAAGAGTTTAAGGGGGCGACGTACCGGCGGAAGATCGGTACGGCAGCTTATAACAACATTAAGAAGCTAGGGGCGAAGCAGAAGTGCACTCTGTTCGTGACTTTGCTTTCTGGATTCCAGATGTTGTTGAGCCGGCTGAGCGGACAGGGCGATATCGTCGTCGGGATTCCAACCGCTGGCCAGTCTCTGTTGGAAGACGCAGTTCTGATTGGTCATTGCGTGAACTTCATTCCATTGCGTGCGCACGTCGGGGGCAATACAACAGTGGCGGAATGTTTAGCGGGGGTAAAGCAGGCAGTTTTGGCCGGCTATGAGCATCAGAACTACACTTATGGCAGACTAGTCCGCAAACTTGCTCTGCAGCGGGATCCGAGCCGGCTGCCATTGACGGAAGTACAGTTCAACCTCGAACGAGTCGGAGATGGGATCCACTTCGATGGGTTCGAAGCGGAGGCGGAAGCAAACCCCAAGAGTTTTGTCAACTTTGATATCTTCCTCAATATCGTCGAGTCAAAAGACGGCCTCGTGCTGGATTGCGACTACAATACCGGGCTCTTTGATGAGGCAACCATCGCCCGGTGGCTGAGCTACTATGCGGCTTTGCTCGAAGGAATGGTCCTCGATGTCAATCTGGCCGCTTCAAAGTTGCCTCTACTGACCGAGACCGATCGCAGGCAACTATTGATCGACTGGAACGCGACGGATGCAGAATACCCGCGCAATACTTGCGTTCATCAGTTGTTTGAAGCGCAGGCGAAGGCTACTCCTAATGCCGTGGCTGCCGTGTTCGAGAATGATGAACTGACCTATGCGCAGCTCGACCGGCGAGCGAACCAGTTGGCTAGGCACTTAGGAAGTCTCGGCATCAAGCCCGGCGATCTGGTTGGAGTGTTCCTCGAACGTTCCTTGGACATGATTGTCAGCCTGCTGGGTGTGCTGAAGGCGGGCGGGGCCTATATTCCCATGGATCCTACCTATCCTATGGAGCGCGTCTCTTTTGTCCTCGACGATGCCAGTATGCCAGTTCTGCTGACCCAGCAGCGGCTTACAAAGAATCTGGCAGCCACCCGAACTCGCTTGGTTTGCTTGGACACGAACTGTGACGATATCAATCAGGAAAGCAGTGATGCCCCGGATGTTGCAATCAGTTCAGAAAATCTCGCCTATGTGATCTACACATCAGGTTCAACCGGCAAGCCCAAGGGCGTCGAAATTCCGCATCGCGCTGTCGTCAACCTATTGAATTCGATGCGAAAGAAACCCGGTTTGGCGGCTCAGGATACATTGCTCGCGGTGACGACGCTGTCGTTCGATATTGCGGGGTTGGAGTTGTTCCTGCCGTTGTGTGTCGGCGCGAAACTCGAGATCGCGAGCCGTGAGACAGCGGCAGACGGCAATCAGCTCCTCCGGCGGCTCAGATCTTCAGGCGCCACGGTGATGCAGGCGACCCCAGTGACCTGGAAACTGCTGCTGGAGGCGGGGTGGGACGGCAATCCCCGGCTGAAGGTATTGTGTGGAGGCGAAGCGTTTCCGCGTGAGCTGGCGAACGAGCTCGTGAAGCGCGCCCACACTGTGTGGAACATGTACGGGCCGACCGAGACCACCATCTGGTCGGCGGCGGGAGAAGTGGCGGCGGGAGAAGGACCGGTGCTGATCGGCCTGCAGATCGACAATACTCAATTCTACGTGCTCGACGCCAATGGCCAACCGGCGCCAACCGGCGTACCGGGTGAATTGCACATTGGGGGCGACGGTTTGGCACGAGGATATTTCCGCCGTCCCGAGCTGACAGCGGAGAAATTCATTTGCCACCCCTTCAGCAGCGACCCCGATGCGCGGCTGTACAAGAGTGGCGATTTGGTTCGCCGCTTGCCTGATGGCAGAATCGAGTTCCTGGGCAGGCTCGACCACCAAGTAAAGCTTCGTGGCTTCCGGATCGAACTGGGGGAAATTGAGACGGTACTGGCCCGGTACCCTGGCGTCCGGGAAGCTTTGGTGATCGTCCGCGAGGACGTCCCGGGGGACAAAAGGCTGGTTGCGTATGTAACCAGCGACCAGCAGGCGCTTACTATTACTGCGGTCCGCGAGTTCCTCACCGGCAAATTACCCAACTATATGTTGCCGTCCGCCGTGGTGCGGCTGGACACCTTGCCGTTGACGCCCAACGGAAAGATTGATCGAAAAGCCTTGCCGGTCCCGGACAGCGGCCTCCCTGCTCGTGAAAAGGAATATGTAGCTCCCGCAACTGACCAGGAGAAGGTCCTGGCCGCCATCTGGGCGGAGGTTTTGCACCTCGAGCGTGTCGGCATCCACGACAATTTATTCGAGCTGGGAGCTGATTCCCTACATATCTTCCAAATTGCGGCGCGGGCGGGCAAGGCTGGAATCACGATTGCGCCTGCGCAATTTCTAAAGCACCGGACAATCGCCTCGTTATTAGCCCAGTTTGAGAGTGGAACTACGGGTGCTGGAATTGGGAGTACCGCAATGCCCTCCATCGTGCCGGTTTCCCGTGAGAAATACCGAGTCAGGCAATCCATATCATGAAAGGGCGCGTACCTGCGAGCATGCCCGCATTGGAATCTCCAACCCTTCTATCGATGCCTAGCGGCCTAACCAGTTCGGAGCCGGAAGAGGTCTTCGTCCTTCCCTCTTCGCTCGGCCAGGAGCGGTTCTGGAGTCTAGACCGCCTAAATCCGGGCAATCCTACATGGATGGTGCCCGTACGATTCCGTTTGCAGGGACCCCTGAATCAAGCGTTTGTCAGACGTGCCTTCAACGAGATTGTGCGGCGGCATGAATCCCTGCGCACAACCTTCACGCTTGTTGATGGGAAACCTGCCCAGGTCATCAAACCCTCACTAAAGATCGAAGTGCCGGTAACCGATCTCCGCCACCTTCCGAAGCCGGAGCGGGATGCGCTGGTTGACAAGCTTTCGTTTGAGGAAGCGCGCCGGGGTTTTGATCTAGCCCTTGGCCCGCTGTTCCGAGTAAGCTTGATGCGAGTCGAGGACAACGAGCATGTCTTGATGGTGACTCCGCATCATTCGGTGGTTGATTACTGGTCGGTCGGCCTCATTTCAAACGAACTGGGAGCCTGCTACGAAGCTTACTCCCGCGGCCAGGATCCCGCCCTGCCCGGCCTCGCCATTCAGTATGGCGATTTTGCGATTTGGCAACGAGAACAGGCAGATGGGCCTGTGGTGCAAAATGAGCTCGCTTACTGGAAAAGGCAGCTCCAAGATCTTCCTCTGGTGGACTTTCCAACCGACCGTCCCAGGCCCAATTTCCCAACCTATGACGCAACCATTACCTCCATCCTGTTGCCAGTCAAGCTCACCGATGCGGTGAAAGAGATCGCAAACCGCGCTGGCGCCACGTTTTTCAACACCATGTTGGCGGCTCTCGGGATAGTCCTGCACGGGTACACGGGCCAAACCGATTTTGGGGTAGCCACGCAAGTTGCCGGTCGAAGCAGCGTGGAGCTCGAGCCGCTGATCGGACTGTTCATCAATACCGTGATCTTGCGTCTGGACCTCGCGGCAGACCCGTCTTTCCTGCAATTGCTTGAACGAGTCCAGAACGTGGGCATGCAAGCGTTAGCGAACCAGAACGTCCGGTTCGAGCAGGTTCTCCGGGAGCTGCGCCCCAGCGATTATCCAAGCCATCACACTCTGTTCCGTGTCAATTTTATCTGTCAAAGAGATCCAGTGAAGCCTCTGGAATTTTCGGGAATCAAATTAACGGTTATCCCCTCGAAATCGCAGGGGGCGCTGTATGACTTAAATATTTTTCTAGTTTTGCGGACCGAGGGCTGGCGTCTCGCTTGCGAGTACAATACGGACCTCTTTGAAGCGGCCACCATTACCCGCTTGCTGGACAACTACCGGATGTTGCTCGAATCCATCGTTGACGATCCGAACCAGCCTCTTTCCCAATTCTCATTGCCCACAGGCGCCGCTCCTGCTGGAAAAGATGCGCCTGGTTCCAGAGCTGCGGCGAATCCGACAGTTGGGGTTTTGCTAACAGATACGGCGCTTCCGCAGTCTTTGGGCGCTTCATCACCCGTCCAGCCGGATGTTCTTAAGAGTGCGCATCATCCTGAAGCCACCTTGGCGCAACAATCTGCCGCTGAGCCCTGCGTGATGCCAGCGAGCGTAGCGCAGCGGCGGTTCTGGGTGCTTGAGGAATTCGCGCCCGGCAACCCCGCCCTGCACATGCGGGCTTGTGTCCGGTTGACGGGAGAATTGGCACATCCCACTCTCGAAAAGAGCCTTCAGATTTTGGTAGACCGCCACGAAATCTTGCGTACGACTTTCGAGAATGTAAACGGTGAGCCGGTTCAGGTAATCGCGCCGTCGCAAAAAGTCTCTATTCCTGTGACATCACTCGAAGACGCGGCTGAAACAGACCGGGAAGTAACGCTTCGGGAAGCGGTTCGCGTCGAGGCGAGCGCAGCGTTCGATTTGACCCGGGGTCCGTTGATCCGGGCGCGTCTGTTCCGCCTCCACCCTTTGGAACATGTCCTGGTCATCAGCACCCACCACATCCTTGCCGATGGGTGGTCTCAAAGTGTAATTCAGCGGGATTTGTGGGCCATCTATGAGGCCCTTACCGATGCTCGCGACCCATTGTTGCCGCCCCTTGCCATCCAATACGCCGATTTCGTTGATTGGCAGCAGCAATGGCTCGCCTCGGATAGCGCGCGCGAGCAAATCGAGTTCTGGCAAATGCAGCTTGCCGGGCCGCTACCCGTGCTGGAGCTCCCGGCTGGCTCTTCATCCGGGAATCGGGCGGCCCCACAAAGCCCCATGGAGACTCTTCTCTTGCCTGAAGATCTCATCCGGTCACTTAAAAGCCTCAGCCAATCCCAAGATGCAACCATGTTCATGGCGATGCTCACCGCATACGCGGCATTGCTGAACCGATACACCGGTCAGGAGGACATTCTGATCGGTTCTCCCGTCGCCAACCGCAAACCTGAAACGGAGCCTCTCATCGGCCCCTTTGCCGGGCCGGTGGCGTTGCGATTGAACTTGTCGGGTGATCCTACGCTCCGGGAATTATTGAGTCAGGTTCGCGACGTCACTCTCACTGCGCTCAGCCATGCGGATTTGCCGTTCGAGGTTCTTCTTGAGAAATTAGATGTGCGGTCAGTTCGCGGCCGGAATCCGCTGTCTCAACTTTACTTTTTCTATCAAACCGCATTTTTGCAGCCGCGGCAATTGTCCGGATTGACGGTCACGCCCTTGCCGGATTTTGGATTGGGGACGCATTTCGAGCTGCAAATGGGGCTGCTGGAACGCCGCGAGGGAGTCCGCGCCCAGTTAGAATACAACCCCGGTCTGTTTGAAGCTGCTACCATCAAGGAAATCCTTAGCCGCTATGAGGCAGTCCTTAGCGCCTTCGCCGCCGACCCGGAGCAGCGCATCTCTGGTTTGCCGCTTTCCATGCGCCCTAGGCCGGAGCCTGCTCCACCGCCAAGTCCATCCCGGCTCGAAAGGGCGCTTCCACAAGACGAAACAGAAAAGGAGCTAACAAAAATCTGGGAAGACCTCCTCAGGGTTCGTCCCATTGGCCTCTACCAGAACTATTTCGAGCTGGGGGGAAACTCTCTGCTGGCGGTGCGTCTTTTCGCTCACATCGAAAAGGTGTTCAAGATCAATCTTCCGTTGTCCACCCTCATCAAGGCGCCCACGATCGCAGAATTAGCCCGCATTCTTCGAAAAAGGGGGCGGGAAGAGAATTGGTCTCCATTAGTGGAAATGCAGTCCGGCGGCTCCCGTCCCAAGTTTTTTTGCGTTCATGGCGGCGGGGGAAACGTTCTGATCTATCGCGGCCTGTCGCGCCACTTGGGAGCCGGCCAGCCTTTCTACGGCTTGCAGGCTCAGGGGCTCGACGGAAACCAACCACTGCTGACCCGGATTGAGGATATGGCGGCGCTGTACATTCGTGAGATCAAGAGAACCCAGCCGCGCGGCCCTTACTTCCTTGGCGGATACTGCATGGGAGGTACTATCGCGCTGGAAATGGCGCAGCAACTCAGCGCGCAAGGCGAAGAAGTCGCCTTGCTGGCTCTGTTTGACACGATCAATTGGTCCAATCTCAGTCCCGGCACGATCCGCAAGAAGATTTATTACGAAGTCCAACGATGGGAATTCCACGCGCTGAATTTCATGCTATTGGGCTTCAAAGACAAGCTCTCATTCTTGCAGAGTAAGCTTGGCGTCCTGCGCAGCCGGCTAGCAGTCTGGAAAGGAATGTTGCTCGGAAGACTGACAGGTGCTCAAGGCGGCAGCAAATCCCAATCACGGCTTCTCGCGCGCATCTGGAACACCAACGACCAGGCCTCCCTGGATTACGTGGCGCGGCCCTATCCCGGCGTCATCACGGACTTTCGCCCGCTCAAGCAGTATGCGAGATATCACGAGCCGGGCATACACTGGGACGAATTGGCTGGCGCAGGCCAGGAGATCATTACATTGCGAGTTTATCCTGCCGGAATGCTTGTCGAACCCTTTGTGAAGGGTTTGGCCGCAGCGCTAAGAAGGTCCATCGATAAGGCGATTGGGACTGCCTCCCTCGGGCATTCGCAAAGTTCTGAGCCAGCCTTTCGCGCCCCGGAGCTCTATCAATGAGAGCCTGCATGGTGTCTTATTCTTTTTATGAATCTGACAACCGCGTGCGGCGCTATGCCGAGACCCTCGTCAAACAGGGGTATCGAGTAGACGCAGTAGCGCTCCGGCGGGAAGGTCAGCCGGGCGGAGAAGTTATGATTGACGGCGTTCGTGTTTTCCGAGTCCAGCGGCGGGTAAAGAACGAAAAAAGCAAATTCGTATACCTCTGTAAATTGCTCTTCTTTTTCTTACGTTCTATGTTCATTCTGACGCGCCAGCAAATCAAGCAGCGTTACGACCTCATTCACGTTCACTCCGTCCCGGATTTCGAAGTGTTCGCGGCACTATACCCAAAGCTGACAGGATCGAAGGTTATCCTCGATATCCATGACATCGTTCCGGAATTTTATGTCAGTAAGTTCAATATCTCCCCAAATTCGCTGACCTTTAAGTTGTTAGTCGCCGTGGAACGGATGTCGACGGCGTTTTCCGACCACGTCATCGTGGCAAATCACATCTGGCAGAAGCGGCTGCAGGAAAGATCCGTCAAACAATCCAAGCTCACAACGATTCTGAATTTCCCGGACACCCGGATGTTTACGCGGCGCGGAAGGAACCGGAGCGACAGCAAGTTCATCATCCTGTACCCTGGATCGCTCAACTATCACCAGGGTCTTGACCTTGCAATCCGGGCCTTTGCAATCATCAAGGATGAAGTTCCGGATGCCGAATTTCATATTTACGGTTCCGGCGAACAGCGCGACTTCATAAAGTCTCTGATCGCAAGTCTCAGATTGCAGAATAGCGTCTTTTTGAAGGGATCGCTACCGCTTGACCAGATCCCGTTAGTGATCGAGAATGCCGATCTTGGGGTTGTACCCAAGAGAAAGGATAGTTTCGGCAACGAAGCGTTCAGCACCAAAATTCTCGAATTCATGTCGATGGGTGTTCCTGTAATTGTCCCGGATACGGCGATTGACAGACATTATTTCAACGACTCCGTCGTCAAATTCTTCCGCGCAGGGGATGAAAAGAGTCTTGCTGACACGATGGCGCTGCTGATTCGACGCCCGGATCTTCGGGAGGGACTGGCTCGCAATGCCGCGGAATTCGTGAAGCGGTACGTATGGGATGAGAACCAAGCCATATACGTGGCTGTGGTGGAATCTCTTCTCCATTCTGGCAGCAATCAGAGGGGGATTTTGCAATCCACCGGCAACTGACGGCATGGAAACTTTCAACACCCAAACCGTACTTGTGCTGGACTGCTGTCCGAAAATACGACTTCCGGATGGTTCTTCGGGATTATGGCTCATTGATGTATAGATCGGCCAGACCGAGAAGCTGCATGCAACTTGAGGAGTGCTTAATTGAAGGCATTCACAGGACATTGAAGTTTTGCTCTGGGTAGGGGGGCCACACTGTAATATGCGGCAGGGCAACGAGGGAGGTTCCAGATGCCAAGTATTGCTGCGCCTGAGGCTGATGCGCTGAATCGCTGGATCGTGGTTGACGCCGCCCAATTCCGGGAGAAATTCAATCGGAAGAGCTTTGAAATATCCCACCACCTCTCTACCCATCCTCTTTTCCAACTACCAAAACTGATGGAACTCGCCGAGCGTACACTTAAGACGCGGCCACGCGATCTCCACTACGACGTGGGCAATGTTCGCGTTGATCAGCGCTGGGATGAAATCGATAAAAGCCCCTTTTCACCACAGGAAGCCTTGCAGAGGGTTGCAAATTGCGGCGCATGGTTTGTTTTCAGTTCAGCACAGCGCGACCCTGAGTACCGGGTTTTCCTGGACCGGGGGTTGGCGGAGATTAAAACCCTCGCCGGTCCTCAGATTTGCTCCCAAATCATGGTGGAGGACATCATCATTTTTATCACCTCACCCAAGCGTATCACCACCTATCACATCGACCGCGAGTGCAATTTTCTACTGCAGATTCGCGGTACAAAGACCCTGCACGTGTTTGACCGGGAGGATCGTGAGGTTCTTCCGGAGGAAGAGATTGAGCGTTTCTGGGCGTCCGACTTCAACGCCGCGGTATACAAGAAACACCTTCAGCACCGGGCAAAGTCATACAAAATAGCACCCGGTACCGGGGTCCATATTCCCGTAAACTGTCCCCATTGGGTTGAGAATGATGACAGTGTTTCCGTCTCGCTCAGCGTAAATTTCCAGTTCAAAGATCCCCTGCGAGCCAATCCCTACCGGGCCAATTTCCTGCTTCGCAAGCTCGGCGTGCACCCAACTCCACCGGGGCAGTCTCCTGCCCTTGATTCTCTGAAGTCATACGCGATCACACCGATGGTCTGGGTAAAGAAGACTTATGAGCGGCTGGCGACTTAGCCCTTTCTTGGCTATTAGAGAGGCACGTCCGAGCACATCATCTTCTTCATTCTTTCCTCCGGATGTTGGATCTGCCTCCTCTCACGATCCTGGAAAACCTCTTGCGATGGCCGTTGATTCCCGAGATGGAGTGACGAAGCTGAAAGCAGGCGTCTGGGCCAGTCGATGAGTGCCCGGGAGGTTGCCATCGCATTCCTAGCTTCCGAGCCGTGCCGCACGCTACTTACGCGGATCGAAGTTTTGCCGCACGGCAGGAAACTTCTCAATAGCTTCTGCCAGACGCACGGTGTTTTCACCACCTTCGAAGAGGGCTGGTCGGTGGCTCGAAGAGCGAAGCCCGCCGGCCATGAGGACCTGAGTGAAATCAAGGTTCATCTTGAGTTCTCAAGCGCTCTGCGTCCCAGCGACTATGCCGTACTGTATTGGCTTTTGAAGATTGGAGCGGGAGACCTAAGAATTTTTGATTTTGGCGGGAACATTGGAAATCTTTACTACAGCTATTCATCGCATTTGAACTCAGCCCAAAGCGTTCGATGGACAGTATTTGATATACCCAACGTACTCGAAGAAGGAAAGAGAATTGCCGAAGAACGAGGCGCCCATGGACTAAGGTTCACAAGTTCTTTGCAAGTTGCATCTGATTGCAACGTCTTGCTGGTATCGGGCGCATTTCACTACTGGGAAAAGGGCGTACAAGCCTTCCTCAATCAGTTTGCCAATCCGCCTGAACACGTCATTCTGAATCGAACCCCCGTCCATGACAGAAAGCTGAGTTTCGTTACAGTACAGCGTACAAAAGAATGTGCTTTTCCCTGTATCGTGCGGAATTCCGCCGAGCTGGTAGCCGATTTTAACGCCAAGGGATACGCCATGATAGACCGGTGGCCAGCCCTCGAACTCTCTCTTCGGATGCCGCTGTTCCCCCAATATACAGTGCCCCACTACTCGGGTTTTTACTTCCGGCGTCAGAGGCCGCAATGAATGGAGCGCATTTACCTTGCTGCTGATTCTTCCCATTGCATCATTCATTCTCTTCTATCTCATCCTGCGTGAGAAGGGGATTGACTGGCGTCAGGCCGCGCTTGCCGCCGCGGTCTTCTGGGGCACTTGTGTTGTCGTAATCACCGAAACGTTGAGTGCGCCACGCATGCTTACGCGGAATGCCGTGGCGATTTCCTGGCTGGGTATCTGCGTCGCCAGCCTCGTATACCTGACCGTCCCCAGGCGCTGTTCCCCACGTCCCTTACCGAGCGAGGAATCTTCAAGCGCAGCGCTGGACCGCGCCACCACGGGTCTTTTGATCGCCACCGTCATTATCATTCTGCTGGTGTTCATTACTGCCGTTGTCGCCTCCCCCGCCACCTGGGATGCAATGGAGTATCATCTGCCCCGTGTTGTCATGTGGATGAGCAACCACAGTGTTCGATTCTTCCCTACTTCTGATTATTGTCAGTTGATTTACGGGCCCTGGGCGGAATACGCGATGATGCATGCGGATTTGCTTTGGGGCGGAGATCGCTTCGTTAATTTGGTCGAATTCTTCAGCATGTTGGGGTGCGGCATCGGCGTTTCCCTCATTGCGAAGCGGCTTGGAGCAGGGTTGAGGGGGCAGGCGCTTGCTGCCGTCATTTGCGCAACGATACCAGAGGGCGTTCTTGAGGCCTCGGGACCCATGAATACTTACGTCGTTTCCTTCTGGATCGTGACGGCTGTCGCTTTCCTGATGTTCTGGAACGAAGACCCTAGTTGGTTTAATACGGTTTGTGTCGGCCTCGCCGCGGGTCTCGCCCTCCTCACCAAGGGCACTGCGTACATTTTTCTGCTTTTTCTCGTGTTGACCTGCTGGTGGATGGGGTCAGCTCCTGCGCGGATTCGGTTTCTAAAGCGCAGCGCGATCTTCCTTCTTCTGATTTTCGCGCTCAACGTCCCGCAGTACCTCCGCAACTACGAGTTTTCGGGCTCTCCGCTGGGCTTGCCGCTTCCTGTCGAGTATCCGCGCGTGCAACTGACAATGGCACATGTTACTGTACGCGGGACATTAGCTAATGTAATCCGCAATATTTCTCTTCATCTGGGCACCCCCAGCGCGGGCGTTAATGCGAAGATCGAACGAATAGTCCGGGTAGCTATTCATGGATTGGGTGCCAATCCGGATGATCCCGGAGCGATCTGGCTCGGTATGCCTTTTCAGATGTCACATTTTTCATTGGATGAAGTTCATGCGGGCAATCCACTGCACCTTGCCTTGCTACTATTCTCAGTTGGGATAGTTTTTTGGAAGTGGAGGGAAGTCTCCCAACGCAAGGCGATCTGGTATGCACTGGGGATTATCGCCGCGTTCGTATTTTTCTGCGCCATGCTCCGCTGGCAGATGTGGTCTAGCCGGTATCACCTCGCTCTATTCGCGCTGGGATCGGCGCTCACCGGGTACGTGCTTGACCGATACTTTTCACGAAGACTCGGAACCGTGGTCGGGATATTGCTTCTTACCTATGCCTTGCCTTTCGCGGCCATGAACCGCACGCGGTCCCTGGTGCCTTGGAACCGTGTGGACGACGTTTACCATCCGCGACCGGACCTTTACTTTGACGATTCACATGAAAGCTCTGCGCCAGCCAATATCGCCGCTGCAAATGCAGTGAACCAACTGGATTGTAGGAACATCGCGATCGATTCCTACTTGGAAGACCCCGAGATCAAGCACAGCCCGAGGTCTCTTTTCGTCTATCCGCTCCTGACGCTGATCCACGCTGACGGCAGGGCGCGCAGGGTATGGTACACGGGAGTGGACAACCTCACAACCCGGTTTGCTGCCCGACAAACGCATCCCGCACCCTGTGCCGTCATTTGCTTGGAGTGCGCCAAGGTCCCTGCTAAATGGGCCGAATATCGCGATGTCGGTGGCCGAGCTTCGGTGTTTGATTACATCGTCGTTTTCAGCGCCAATGGTAGTACCGCCAACATTGCGAAGGATGTCGCTCGGACAAATTGACCTGCCCTGGAACTTACCAGATACGGTTACGCATGCGGATGGATGAACCGTGAGTCCATACAAGTAAGCTGCGGGATGGTGAAACCGCTAGAGCGCAGTCCGCAAGTGATTGATTTCACACGTTGAAAAAATCTGTCTCATTAGTCTCACCTGTCTCCCTTGTCTCATTCCGCTGTGGTAGCCTTGTCGTATGCGATTTGGGCATCCGGAACAATTGATGGGCCGGGATCAAGCCTGGAAGGGGCGGAAAGGATGAGGAGTAAACCGGGAATGTCCTTTGCTATCAAGAGTAACCCCCGCACAATGATTCATACTATTGCAGATTCAAATCGAGGTTCAAAAGGGCTACACGGGGTTAGGACACTGCCCAGCGGCGGGACCAACGGGTTGGGGCAATCGACCAGCGAGCCATGCAGGAAGGCGAAAACAGCGAAGATCGAAGCCGTAATTTGTCTGCTGATCTTAGGCGGGATTCTGGTGGCGGGACTTTGGCCATTTCACTCCCCAAAGAATGAAGTGGCCTGGCTGGGAAAGGAGAACGGTCTTGTTTTTGGCGATTATGGCACGGTTTTAAGTTTAGGTATTTTTGGTGTGACCGGCGCCCAGGAAGGAGCGCCGTGTAGCCTCGAGATCTGGTTGGAACCCGGGCTTACTTATGACACGAACACTTTTTTGGCATTTTACACCCCCCAAAATCCTCTCCGGTTCTCCATGCATCAGTCGAATCAAGATCTCTCGGTTGAGACAGTATGGCGAATTGGCCCAAATCAGACGGCAGCTTCAAGAGTGTATGTTGACGGCATCTTCCGCAAGGGCAAGCCAGTCTTTGTCACCATCGCGTCCGGGAAACAAGGAACTGATTTCTATGTTGATGGCAGGCGGGTCCAAAAATCACGGCAATTCCATCTTTCCGCTGCGAATTTCACGGGCCGCCTCATCCTCGCCAATTCCCCCGTCGCAAACGATAGCTGGTCAGGTGTGCTGCGGGGGCTTGCCATTTACCATCGGGAGCTCACCCCTGCGCAAGTTGAGCAAGACTATCACAACTGGACGGTAACAGGCTGCCCCGCCGTGGCTGGAGATGAAGGGACTATCGCCCGGTACGTTTTTAGTGAACACTCCGGGACAATAATTCATAACCAAGTCAGCGCGGGAATTGACCTAACCATTCCGGCGAAATACATGGTGTTGCACCAGATACTTCTTGATCCGCTCTGGAAGGAGTTTAACCTATCCTGGGGCTACTGGAAGAACGTCCTCATCAATATTGGCGGATTCATCCCTCTGGGTTTCTTCTTTTGCGCCTACCTAACATCAGCACGCCCTATCAAGCGGGCGGCTCTCGCCACCATTATCCTCGGAGGCATAATCAGCCTCATCATTGAAATCCTACAAGCCTACCTTCCAACCCGTGACTCTGGCATGACGGACGTCATAACGAATACTCTTGGAACCGCAATTGGCGTTATGTTATACCGGTCAAAGCTTGCCCAAACCTTATATGACCGAGTCTTGAGTTGCATTCCTTTCGGCGCGCTTGGATAGCTTGATGGCCTTGCCAGGATGATGATGGCCGTGAAGACAGGGGACAGGTGAGTTTTCTTGGAGTGAATGGAGTAATTCTTGGCTAGAATTGCAGGAAATCGTACCGGTGCCGTCGTCATCGGCGGCGATTACCAGGGACTGGGAATCGTTCAAAGCCTGGGGCGCCGCCGTGTGCCGGTTTGCGTGATTGATGACGAGCTTTCCATCGCTAAATTCTCACGCTACGCGACTTACGCAGTGAAACTGCCGGACTTGCGCGATGAACGCGCGACGGTGGATGCTCTCCTCGATGTAGGCCGCCGGCTAGGTCTAAGAGGCTGGGTGCTTTACCCGACCCGCGACGAAACGGTGGCAGCGCTATCCCACCATCGGCAGTCGCTGAGTGGATACTTTCGAGTGCCGACGCCCGATTGGGCTACGATTCAATGGGTGTGGGACAAACGAAACACGTACCGTCTGGCGGAAGAACTGAAAATTCCCGCTCCTCGAACCTGGTATCCGGCTGATGCCAATGAGCTTAGAGGTATGGAGGTAGACTTTCCCGTAGCCATCAAACCCGCGATTAAGGAACATTTCATCTATGCGACGAAGGCCAAAGCTTGGAAGGCGAGCAACCGGGCCGAACTGGAAGATCTTTTCCTGAAGGCCGCGAGCCTGGTTGGGCGGGGCGAGGTCATGATTCAAGAGTTAATTCCCGGTGACGGGCACCAGCAGTTCGCTTATTGTGCATTCTTCAAGCATGGCCATGCCTTGGGCAGTATGGTGGCCCGGCGGACCCGGCAGCACCCGCCCGAGTTCGGACGGGCGAGCACCTTCGTCGAGACCACCGAGCTGGCCCTGCTTGAAACGTTGTCCAAGCGCTTTTTGTGCGCCATCGACTATTACGGTCTGGTTGAACTGGAGTACAAGCTCGACCCGCGTGACCGCCAATTCAAGCTGCTCGACGTGAATGCGCGCACGTGGGGGTATCACACTCTCGGCCGCCATGCCGGCGTCGACTTTCCCTTTCTGTTGTTTCAGGACCAGTGCGGCGACATTGTAGAAGAGCAGCGGGGCCGGCCTGGCGTTTCTTGGGTTCGCCTTGTCACGGATCTCCCGACCGGAATCTCAGAAATCCTTTCTGGCCGCTTGAATTGGAGGGCGTACTTGCGCACGCTGCAAGCTGCCCATGTAGAATCCGTCTTCTCGCGGGAAGACCCCTTACCCGGGATTGTTGAGCTGGGCCTTATCCCCTATCTCTCGATCCGGCGAGGGTTTTGAGGCGTATCGAATTTCGGGCAGCCCGGTATCTGCTGACCAAGTCAGGAAATTGCCGCGAGCAGGGAAGTGGGGCTGAGTGCGAAAAGGCGGAAAACTGACCAATAGGAGTTGAAGAAATCTCGGGGTAAGGTCCACCGGGAACCTCAAACGGGCCGGAAGGACTTTGGATGAAAAAGGGATATTCCGAGGATGAGATAGCGTGGAGACACGGCACAGGCAAAAGGTTGAAAACACTCCTGCGCGGAAGCGCCCCGCGCCCGGAGATGAACCTTCAATACCCGGATGCGGGTTGACCTTCTGGCTATATCGGCCGAACGGACCTGCGATAGCGGTTAGGCTACCCCGGCGCCTCGCGACGCAATTTGAGGTCCTCCGGCGAACACCGCTGCTCCAGTGGAGCTTGCTCCATTCGAAGGTTTGGCGCAACCCAAACCTCCTGCCGCTTGCATCTGGTTGGCCACGTGGAGAATTAACTCTACCCGGCTGGAGACTCCCAGCTTGTCAAAAATCCGGAACATATAGTTCTTCACCGTGTGTTCGCTCAAACTCAACTGGATCGCGGTCTCGCGGTTCGTAAACCCCTCGGCCACGCACTGCACCACCGCCATCTCCCGCTTGGTCAGCAGGGCAACTCCCGCCGTATTGACTACCCGGAGGGGCTGGGGTTCGCGCAACGCCTGAAGGACAAAACTAAACTCCTCCGAGCTTCCCCAAATCTGGCCCTCGTGCACGCAAGCGACGCATTTCAGCAGCTCCTTTACCGACCGTTTCCGGCAAAAGACCCCCTGACAACCCGTTCGGAATGCCTGAACCACCGATTCGCGGTCCGGGATATCCAGTAGTATTACTACCTTGATGCCCGGGTGCACAGCGCCCAACTCCTGAGCCACCTTGAAACCGCGTACCGCATCGCCTTCAAGGTCGGCGCTGATCAACGCGACATCCACGGTTTGACCCGCCACCGCCGCTAGTAGGTCCGTGGCCCGGTTGGCCGCCAGGACGGTCCCGAAGCGATGAGACCTTTTGAGAGCATCGGCTAAAAGTTGTGCTCCCATGGGTGTATTGTCAGCAATAATCACCCGGATGAGATTGATTTTCCCTTCTGGTAAGTTCGACTTGCCCATTAATCCCCCTCCCCACACTGATGTTGCGTTCTTACCGCGGGTTAGTGTCCCAATGACACACCCTTTGCATTAAAAGAGAAGCTGAGAGTTATTCTGTTGACATTAAAATTTGCAGCAAACGGTACCGCACCCTGGGTTCGTTCCCGCGAAGCCGAATAGCTAAGGCTTGCCGAAAGGCGTTCGCTTAAGCCATGGCTCACGCCAAAGCTGGCGGTTTGACTGTTGATCTGCCCACCGGCAAACTGTGAGCCGAGCTCCTGTGCCTGTGAAACCATAACATCCGCACTAAGGTCCCACCTTCGCATCAAGTGCTGCCGCACCCCAACATCCCCCGAAGAACTTGTAACCGAAGTCAGTAAACCACCTCCATTCGAGACAGCCCGCATGGCTGAGAGGGTGAATGCCGTTTTCTTAACCTGTTTGGTCAGCGTCCCGCCCGCGGCCCCTTGCAGTTGCGGTTGGTTGGCAAGGCCCGGCGAAAGCATGCCGATTCCAGGGAAAGACCCGGACAGCCCAGAATAGTTTCCCAGAAGGATGTACTGGGGACCACCAAACGCCGTCATGGTCACGCTGGGGGTGGCCTGCCATGCCCAAGAGAGAAAGAGGCTGTGGGTGACCGTTCTCGAACTTGCCAGAAGGACTGAGCTGCCGCCGAAGCTCATGTTGTCAAAAAGGTATTGAAGCCCCATTGTGGTATGGTTCGTAACGCGGTAGTTATACTCCATACCCGCGTCTACTTCGCGCGTATTGAAGAAATTCCCTCCCGTTCCCGCCGCACCCAAATAGTCGAGGCGGTTATAGCTGCCAAAGACCGTGAAAGAAGTCCGGGTGCTCTTCTGATAAATCGCATCGACTCGCGAGTTGTTCGTGATCTCAGGGGCGATGGGCGTAACAATCGCTTGATTCAAACTCGTCGGGGGTCCCAGACCCGGTATAAACCCCGGGGCCGAAGGAGGCTGGAAGGTCCCGGTCAAATAGCTGAATGAATCTCGGATGTGTATGGAAAAACTTGTTGCGAACCGGTAAGTCCCGTCAGCCGAGAACAAGTGGCTCACGGTGTTATATTGCTTGAGGTGCTGAAACATCTGAAAATAAGGGCTGTAATTCATTTGGAGGGTGAAGTTCTTGCGTTGCTCGTCAAGAGCGACATGCGGTCCGATCGTAATGTAGCTGTCGCCCACCGGAATCGTGGAGCCAATCACGTTGTCGCAATATCCGATGGAGGTGTCCGTACCCAGCAGAAGGAGATTCGGTGGAGTCACTTCGCCCGCGTAATTAAGCTGGGGTTCTGCCCCGCTTCCAAAGGTTGCCGGCCCGGCATTGGGCATTGTGGGCGAGCCTCCCTGCGCCCAAAGGGAAACTGGAATCAAACATAAAATCAGAGTGGTTCGAAGCGCGCTACTCGTCATTCTGGTTCAAGGCACCACGATGGTGTCCCCCGGCTCAAGCCGCAAATTCTCATCGATCTTTTGGCCCTTGATAACCGCCTTGTAGTTGAACTTCAGCATTTTCTGGGATCCATCCGGCATGCGCCGCAGGACGTAAATCTTGTTGACCTTGGCAAAGTCCTGAAAACCTCCCGCCAAGGCAATTG
>Ga0102924_1000517_pt1 | contig 48566 bp, 52 predicted proteins | sample PaiPotPPM11metaG_FD_80116 | JGI IMG/M metagenome (GOLD analysis project Ga0102924, IMG submission 80116) | Iron sulfur acid spring bacterial and archeal communities from Banff, Canada, to study Microbial Dark Matter (Phase II) - Paint Pots PPM... ... | reverse complement strand
GCTTGGCTGCAGGCGCTCAACCGTGTCGTGTGCGCGGGAGAGCGTTCGACGGGCTCGATTTTGTTTCTGGCCTTCCCGCAGGAGCTGATCTTGAAGTTGGCGGAGCGCACAGGCGGCAAGGCTGTGCGCGTGCACGTCCCCCGGCTTTACGAAGGCTTCGTTCGCATCGACGAGCAAGGCCGCACTTTCCTGGTTGATCCACTCAAAAATGGAGGACAGAAGCATACCTTCCTGTTCAAGTACGCAGACGGGAAGATCCTCCTCGACGATGACAAGTCCGAACAGGCTCAGGCAGAGATGGCGAAATCCGGAGCCGAGGAATCCGGAACAGCGACACAAGTCGCGGCTCCGGACGAAGCCGTCGAGTTTCCATCCATCACTCTCGATGACGATGGACCGGAAGTTCCCTGGGTCATGTGAGGCACTAACCGCTTTGAGCGGAATCCCCAAAAGGATTCCGCTCAGGGCTTCACGAGGGACCATGAAGCGAAATTTGTTCTTCCTCTTCATATGGGCTGCTTGTGTCGCCAGCGGCTGTTCGCAGGCCGACACGGCTCCCGTAAACCCCGTACATGTCGCCACGGCGTTGAACCATTTGACCGTTTTGGAATTTCACGAGCCAGTCACCATGGCGGCGGCCGGCAGCTCGGACTTTCAAATTGAGCGCCAGGAAGACAAGGTTTTCATCAAGCCCACTAAGTCGGGAGCTTCCACGGACCTGTTCGTGTGGACTGCTTCTCGAAGTTTCGCGTACGAACTTGAGACCACAGCAGAGGTAAAGAACATGAATGTTTCCGTCGACAATCCATTACCCCCACCAGCAGCGCTGCCGAATCCAGCGTTCAGCCCCCATGTCGAAGAATTTGCGGACATGATGCTCACCCGCGCGTTCCTGGGGGCCATAGACATTACGCCAGCTAACCCGAGGGCGCCGAAAGTTACCGTGCGAGTCCGAATACAACAGGTGTTTCGCACCAAGACCAGTATTTACGTCCACTACAGCATAGAAAACGACGGCCGAAGCGCATATCACATCACGACGCCGGATGCCTTCGAGTTGCAGGCGGGATACTCACCTCTCTCTCTGCCGAGCTTTGCACACAAACAACTTGATCCGCGACTGATCGAGAACCTCAGTGACATTCACAGTGTGTCGCTTCCCGTTCCCCACGCCGAGACGGCATCCGAGGATCTTGCTCCCGGTGAGTCCACCGAAGGCGTCGTGGCGATACGCCAGAACTTGACCTCGCCGGCGGTCGTGCAGTTGGTTTTCGACAGCCAAGTCAAAGCAACATTTGTACTCTAGCCATGAATCGCGATGAACAGACTTCGGCCATGGTGGATCGGCTTCGTGAGTTCCACCGCAGAGAGGAACGAGAGCGGATACGGCCCTCGTTGCTGCGCTGGATCGCAAACCCGCTGAGGCCCAAGACCAAAGAGGGCCAACTTCGTGTCAACCCCATTCTCTTGCTACTGGCGGCCCTTGTCGTGCTAACCGCGAGCACTTTTCTCTTTTTCAGCTTGGTTCAGTCATGACCTACACCAATGATTACCGGCTCGGCCGTCGCGCCTACCACGCGCACCAGGAAGAGAGCCTCGCCTTTGTGCTCTCCGTTGTTGTTGTAATTGCGATCGCCATCGGTTTCTACATCCTTTGGGATCGCTTTCATATCCGCCCCGCGCAGCTGGTCGAACTGTCGTTATACGCCTTGTACGGTTTGACCGCGGGTATTTCCAGCGTCTGGTATTTTGCCACTTTGCGACGCAGACGTGAGGCGAACTGGCCGCATCCTCCTTTATTTATAGCCCAAGCCACAGATCGCAAGGCGGTCGCGGATGCGTACACGCAGAATGCCATCGTACTTGGCTACAACGTCCACGGCGAGCCCTGGCTCTGGCCGGACCGAACGCGCGTCATGCAGTCCGTAGTCTTCGGCGCGACCGGCTCGGGCAAGACCACCTTGCTAAAGAACATCATCTCCCAGGATGTCTTTCGCATCGTTGGCCCCCCGGGAGATCAGCACCGAATCCCTATGTTGATTTTCGACGGTAAGGGCGACCAGGAGTTTCTCAACGACCTTCTTCCCGCCATTGAAACGGCCGACCGGATGCACCAGTTGAAGGTTCTCGATCCCTCCCGACCGGACATCTCCTCCCGATACAATCCGTTCTTTAGCGAGCATGGCCTCTATCAGGAACACGCAAACTTCATCTTCGAATCATTCGACCTCAAGGAGGATTTCTTTCACGGCCACCAGGCTACTTACTTGAGCGATCTGGTGCGTGTCCTGGCGCACACCGGCAAACGGTTCAACATCTACGACGTGCTTGTTCTAGCGCTCGACCAGCAGGTCATGAGAGAGCAAATCGCAATTGCCCGGTCTTTCCTTGAAGCGGAAGTTGGAGTCAATCACCAGCGCCGCCTGAACTTCGAGATGTCGGTCCGCAATCTCCAACAGTCGTTCGAAGACCGAGAGCGCGTGCCCAAGATTCAGGGCCTTTTGAACGAGCTGATGACGTTTCTCGAAAACGACCTGTCGGTCATCACAGGAGCTTACGACGACCTGCTTTCGCTCGACGAGGTGATCGACAATGAACTGATCCTGTTTGTTTCTCTGAACACCAACAAGAACTCGAAGGCTGTAACCGCGCTCGGCCGGATGTTGCTTCAGAACATGCAACTGATTATCGGCCGACGGTATGAGAACGAGCAGCAGCGCCGTCGTGAAAATCGTCCCATGGTCAGCGTCATCCTCGACGAATTTGCGCCGTTCGCGTACTCCAACTTCGCGCAAATCCTGCAAACAGCGCGGGGCACCAACACGGCTTTCCTGTTCGCTCTCCAGGCCTTGCCGCAATTGCTCACCGTTGGCCGCGGATTCAAGGACGATGTTTCTTCCGCGCCCAATACCACCATGCTCTTGCACACGCGCGACGAAGAGACGGCGCAGTACTTTCTCAAGGCTTCAGCGCGGGTTCGGCAAAAACGGCGGACCCTCACCGTCCAGCGAACCGGAATCTTCGAGGACAAGTACGAGCCCATCGGCTTTGGCAGCGAGACCGATATCAAAGACACTCGCGCCCAGGATGAGCACATTAAAAACCTGCCGGTTGGTCAGATGGAAATCCTCATGACCGACAGCCTGCAAGGCACATTGCATTCGCACCTGCATGTGCGCGAGCCGAGGGATTACCGCTTCCCAGGACTTGAGCCGAGGATCTATCCCCGCACTTTCTCGGCGGATTCAGGACTCCAAGGCGCGAACCTGCGTTTCAAAGATCCCGATCTGGTGCGACGGAATGGCAAACGATTCGCGATCGGGAATGGGCGGATGGCATGGTTGTAACTCATTCATCCCGACTACCGGTTGGCGCGCTCCTGTTAGCAATTCTGTACTCGTCTGTGATGGCGGCCCAGGATAAATCGACCTACGATCCGGCGCATCCGGCTCAGTCATCGAGACGCGCACAAGGGTTTGTCGATTTCACGCTCGGGCACATCAATGCGCGCGACATCGAGTATGGAAAGTGTCTGGACGAAGACCGCAAGATGATGCTCGAAGAGACCATCGAGAACGGCTATTTCTGGTCCAATCTTGTCTCGGTCGGTCTGCTGGGCTGCCTCTTCCTGATCATCGTTTATCAGCACAGCAGTCGAGCCAGGCAGGATTGGAGCGTAGCCAGCCTGCTCGCTGAACAAGAGCACTCATTGGCGCGAAGTCAAGCCCAGATCAACGAAGTCACTGCGAAGAATCATGCATTGATGGATACACTCGCCGCGCAACGAGAGACCACAATCCGCGCTGGCGCTCTGGACACTGCAGCGTCGGTTGCGGCGGCAACGAACGCGCCACAGCGTCCGGCGAGTGCTGCTACTAAGCATTCCATGAGCGACCGCTCCGAGCGCGCGGCGGCTGTCGCGATCGCAACCGAACCGGCGAGCCAGATTGGGCTCTTTCACGGGGATGGCGACCTCATGATGACCATCAATTCCATCCGGCAGCAGCTTGCCCATGCCGAAGAGGAGAAGAAACTTCTCCGGCGGCGGATCACAAATGCGGACCGGCAACTCGCGGCAGAGCAGGCCAAAAATCGCCAGCTCAAAGGGGAATAAAGCTTCAGGGTAACGACACAGATAAGACCTCCGAAGGAGGCGCATACGAGATGACTGAAACAGACGAAAAGCAGCTGCGGAAGGCGGAGCCCGATCGCGCCTCTGTTGCAATTGAAGACCGCGAGGAGCGCGAGCGGCGGATCGCTTCGCTGGCGCCCGAAGAGCGGCAACTTGCGGTTGAGACCGCGCGATTTGCAGATATGTGCCAGTACCTCTCCCAAAAGAATATGGACGTACCGCCTCATATTCTCGATGAACTGAGCGGCCTCCAAAAACTGGCGTTGCCCGACCGAAGCGAGCGCATGAAGGCGCTCAACCAATCCCTGATGGAGTACCTGAACGATGCTGGTGAAGATACTGGGATTCGGCAGTAGTTGGTGGGCGAGGTACGGTAGCGATCCCGAGGATCGCTACCGCTACACGCGTCATGCCGCTTATTTCAATTCCGCCGGCGTGCGCTGTGGTTCTCGCATCCGCCGGCACTGGATCGTCCCCGGTTTGCTCCGGTTCAACGGTGTTGGAGACTTCAATCCCAACTTCCCCGGCCGGTCTGTGGGCGAGACATTTGAGTGCGCCGACCTTGCCTTCGCCTGTGGCGGTAACCGTCTCCTATTCGTGAGAAGGGCGTCTCCATCGCCGCTCCCTGATTACTACCTGGCCGTTGCTTCGAGCGCAAGATTCGGCCTTTTTAATCCGGAACAACCCGGTTGGAAATCGCGCGACGTGTTGCCGATTGCAGTGAGCCGGCTACGCGAACAACAGGAAGCACTTCTGCTGATGAAAGAGGGCGATTGGATCCAAACTGAGCTGGGCTTTTGGCGGCTCAGGCCCGCGAATTCTGAACATGTTGGATGCGCGTTTGAACTGCTTGCGCAGCGGGCGTTGAGCTGAAACATATCTGCCTATGCGGTACGCCAAAGACAGCCTGGTCGTAAGTCCCGATCGCGACATCCCCCTGCTGCGCCAGGTGCGCAACTCGAAGTTTGTCAGCCATCGGCAGCTGTTCGAGTTGATGAAATACCGCGGCTCGGAATGCTCGCCCGACAGCTTCAATTGGCGCATCCGGAGGCTCGTTAAGGCGGGCTGTCTCTCGCTCTGCAAGGGCGTCTTTGGCGCCGGATCGGCCGTGTACCGGATCACCAGTGAAGGCATGAACCTGCTCGAACATCACGGCCAATTTACCACCGTGCTGCACTCGAATAGCACGAGTCTCCCGCATCTTTCGCAGGTCTTTCATTCCCTCGAACTCAACCGGATTCAACTCGCGTTGTCCAAGGAGAACCTGCTGGCGCACTGGCAATCGGAAATCGAAGTTGCATCGCTCAACACCATCTCACGCTCGCCCTATCAGAAGGATTACGACGCCATCGTGGACGTCTGGGTCGGAGACAATCAGGCGCGGTTCGCCCTCGAATACGAGCGCACTCTGAAGAGCGCCCGGCAGTACGAGCGCGTCCGCGCGGCGCTTTCGGCCGAACGCCAAATTGGCTGCTTCCTGTATCTGACCGCGGGCGTGGAAGTGCTGGTTCATCTCGTCCACGAACTCGAAACCGTTCCAGGTACGGTCGCCTTTGCAAGCGCCGGCGATTTTGGCGAGAGGCTTCTTGACACACGGGTGATCACCGCTCGCCGTCCCGCGGGCGCCAGTTTTCGGGAGTTGTTGCGATGAGAGCGCGCCATTGCCCTCCCTTTGCCGTCTCCACGGCGCTTTCTCGCCCTTCGCCGGGCTTTTTGGCGTCATCGGGTTGGCATTTTTCGATGCCTCGTAAGCAGGCTGGAGTCAGCCACTTGCGTTCTGACTACCCTATGATTTTCATGTCCTTCCGCACACTGCTCTTGGGTCGCTGCAGATGGTTGAATTCTGATGTTGTATCCCCATTCGGTCCAAGCTGGCTACGCCAACAGCGTTCCCGCAGGTTAGGCTTCCACCCGTGCAACCAGGTTCATGAGCATGGCTGGATTTCTGTTGTTGCGCCAGACTGCCATCGTCGATGTGGTCGCTCTCGCCACGGTACCCATCATCGGTATTCGAAGCTTCCGTCAGTCCCGTTGTCCCTGTCACCGACTGCTGTCCGCGATTTGCTACCGGTGTCCAACGTCCACACCCGCCCTAGTTGTGCAGTGTTTGTTTGTCAGCTTGCGACTGGTACGGACCTGCATCAGAGTGTCCGTCCACATGCCGCACGCGAACCCTTTGTAAAAAATCAAACCCGCTCCCGGAGCATCACCCTCGCGTTCTTAACGGCGCCGGTTATTGGTCGCCAACGTTGTAAAGCTTGGAGCAAAGATCACACGTCCACATGGACGGAAAGGAATTGATTATGTGTCAAAGTCGAGGCCCAATAAAGTTCGAACCGCTGTTTACAACCGAAGAGATTGGCCTGCGTAAAGAGGCCAATGTTGAGCACGTGGTGAAAACGTTCCTAAACGTTGGCGAGGCCATTGCAGCGCGGTGGATTGAAATGCCGCGGGGCATTTTGCTTCTGCAAACGGTGCCGGACGAGCCCGCTTCCGGCGCTATCTACCTGTACGACCGCGAACGGCACGTCTTCTACTTCGTCTCCTTCCTGGATGGCCGGGACGATGCTCTGACGACCGGCGAATTCGATCAACTGGTTGCTGAATACGACCTGGTGTCTTGGACCGCAAATCCGGTTCTTCTTCCAGCGCATATCAGCAAACCAGGACTGGCATAGACGCGAGGCGAGCCCATGAACGGTGTAGGTCAAGCGACGACGAAGATGGCGTCAAGATACTTTGACTTGCTCGTGAACCGCCTGGCCTACACGGTGCAGTCAAAACGGCCGGATCAAAACGGCAAGCACTACTATTACCGGCCAAAGGACGGTCGGCGGCTGTCACTTGAGACCCTGCGTGGACACATGAACGGGCAACTGACCATTGGCCTCTATGCACTCAACCCCAAGACACAACGGTCCAAGTGGGTTGCCATCGACGCCGATTACGAGAACGCACTCGATGACCTGCTGAAGCTGCAATGGGAACTGCGGCAGGCCGGTGTGGAGGCGGCGCTTGAGAAGTCCCGCCGTGGCGCCCATCTCTGGATCTTTGCCGAGAAACCACTGCTCGCGCGGCATTGCCGGATCTACATCTATAACCTTGCCCGGCAGCTAAAAGTTCCGGTGAAAGGCGGTGCTGGACTGGCAGAAGGAATCGAGGTTTTCCCGCGCCAAGACGAACTAGAACCGGACGAGTTCGGGAATGCTATCCGCGGACCACTCGGTATTCACCGTGGGGCTGACAAGCGTTTCTGGTTTTACGGGGCCGATTACAAAATTGAAGCTCAACTTGATTACCTGGAACGGCTCAAGAAGATTACCGAAGCAGAAATGAGACGCTTCATCGAGGGTTTGGAAATGCCGGAGGAGTTCCGGTCTCGACCTAAAGTTGACTTACCTGCATACGATCCCAATCGTCGTGAGTTTCGCATCCTCGATTTCGTTCGCGTTGGGCGGCAGCGCTCGGGAAACTACTGGACGCGGTGCCCTTCATGTGCCGAGCAAGGGCGCGATAGGAGTGGAGATAACCTGGCAATCTCTGTCACCGATCCGCGCAAGTATCGGTGTTGGGCAGGCTGCCCGCGCGAAATGATTCGTGCAGCTCTCGGCCGGCCAGTTCGGACCGGGAGGCTTCACGTATGAAGGCGCAGCAATTACGAGAGAAGCGCAGCATCGAGCCACGTGACATTCTGGCTCGACAAGGTTTGCGGCTGCCGCCGATCACGCTGAAGAGGCTGCAGGATACGGGGATTTACTGCCAGCCTACCATTTCGATCGAACATCAACATTTGGTCAAACGATATGTCATTCGCGGAGTTGAATCGGGTGGAGCCGTGGCCGAACTGGGAGCGTATGCGAGTTTCGTAGACGGCACGGGAAAGGCGCTGTCCTGGCTGCAACGGGTGGACAGCATCGCTGTGAACGGCGTGCACGCAATCGTGGTCGAACCTGTTTTGGTGAGACTAGAAATGGTCCGCATTCAGCGGACCTATGACCTGCTGATTACGCGGCACAGTCTCGCTGTTTCTAGCGCAGCTCAGCGCCCGCAGCTTGAAAATTCAATCCTGTTCCACGGACGAAGAGGCAGCCTGGAGATGGAACTGTGGGGCAAAGACGCAGAATATCGCGGTGCAGTTTGCCCCGTGTTTTACAGCCGGAGCGGAGAACCTCTTGCGGTACCGTGTGAATTCCAGGATGCGGTAGCTCGGATTTCGGCTGCCGTTTGCTGTGTGGGTTGCCGCCATTGTCACCTGCTACAGCCGAAGGCTATTGGTTGCCATCTTGATCCGGTCAGCATCGCAACCACTCTGGCTGCATCAGATGGTGCTGCCTGAAATGAATGATTGCGCCAGCACCGATGATCTGCCAGCGATCAAAGAGATCCTTGCCGATCCCGCAGCTTCTTTTTGGCTGACAACTGCTCTGCGCTCAGCGCTGTCTCGTGACCCGGTTGATGCGGCCAACGACGCCGATCTATTGGCGCGATTATTGGAGCGGCGGTGCCGCAATATCCTCGAATACTCGACGCGCGTTTAGGCCCGCCCGGTCACTCATCGGTATCTATTTTCACGTTCCGTACTCCTAAGAGAAACCCGCGCGGACGGCGCGACCTGCCACGGTGCTGTCTGTGGATAGGGGATTGCCGCGCGAGTGGTTAACGCTGGAAGTTGCTGGAGATGCGAAATCCCGACCTCAAAGGTCGATCAGCGCGATCACTCGCGGAGCAATCCCGAACCCTCCATCCTTTATAATGTGCGCCGTCCATAAGTAGGGCGGGTCTTTAGACCGACATGGGTTGTTGGCAAAAAGGAGCTGACTATGTCTGGCAGCAAAGACCGAAGCCGCGTAGCAGCAAAGCAGAAGATCCCACGCATACCGCCAGCTGAAGCATCGGCAATCTTCAAGAGATGCGAGCAGCTATTAGAGAAGTCGCGCGAGCTTCTACTTAATCTGCGTTCGGCTGGTATTAGCGAGTTATTGGGGCGCATGGACGATAGAATGCTGCAACTTGCGATTCAGCCCGACGCTTCGGGAGAACGAACCAGAGCGCGACTGATGTCAGAGATTGCCCAGGCTTTGGGAGCCGAGCCGACCATGGGACGGACTGTGAGCATTGAAGAGATCGTCCAAGTGACAAATGCTGTGATGCCGTGTTTGCTGCTTGAAATCGGCCGTCGAAAGCAGTACATCCAAGTCGAATTTCTGCTGAATCCGGCCGCTTCCGATGCCTGCTTCAGTCTCTCGGTTGGGCCAGCTCAGGCGACGCACTCAATCAATAGCGATCGCCTGCACCAGCTTGTTAAAGAAACCGGTGAGGCCCTGGTCGGTCTCTGTTATTTTGGCGACGAGGAAAGTCGCACGCATATCGAAACCGAATTGAGCCTTAAACCCCCGCCCCAATTTTCTTAACGCAGATTCCTGCCGCACATCACCTTCTTCGCAATCCAAGCAGTAGCCGCAGCGCAAGCTCTCACTTGCTGCGCCGGATCCCTTTGCGGCATGCGTTGGCACCAGCCACGCCGGACATCCTTTATTCGCGGAGTTAACGATGCCAAAAAGCGTAAACAAAGTCATTCTTGTCGGGAATGTAGGCAAAGATCCGGAAGTGACGTACTCGCCAAATGGGACGCCAGTAGCCAAGTTCAGCCTGGCAACCAATGAGCGATTCAAAGATCGAAGCGGAGACTGGCAGGAGCGTGTTGAATGGCACACGGTTGTGGTCTGGCAGCGTCTTGCCGAAATCGTAGGCGAGTTTGTTGCAACCGGCTCGAAGCTCTATATCGAAGGGAAACTGCAAACCTCGACTTGGCAAGACCGTCAAAGCGGCGTAACGAAGTACCGAACGGAAATTATTGCCCGAGAGATCGTTCTCCTTGGTTCGCGCGGTGATGGCACAGCCAACCGGCCGCAGGAACACTCTGATCCGGAATTACACCAGGAAAGCTCGTCCCAGCACGCCAAGGATATGGAAGATATCCCATTCTGATTGCACTGGTTTTCTCAACGCATAGAGAAGGAGTCAACGATGAGCCCTCCGAACGGATCTACGAACGGTTCCGCTCTAGTCGGCGAAACCAAGACGCCCGCGCAATCTCGGTCGGTGCATCTGCTACAAACGGAATTCCTGAGTAATGCTCAGTTCTCCCCCCAAGAGATCAAAGATCTCTGCGCTGCATTGGAAGTGCCTTTTGACGGGAAGGTTATCTACTGGCGTGTGACCAACACGAGCAAGAATGGAAAACCCAGAGGCCAGGTGATTCCGTATGCGGATCAGCGGGCCTACACCGATCGCCTCAATGCGTTGTTCACGCCCGCGGGCTGGACGCGGAAATACAGGGTGTACGCCAGCGCCAATTTCGAGCGCAGCAAAGACCAGAAGACTGTCGCAAAGGTCTTCGTCACTTGTGAGCTGAGCATCCTTGGGCTGGGGGCGCACTCCGCTACGGGCGAGGAATGGTCGGACGACGATAACGCTGTCACGTCGGCGGAAGCCCAGGCTTTTAAACGGAGCTGTGCCTGTTTTGGTCTCGGGCGTTACCTCTACCACTTCGAAGGAGTTTGGGTCGATTTGGATGATCGAAAGCGGCCCCTGAACACGCCGAGATTGCCGGCCTGGGCTACCCCGGACGGCTGGCAAAAGGGACTGCGGCCGGATGCCGCGACTGCGGAGAGTGCATCGGGGTCAAGAGAAATCACGCGCGAAAAGTCTAATTCCACGCACTCCGATGCGGCAGTGCCTCAAATTGAGGAAATGGCGAAGCCACTAGGAGCTCGCCTCTATCGGGGAGTGTTGCGGGATTCGGCAAGAGTTTGGAGCCCAAACCAAATCACCGACCCTGCGCTCCGACGAAAAGTCTTCGAGCAAATGCAGTCTGCGGAACGCGGTCTCGAACGGCTGCGTGTCGCGGTCGCAAACACTGGTCCCGCGCCTTTGAATCAGGTTCTGCAGTCGCTCAAATTGAGATCACTTGAAATGATCGACAGCCTAGACATGCTGAAACGGGTGGTGCTCGCCATCGAAGCAGTTGCGTCGTCGAGATAAAGGACGTTTTCAGACCTCCACTAAAAGCCCCGTTTGTTCCCCGCTAGTCGGCGAAGGTGTCCTCTGATGGCGCCTTCGTCCCCCTCCATTTCAAACCAACACACACTTCGCGAAATCATCGTAGAGCTCGAAGCCGCAAGTTCACAAATGTCAGATGCCGCGGCCGATTTTGTCGTACAGGGAATTTTCAAAATCAGGCGCGCGCAGGTCGCAAACCTTCTGGTTGCGCTTTCGACGAAAGCGCAACCCGTAGGTTTGAGATCGTTTAATTCGTCAGGCCACCGGCTTTAAATTTCAGGGCGCATCCTGCTCTGGCGCTACGCCATTTGGATTACCCGCTCAACGAAGGCGACTCGCTTGCCATTCGCAGCAACGAACATGCTCAGAGACCCTGGTCTCGATCTCGAATCAATCGCTGCGGGCCTGAATACGATGTCATCAGGGTGCCCACGAGATTTCGCCGACTTTCTCAATCAGAAAGCAGACCTCGATCACCGGCGATTCCTTCCTGCAATGCTGCTTGTTCGGAAAGGTGATCTGTTGATGAAGGAGGTCCACAGTTCCCTGCCCTCGATCCATGCCCCGGCGATCGCGGGCTTGCAAAACCCTGGTGGAGGAATACGGCCCGCGCACACGTTCACGTCGCTTGAACCGAGAATGCACTGTCGACTGGCTGGAAGCTGGGATCGATCTGAGACGCATCGACTTCTGTTTTATTTTCTTCGGTGGCATTTGGTTCCCTCGCTGCTGCAGCACGTCTTTTCCAACGGTTTGATCTCACGGTAGCGCGCCACCCGGTCTTTCAAGTTCTCCATGGAGGCAATTCTCGTCCTGGTCGTGTGTTGTTAAGTCCGTCTGTACCGGTTTGATCGGACCTAAACCTAAAGTTGAGGTGTTTCTTTATGACTACTGCAATGATACCGAGCACACTTGTTCCAAATCATGCTCCTTCATGTGACGCTGCAGCATTACTCAATGTGCTGATCGTAGATGACGACCAGCCCGCCCGAGAAGCTTGCCGCGAAGCCACTGCCGCTTTAGGCTGCCGGACAACTGTCACAGATTCCGTCGAGCAGGCGTTATGGCTTGCCGCCCTCCGTGAGATCGATGTCGTCCTTCTCGGTTTGAAGTTATCCGACGCGGCACGGCTGCAAATTCTGCGGCATATCAAGCAGAAAAGGAGCGATGTCGAGCTTGTAATCATGGCCACTAACGCGGCTGCGCGACCTGCTGTCGAAGCCATCAGAGCCGGCGCCTGCGACTATTTAACGAAACCATTTGGTCTCGAAGAATTGCGGCTCTCGCTGCAACGCGTCGCGAGACAGCTTCAATCAAGAATTGCAACTCAGCAGTTGAGCGAACAAATCAAGTCCAACGGTTTTGGCGGCATGATTGGCCGCGCGCCGGAGATGGATAAGGTGTACCGCATCGTCTCGAAAGCCGCCCAGAGCACCCACCCGGTGTTGATACTCGGGGAGAGCGGGACCGGCAAGGAACTGGTTGCTCGCGCAATTCACTATTCTGGGCCATTCCGAGACAAGCCGTTCATCCCCATCGATTGTGGTTCATTGGTCCCGACCCTTATCGAAAGTGAACTGTTCGGTTATGCCAGAGGCGCATTCACCGGTGCCGCGCAGGCGAAGCAAGGACTGCTGGCAATCGCCGAAGGCGGGACGGTCTTTCTTGACGAAATCGGGGAACTCGCACTCGATCTGCAGGCGAAACTGCTGCGCGCCTTTCAGGAAAAGGAGATCCGTCCTGTCGGAGGCACCAAGGCAATTCCCATCAATGTCCGAATTCTGGCTGCGACCAACCGCGATTTGGAGCAAGCAGTTGGAAACGGCACGTTTCGGCGTGATCTCTATTTTCGTCTGAACGTTCTGACTGTTCGCCTCCCTGCATTGCGGGAACGAAAGCAGGACATTCCTCTCTTGGCCGCACATGTTATCGACCGCATATCGCGGACATCTGGGCGACGCTATTCATTGAGTGACGAGGCAATGCAGGCGTTGATTGCCTATGACTGGCCGGGTCATGTGCGCGAACTGGAAAACTGCATCGAGCGCTGCTGCGCAATGAACTCGGGACCGGTCATTCATACCGTTGATCTCCCCAGTCATGTAAGAGCCACAGGGCAAGAATGCCAGCGAACGCCGACCGCGCGAATCACCCACCTCGCAGACCTAGAGAGAGCCGCGATTCTTGCAGCCATCACACAGTTGAATGGTGACAAGCTGATGGCCGCGCGTTTACTCGGAATCGGCAAGACCACCCTTTACCGCAAGCTGAAGCAGTATGAAGTCCTTCAGTAGCAAATAAACAGGCTCTGCTCATTGGATCCCGACGCCTTCCTGCTTTTCTGAAACACCCCACAACTTACCCCCAAGAAGGTGCAAGTGAACACTTTCATCTCCGCAATTCAACACATCCGTCCGCTCCGCGGCGGAGCGCAGTCCCACTTACTAAGGGCGTCTGATGGAAATTGCTATGTGACCAAGTTTCAAAACAATCCTCAGCACATCCGAGTGCTGGCGAATGAAATGTTCGCCACCAGGCTCGGTCTCCACCTTGGTCTCCCCATGCCGCGCGTCGAAGTGATCGAAGTATCCGATTGGCTGATCGAGCACTCTTCGGAGCTGCGGGTCCAATTGGCGGGCTCACAAATATCGTGCAAAAGCGGCAAGCAATTCGGGTCGCTCTACGTCGGCCAGAACAGCCCCGGTTTGACGTTCGACTACTTGCCGAATGAAATGCTGAAACATGTTCGCAATCTCGCCGACTTCGCGCGTGTTCTTGTTCTCGACAAGTGGACGTGCAACAGCGACGGCCGCCAGGCAGTCTTCTGTCGCAAGAGTGCGCGCAGCCGGCGCTGCTCCGCTACATTCATCGACCAGGGCTATTGTTTCAGCGCCAGCGAGTGGACATTTTTGGATTATCCGTTAAGAGGGGTTTATTCGAGCAACCACGTGTACGAAGGTATAACAGCGTGGGATGCATTTGAACCGGCGCTGACACGAGCAGAATCGATGGGCGCTGGAACCATCTGGCAATGTGCGGCTGACATTCCCGAAGAGTGGTACGAAGGAGATCGGGCCAGTCTCGAACGGCTTGTAGAAGAGCTTTCAAAACGGCGTGAGATCATCAGAAAGCTCATCGGCGACTTTCGCAGGTCGAATAGAAATCCATTCCCCAACTGGAGTGACTCCACATGCCTGGCTATTCCACGCGTCTTGAGAAGCAACGCAGCAGTGGAGATTCGCTAGGATACCTTTATGGAACTCTATGTCATTGCGGGACCGAACGGTGTCGGCAAAACGACGTTTGCGCGAAAGTTTCTCCCGAAGTACACGACTTGCAAGAACTTCGTCAATGCCGATCTTATTGCGGAGGGAATGTCCCCTTTTTCGCCTGAGGCTGCTGCTGTTCGAGCCGGTCGCTTGGTGCTCAGTGAGATTCGATTCTTTTCGCAGCGCCGAGCGCCTTCGAAACCACGCTCTCAGGTCGAAGCAATCTGGGATTGATACAAAAACTCAAAACAAACGGGTACAAAGTTCACCTATTCTTCCTCACGGTTGCCACTGTGGACGTAGCGCTGTCCAGAATCAAGCAGCGGGTGCTAAGGGGCGGACATGATGTTGCCGAGGCAATCGTACGTCGGCGATTCGATAGGTCATTTCGAAACTTCTTCGTTGAATATCGTGAACTCGCGCATTCGTGGTACTTATTTGATAACACAAGCACCAGGCCCGCTACGATAGCCTTCAAGACCGGTGACAGGATTCGTATAATGAATCAGCAAGAGTACAAAACGCTGATTACGCGTTACGGTGAGAAATGAAAAAAACTCGTAAGAGTGTCCGCCGACTGCCATTAGAGAAACGTGCCGAGTTGGCACTTCGAGAGGCGGTCGATGAGGTCATATCCGAGCACGCTCGTTTGGGACTACCTCTTTATATTGGGCAAGACGCTAAAGTCATAAAACTATCGCCCAAGAAGGTGCGCATGCTCTCACGGGCAACTCATCGCAAACGGCCTTCCTAAGAATCCTCAGTTAGGTTGCATCCACGCTGTCATTTCGGATTCCGGATTGCAGCCAAGCCCAAGCCATTGATTTTACAGATACATTCCCTCCTTTTGCCGATGGAGTAATACCTGCCTCTGACTATAATTATTAAAGGAAGCGCGGAATGCAGAATCCTCTATTCATCAGCGAGCGCGAACTTTGAGTGCAAATAGGACAATTCGCAGGGTCGCAAACCCCGAACAGCAACAAGCAGAAACGTACCGGTATTGGCAAACTCTGCCGATTGGGGCACGCCTCTCTGCGGTATGGGACGTCAGCGCCGCCGCTTACGCGTTTGCGGCCGCCTTCAAGAAAGGTCCGCTCCATGATGCCCGACGACCTCAAAGAACTATTACGCGCATTCAACGATCACGCAGTTAAATATCTGATCGTGGGCGGCTATGCTTTTGGCGTTCACGCAGAGCCACGGGCAACCAAAGATCTCGATATCCTTATTCGATCGAATGAAGAAAACAGCCAAGCGGTATTTCGCGCTCTCGCTCAATATGGTGCACCTCTCAGTGACCTAACCGTCGCCGATTTTATGGATGGCGCAACCTTCCAGATTGGCCAGCCCCCTGCACGAATCGACATTTTGCAGCAGATCGATGGCATCACTTTCGATGAGGCCTGGGCGAACCGTATCGAGGGACTGATCGACGGCCAAATCCAAGCTGCGGTCATATCCAGAGACGATCTCATTCGAAATAAGCTCGCGACCGGACGAGAACAAGACATACTAGACGTCAAGAAGCTACGCGCTGCGGCCAAGAAATAATCGTCAGTGATTGTCTGGCGCGGGCGCGGGCCGCCAGCGCGGAGTCAATTCCATTCATTGCTTCTCGAACCAATAAGACTCCCTGAAACGGACAAAATTCTGGGTTCAAGTCCACGGCTGTGCACTCTCCAGGGGGAGGTCTTTGTGCGTCCTCACGGCAAAATCAAATTAGGGTTTTTCCCACTTCCAATCGCGGAAGCTACACGTCTCAGGACTCACCTGATATTCTCATCGGAGTTTTCCGCACTCGATCCATGCGCCGGGGATGGGGTGGCATTTATGCACTTGCTCAAAAACGCTGCGGCTCACCGCTACGGAATTGAGATTGATGCCAACCGTGCGGGACAAGCAAGAGCATTGGGTATTAAGACACTGCAAACAAACACGATGGATGTGCGCTGTCCGGCGGAAGCAGTATCGCTGCTCTACCTCAATCCTCCCTATGACCTTGAAGTCGGAGAGACGAATAACCAAAGGCTGGAGCTGGTATTTCTGGAGCACACCTATCGCTGGCTCAAACCAGGAGGGGTGCTGATCTTCGTCATCCCGCAGCTTCAATTGAGACCTTGCGCGCGATTGTTGTCCGGGCACTTCATCGGCCTCCACGTCTACCGACTCACGGAGCCCGAGTGTCTCCAATTCAAGCAAATAGCCATCTTCGCTGTCAGGCGTAAGCGTCACGACCGCTTGCGAGATTCGGCGCTGCTTGAATCGATTGCATATTTGGAATCGTTGTGCGAAAAACGAGATCTTGAGATCTTATGTGACGCAGCAGAAGCTCGGTACGAAATTCCACCTTCCGGTCGAACCGAACTGACCGACCTCGGCATTCCACTAGATGAAGTGGAGGACCTTCTCCTTTCTTCGTCTGCGTATCGCCAGGCGGGGCGCGTTCTTATTCGCGAGCAGAGCGACGTGAGAGGGAGGCCGCTCACACCCCTGCACGGCGGTCATGTTGGGCTACTATGTACCGCGGGCATGCTTAATGGCATTTTTGGCGAAGGAGAGGCGCGTCACGTTGCCCACTGGCGGTCCGTCAAATTCACCGACCATTGGGAAGAGGCCGAGGACGATGGCACGATCATTCAGCACGATCGCGAAAGATTCTCGCACGAATTGAGCCTGATCTTTGCCAACGGCGAAACTAAGGTCCTCACCCACGAGAAGAAAGGTTCGTCATGAAGAACGCGCATCTGCGCTTCGGTTGGCTTACCTATATCAGGATGACGGAGAAAACCACCACGCATATCAAACTTCGCCTCGACCGCTTCGTTGGCGAAGTGCTGCCCGATCCGCCGCGCCAGGCCAAAGCCCATTTGATCTCAGTCGTTGGCAGTGATACGCAGATCGCTGCCATCTCCACGGCGGTATCTATGAGCGAGCGGTTCATGATCGAAGGGCCTGGGGTAGCTCCCACCCGCGTGTGTCTCGAACGCAATGCGCAACACTGGAAAGGCTCAGTACAGTTATCAGCTCGCAAGAAACCGCTTCGCCATCTCATCGCAATGTCCGAGGAATTGGCCAGCCTTTCATCAAACACGACACGAACCTTGTTGGCTGACGCCAGCCCGGAATTTGTCTGGGCGTCTCTCGCCCAGATTCACGGGCTGCCTGGAGTTCCCGATTGGGCGTCCTGGTTTTACGGGCAGATCGAGAGACACCGGGCGATCCGGCCGATCCTGGGCATTGGCTGTAACCCGGTGCTCGTCAAAGGTGACAAAGAACAATTTCTCTCATGGCTCGGCCGCGGCGTTCAGAGTGGCATTCTGGATATTCCGAACGATAGCGGCTCCATTCACTGGCCTCGCACGAGCCTGAGCCGCATTTTCCACTACCCGGCCAGCTGAAGTTTTTCTTCCTTCTTCACAAACAGAGACCCTTCTTTCCGCCGGTGCCAGCCGAGGGAGATCCATGTCTGAACTGGAAACCATATACAGCTACATGAGCTCGTACAGCACGGTGCTGGGCGAACGCATTCTCGAGCAATATCCCGCGCTGCACAAGTTTGAAGACCCGACTTCGCCCCGCATTGAGACTCTGCTGAGACGGCCCTTTCCGGCTCAGACCATCGCCATCATGGGCACGGTCAAGCGCTGGGGCTTCTCCAAGACTGCGCTGGTGGTCGCGGAATGCGGGACTGGAAAGACGCTGATCTCGCTCGGCGCCATCCATGTACACAGTGCTGGAAAACCCTACACCGCGCTGGCCATGGTTCCGCCGCACTTAGTGGAGAAGTGGGCGCGCGAGACTTTTCTGACTATTCCCGGCGTGCGCGTATTCCTGATTGACGATCTGCGGAACGGCGGAGACGAAAATGCTCCCCATGGCGTGAACGAGGTACGGCTCCGTCAGGGTCGTATGGTGCGGGATGGATTCTCGACGACCTTGAGTGACATGCGACTTCGCCGCGAGTTCACAAGCTCACGCCGGCGCTGGGAATCGATGATGTGTTCGAGACCCACCGTATTCATTGTCGGTCGCGAGCGTGCCAAGCTCGGCTACTTCTGGCGCCACGCGTATGTCGTGCCCCGTTCCGGGCCGTATGCGGGATGCGTCACCAACGCTGACACCGGCACGCCGGTAGTGGTCGACGAAAACCGGCTCATGGCAGCTGATTTCGACAAGCTCAGAATTGCCGAGAGTGTTGAAATGAGGGGCGACAAACCATGCCGCCAATTGCATAGCGCGCTCTGGCAAGCCGACCCGGAGAAGATCCAACGCATGGCTCCTACCGAGTTCATCGGTCGTTACATGCCGGGTTGGTTCGACTACGCCATTTGCGACGAAATTCACCAATTGGCCGGCGACACTGCCCAGGGGAACGCACTCGGAACGTTGGCGTCGTGCACTGGCCGGATCGTGGGACTCACCGGCACCTTGCTCGGCGGCTACGCCGACGATATTTACAACACGCTCTTCCGCCTGGAAGCGGGAAGGATGAAAGAGCACGGATTCGAATGGGGCACGGGAGGCCGAAGCTCATTCACGCAGGAGTATGGTGTCCTAGAAACAGTCACCAGGATCGAACCCGAAGACAACGCTTGCTCCAACAAAGCCAAAACGACCAGCGTAGTCCGCCGCAAACCCGGCGCTTCCCCGCTTCTCTTCGGCGAATTCCTCATGCAGTTGTGCGCGTTCGTTTTCCTCGAAGACATTTCGAACGAACTTCCGCCTTATGAAGAAAGCTTCCTTAGTGTTCCCATGGACCCCACCATGCGGGCCGCATACGAGGACCTCGAGGATCAGATTCGAAAAGCTCTCAAGGAAAACAAAGGCAACCGCTCGGTGTTGAGCACTATGCTGAATGCTCTCTTGCTTTATCCAGACCACCCCTATGGCCTGGGGACGCTCTACGGCAAAAGGTTCGATCCCGAAATGGGTGGGAAGGTGAAGTTTGTCATCGCCGAAACCCAGGAGCTGCCCCAAGATTGCCTCTATTCAAAAGAACGGAGGCTCGTCGAAGACGTTAAGGAGGAATTGGCCGAGGGCCGCCGCTGCCAGATTTTTGCCGTCTATACGCGCAAACATGATGTCACGGCGCGTCTCGAACGAATACTAATCAACACTGGAATTCGGACGGCGGTGCTGCGGGCCAACGTCGACCCCTCCAAGCGCGAAGCCTGGTACGCGCGGCAGATCAAGCAAGGCGTTCAAGTCGTCATCTCGCATCCCAAGCTGGTCGAAACCGGCTTGGACCTGCTGGATTTTCCCACCATCATCTTTTATGAGTCCGGCTATTCCCTGCACACTCTGCGGCAGGCGAGCCGGAGGTCCTGGCGCATTGGGCAGAGAAGGCCCGTTCGCGTGAAATTCCTTTGCTACGAGAGCACAATGCAGACTTCGTGCCTGCGGCTGATGGGCAAAAAGCTCCTGGTAGCACTCACCATGGAGGGCAAGTTCGCCGGCGAGGGTCTGCAAACCATCGACGAAGATGACGACATGCTTTCAGCGATGGCCCGCGAGTTAGTGGAGAAGAATGGAATTGGCGAGAGTGCCGACGCAATCTGGCGAGCCTTGCACCGTGAGCACCAGAAATTATTTCCAACGGATCACCGCAAGTCGGAGACAGAAAAGGACAACAGCAATGGCCTTGATGAGGTGCGTCCCGAGCCCGGCAGCCTTATCGATGCGGCGATGAACGCCCAGCCAGTTCTCATCTTTGGCCAGTCATCTGACTTGTTAAAGACCGGACGCCGGCGGTCACGGCCTGTCCCTCCAGAACAGCCATCCCTCTTCGGCTGGAACTGAAGGCCTTCCCTTCCCCAAAACCTCGCCGCGAACCTTGCAGTTAATCAACGAAAGGAAGTAAATGTATGAGCACAAGCACACTCATTGCCGGCCCTATGCCCAAGATCGGGCGCACCGAGCTGGCGCAAATCGCAGTTCCCGAGGCAACTCGGACTCACCGACCCGTTCCTCACCACGAAATCGTTGAGGCGCTGGTTGAAACCCTTAGCTTTCGCCACATCGGCGTGGTGAACGAAGAATATGCCGTCTCGACGGACGGCATGAAAATGTTCGGGGTCCTTGACCTCGAAACGCAAATGGAGGGATGCAGGTTTTCCATCGGCATCCGCAACTCACACGACAAGTCTCTGCGCCTCGGCCTGACGGCGGGCCTGCGGGTCTTCGTCTGTTCCAACATGGCGTTCAGCGGAGACTTTACGCCAGTCCTGGCCAAGCACACCAAGAGCTTCAACTTAGTCGACACGCTGTCAGTCGGAGTGGACCGCATCCAGCGGAACTTTGAGCCGATGCAACGCCAGGTAGAGTCCTGGCGGCAGACCCAGATCACCGCCGCCGAGGCGAAGCTGATCCTTTACTCGGCGTTCGTTGACGGCAAGCTCGACGCCGCAAAAAGTCTGCTACCCGAAGTGCATCGGCTGTATTTCGAGCCGGAATACCCGGAGTTCTCGCCGCGAACCATGTGGAGTCTGTCGAACGCGTTCACCAGCGCGTTCAAGGAACTGGACCCGATTCCGCAGTACAAGGCCACCGCGAAACTGGCAGGGTTCCTGCAATCAATCTCTCTCTCATAGTGCCCCGCCGAGAGCATTGAATTGCCGACCTTGAACGTTCGCAACAAGGCCCGCTGCTTTGCGCAACGGGCCTGTTGCACGCTCTTAAGCTGCGTTCTTCGTTTGTTGGGTCTTAACCCGCGCCCACCTAGCCCTTTGTGCGGCCGCAATCTTGCGCCGAGCCGCCTCCGATAACGTGTGCTTTGCGGTGCCTATACTAAGGGTTTTACCTCCGCCCGCTGGGTGAGATTGCCGCAACTTGGCCCACCTTGCTCTCTGAGCTTGCGCCATCTTTCGGCGCGATGCGGCCAATCCTACACGTTTCGGTTGACTCCCGTTACGCGTTACTCTCGAACTGTTTGTTTCAACTAACCCCTGGAGCACCGAAATCGCCGAATCTAACTTCTCAACTTGTGACTGCGCCTGCTCGCGCTCCTCTCGAAGCTGCTGGAGCGCGTTGTCTAGATTAGTCATAGTTTCCCCCTCGTGATTTATGACAGCCAGTGCATTGTAGAAGGTTCAGTCAGTTAGTGGTTAGGTGCCGCTCGAGTCGCTCAATAGGTGCTCGGTACATCGCCACATCGTGGATGGGCAAAGTGCACGTCTATTGACGAGGGTGCTCACGAGCAAAGAGGGCCCAGATTTGCCGGGCATAAATGACAAGGTTCAGGCTGCAAATTATTACCGCCGTGATCGTAAGAGTTATCGCCGAAATATCCGGATAGATGACTTTGTCTAGATAGTGGAGCAAAAACCCGCCCTGGTACGGCTCGATTCCAGCTTTACTTTCGAGCCAATCTTCCAGCCAAGTCAATGGACATGGCCAGAGGAGAAGTTCCGTAAGCATTCCCCATAGCAGTGAGGCAATATGCAGCCAGCGAAGCATCGGATGGGACCGCGCCAGGAATGCGCCGAAGATCACCCATAAGATGAAGAGCGCATGTACTACGAGGACGGATGTTGCAAGCGCAGAGTACGTATCCCTCGTAAGAAGTATCGCAACCATGTGCTTGAATCCTCAATCTACCGGCGCAAACCGGCTGCATCAGTCTTTGGACCGCATTTTCCAAAGTATCTGCCGCAGCATACCTAGCGAAACCCGGGCATCTTCGGCGGATAGACTGAGCCGACGGATAAGGCGGCGAATCTTCTCCTCCGTCGGGCCCCCGATGGTTGGTTTCACGTAGCCGCTAGCGCGCAAAGCATCCAGCAACATGGCGGTCAGCCGATCAAGTTCGGCCGCTGTTGCGGATGGCTGCTTTTCAGCTTGCAGGGGACCATTCGCTTCCCGCACTAACTCATGAAGACACACGGCAACCGCTTGCCCTAGGTTCATCGATGGGTGCTCTCGAACTGTTGGAATACGCATCAGCCAATGGCAGTAACTTAAATCTTCGTTCGAAAGGCCTCGCTTTTCGGAACCGAACAGGAGGGCAACCCTGCAAGACCGATTCTTGCGAATTAGCAGCACCCCTTCGTGCAGCGGCCGAAGCTCGTGGTCGAGTTTTCGTTTGTGTGCGGCCGTGGTCCCCACGACAAGAGAGCAGTCGGCCACAGCGTCGGCAACGGACTTGTATTCCTTTGCATACTTGAGCAAAGCTGATGCGCCCACAGCAGATCGCGCCTCGCGGAAGGCCAGTTCGTAGGGATTTACCACCCGTAAATTCACAAATCCGAAGTTGCTCATGGCTCTCGCCGCCGCACCAATATTGAGCGGATTACGCGCCGCGACAAGGACAACGAACAGGCGTTTTGAAACAGAGCCGCCAGCCAGAGATTTTCGTGCCATGAGAACTCCCAGGGATGTCCAAGAATTTACTAATTTGCGGGCAGCCCGCGTCTGAAAGTTCAGAAGAGTTGGGGAGCAGGATCCGCGATCGTAATTTCTCTCGCGCACTCTTGATCGTCGTTCTCAGGGCGGTTCACGCGCGTGCTCACAGGATATTTCTTCATTAGCGTGGAATCGAAAGGCTTCAGATAATCCACGACGCGCTGGGAATCTGTAATGCCTGAATCTAGCCAAAGATCGTAATCCTCTGGTCTCAGCATCGCAGGCATGCGATCGTGTACCTCTGCGACAAGCGAGTTCGGCTTGGTCGTAAGTATCGTGCACGTTTCAATTGGCTTGTTGTCTTGATCCAGCCAGCGATCCCACAGGCCGGCGAATGCGAACGCCGAATCGTCTCCCATTCCAAAGTTGTAAGGCTGCTTTTCTTTCGGCCCGAATCTCTTCCACTCGTAGAACCCGTCGGCGGGAATCAGGCAGCGGCGCCACCTCATTGCATCACGAAAGGCGGGCTTCTCCTCGGCGGTCTCCGACATGGCGTTGATCGTCTTTAGCCCAATGGACGGCTGCTTTGCCCAGTGAGGAATGAGACCGCAGCGCATAAGGCCAAAGATGCGCTTGGGCTCAGATCGGTGCTGCCGGATGGTCGCAATCTGCTGCGTTGGCGCGATGTTCCAGCGTGGTGTCCACGGAGGATCTTCGTCGAGACCAATGTGGTCTCGAATATAACGTTCCTTCGCTGTCAGGCGGTAGCGGCCGCACATGGAGCGTCAGTTTATCAGAGGCACGAAACCCATCGCGCGAGACGCGGACGGGCAGAAAAGTCGACGACTGGGTGTGTTCATGAAGAGAGATGACTTTCTCTTTTTGTTCGCCTATGATTGCGGATATGACCGGTCTGGATTTAGGGCTGCCCTCGGCTTGGGTCGTGAAATGTAAGAAGTGCGGCTGCACGATCAATTGCCGCGCCATCGACCCGCACATCGAGCATGCAGAGCCGGACAAAGCTGAGCCCCCTCCTCAAGACACTCTCTCCGTAACCTGCTCATGCCGTTGGGCTGCCTACAGGTACAGCCCGGCTGAAGTCTTCAAAGGGCCACCGGGTCCGAGCAGCAATTGTTACCACCCGGGGCGTCCTAATATTAAGGAGGAGAAAAAGCCGAATGCAGTCCTCCTGATTGCGGCGTCGCTCATCGCGGCGGTGCGACTGAACCGGGAGGAGATCAGGTCTTCGCCGAGCGTTCACTCGAAGATCGCAGACAGCATCCGGTTGGCGGAGATGATCCAGGCGAGACTACGAGAGTGAAGGAAAACATGCCTAGCGGTGGCAGCTGCTACGTCTCTCTCCTTCGGCAGGAACTGATCGCGCGAAACCGCTCCTATGCCTCAGTGAATCTATTGCCGCACGTGACCAGCTATGGCGAACTGCCGGTGGTGGTCTATCAGCAATCGGAATGCGGGCGGCATCATGGGAATTTCCTTTCGACCAGCTACAAAGCGATTTTAAGAAGGCCAGAGTGGCGAAGACGATTGCAGAAAGTACACACCCAGGGCCGACGTTCGCTGCCCGCGAGGGATGGGCTGTGGCGCGAACTCGATTCTTCACTGAGTTCAGATGCGTTGTTGATGAACATCTTCTGCTACCCCGGCGTGACACGGAGAACGGAGGTTTGCAGAATCCTGGGGCTCGAACCCGGGAGCCTCCCCGCATTTGGCTTCATGCCGCGGGTTCCCTTATTCAGCGAAGCGACAGAGCGGACCGAAATTGATATGAAGCTCGGGAATGTACTTTTTGAGGCGAAACTCACCGAGGGAGATTTTCAGATCCAGTGCGCCGAACTGGTCGAACAATACCGAGATCTGCGAGATGTATTCGAATATCGCCAACTCCCGAGGGCGAAGAGGAAATACGTCTCGTATCAGCTCATTCGCAACGTCCTCGCGGCTGATACGCTCGGCCTCGATTTCTGCACCTTGCTCGATGCTCGCCGACCCGACTTGATCGAGGAGTGGTTTCTCATTGTGCGCTGCATACGATCCACCGCTCTTCGCGCTAGATGCAAGGTATTGACCTGGCAAGAACTGGCGCTTGGCTTGCCCGGCGCCTTGCAGAATTTTCTCGACGTGAAATATGGAATCGTGCCAGATTAGCTGGGACGCGCGCAGAATCGCAATCAGATCATCTCGGAAGTTTGTTCAGCTTGTCGAGCGCGCGCTTCAGGTCTTCAAGCTTCTGCCCAGCTTCCGCGAGCTTGCCTTCAGCGGTCAGGCGCTGGTAATCGGCCAAGTCTCTGGCGGCTTCCGTGATGAGCGCATTGAGATCGGCTGCGGGCTGGGGCAGGGTGGATGGCGACGCCCGGTGCGCCGCCTCCGCCGGAACTGCGCCGGCACTCGTTGCTGAGGCACTCGTCGATGAGGCCGCTCCGCCAAAAAGAGCAGCCATTGCCGACTCGAAGGTTGGCCCGTACGCCAGCCGGTCCTGAAGTGCGAGCACTACCAGGCGCAACTCCGGCATCGGACTCCGCTCGGCCTGAAGATAAATCGGTTCCGCATATAACAGCGCACGCCCAGAAGGAATTACCAGCAAAGCCCCGCGCCGGACGTGCGAGCCCTGCTGATTCCACAGCGACAGTTGTCCGGAGAGCTGGGCGTTCTGATCGATGCGCGCCTCGATTTGCAGAGGCCCATCTACGAGCCTCGTCTTCGGGAAGTCGTAGACCACCGACGTGCCATAGTTCGCGCCGTCGCTGCGCCCGGCAATCCAGCCAATCAGGTTATTCCGGCTGGCGGGCGTGAATGGGAGAATTTCTACAAACTCAACGCCGCTTTCGCCCGGCAGCTTCATCAGCACGAAATTCGGCTGCATTGCCTGTGTGGTCTGCTCGCCTGTCTCGCTTATGCCGACCTCGGTGGCGACCGTCCACAGATCTTCACGGTTGTAAAACGCTCCGGGGTCCGTCATGTGATACAGCCCGTACACTTCGGCTTGCAGTTTCAGCAACAGCTCGGGGTAGCGCACGTGCTTGCGCAGCCCGGAGGGCATTGTGGCCGCATCCTTGAACAGGGTTGGGAAGATACGGCGGTAGGCTGCGATGATCGGGTCTGCTGTATCAAACACGTAAAACGTGGTCGTACCATCGTAGGCGTCAATGACCACCTTAACGCTGTTCCGCATGTAATTAATGGAGTTGCCGTCGAGATGGTAATGGTTGGAGTATGGATAGCTGTCTGAAACCGTGAACGCGTCTATGATCCACGACAAGCGGCCATCGTCGCCGAGCACAATGTAGGGATCGGGATCGTAAGTGAGGAAGGGCGCCAGTGCCGATACGCGATCGCGCAGGTTGCGGCGCATCAGCAGCCGACTATCCTGGTTCACGTCGTCGCTGAACGGAAGTTTGGCCAGATCGCCACGATCGAGAGCAATAATGATACGCCGCAAGAAGCCGCCAAGGACGATGCCACCGTTGCCCTCGTACGACGTCAGGTTGTTGGTCTCGCCCTGGGGATAGTTGAATTCCTTCTGGCGTGTCTTCACGTACACGTCTGTATTGGTGAGCTCGCCAAAATAGATCTCTGGACGCTTCACCGTCAGATTGCGCACCGTGCTCTGGACGGGCATATTGCTCAACAGCAGCGTGGGCAGCCCCTCCGGCGTGAACCCGTTGACTGGGTTCATGGTGATGCCGTAGCCGTGGGTATAGATCAGCTTTTCGTTAATCCAGTTGCGGCTGCTTTCGGGAAGCTTTTCGATATTCAGTTCGCGCGCGGCGAGCATCACCTGACGTGTTGTGCCGTCAATTTCATAGCGGTCAATGTCGATGTCAGGGAAGTCGTAGTAGGTGCGTATTTCCTGGATCTGACGCAGCGTATCCTGTAGCGCGCGCCAGTCCCACAAACGGATGTTCTGAAGTGTGGCCTGGTTGTTTGCCGGGTCGGCGGCCGCGATATCAGTCTCAGCGGGAAATTCGCGCTGCGAGACTCGATCCAGTCCGTAGGCTTGCCGTGTCAGTTCGATGTTGTGGAGAATGTAGGGCTGCTCTCGGACCAGTTCATTGGGCTTGACGACAAAGCTGTTGACGTACCATCCGACGATTAGAAGGGGGATATAACACACCGCGGCCGGAAGGATCGCGGCGATGAGCCAGCGCCCGCGCGACACCGTGATGGCATTGGCGGCTGCGATTGCCGCGCCAAGGATGAGCGCGGCGCAGACGATAAGCATTCCTGTGAGCATGACGTGCGCATCGGTGAATGTCACACCGCCGAAGATCGTGTGCGTGTCCAACAAGCGCTCGAACCTACCAAAATAGACGCGCATTGCGAGAACCAGCAATAGAAACGCAACCGCGATGGAGAACCCACGCCAGGGCAGTGGCACATAGCTTCTGCGACGCCCAGCGAGCGCACCGGCTCCTCCGGTGATGACGATGAAGAGGATGGCGAGTAGACAGGTAATGACGGCCAGAGTAAGCAGCCAGCCGGCGAGGAGTTGCCACGCCGGTAGGGTGAACAAAAAGAAGTTCAGTGGCCGGCCAAAGATCGGGTCCGCGATGCTTCCGGTAGCGTGCGGTGCGTACCAAAACAGTGCCAGTGTCGGCCACTCCGCTATCATGCTCGCGCCGGTCGCAATAGCGATGGCCAGGGAAATAACAAGTGCGATGAGCCGCAAGACGGGTTCGACCGGCAATCTCAGCGGCTGCCCACCCACAAAAATCGTTTGCCCGCCTGGCAAATCGGGGAGGTGCGCCCGCTTGAGAGCCAAGAACGATCCGTACAGAATGAGAAACGTGGCGGCTGCAAAGGCCGTGAAAATCCCCGACTGAAGGTGGATTGTCTTCCAGAACACGTCTCCGTAACCGAGCGACCCAAACCAGAGCACGTCCACGTAGTACGACAACGACGTCCAGCCACCGAAGAAGATGGCGGCAAGGACGGCGATGATCAGAAGGAAGCGGCGGCGCCGCCTAGGCGGATTCGTCCGCGGCCAGTCAATGGACTCGGGCATTGCGTCACCCCGTTCTTCCTAGGCGTTCCGTTGTCAGAGTTCCCAAAGATCGCTCCAAAAAGCAGGAGCATTCCAACCTGGAGCTATCGAGTGACATCTCGAATCCAACGCCACGTCTGAGCAGCCGCAGTGCACGGATTTGCATGGATGTAGCGGGTCACAATTGCCGCCTGGCGTGGAATTAGTATTGTAACCAGATAATTGTGCGCAAAATCCTCCATATCGACATGGATGCGTTCTATGCTTCGGTCGAGCAGCGGGACAATCCGGACCTGCGCGGCAGGCCCGTAATCGTCGCTTGGCAAGCTAAACGATCTGTCGTCTGTGCTGCTTCCTACGAAGCAAGAGCTTTTGGAGTGCGCTCGGCCATGCCGGCAGTGCGGGCGGAACGCTTGTGTCCTGGCGCAGTCTTCGTGCCTCCAGATTTCACTCGCTACCGCGCGGTCTCGCATGATGTTCGGGAGATTTTCAAACGTCACACAGCCCTTATTGAGCCACTGTCGCTGGACGAAGCGTACCTGGATGTCACCGAAAACAAGACCGGCTTGCCGACTGCCACCATTGTTGCGCGGACGATCCGTGAACAAATTCGCCAGAAGTTGAATTTGACCGCCTCAGCCGGCGTAGCGCCGAACAAGTTCTTGGCAAAAATCGCATCTGATTGGCGCAAACCAGATGGACTCTTCGTTATCCAACCGGACGATGTAGATGGGTTTCTATCTCCACTGCCTGTGGGACGCCTTCCGGGTGTGGGTAAAGTGACTGGGGAGAAGCTTGCGCAACTTGAAATTCAGACGGTCGGGGATTTGAAAGCCCTGGATTCACAGGTGCTTGAGCAGCACTTCGGCCGCTATGGTCTCCGGCTGTACGAGCTCGCCCGGGGCGTCGACTATAACGAAGTCATCCCGGACCGGCCTACGCAGTCGATATCGGTCGAGGACACTTTTGAGCGCGATGTGCCGTTGACAGAAACGGAGCCAATGATCCGCCGCCTTACAGAAAAGCTTTGGTCTGCTTCCCGCAAGGAATCACGCATAGCCCGCACGGTTGTGCTCAAACTGAAGACCAGTGAGTTCACAATCCTTACTCGCAGCCATACGCCCAGCTCGCCTCCATCCTCTTGCGAGGAAATGACGGACATCGCGCTGAGGCTGCGAGAGCGAGTGGCTCTGAGTCCAGCGCAACGATATCGGCTGGTCGGCGTAGGTTTGAGCAACTTTCTGGAAGCCGAAGAGACTGCTGCACAACCCGCTCTTTTCGACTAGCACCAATATGGAAACCCCAACACAGGGCTGTCCGAGCATCTTCACAGCTCCGAGCCGAGGAAGTGCCTCACGGCTTCCCTTACGGATATCTTGATCGATGTGATCGAAGCGAGGGCCTGCGGCCCTCGCGGCGGCCGCTGGCACAAGGCGTCAACCACAAAGGGCACGAAGGGACACGAAGGAAACCGCGCGAACGGCTACATCTTATCATCCACCGGAAGGCGCGACGCAGTTCCGAGAAGCGGGACTTGATAGTAGTCCACGGTGGCGGAGGGGCCGGTCAGAGTCATGATGGCGAAGCAGTTGTTGTAACTCTGCTCGTTATTGCCGAGTTGTCCTTGTATATTCCAGGTGGGCAGGGGCGCGCCGCCGTAAGTTTGCAGGCCGGCGGCATTGCCATACGACTGCTGGTCGGTGAAGACGGGCACCGCTGATGCGCCGATGCAGCGTCCCCGCTGCAGGTTCATGTAGGGATCGAAAATGGCGAGAGTGTGTTCGTGTCCCCAGAACCACCAGGCAATCTTTGACATCACGGCCTGAAAGGTGGCGCGCAGATTCAGGTTATAGGCAAACGGACCGCCATTGGCGTTGCCGACTGATCCGAAGGGCGAGAACAGTTGATGATGGGAGAGCAGAACAGTTTTCTTATCTCCGGCAAGATTGATTTTGTCGAGTAGCCAGTCCTCTTCGTGCCACGCGCCGTCCTGAACAAGGCTGGTCATGTTGGTGGCGACGGTGAAAGGATCGTTGTCGTTGTGGCCGGTATCCATGGCGAGAAATTGCCAGTTCGCGTTCTGCAGGCAGAAATAACTTGCCTGCTGGCCGATCTGGTCGACCAGCCAGTAATAGCCGCCTCCGCCGGAATACATATCGTGGTTGCCGCACATGCTGAAAAGGCGCGCATTGTTGCCGAGCACGTTACGGCAGATATCCAGGAAATTGGTTTGCTCTTCGAATTGCGTGCCCGCGTAGTAGACGTCGCCGAGGTGAAGCAGCACGTCGGGAGAGAACTTCGCGACTTCCTTCAACAGGTTGGTCGCAACACCGCCGCCCGTGCCCCAATCGCCGACGATGGCCAGCTTGGTGTTTGCGTCGAGAGGGAATACCGGATTCTGGCTTAAGCGATACTGCGGATTTTCCAATAGAGCTTTATAGGCAAGATAGTCGACCAGGCACTCGCTCCAGAGGGGATCGCATTCGGAATCTTTCAGTTCGCCGGCGAGAATGTCGGCTTCCTGCTGGTCGCCCTTGATTTCGTTCCAGAGGAATTCGGCCGCTATCTTGGCACAATCTTCGGCGGTGTGCAGGACCTGGCCAACGGCTGCGAGATCGATGTGAGCAGGCGCTGGAGCCGGAGCGAACATCTGTTCCACCGCGTCCTTCTGGCCCGCAGACAGGGTAAGGCCTAGGGTGTCGACCGGGTCCATCAGAACGTCAGTGGGGGCAGGCGCGACTCCAGCGGTCGGCGCCGCGGCCGAGGCGGTCATCAATTTTAGGCGGCTGTGTGTGGACGCCCGCTTCCGCTGCACATCTTCCGCGGCGGACTGCCACAGCGAGAGAAGTGGGTTGGGGTAGGTGTATTTCTTCGACATAGAGATACTCCGGTGCTTGAAGTACTTGCGGGACCTGGGAGGAAGAGCGCCATTGTGGCTGCGGGAGGTAGTAAAGTCAAGAGGTATCTATGCGAATAGCCAGCATCGCGATTTCGCCGTCGACGAAGGCGCTTGTATGACCTCTCGCGGGGCGTGGACCGGAGTGAAGTCCTCCCGGACAGGGTAACAAAATCGATATCCGTGGAGGATACTTTTGAGCACGACGTACCGTTGGCAGAAACAGAGGTGATGATCCGCCGACTTGCGGAAAAACTGTGGGCAGCTTCGCGCAAGGAATCGCGGATAGCACGCACCGTGGTGCTCAAACTGAAAACAAGCGAGTTTAAGATCCTCACTCGCAGCCATACACCCGACTCTGCTCCTTCCTCTTGCGAGGAATTGACGGATATCGCACTGAAGCTGCGAGAGCGAGTGACGCTGGGTCCACAGCAACGTTTTCGGCTCGTCGGCGTCGGGTTGAGCAACTTTCTGGAAGCTGACGAGACTACTGCACAGCCCGCGCTTTTCGAGTAGCACGAATATGGAAACCATTGTCATTCCAGGAGCGGAAATCTACTACGAGAAGAATTTCCTCTCACCTGAAGAGCGACGAATCTGTTCAATTTGCTGCGGACAAAGTGCGCCTGGGAGCGCCGCAAATCTTCATTCAAATATGCTGTGCCTCGCGACGAGGCCTACTCGTCCAGCTTTCACGAACACGCAACGGCCGGGCAGCCAGCACACGAAGGTCACACGCGGGAACCTTATAAAGCTCCGATAGCTCTCCGAGAAGATCTGCACAGGCGCGGCGCACGGCTGCGGTTGTCCCATGCTCCATCGCCGATCCGATTGAGTTGGCGATACGTGTCAGGTTCCAATTCTGCGGCAGCTCGAGATTCCGGAAGCGATCACTTTCTAGAAACCCTGCACGGTTCGCCTGTCGCGGTGGAGCGTCGGTAAGCATCACGTTTTCCGGTAAAGACTTCGCAAACGTCAACAGAACAAAATACCAGGCCGACCTGTCCGCTCCGGCTTCCATTTCCCGTCGCTCTCCCGCAATTTCAACCGCTCCACAAGAGGCCGCCATGAAACTCCGTAGCAACGAACCCTGTCCGATTCACCGCTCCTTGTTCTGCTGTGGCCGGGAGCAAATGCGAAAGCTGACTAGATTACAGCCTGGCGTTCGCCGCGTCGAAGACCCACATCATCCGAGAGGATACCGCGAACTCCGGTCATCGGCAGAAATGCGAAAACTGCTGAACCGCAAGATTGTCGAACAAGACAGGAAATGCGCCATCTGCCATGAAGAGTTCACCGATTACAACGATGTGGTGCCAGACCATAAAGAGCCGAAAGGAATGGGAGGAGCTTGGCGCGACGACCATCCAGACAACATTCAAGCTACGCATTGGTGGTGCAACGGAGAGAAAGGGTCAACCAGGGTTGACGGCTGATGGTCGATCAGCCAGCTAAGTACGCTTACCCGGTTAGAAGCTGTCGATTCACAATGCGCAGTGTGCCAATAGTGTGCCTCAACATTCGCTGCACCTGGCCATGCAGGTGAGCCAGCGGAAACCTGGTTCGCGACCAGGGCCGGAGGTTAAACCCGGGCACATCGGTCCGCTGCGATGCGTCTAGTGAAAGAGGTCACACACTTCCGAAAGTCGCGTGTCTCGGCATTCTCATCCTCGGTGTGTTTTCTTAAGTTGCCCAGCGCACTACAAAGCACGGCCGTCCCTTGAGAAGCAATAAGCCGTCAGAAAGCTCAAAGACCCTAACGCTGCACCATAGGGTTACCGTCAATATCCGACCGTTGGGGAGAGATGAATTTTGAGGTCGGTACGATATGAATGAAGCGTGAGCACTTTACCATCTTTAACCAGGCGCTTGGAGCTAATCATGTGGCTTTGCTCGTGACCCTCTATTTGATTACCGCCTAGAACTTCGATCGCAGTGCCATAGTCCTTAACAAAGAAACCCACATGACCGTGACCGCTGCAGGGTTCATCGTTCCCAACACGTTTGAATACCACCACATCGCCCAGACTCGGCTTATCGGTGGGAGTACCAAAACACCTGAACGAGCCGGAGCTAGCACTGTGCGTTGCTACACGCTTCACAGATTGCTGAAAGCACCAGTTAACAAAAGCGGCGCACCACGATGTCTCGTCACCCTCGGGCTTTAGATCAGTCGCTTGGAAGAAGTCAACAATCACAGGATTCCATCTTTCTGGCCATGCTTTGACATAAGGCCTCCATTCTTCGCCATACTCTCCATTACCAACGGCCAAGAAATATCTCGCCACATCGTACGGCGCAGGCCCTTCCGGCGCTTTGGCTATGATGTCCAAGGCAACCTTCTCCTCTGGCTTAAGGGGACGCTTGGTTCCAAGCCTTTCGTCGGGTAACCGTCCTGCGTAATCGGCCTCTACCCCTATTCCGTTCGGGAGATCCGCTGTCTTTCGAACTTGGGCCGCCAGGGTTGACAATCCGAAGGAGGGGGCACCTTGCCCGACGCAGGCCGCTTCAATTTTGATTTACTCCTAATAATTGTCATGTAGGAGATGGTGCCGAAATTGAAGAGTGCCTTTTTTCCGCGGCGACTAACGGCCCTAATCTGCTTGCCTACCAATGGCAGAACGAGCTCGTTTACGAGATCCTCTCTCGTTCGGTTCCACCAATAGCGAGTATCTTCGCCGAAATCGGTAATCGCGTGGTACCACATTGCTTGGTCCTTCCTCAATTCATCTCCACCCAAAAATGACGGAGCTCAATTTCCGCCAGCTCGTTTTGCCTTTCATGTGACGAACTAAAAACGGCCAACCGTAAAGATGCGTCTGTGTGTTCGAGGCGCAGCAAGTCTTTGGTAGTCCACCCGACTTGGGTACCCGCCAGAGCGTTTATCCAGCCTGCGACGCGTCCGTCCCAAACGGTCGTCGTCTCGTTCTGCACATATCCAATCATCCCCCCGAGCGTGTGCGCGGCTCCATGGTGCCCTGCCTTGAAGCGCTGAATGCCGCCAGTCGAGGAATACTGACTGATGACGTATTCGCGTTCATCCCGGTCTTTGCCCGCAGGTATCGGCAATCTTTTGGTTTCGATGGGCATCAGGCTCTCGAAGTCGATGTGTCTGCGCCCTTCGATACAGATAGTGACGCCACAGGGCGCTGCAACCAAATCAACCTTGCGGTCTTTGCGCTGCTCGTCTGTTTCTTCGACCCGGAATTGGAGAACATCCCAGCCAACGGAGTGCCGGGCGACGCTGTTGAGATGGGCGCAGAGCTGAGATGTAAGAACCGTCTCTGACGTTTCTTTTGGGCGGTCAGGGCGGTCTCTCCAGGACGGTAGTTCCCCGGCTATGAAGTCGAGCAATTCATGCCCAAACGTCGCTGGCCTGTGCACGTCTTTGCCAAGAGTGCCAGACTGAGCGGAAATGTCGGGGCTATTTGCCAGCATGAGACTTCAGAATCCTTGCGCCCGGAGGTCGGACAATGTTTCGTCGGCGTCGCGCAACGCCACGGAGCGTAGCCAGTAGCGCAATCGATCAGGCTTCAGTATGAAAATAAAACTGCCATCGTAGATACGAGCGATGCGGGTGACGTGAAGCGTTGTGCCTTGCTGATCATGAAGAAGGGCGTCTAGCTTGCCTCTTAATTCATCAGCTGCGCTCCAATCTACGTTGCTCTTACCAAAGGCAAACGCTTGGCAGATGACACCGGGCCATGTCTGCGGGGTAAGCGCCTGGAGCGGATTCTTCCTATAAACCGCGTTGATCTGCTGGATAAAAACGCTAGTGAAATCAGAAAGGGCTCCGTGGCCGTACTGCAGCATCGCCGCTGAGTCTTCGCCTAACCGAACCAGATCGCAGTAATAGTCTGCGATGTCATCAACAAGGATTCGTTCATTCTCACTGGCATCGAGATTTGCAGATTTAGGGTAAGGGAGAGAAAGTACGTCTATCTCGGAGAGTGTCGTCGCTTTTTGCGTGAACATTCTTACGCTAATGGCTGCGGCGAACGCTTTTAGTGCCTTGCGCTGGCTTCCCACCCAGACATGCAAGCGTTTCAAATCCGGGAGGTCTTTCTGTTTGGCACAGATCCCAACAACCTTATTCTTGTAAGTCAGATAGGATTCAGTCCACAAAGCGTGCGCTAAATCCATCTGCTCCCGAATCAATAGCATCGGCGGGGTGTACCTGGCAGTCGTGTAAGCCGTTTTGAAGAGACGCGCGTCAACCGTCGTAATTCCCGAGCGATCGATGCCTGAATCCGAAATTGCTTCTGACGGGAGCAGTCTTTTCCCAGTAAGATGTGGCGCCGCTTGGCGGTTTCCTGTCTGTCCTTCGATAAAGCCCTCGCCGTAGTCCCACCCCTGTTGTTGCGCATAAACCTCGAGCGTCCGGAACTCCTTAAATCGGTCTACAAGCGCTAGCACGCGCCCGCCGCCCAGCAAATCCGTTCGCCAGACGCCGTCGTTGGTCAGCGCGAGTTGTCGTGGCATCCAGTGGAGGTCGTAGTAATCAATATCGAAGCCCTGTTCGGCATCGACCCGTCCACTGCGGCGGAACGTAGCATGGAGAATCTTGCGATCAGGCGGAGGCGTGGCGGCTTCGGCCAAAATGACCACTACCTTGGTGTCAGCGCCACCCTTGTGAAAAAGCCCGCGCACGGAGATGAAATCGAGCACTTCACGCACATCCCACTTGGAAATGAAGTCACGGCGGAAACCGAGAGACTGCTGGTTGTAAAGAAAGTTGTATTGTTGCAGCATACTCAGCACGCCGCCTTCTGCGACCATACCCATCGCTTCGTGCAGGAAGAGGTATGCCAATTGTTTGTCCGGCAAGGCACCGCGTGCTGCCTCGTAACGCTGATAGCTGCGCACAGCGCCCGGCGTGCTGAGAGTCGACGTAAAGGGCGGATTTCCCGTTACGACGCCAATGGGTTCTTTCACCAATTCCAGCTCCTTGGCCTCAAAGAAGCAGGAACGATGCAGGGTCTTCCCCGCCAGCGGAGGGAAGAGCTTGATGCTGGCACGGATCGCCTCCGGCTCCAGTGCATCGCAGAGTGCTAAACATAAACTGAAAGCAGCAAGTTCCACCGCGCCTTCTTCCAAATCGATGCCGTGGACTTTCTTAAGCAAGCCCTTAAGGACGTTGACGCCTGGCCGTTTCCACTCATTGCGGCTACGCCAGTGCAGGACCAGGCGCTTGTAAGCCTCTACGAGAAAGACGCCGGAACCGCAGGACGGGTCGAGAATGATTTCGTTCTTCTCTTGGAGTCGGTCGAGCCTTGCCCAGCTAAGTGCCTCGTCCAGCATTAAGCGCACAAGGAACGGCGGCGTATACACGGAACTGTCGGAGTCATCGACAAAAAGTTGGTAAATATGGCTGATAACCTCTACCGGCAGGTCTTTGAATGAATAAAGCTGCCACAGTGTCAGTTGTCCGCTCAGCTCTTCGCGCCCCTCGACAAGCTTGGCGAAGCGTGCAAGCTGGCTACTGCCCCTCAAAGACTCACCATCCGCGTCGTCTAAAATAAAAACGTGGCCATTAAATCTTTCCTCCAAGGCTGCCAAGAGCTTGACTAGTGGCTTGCCATTGGCCAGCACCTGAAAGAATTTCGTTGCTCCCTTGTGAAACTGTCCGAAGTAATCTGATGGGAAGACTCCACGCTCTTCCAGATAAGCGATGAGCAGCGAAAGGATCAGCAATTTTCGCCGGAGATGCTTCTTGAGGATGCCTTCTTTGTTCAAGTCGGCATTGAGTTGTTTCACCGCGTCAATAAGGCGCTTATGAGCAGCCTTGCTCGCGGATAGCATTGTTTTGCAGACTACCGGATCATCCCACAAAGTGCCATTGCGCAGCCGCGACGCGTCCCACCAAGGATCATCGCTGATGGTACCCGCCAATTTGAGAGTCTTGAATGGTTTGCAGACCGTCTCGCCCTTCGCAGAGATGAAATCGGGCTTGTGAGCACATCGGAAAAGCTGCACGAGTCCTGGCGTTTTGCGGTACAGCAGCGGCACGCCGCCCCAAGACCAGAGGCGCTGATGCAGCTGAGCAAATTGCGGGTCATCTGCCGGGCCATCTGAAACGAATACGAATGCTTGCGCTACTGGAGGCCGACTATTACGTCCGGCCTCAAAAAAGACGGCATGAGCTTCGTAAGCGTCCGCCTTCTCCATGATTGCGACTTCTTCGGGCGGGCGTCCGGCGCGCTGATATCCCCTCACGGGCACAAGCCCGTCCACAGGAGCTGCCTGTGAGGATGCGTCGAGATCAACCAGCCACTTTGCGCGATCAGTCATCTTTCCACTTTTTTCCAAGAATGGCCTGCCTATCGGCAGGGCAGCCACTTTGTCGTCCAAATTGTTGAAGTATCGCCTTCGCCATCAGTCCAAAAGAGAGAGCCTTTCCCAGTATTCTAACGAATAGCGAACAAAAAGCGAACCTGATTTTATGTCAGTGCATTCAAGAAGATAGACGCCTCTTACGCCGGTATTGCTGGTGCTAGCGCCGCTCTCATCTGCTCCAGCGGCGCGCGCTTTCTGAACACTCGCCTCGTCAGCGCCAGTTGCATTCGCAGGACGTAATCCAGCCTGTCCTTAGGTCCGCGATTCTTGAGGAAATTCCGCAGCCGGTCTACGAGTTCGGCGGACAATGAGGACAGCTTCTCTCTCTTGCCCTCAAGGGTTGCAAACAGCTTCTGCGCTTCACTCGTGATGGTGTCCGCGCCAGTGTAGGACGAGCCATACTTGCTCTGAAGCAGAATCCACAAATCCCCTGCTATGCCTTCCTGAAGATCCTCCTTGACAAACACAGCGGCGTCAATTCCGCCGTCACCCGCGCCATCGCACAAGATCACCTCCGCCGTAGCGGAATCGATCTCGTGCCAGTCGCGCAAAATCTTTTCCGCGAAACGATGGCCGAGTTGTGTTGTACTGGGACTTCCCGCAACAATCTCTTCAAGCCACTGTTGTTCAAAATCCTCAAGTGAGATCATGCAAATGCGCTCCCTTTCTCAGGGGCCAGTATAGCGTTGATGAATGCCGGTTCAACTCGGCCATTCATGGAGCTTCTTGACGACGGCGCGATAGTTCTCGTCCAGATGCGGTCCCAAAAGCATCAATGCGGCAAGGCGGCGCGCCATCTCGGTAACGTACCGGGCCTCATCGACGGTCAGGCTTCTTCCCAGCAGCTCCTTCTCCCGATAACTCAGCCATTTCTTAATCACGGGATAACCGCTGACGGTGTATTCCCAAACATTGGCGGGGACATTGCGCCAACGGACGTTGCTGTTCAAATACACGTCTGTCGTCATTTCTCCCAGTATTGTTGCGGCTGGCGATAACGCCTTACCTTCTTGCGACGCATACGGCCTCTCTACGGTTTTCCCTTTGCCGGGCATTGTTGCCCCACCCTTACCCGCGTGACCCCATCCTGCCGTGAGATCAAGGTCGCCGTCATCGGGATTAAGTGACGCTTTATCGGAACGCTCAATCACCGCGACAGTCTGGAGGTCCTTGCGGAATGGTGCCTGATTGATGCCCTTCACTTTCTGCTCAACGTCGAGGAGCATGGCTATCTCTCTGCCAAGCTGTGCAGAGGTTTTAAGCAGTGCAAGATCCTTCGGAAGGGGAATACGTGGCCAATCCTGCCGGAGAGCTCCCTGATTCTCGGTTCGGAACGTCGGAGAATGCAGAATTGCGACGGTGTGAAAGAAGAGCAGGTCGTGGGGCGCGTCAAGCGCCGATAGATATGCCTCACCTCCTACAGAAATGTTCGGGTGCGATGCGGACCCGGCGAGGAGGTCGCCCTGTTTATGAAGGAGCATCGGGAAAAAATTGGAAAGACCATTGCCGAAGTTGTCGGCCAGGCTACTTGTTACATACCCACGGTCGAATGCGTCCATAGGCTGCTTCTGTCGCGCCTCTATCCAGACATTTCCAGGGAAGACGTGAGGGACATATTCCTCGCGACTTCTGTCCAAGAGCTTCGCAGCGGTCTCGCAGTAGATCCAACGGTAGTCGAACGGTCTATAGCAAAAGCGCAGGATTTGCGATTCGATGAACCCTTTTTTTATGAGGATTTGCCGAGTCCGGACAGCGTCAAATCCGCCGGCCGTATCCATTGCGGCCGGTAACAATCGTCCGATCTCTTCGTTAGAAACAGCAGAATCGAGATAAAGTCTTATCCGCTCTTCGAGTGCCGCACGGTCGATGTCCGTAACGAGATCGTCACGGCTGGTTTTCACCCCAGGAAAAGAGGCGGGGAATACATCTTCGATGGTCGGCCAGCTAAGATAGGTCGCTCCCACCTTGGTCTCAATAAACGGAAGGCCCAGCTCAAGGGCGGGGGAGATTTCTTCGTAGAGCGAGACTCCATCATTCTCAGCGGACGCCAGCAAATCCGCTCGTTTAGTCCGCCCCCAGATGTGGCGAAATCGCACGCTGTTCGTGCCCTGGGCCTGGCTGCCGCGAACCATGAGCGCGATCGCTGTTCCCACCTGAATCCCCTCGCGATTGAATTCGGTAGAGAAAACGCTCGGATCGGGCTGGCCGTCTGGCGTGAGCTTCCCAGTTTTGTATTTGTCACCGTTCAGGCAGTCGATCCAGACCCGGTCGAATGCCTCTAGGTAGCGCTCGCGCATTCCCGTATAGGAAAGTCCGTCAAGCCATGAGTAGTTTGAGATGAAACACACGATCCCCTGCCCGGTTTTCTCGACGATGCGGCGTTCGGCCATGCGATAGAAGCGGACATAAAGTTCGTTAAGCCCCTGCCCTTGCGGTGCAGGCGCGTGCTTGGTTGTCTTGTACGCCAGGGACAGATCTCTCTCCTCTTCGACGCGGGCGATTCCGGCGAACCCGTTGTAGGGCGGATTTCCCAGAATTACAAGGATGGGAGTATCACGCTTCACATGGTCAGCGGCGTCGCGTTCCTCTTCGAGTTCGACAAACGGCAATTTCTTGGGGTGCTTTGGGGGCTCCCAGCCCGTGAGAGCATTGGTAAGATACACTCCGACACGTTCCTTTTTCTTCTCAGACAGCGGAGCGCCATGATGCTGAAGCATCAGGCCGATTTGAAGGTGGGACACGACAAATGGCGCGGGCAGAATTTCGAAGCCGAAGACCCGCTCTGTTGCGGCTTTCTTGAGGTCCGTAGCTACCAACGCATCGCCTGCGCTTTCCTGTAAAGTTTTGGCGATGCGGTTGAGCACTTCCACGAGGAACGCTCCGGTTCCACAGCAAGGGTCAAGCACGTAAACCTGCGGGTCGGCAAGTCCAGCAGAACGACCTAAATCTTCACGCAAGACACGATCAACCCGCTCAACCATGTACTGAACAACCTCGCGCGGGGTGTACCAGACGCCCAGTTCCTTCCTCAGTTCAGGGTCAAACGCTTCAAGGAATGGTTCATAGAAATACTGGACTGCCGCACCCTCATCGAACGATTTGAAAAAAGAGGCGCGGTCCACCCGGTTAAGGACTGAGCACGCCCAATCCAGAACCTCCGGAAGATTGAGCGGCTCAAGCTGGCCTGGGTCTGCCACCTCGCGGAAAAGCTTGCGGATGATGGGGACGCGCAAATAATAATCGGCCAATCGCCAGTCAAACCGCACCTTCTTGTCCGTCGGCGGATGGGTCTTGCTCCATAAAACCCAGGCGGAGAACATTCCATAAAAGAGCGTCTGGATTAGCGTCGAGCGGAAAAAATGCTCCCCGCGCGGGGCGTCGAATTTCATTCCCAGGGCTTCTTCGAGAGCCGTGCGGATGTTGGCGAGGGCCGGCAGGTGTCCCTCCTCTACCCGGAACTTCGCTTCGCGCGCGTAGGATGCCAGAAACCACGCGACCTCTTCGGGCGTTGCCAGCATGGCTGTGTTGAGAAGTACGCGTTTGAGGAACTCCTGGAAGCTCCCGGACAAGCGCGCGGCCGTCGCCTTCTCGGTGTTGGCGGCTTTCCAGAATTGAATCTCGGAAGCAGACAGCCGGTACGTTTCCAGCTTCGTGGGTTTGCCTTCCGCGTCCTGCCCGATTAGAACGAAGTCACGATAGTTCGTAACCAGCACCTGACGATACTTGCCCCAGTAACGGGTTACCTGTTCCCCGTCGGCAACAACCCAGGCGTCCTCTTGTGTGCCCTTGACCTCAAGTACCCCGCGCGCGGGAATTGTCCCCTCCAGAAGCTCCTCGGAGGCTCGCCGCTGGAACTGATCGGCGGAGAAAAGCCCACCGTCAGGAATTCCGGCCCCACGGTTCTTGATGTTGATGACGCAGCGAACGCGGGGCTTGAGTCCCTTACCGATGCCATTCAACAGATTCGAGAGTGCCGGATAGTAAGATGTTTCCTTAACAGCGTTCCCGGACGCCCGGATTTCGTGCATTTCGCGCAGGTATTCTTCGAGCAGGCCCATGAAAGATTCCGTACACCTTGTACCTGCGCAAGTTTAACTCCGCAAGCGTGCGTATCCTCGTGCCTTTCGGGGGACGCTACCCCCGCTTGCGGCCTCGCTCTGCTGCAGCGGCGGGCGTTCTGGACCGAACAGACTACTTGACCAGCCGACTGACTGTCGGACAGCCGGAGGTTCACTGCGCGCGAGAAATTCTCCTTACTGCTGTGCGAACAGTGTGCGGATTTGCGAGCGAAAACCAGTGCGACAAGCAAATGAATGGGCGATCACTACTTGGCTTTTGTCTTTATGTGCCACGCGATCGTGAGGGGGGCGCGGCTCTTGCCGGAACTGATCAGGCCGCGTTCCTCCAGGGCTTTCACCGTATTGCGATTCGCAGATGCGGGGCGCACGACTTCATCATCCTTCAAGCGGCGCAAGACTGGGTCACCACCGAGCGAATCCGTCTCGAGCTGGTATCCATGCTCCATGTGCCAAATCAAATCCTGCTCTGCCTCCGTGAGTTTCGGCAGAACTGCCCCAGGTTGCTTTTTCGCCATAATGCTACCTCCCAACAGCAAGGAGAAGTCTACGCCCCCTCGTCCGGCGGTCCAGCTGCTCCTGCGAGATCTTGTGGCCTAATCTTCTCGACGTTGAACTTGCCAGCTCGTTCCCGCATGGTCTTCAGCACCTCTTCAAGCGGCGGAGGTTCGCCTTTGATCCAGCGCAGCGGGTTGATTCGCGCCACTACGAACGACCGCAGGTAGGGGCTGACCAAGCCACGTTCCTTCAGTTTTTTCACCACTGCGGCAACCTTCGCTTCCAAGTCAAGCACCATCCCCGCACGCTTCTCATGATCCTTAATTGCGCTCCGCAGCGGCTCATCCGTGAAGGTTTCCAGCCGACGCAATATGGGGTGGTACACGCCCCCACCAAAGCGCGGCACTCGTTCATAGCAGATACCGAGCGTGACCAGAGCGGCTTCGTCGAGATAGAAGGCAAACTGAGATTCTGAGCGCGAGGCGTCTTCGTCTACCAGACCGCGGTAGATGCGTATGACTTCCAGCGCGCGTTCTTTGAGGTTATGTGCCTTCTCGGTGTTCAGGGCGAGGATCTGCCATGCTATCTCGCGGTCGGCGACGACGAGAGCAGTAATGGATTTGGCTCCGAGCCGGCGCATGGCTTCGAGCCGATGCCGGCCATTCGGAGTCCAGAAACCATCGCCCGGCGCAACAACTGTAATGATTGGGTCAAGAAAACGCCCGGTCTTATTAATAACGTCGGCCAGACGTTTGTGATGAGCGTCGGACAAGTCCCGCTGAAAAGGCGTTGGCTCAACTGCATCGATCGGCAGGATCGAAATGAAAACAGGATGTCCGCCGAGAGGGTCTTTGTATGACCCCACCACGCAGCCGCCGGCTTTTTCAATCGCCTCCGTTACCTCAGCCGCAGCTGCCGAAGACTCGGTTAATCGGCATTCTGCTGGCCCGAGGCCTTTGGTGCCTGGCTTGGCTTTACGTGGCCGCATTCGGGCTGGTGCGCGTTTCACCATGGCGGGAACTCCATTCTAGTTCCGATGGTCCGGTCTCAGTCACCAATCACTGTGACCACTACCGTGGCTGCCGCCCGCGCACGACTGCATGGTATCAGCGGGCGACGGACTGCTGATCTGTCTGAAGACCAATGCAAGGACGCAGACGGGTGGTACGAATGGGGTGGAACCCGCAGCACAATAAGTGAGCCAGCGGCCCGTGAACAGACGGGCATCCCAGCTGTTCGTGACTATCGCACTCTTTTTCGCACGGCCGAGTTTGCCAGCCGGTTGGCTTCAACGTTGTCTTCACGAGGAATGTGCGATATGGAGAAGGCGAGCGAACGGGCTAATTTTTGGCAGGTCCAATGTAGAGAATAAAGTCGCGAGCTGCGACAGGTGTATTCCCCCGTCATCTGCTTGACCACTACTTCGGAGTCGGAAAACACATGGAGTGTTGTGGCGCCAAGCTCTACAGCGAATTGCAGCGCTTCTAGAAGAGCAGCATACTCCGCAACATTATTGTCGTGATGTCCGATCGATTTGTTGATTTTGACCGTGCCGTCCGCGGAACCGTCGATCACCAGTCCAATGCCGGCAGGACCTGGATTCCCGAGAGACCCTCCATCGACGTAGGCAACGAGATTCGACATGTTTGTAATGAGTGCTGGAACAACCATGCGTGACGTGTGTTCCGCCGTCAAGACTTTCAATGGGTTCTCTTACATGCTGTTGCGGCTCTGCCGAGATTCACTCCCGTTTTCCACATTTACATCCACAGATATTTGAATAACTAAGGGAAAGAAGCATTGACATCCATGAAGCAACTATTTAACTTTGCTTCGTCGACGGCTGAAAGGGTTGGCTTAAACAAAACTTTGCCAGTCCGAAGTAAGCTGGGTGATCTGCAAACCGGGGCAACCCGGAGAGCAACCAGACCCGAAAAAACCGACTGACTCTGCGAGGAGCAGTTGGGGTTTGGAACTGCAAAAGCAGTGATCGCATCAAGGGCTGTGACGGTGCATGCATCCACGCTGTTAGCTCCCTCGCAAGAGCTGGCGGCTAGAGCATAACCAATGTCACAGCCTTTACTATTTTTAGGCATCCGGTCGCTCCCACATTTTTCGCGCTCGCCGAGGAACAATATCCGTCGCGTAGATGCACGGCGTCAATCGCCCTTCGGTTTTAAGCAGGCATTATGGACAAGCGTCCCTGCTTCGCACGTCTGACCGCGCCAGGTTTTAATCGCTTGCACTGGGCAGGTGAGCGGCACCCATTTCTGTAAAATCGCAGCTATGGGAGTAACCATGGAGCTACAGAATCTCGGTGATGCTGAGCTGTGCAGGGAAATTGCTGTCGGTATTGAGCACGCATTCAGTGAAAAAACGGGAAACTGGCGGGTGTCAATCACCGGATCTCACGCGAGCGAGAGTTGGGAGATGAGAGTTGAGGGACCAAACGGGTTTGAACGGTCGTATACTTTGTCGGGTGCGGCAGGTCAGCATCGACCAGAGGCAATTCGTAAAATGATTCTCCAGCTGGTATCAACTTGACCGTCTTCTGTTCTTGCTTGCGACTAGGCCAAATATTGAATGAGCAGCTCTGGGCAGGTTCACCTTCAAATCCGCGAGCCGGAAATGCGTCAGGTTCCAAAAGCGAACCGTCGCCTCGGTGACCATGTCCGTCGAGCGCTGAACAAGATCAGGAAGCCAAGCACAGCTGAAGAAATCACGGAGTTGCTCAATCGCGAGCTCGGTCCGGGAGATCGGCCTTTTCAGGCGAGAGAAATTGCAGCCTGGTTGCGGAACACCACTGACAAGGTACTGAGATTGTACTGGCTGGAAACTCGGCCCCGCAGATAGTCCCGTTGGCTTCCCTTAATCTAACAATTCCCAGGTCGGTTGCAGCGGGAATTCAACGATGATTTACACCTATGGTGACGATGGCGCAGATGAAAGGAAAGAACGCGTAATTGCTGTTGCCGTAATCGCTGAATACGAGGATTGGTGGGAAGAACTGGAACTTAGTTGGGTGCCGCGATGTAACGGCATTCCGTTTCATGCCAAAGATTGTGAGAGCGATCAGGGTGATTACAGAGGCGTACGGCACGACGAAAACAAAGCGTTGTATCGTGACCTAACGACGATTCTTGCGGAGAGCAAGCTTGGCGGAATAGCGATTGCGATAGACCTTGTAGCACAAAGAAAAATTCTTCCGAACGCTCTGCCCCTCGCGTACCACAGAGCATTTGTGGAAGCGCTTGTGAGAGTTGCACATATGTCAGAGAACTTGAGGGATGTCTCGGAGCTGACGTTTGATGTGAGTACGAGAGATGAATACAACGCAGGCTTACTCTACTCGTACATGAGGCATGGTGACCCGAAACTGTTCAATTGGCTTCATCCAACAATCTCATTCGTTAGCGCGAAGCACTCTGCACGTATACAGACGGCGGACCTGTTGGCCTATGAAGGATGGAAAGCTCTCGATCACACTGTTGGTTCGCAAAAGCGAAAACGAAAATCATGGGAGATACTCCGCTCAACGGAACGGTTTGAGACCTATAGCTACAGTGATGAATGGTTCACTGATCTAAGAGCACACATTCAGTCAGGGGATTTGGAAAAGATCGTCGGGTTCAACGAGAACAACTACAAGCACTGGCTTGAAAAGATGAATCGACAGCATAATCTCAGCAATCTGTTCACGTTTTCCTTAGGACCAGATTCGGAAAGAATGTAAAGCTGGAGAAATGGCCACACCGTCTGATGAAGGCTTGAGCTTACGCCGTTACTACCGTGAATTCTTTCGGGCATGGCTCCGGCTTTGTGTTCACGCGTGGAGAGCTGAAGTTTTTGGCAACGTGGCTCTGACTGTAATCACCGTGGCTTTGACGCACAAGGAAAACGGAGCATGGCACACAGCATGGGTAAGCCTAATTGCAAATGTGATTTGGTTCGCATGTTTCGCCGCGATTCACTTCGTGAGAACGCCGTGGCTTCTTCAAAGAGAAGGGCTTCCGTCAGAGAATCTGCGCAAATCCTCTACTCTCGCGGAACTGCCTGTTTACAGTCACGATTTGCGGTTTGATCTTCTTGGAATTTGTCACGGAACTACGCTCGACATTCACAACCCTGTTCTGTTCCTCAAGGCGTCCATAGTGTCAGACAGCAAGACTGCTCTAAAGGCTATGAAAGTCACTATCGCCATTGATGACAAGAAATATGACGGTCAACCGATGTCGGATTTATCCGGCTGGATTCTGCGGACTCCAATCACAACAAATAAGTACCCGTACAAGAATTTTGATGATGAGAACCTGCAAACCCGCTCACTGTGGCGCAAGGTGCAAGAGAACGGTTTAGAGGCTGGTATTCCAAAAGAAGACTGGTTAGGCGTTCAGGTGCCCGATGCCACTCTCTTGATGCTCGATAGGGTGAGCAAAATCAAAGTCGAGATTGCATCCATTCAACAACGTGAGTCTTACCGATTCCATTTTTCAGAACTCCCTAAAGCCGCTGAAACAGTTTTTGACGCGGAGTTCGTCACCCATTAAAGTTGCCGTTCTAGTTCCCTCACCCTGAGCACGAGTGCGTCACGCTGTTCTGTCAGCGATGCGATTGTCCTGATGTCACCGGCAGGATCGCTGCGAGTTGCCAGATCGTGAATGTAACGCCGGAGCTTTTCGGGCAGCGCATTGATTTCCTCTGCCGTGACCTCAGCAGAACGCGAAAGATAAATCTCGAAACGGTCGGATGTGATGGTTTCCGATGACTTCGGCTCAATTACAGAGAGCTGCATTTCTGCCCATTTTCTTTCCGTCATGACAGTCACGATAAACTCGTCTGCCGCTATAAGAAATGAGACAACCACCCGCGCAACAGTTTGCACCCGCGACTGGATATCCTTCAAATCTTTTGGGAAATCTGGGCCAAAGAGCGTCCGTAGAGTAACCAAATCAGCAAGTTCGTTGTGAACGTTCAGCCTAATCGGCCCCAAGCCGCTCGTGAAAATCGGGTTCTCGCGCTCCAGCGTCTTCATCTGCTCCCTAACTTCGCTTGCGTCGAAATGAAACACTAGCTTGTTGCGAACAGCGAGATTCCCCTTCCGTAACTCCTTCGCTTCTTTGCTATGGATTATGCTCGCAAGCCGTTGAAAGATTGGGTGCGTCTTAAAGTATCGTTGCATTCCCTCTACCAGCGGAACCACTTCGGCAAACAGAGCACAGGAAAAAGCCAGCGAATTATATCGAGCGCGAATGACCTTAGGACTGTCCCCGAGGCCCAGGTCCAAAAGCGGCGCCAAAACGAAGTGCAAAGCATTCACCGCTCGTGCAAGCGTGACTAGCGCACAGAATTCGGAATCATTTTTAATTTGGTGGAAGGTGTCTGTAGGGACTTTGACAACCCAAGGCTGCTCTGTTCGTGGTATCGGCTGCTGTGGCTCTTTGTCGTCAGCCATATTTCCCTAGTGCTTCACTAGTCTTACGGCAAGAATCGTCGTCATAAAAAAAAAGCACCTTCGAGGGTGTTCAACACAAACAAAAGGCTCCTTGTTTAGGTCTTCCCGAAAGTGCGAGGAAATTTTAGCAGGTTGAAACGCACTGAAATGCGTCGCAAACAACGGCAGGAATAATGACCGCATAAACCCGGTTTCGGCGTACCATTCCTGTGTCCGCTTGTGAGGGCAGTATGCCCCATAAGAGCAAGGAAAGTGTGTCCCGCAAATTGGTATGGGTCGAAGGCCAGACTTTCGCGGGGTGGGGCTGCGCTGAATGCGCTTGGCTCTTTAACTCTTTAGGCCCGCCCTCTGGCAAATCATTAGATGAAATGAAGCGGAATTTCCTGGCGCAGCTCTCCGAGGAGTTTGCATCCCATGCTTGCGCCGAGCACTACCGGGTCAAGGGTGGAGAAGCGCTTTCCGCATAGTTCATTTGCACCGCAAACAAGGGCAGGATTCTAACTGCGCTACTTGCGCCACTACCCAAAGCTTCAGGCTTTTAATCTTGTGTGGCTTCTTTCACGCGGCCTGGCTGGCGTCCTCGGAGTGCTTCAGTTTAACGTGCGCGTGGAACGCTTTATGGAGCATTTCATTGGTTGCTGATTGCGTATTCTGTGTATCAGTCACGGCCTTTTCGACGCAGATGATCTCATGGCACTCAGAGCACTTGCCGAAGCGATGACTGGCTCGATCCATTTCGTTCTTTGGTCCAAGCCAACCTGCTTCGGTCAATTCTGGTTGTTTCATGCCTTCCAGTTTCCCACAGGCCGGAACCGATTGCTAGCCTTGTGGATTTCAAACTGCACCACTACCAAAGGCCTTGACATGATGTAAAAGATAGCCGATCATGCAACACATAAAAATGGCACCGTTTGCGCTCATTGCTGATAGCTCGCAATCGTAGGCGCTCGCTATATCTCGAGTTGTTACCCATGCCCGGCCAGCCAACAATTGATGCAGGCAGTGTCGGAAGACGAGCTTCCGACATAGATGACACGCGTCCGGAGCCGTTGCCGCTTTCCTACGGTAATGATCGTCTTGTCCTCATGGCGCGCGACCCAACCGTGGCATACGCGTACTGGGAAGTTGGAGTCGCTCGGATTAACGAAGCGTCCGCCCTTCTAGGCGGCGGCAAGGCCTTCCTACGCCTCCTTGAACCCTCGAGCGGGCAGATACTCGCCGAGTACGAAACCTGGGCAGAGCGAGGGCGATACTGGATGGCGCTACCAGCAGCAGATCGCGCATATGCGGCGGAGCTGGCCATGACCCACAATGGCCGCACGGTACCACTTGTGCGCTCGAACATAATCAAAGCGCCTCCAAGCGTGGTTAGGCCGATAGCAGTGCCTGTTTTTGTCGGCCGCGCGGAGCAGCGTCGCGCACTGAAGCTCGGCCTCACGCTCGGCAGGTATGGCATCCGTCTTGGACCGGTTTCCGGCGGCCTCGGCCGCCAGGCTGCGG
>Ga0102924_1000516_pt1 | contig 48567 bp, 47 predicted proteins | sample PaiPotPPM11metaG_FD_80116 | JGI IMG/M metagenome (GOLD analysis project Ga0102924, IMG submission 80116) | Iron sulfur acid spring bacterial and archeal communities from Banff, Canada, to study Microbial Dark Matter (Phase II) - Paint Pots PPM... ... | reverse complement strand
CGCCTCGGTCTAATCCACGGCCGCCGAGTCCTGCGCTTTTCCCACAACCCGGCGACGCAGCTTCTTTATAATCAAGTTCTCGGCCGCCTTGTGGCCTAAATTATTTTCGCTTTGAGGTTAGGTCCACCGCGGTGCTTTGGATGGTCCAGAGAAACAAAGCGGTGAGGCGCGCGTCTTCTTCGAGCGCTCCGGCCGCGCCGTTGCGAGCGCGGGCCTCGGCCGTGCCGAGGATTTGTTCGAGCGCGATGCGCCCAACTGTTTCCCATACGTAGGCGAGGAACCCGCGTTTGTATGGTTCCACCGCCTCCGGGTCTCCGCCTAGCGGAATCTCCCGACCCTCCGCATCCTCGACTTTGGAATAGCGACTGTAGAGTTCCATCGCGGGTCCTATGCAGGCAAAGATGAGATCTGCGCCACGTATGCCTTCGGCAGAAAGCCGCTCGATCCAGTCTCCGATTCGATTTGGAAGCTCCTTGAAGATCTCACCCCAATCGCCGATCTCTGCTTCCTCGGAGCGAGGCCGACAAACGAGATGCACGCTTGTCGCGAGAGCTGCTGATTCGCGCGCTCTGAGGCGCGTACCAGACTCTGTCGCGATAGGCCAGGAACCGGTGACGACCCAACCTCCTTTTACGACTCCCGAGAGCAACGCCTCCCATCCTTCGGTGGTCTTATGAGCAAAAACCACTGACCCGATGGAAGCGTCGCTCGTCACACGCCGTCCTTCAGTGAACGCGCGCGCCATCATCTTTTCAAAGAAGGTCCGGTCTTTGGGTCCCCCGTCGAATCGCTTGGTCTCGTCTTGAACGATCTCTGCGGTCTTCGGGGTTAGAGGATTCCTACTGTAAAAAGGATCTCGCAAAAGGAGATGCGCCGGAAGGATCCTCTTCAGCCATACGAAGAAGAAGTCGGATAGATCTGAATAAGGAATCGCATCGTAGTACGGTGGGTCCGTGAACCAGAGCGCGACACTGTCGTCGGGCAATGACGAACTACAGGCATCAGCAATCTGGACCTGACCGACCCCCAGTTCCCGGGGTATGGCGTCGATTACTTCGGCCATTGTTGCGAGCGTAGTTGCGAAATCCCCCGCCTGCCCAGCAAATACTCCCGGCTCAGCGAAGTCCCAGACGATGGGTATCGCTTGACGGGTGAATAGGTTTCGGACTTGCGTTTTACTCGACTCCCACCGGCAGGACGCGTTGCAAATATCCGTGAGCCTGCTCAAGCCGAGAGCCGCGAGTTCCTTTGCCTCGGGCAATGTGTCCGCCCTAACGAGGGCCTCTCCAAGCGTAAGAAGCGCGAGTTTTTGGCGAGCTGTGAAGAGATCGCTCCATTGCGACATCCCGTAAAGCTGCACGCGGAAGCCGAGCGTTCCCTGCGGCGGGAGCGGCTCGTCAGGAATTAGGTTTAGTCCGTTGGGCAGTTTCAGGTTCGCGAGTTTCGCGACAGCTTTTTGTGCCTTCCAAGCAGCTTCGTAGTCGCGACCCGTCGTCATCCGGTACTGACGACCTGTGGCGTCGTCCTTCAGCGTGACGATGCCAAGAAGGAACGCACCGGCGATCCGGTTACCCTCTTTGTCGAAGATCACATCTGCGCCACCTCGTTGCTGGCGCAGATGGACCCGCACGCGGTCCACCGAAAGAACTCGTTCGCACGCGGGACAGGTTGCGTTACCCCGCGCAACCGTTCCTGCCGGGACTTGCTTTTCGCTTTTCGGCTGGAATACCTGGAACTCGATGTGTGGTGGTTTGCCCTTCGGTCGTTTGACCTCGTAGTTCAGCGCTCGAAGGCGACTCGCTTTCTTTGCATAACCAGAATGATCGAGCGAGCGGAATCTCTGCGCCGCAGTTCGGCGATTCACAGATCACGGTCCGCGCCCATAGGTAAGCGATCGGCATCGCACCATCCGGATCGGGAGGATAGTACTGCGCCAATTCCTTTTCGGCCTGCTTCTTGATCTCAGCGCCGACGCGTCGAAGCTCGTCCGCCAGCTTCGGCCCGTGCCGGGGAATATCTTCGAGCATGACTTTGAGGATTAAACACGCGACAGGATTGAGGTCGCTCGCGAATGCATCGCATCCAAGCCTAAGCGCCTCCAGCGGGATCGACCCGCCGCCCGCGAATGGATCGACCACCAGCGGCGCTTCTTCTCCATGCGCCGCTTTTACCAGTCCGCGGCTAACTTCCAGATAGCTCGGATTCCGGCCAGGTCCCAATTCGAAAAATCACCGATGAACTTGAGAATCGCCCTGCGCAGATCGATCTCTTTCGCTCCAGGTTCGCCCTGAACGATCTTTAACAATGATCGCGCTTTTTCCTTAAAATCGGCCGGGCAGTTTTCATCGCATGGGTCGGGAAGCAGCAGCGCGAGCAGCATCGCCCGGCATGCAGCGAGCGGCCGCCGCGCCCACCATAGGTGCAGCGTTGACGGATGGCCGTGGCGGATCGATTTCTCGCGCGCCGAATGTGCACTCACGATGGCGATCGGAAAATCCACCTCCGCCAGCCGCTTACATTCCTTGGGAATCAAGTTCCTTTCTCTCCACTAGAAGGTGCCACATGCTGTCAGCCTGTGAACAGAATCACCGGCTAGAAAGCCGGTGCCACAGCCACAAGAGGAAAGCAGGTGCCAGAGGAAATCCCAAGGATTTGGATCTCGGTGGCACAGGCTTTTAACCTGTGATCCTGGCTTTTGAAATGGTGGCACCGGCTTTCAGCCTGTGATCTCGGCTTCTGAAATCTCCGGAGCCACCCACAGCCACTGGTAGTCAGCGGGCACTTTCGCCAGCCCCCGCGTAACCGGATTCTGCCGGACATACTCGATTTTCTGCTCCCATTCATTTTCGTTCCGGACAATATGATCGAAGCTCTCATCCATCCAGATTGCGCCCCGGTGTCCTGTCAATCGGTTGATTTCGCTCGCGGAGAAGCCCTTGATGCCATGCATCTCACCGCTCAGTGAAGCACCGCTGCGCATGCGGAAGATCATGTGCACATGGTCCGGCATGACCACTGCCGCGTCCAGGTCGATGCGCCGTCTGTCCCAGTAACGTACTGCGGCCATCACAACGCTCCTGGCATCGGGAGTGAGGCGGATGCCCCGGCGGCATCGAAAGGTCACGAAATATGTTGCCGCAGGATCCTGCAGATGGGGCAAATTACGGCGGGTATGCGTGGCCGCCGTGGAGTGGAACGGATTAACGGGCTGGAATTCAGTCCGCTGGTTTTGATCTTTGTTCACAGTTGAACAGGCTTTTCAGCCCGGCCGGATCACCGGCTGGAAAGTCGGTGCCACAAGAGCTTCAAGCCTCAGAGCGTAGTGATCGATTTTTGAAATCGCGTCCCATTCCAACTGCGCCGGGTCTTTGATCGCTATGAGCCGCGGTCCCTCGGGAAGCTTGCAACAGCTCACCGCATAGAGCCAGTAACAGTCGCGGCGATCCTCGGCAGTGCGCTTTTCGTTGGGCGTTAAACCGACTACGCCTTCCTTGCCGCCGATTCCTTTTACCTCGATTAGCCGAAGCTCCCCCGAGTTCGTATCGAGGCTGGTGATGTCATAGCCGAGGTTGTTTTCGTGGACATCGGTGACGTCACGCCCTTGTGCCGCTTCGTACTCGATCGCGACTCGCATTGCTATGGCTTCGGTCTCGGGATCCGGCCGCAGGTTCCGCACTTCAGGTTTATCCCGCTCCGGATGAGGCAGAACGAGGACGCTCGCCAGCCTTCAACCCCTTGCAGGCTGAGCGATCGCTGACGATCGAGTTCCTGGCGGCGCCGCTCCCGGCGCGCCATCAGCGCCGCATGACGATCCTCAGCCTGTTTCAAATTTCCGGCCGCGCCTTCGACTCCGCGCTGAGCGTCTTCGGCGAGACGGCCGATCAACTGGTCCTCGCGATTGAGAAGCTCCGTCAGCGACAGCTCGACGTGTTGGGAAATGCGCTCGACTTCGGCGGCGCGTTCGCCGCGGACTTCGTTCAGAAATCCGCTGAGAGCGTGCTCGTTCAACCAGGCGCGCGGCTCCGGCGCGTGCACGACGGCAGGCAGGCTGGCCGGCGTGGGAGCGGGCGTCATGTTGCCAAGGATGATCTGATCGCGAAGCTCGACCGTGCCGTCGTCGCGAGTCTCAGCCGCGAACATTCGCTCGTGAATCACGTCGCCCAGACCATCGACGACTCTGGCACGAAAGAAATCGATTCGCACCGGCGCGTCGACATCGAGAGAGTAAAGGCATGCGCCATCGGAGAAGGATTGGCGAGCGCCGTCGAGGACATGACGCCGAAGAGCCTCGAACATCGAGTGTCCCGGCGTTACCCATTCAAAGTTGTTTTTCTCGGCGGTCTCTCGATCAGTCGAAAAACGTGGATACCGCGCCGCCAGCGAAGGCATCTTCCAATCGGGCTGGCTCTCATATCGGCGCAGCGCCTGCGGAGTCGGTGCCGGATCGAATGTATGCGGCACAGAGGGCACGCGTTTAAGCGCAAACGGCACATAGGGAGCGCCCTGGCTGATGAAGCGAGCGATAGTCTCGGGGACCAGCCGATGCTCCTGCGCCCGCGCGCGGCGCTCGACGAGCATCTGTAAATTAAGTTTCTTCGAGGCGAGTCCTTCCAGCGCGTTCTGGCAGATCGCCCGGAAACGATCCTCGCTCACATCGCGCAGAAGGCGATCTTCCAGATCCGCCTCGCCCAGGTTGCCGGCATAGTAGTCGCGAAGGATACGTTCCATCTGCGCTGCTGGAAGAATTTCCCCGACAACATTGAAAACCGTGTCGTCCTCAAGCGCCTTGCGAATCTCGTTGAGCTTTTCGAGCAGACGGTCGAGGATGTGGCCCTCCACTGTGTTGGTCGCGACGAAATTGAAAATCAAACAGTCGCGCGTCTGACCATAGCGATGGATGCGTCCCATCCGCTGTTCCAGCCGATTCGGATTCCACGGGATGTCGTAATTGAACATGATGTGGCAGCACTGAAGATTGATGCCTTCACCCGCCGCTTCGGTTGCCACCAGCACCTGGATCGCGCCCTCGCGAAACTGCTGTTCAGCATAAAGCCTGCTGCCCTTCGTATCGCGCGAGCCGATTTGCATCCCGCCGTGGATGAAGCCGACCTTGAAACCCCAGTTGGCGAGCTTGAGGACCAGATAATCGAGCGTGTCCTTGAACTCGGTGAAAATCAGCAGCCGTTCACTCGGATCGTCGAACAATCCCTGGTCCTTCAGAACCTGCTTGAGCTTCGCCAGCTTTGCCTCGCCCTCGGCCTCTTCCAGAGCGCCCGCACGCTTCGCGAGTTCCTCGAGATCTGCGATCTCCTCGCGTACCACCGTAGGGTTTTGCGCGAGAGTAACTGCTTCCAGGACGCGCTCGATGCGATCGCGCTCGGCTTCCTCCATTTCCTCCATGTCTTCAGCGTCCGGCAAATCAGAAGCAGTGAGCGCAATATCCTGCGCCCGCTTCAATCCTTCGGCCAGCCGCCGCGCTCGATTTTCCAGCGAGTGCCGTAGAGCCTGTGCGCTCGAAGCGAGTCGTTCGCTGATAAAGAGCCATCAAGAAGCCGATCGCGCGGGGCGGCGGAGCGAGTGTCCTATTCTGGCACATCCGTCGCCGTTAGTGCCGCTGCCAGGAACCCGGCATTCCTCAAAGTTTCGACAGAAATAGCAATATTTTCATCGTCAACCCAGAGCAGCGCGAATGCCTGCCCGACGACGGCGTTGCGCGCATGGATTCCTGCGTTCCGCAGGCACGTGATCGCGTCGTGCAGCTCGATCCTAATTTCGTGGCCGGGGCGGGGAACGATTGCGATCGGTCTCATGTTGCGTCGTTTTTCGGATACGGCGGCATTACTCCGTACCCGTCTGCAGATGCTATCATATAGTGCTCATCATATTGACAATATGATTGTGATCGCGGAATGGCCGATTGTGAGAGGATTCGGTGAACCGTGAGCGCGTTCAGAATTCTCTCAGGTGCCGAACGGGCGTCGGAAGTGGATGCCGGCGGCTGAAAGTCGCGGCACCCGCGAGGGCGGAACGTGAGCTTGCGCGATGGCGGTGGCGGCCGCCGGCCGGCGAACTACGGCATTCCCCACTAATTACGGCACACCCCACTAATAGTGACTGCTATTTTTAACGCGGTCCAAGCCGGCGGTTACCTCCCGCGGCCCAACCTTACTCGAACTTCGCGTCTATATGAGCGGTGCCAAGATCATCGCCGATATATGACGTCACCGGCTCTGGGCTACTAGTGGTGTCAGGGGTACAGCCCCTTCGATTGACTAATTAAGCACCCGGCTGCGCGGTGGGAAACGTAAAGCGGCAGCCATAGGCGGGGGGCGAGATCCGACAAAGGGTGATTGGCTCGGGCCGGAATCTTATGCCCAGTGCCGCAGTGGCGAGCCCCGATAGCGCATCCGCGGACGGATCAAACGATTATCTGCATACTGTTCCAGGCTATGCGCGATCCATCCGGCAGCGCGCCCGAGCGCAAATATCGCCGCCGGCAATCCACGCGGGTATCCCAGCATCCGAGTGCATACCGTCAGATAAAAATCGAGATTGGGGCGGAGATGATCACGTTGCCAGACTCGCTCCTCGACCTTGCAAGCCGTATCGAACCAGCGTTTGCCCTTATGCTGGGAGATTGACGATGCCACCGTTTTGAGCAGGACTGCGCGGGGGTCGCCGTTCGGATAAATGGCATGGCCAAACCCAGGCGGCAGGAGGTGTTGCTCGCCGAAATGCTGCAGCATCGTTTCGAGCCGGACGCCTGATTCGATGGCTGCGAACATACTTTCAATCCGACCGCAGGCGCCGCCGTGAATCGGCCCCGACAGCGAACATAACGCGGCGAGCACTGAGGCGTAGAGGTCGGCGCCAGTACTCGCCACCACTCGCGCGGCGAACGTCGATGCGTTGAGTTCATGTTCGGCGCAGGCGACCAACACACGGTCGAGCGCCCGCCGCTCCCACGTCCGGAAATCAGGGCTGGAGAATGCCAGCAGCAGGCGCTCCGCCGTACTGAACGGCTGCTGCCTGCGTTCTGAACGTGTTGCCGCGGGAGCCAGCGCGAGCGGCATCATACGGATGATCTCCCGGGCGTCATCGCTGCGCTGGCGCGCCGGATTGCGCGGCTGTGCCGCCAATGCCGGCATCATTACAGCCAGGCGCAAAAGCGGTGGGGCATGTTGTCCTACCGCCGACAAGGCGGAAGCAACCGGCCGGGGCATTTGCGCCGCTCCGATCATCGTGCATAACCGCTCAACTTCCGCGTGCCCCGGCCGTTCGCCGTTCCACAGCAGCAAGCAGACTTCTTCGTAGGTCGCGTGTTCGACCACTTCTTCTATCGGATAACCGCGATAGGAGATCCGTCCCTCGATTATCGAGCTGACCGCCGATTCAGCAACAATCACCCCCGACGGCGAACCGTCGGCGGTGGGCGGCTGCGCAATAGTTACCCACGAGGACGCATCGGGCAGACTACGTGCGCGCCGCCCGCGCTCGGGCATTGTCATCCCGCGCAAAGCCTCGATATCACTGCGGCGATAAAGCGCCTCGCGTCCGACGCGCCGCCGGTAACTCTTAAGCCATCCGCGGCTGACGTACGCATAGAGAGTCCCCAGTTTGACGCCTAGTTGAGCCGCGGCTTCTGCCGCGGTCAGCATCTGCGGAACCTCGGAAGTAGGATGAGCCGCCACGTGGCAATGACGCCACGCCCGTATGGGTTCGTCAAGCCGCTCGGCGCCGATGTTTGCCTTTGCGCCATCTCGGGGGTCACGGATGGCAGGGGAGGCGATATATGCCCTTTTTGGGCAGTGCGTGCCTGTGAATCCTAGCCCAACGCCGACAATTTACTTTGCCTCACGTGTCAGTTAAAAAGCATTGGGGCGTGCTGCCTTCGCGTCGTTTGCTGGCAGCGTCCTGAAGGCGGGTTCAATAGCCGCAAAGTTCTCACGTCGCCGCACAGACTAACAGAGGGACATGTCCAAGATTCGGCTGGCAATCGTTGGGGTAGGTAATTGCGCATCTTCCTTGCTGCAGGGCCTGGAGTATTATCGGCACCTCGGCGAACAAACCAGGCCGGTCGGCCTGATGCATTACGACCTCGGCGGCTATCAGCCGAGTGATGTCGAGGTCGCCTGCGCCTTTGATATCGATAGGCGTAAAGTGGACCGTCCACTGGAGGAAGCTTGCTTTGCCCCGCCGAATAACACCGCCACCATCTGGAGTGATTTGCCCCGGTACGGAGTCACGGTGCAGATGGGCGAACTCCACGATGGAGTTGCACCACATATGTGCGGCTACCCCCCCGAGCGAACCTTCATGCCGTCGTCGGCCCCGGCGGTTGGTATTGAAGCGGAACTGCGCAAGAGTGGTGCTGATATAATGTTGTGCTATTTGCCAGTTGGCAGCCAGAAGGCAGTCGAGCGTTATGCCCGCGCCTGTCTTGATACTGGGGTCAGCTTGCTTAATTGTATGCCGGTGTTCATCGTCTCTGACGAAAAATGGGCGGCGGAGTTTGCTGCGCGGCGCATCCCGGTAGTTGGTGATGATGTCAAATCGCAACTCGGTTCGACGATCTTGCATCGCACTATCATGAAGTTGTTTGCCGAACGCGGAATCAAATTGAAGCACACCTACCAGCTCAACACCGGCGGCAACACCGATTTCCTCAATATGCTCGACCGCTCACGGCTCGGCACCAAGCGCAAATCCAAGACCGAGGCGGTCCAGAGTGTCCTGCCCGAACGAATGCCAGACGTGGATGTCCACATAGGCCCATCAGACTACGTGCCATGGCAGAACGATAACAAAGTTTGCTTCTTGCGGATCGAGGGCGAGGGGTTCGCCGGCATTCCGATCGAGCTTGAACTGCGGATGTCGGTCGAAGACTCGCCCAATTCGGGCGGCGTAGTAATTGATGCGATTCGATGCCTCAAACTCGCGCGCGACCGCAAAATTGGCGGTCCGCTGTTTTCAATCGCCGCCTACACGATGAAACATCCGCCGCAACAGCTCGCCGACAATGTCGCGCGCGACCGCGTGGAAAAATTTATCGCCGGCGAACTCGAACGGTAGCGACGCCTGTTTTGCTCGCGCTCGCCGGCGGAACTGTGGCGGTGGGGGAGCCTGTGGCCAAGCCCGTCTTTTCCTTGGCGCTGCAAGCTCGATACAATCGCCCTACCATGAGTGCCTTGACAGACAAAGCCATCGTGGTCGGGGTTTGCGGTGGAATCGCCGCTTACAAAGCCGCCGAACTAGTGCGTTTGCTGACGGCGGCAGGGGCGCGGGTGCGTGTGATGATGACGCGCAATGCCCAGGAATTCATCACGCCGTTGACGCTGCAGACTCTCAGCATGAACCCGGTGGCAACCGACACTTTCAGCCTTACCCAGGAATCCGAGATAGGTCACATCCGGCTAGCCGATACGGCCGATGCGATCGTGATTGCGCCGGCAACCGCGGACGTTATTGCCAAGGCCGCGCATGGCCTTGCCGACGATTTGCTCACCACCGTGCTGCTGGCGGCGCGTTGTCCCATCGCTTTCGCACCGGCGATGAATGTCCACATGTACGATCATCCGGCGGTAGTCGAAAATCTCGGCAGGCTGCAGGCTCGCGGTGTTACTATCGTTGAGCCAGGTGCGGGCGCGCTCGCCTGCGGTTACGAGGGAAAGGGCCGGTTGCAGGAGCCGGGGTTTATCATCGAGGAACTGACGCGGATGCTTTCGCGCCATGACCTGGAGGGCGAACGGATTCTGGTCACGGCCGGGCCGACCCAGGAAGCCATTGACCCGGTGCGGTTCGTGTCCAATCGTTCAACCGGCAAAATGGGCTTTGCGGTTGCACGGGCCGCATGGCGGCGGGCCGCCGAAGTGCGCCTGGTGGCAGGGCCCTCTGCCCTGCTGACCCCTTACGGGGTCGAACGCATCGAGGCGGTCAGCGCTGCCGAATTGCTGGACGCAACGGCGAAAAATTTTCTGTGGTCTTCTGCCCTGGTCATGGCTGCCGCCGTCGCTGATTTTCGTCCAGCCAAACCGGCCCCGCAAAAACTCAAGAAGAATCCTCAGGGGATGCTGCTTGAGCTTGCGCCGATCGCTGACGAACTTCCGCGGCTGGCCGGACAGAAAGGCGATCGCATCCTCATCGGCTTCGCCGCGGAAACCGAAGATCTTGAAATCAACGCAGCCGACAAACTTCAACGTAAAAGGCTGGACCTTATCGTCGCCAACGACGTCTCGCGCGCAGATGCCGGGTTCGCTGTCGACACCAACATAGTGACCATCGTGGGCGCCGATGGCCGCCGCGAAACTACGCCGATGCTCAGCAAAGAGGAAGTCGGCGACGTGATTCTCGACCATTTATTGGCGTTGCGCGCGGGACGCATAAACTCCGCGTCTGTGCAGGCACTCCATTAGTCTCGTGGCCGCACTCACATCCACTTATAAAAGGCAAGTTGCCGGCCACATTTGATTGAATGTACCTTCCTGTCTCTGATTCTAGTGTAAATTTAGCTGCTTCCTGCAACGTACACTTCGGTTCAGAGCCTCACGCCTAGGTGGGCAGGATTGTGTACCCGTTGGCCATTGTCGCCGAATAGTCGATTTTTTCGTGGAAAGTCAATCTGGCATCCCCCTTGCGGTAAGGGTTCATACTGAATGCATGAACGGCTTGGTGGACTGCAGCTCCAGGAACGAGCCTCACACAGCCACCTGACCGGTCAGATTGGAGGCGATTAACAGATGAACAAGGATCAGATGCTAGGAAAGCTCGATCAGCTAAAAGGCGAAATGAAACGCCGATGGGGTCAGTTGACTGATGATGATATCACTGAAGCCCGGGGCGATATGCAGAAGTTGATGGGGCGTATTCGTGAGAAGTCCGGCGACCAGCAGCAGGAGATCGAGAAGTGGTTCTCTTCGCGTAACATTAATTTCTAAGGATGTACTGGGCGGCCACTGAATACTCCTTTTCCGGCTGTCAGCGGCGGCCGAGCGAACCTAAATTAATCGGCCGGCAACCCGCTTCCTGCAGGCGGGGCGCTGAGCGCCCCGCCTACTCAATTTATCGCAATGCATCTTCGTCGCGTTCAAAAGAGCAAAGAAACTAGTTAATGGCGGTTCCGCCTTGTGTAGCGTCGACGGTGTACCCGAAAAAAACCGCGAACACTTTTCGGTACGGCAATTTCTCTAGTTCGCACCTGCGCCGCATTTAGGTCAATCGCGCTTTCTAGAATCGTCCATTTTAAGGAGCGAATCAAATGCTGTATTGGGCATTAGTATTTCTGGTTATCGCGATTGTCGCCGGAGCTTTAGGGTTCCTGGGAATAGCTGGAACCGCGGCCGAAATCGCAAAAGTGCTGTTTTTCGTTTTTATCGTGCTGTTTGTGGTGAGTTTGCTCGCCGGAAGAAGAACCACCGTCTGAAGCCGACGGCAATGGTGGCCCTATCGATACCGGGTCAAGCATCACCGTTAACCTCGGAGCGAAGAATGGGGTTCTCACAGCGGAGGGCGCTGGAAACCTCCCAACTCCTGTTCCAACGCTTTTGCGATAGCGAGCACGGTCTCTTCACCGAAAGCGCGCCCTACGACCTGGACGCCGATCGGCAGGCCGTCTGTGGCACGCCCGGCAGATACCACCGCCGCTGGCAAAGCCGCACAATTCACCCACAACGCCGGCCAATTTGCTTCGAACAGCGGACATTTGCTGCCGTCAATGTCCACTTCCAGGGCGCCATGCTCGAAGGCCGTCACGCAAAATGGCGCGCAGATAATTATCGGATACCGTTCCATGAAATTAGCCAGTTCGATCCGAAACATGTCACGCTGAATAGCGATACCGAAAAATTCGGCGGCCGACTTGCTGGGCTGCGGCTGAAACAGAAATTGCCGCAATCGCGGGCGCGACAGGTTGACCTTATCAGCCATCGCCTCATTCAAGGGTTGCCCGCCGTCAGCCGTAGCATACAACCACCACAGCTCGGCGGCGCGCTGAATCGGCGGCATCGCCTCCTCGACCTCAACCCCGGCCTTTTGCAGAGCCTTGCCTGCCTGCTCGATCGCCGCGCGAATTTCACCACTGACCGGCACGCCGCCGCCATCGGTGAATAGTGCGCATCGCACCTTATTTAGGTCCAATGTCTCGGGGCGCGCTTCGTTGCTCGGAACCGTATAGGGCGAACTGGGTTCAGGACCGCGCAGGATATTGTAAGCAAGCGTGAGGTCGTCGACGTAGCGTGCCATTGGCCCGATCGTCGCCATACTAACAATCGGGGGCGGTCCGGGAATGAACGGATCGAACGGGCCGAACAAGTGTCCGGAACCGGGAATCGTGCCCCATGTCGGCTTGAGGCCGACAACTCCCGAGAAATGTGCAGGCACCCTGATAGAGCCGCCATAGTCCGAGCCAAGCCCTAATCCGCAGAGACCCGCCGCCAGCGCGGCGGCTTCGCCGCCGCTTGAACCACCCGGCACGCGTCCCGGATTCCACGGGTTACTGGTCGCGCCGAAGACGGGGTTCTCGCAGTCATAGTCCATCGCCATCTCGGGGATATTCGTTTTGCCGATCATCACGGCGCCCGCCTGACGATACCGCGCAACCGTGGGGGCATCGCGTTCGGGCACGTTATGCTCGAGGATTTTCATTCCGTCGGTTGAGCGCACGCCCGCGGTGCAAATGCATTCCTTGATTGTGATCGGCAGGCCTTCGAGCGGCCGAATTCCACGCTTTGCGGAGAGCCGCCGGTCGGACTCCGCCGCCTCCTTAAGCGCGCGCTCCTCACATAACGTGACGACCGCGTTGAGGCGTGGATTGACCTTGTGGATACGGTCATAAAAGATTCGAGTTAATTCGGTCGATGAGATCTCGCGGGCCGTCAGCATAGAGAGCAGTTTGTAGGCAGGAGCGAAATACAATTCGTCGGACAGCGGCATCAGAATCACCTCCAGATGATCGACGCTCTTAGCACCGGCCACGCGCAATTGCACGACCTCGCAGAGAGCAGCCTGGATCACAGGCGGGCGTGCCGACTTTCAGGGCGGGAAGAATATGCGCGCGCATCTTCCCCATTTTGCGCGGCACGGCACCAACGTTCGCGTGAAGCCAAGGGACTGTACCATCGAACAAGTCAGCCGAAGAAAAAGAATCACGGGAGAAAATATGAAGCTCAAGGACAAAGCCGTATTGATCACGGGCAGCGGTTCAGGACTCGGACGCGAAATGGGACTCCTGTTTGCCAGTGAGGGCGGAAGGATTGGTATCAACGATATTCGTCCGGAAGCTGCTCAGAATGTTACAACTGAGATTCAAAGGGCGGGCGGTGCTGCCAGAACGTTCGTCGCCGACGTTTCCAGCAGTGCGGCGGTCAGGCAGATGTTCAGCGATTTTCTTGCTGCCTATGGCACGATTGACGTGCTGGTCAACAATGCCGGAATAGCGCGAACGCGCCAGTCTGATGAGCAGGTGCTGCTCGCGACCACCGATCTCACGGACGATGACTGGCATAAGATGCTGGCGACGCATCTCGATGCGACCTTCTACTGCACCCGCGAAGCGCTCAAGACGATGGTGCCGAGGAACTCCGGGCGCATTATCAACATCGGCTCGATTGCCGGCACCGCGGGATTACCCTTCGCCTCACATTATTGTGCGGCCAAGGGCGGGATAATTTCATTCACCAAGTCGGTGGCGCTCGAAGTTGCCAAGCATGGAATTCTAGTCAACGCGATCGCGCCCGGATTCATCGAGACCCCGATGACTGCGCTACTGACACCGGAAGCGCGGGAGTGGGTAATCCGGAGCACCCCAGCCGGGCGCTTGGGCCAGCCGCGCGATATCGCGGCCGCTGCCCTTTATCTTGCCGCAGAGGACTCATCGTTTATGGTCGGGCAGGTGGTAAGTCCCAATGGCGGCTGGACCACCGCGTGAAAAGGCGAGGAGAATCGAATGAGGAAGCTACTAATCATCGCGACACTGTTGGTCTTCGGCGCGACAATCTATGCGCTGACGTTTCGCGTCGAAGCGAAGACCAGCGACAAGGCTGAAATCGCCGCGCTTGAACACCATCTGATGAGTTCGATCAGAACCAAGGATCTCGACGGCGTCATGTCGGTTTACGTGCCCGACGACAGCCTGTTCGTTTTCGACGTGATACCACCGCGCCAGTACGTCGGTGTCAGCGCTTATCGTGAGGACTGGAAGGGCGTACTCGCAAGCTTCAATGGGCCAATCACCGCCGAGATCAGCGGCTTGAGAATTACCTCGAGCGATAATCTTGGGTTCGGCCATAGTATCCAGCATATCACCGGCACCGATCGCAGAGGGAAGAGCGTGGATTGGATTCTCCGCGTCACCGATTGCTACAGAAAGATCAAAGGTAAATGGCTAATTGTTCATGAGCACTACTCAGTCCCGGTAGATTTGGAGACCGCCAAGGCCGACCTCACGTCCAAACCTTGAACGGAGCTGGTTGAGCACGCCCCGGGGTCAGGAGCGGCTTCTACAAGAGGAGGTATCTTTATGGCGGTTTATTTACATTTGTCAAAGCTGACACGAGAGGGAGCAGCAAAGATTAGGGACTTGGGAAGTTCATACAGCACATGGAAAAGCTTCGCCGAGTCCCAAGGCGCCAAGATCGTGTGCGCGGCAGCATGCTTCGGCGAATATGATTTCGCCGTTGTGGCGGATTACCCGAATGAAGTAGCGGCGCTGAAAAGTGCCGGCTGCGCCACAGCTCTCGGAATGGTCACGATGCAGACCCTTCCATGCTGCGCGATCGAAGACTTCGTCAAAGTAATGAGTGAGTTGCCGAGATAACCAATTAGCGGATGAAGCCACCCTGACCCCGGGTGCGACGCTTGGTAAATTCGGATTTGTCGCGACCCTTACGCGTAACGCCGAGGATATCCGCCAGGGTCAGCGCGTTCCAGGGTGCGTGGCCTTGCGCGTCGTTATCGAAATAGATGTGAACGTCGCGTCCGTCATCCAGCCATTGGCGAATTCCTTTCGCCCATAGTTCGAGCAAATCACGCTCGTAATTCGACGCATACGTCGCAGCATGGCCGTGCAGGCGGATGAACACCAGGTCGGTTGTAATTGCTCGCCACATCGGCCACGTAGCCGCGTCTGATTGGCACAGAGCGATCCGCTCGCGCGCCATCAGCGTGGCGACTTCGTCATCAAACCACGATTGGTCACGGAACTCCATAACGTGACGCACCTCGGGCCACATGGCGAGCATCGCGATGAACACGGCGAGCTTGCGCATATCTTTGTGCAGATTCGGCGGAAGTTGCCACAGCATCGCGGCGAGCTTCTCGCCCAGCGGGGCCGTACTATCACGTTGGAGCTTGAGTGATTCGCCCGGCGGCTCGAGTCGCTTGATGTGAGTGATATAGCGATGACCTTTGACGGCGAAATGGAAATCGGCAGGAGTCCGCTCGTACCACGACTTGGCGACGTTCTTGCGCAGTAGATGGTAGAAGGTTCCGTCCACTTCCAGCGCATTGAAGCTTTCGGAGTAATATTCGAGCCACCACTTGCGCGGCACGCCGGTGTAGAAGTCGTCCTTCCAGCCTGCGTAATTCCATCCACTGGTTCCAATGAATATGTGAGTCGCCATTGCGAGTGCCTGAAGAGATGACAGGTGGAAAGCCGGTGATTTGGGCTAATTGGGAAAACGCGAGAGCAGTGGAATGATTTCCTCTTGAGCGGGAGCGCCACTGATTTCAGCGCGGCCGTTTGCGATTGCCATGTCCAGTTCGCTGCGTACGCCGAAGCGGCGCGGGAGATAAATTCCCGGTTCAACCGAAAAGCAGGTGCGCTCGATCAGCGCCCGATGGTCCCGGGTTTCGAGCGAATCCAGATTTGCACCAGTGCCATGAACCTCGCGGCCGATCGAATGGCCTGTGCGATGCACGAATTGCTCGCCGTACCCTTCATGCTCGATGATGCGCCGCGATGCCTGATCGGCTTCGGCACCGGTCACAATCAAGCCCTGCCCGATTCGGGTTTGCACCAACTCCACCGCCGCTTCCCGCGCGTCTGCGACGATTCCAAAGATGCGGGCGTACTCGTCCGGGACTTCATCGCCCACGAATCCCATCCAAGTGAGGTCGCCATAGATGCTGTCGGATGGGGCCTCCTTCGCGAATAGATCAAGCAGCACCAAATCACCCGCCTGAATCGGCGTATCGTTTTCCTCGCCGGTACTGAAATGCGGGTTCGCGGCATTAGCATTCACGGCAACTATCGGCGCTTCATCCGTCCGCATCCGGCGCGCTTCAATTCGTTGGAGCACGAAGCGCTGAATCTGGTACTCAGTGCATGGTAAATGAAGACGCACGCGGTGCGCGATTTCGGCGAAGCTTTCATGGACGATCTCGCGAAGCGCCGCGGCGGCCCGCCGATGTCCCTCGAGTTGTGCGGCCGTGAGAGTAGCTTCAAAGGTCTGGATCAGATCGGCGGCGGTGACAATTTCAAGGCCCAGCGAACGAACCAGCTCAATCGTCCCGCCATCAACGCGCGAAACATAGGGGATGGCGCACTGCGGCGAGTAGTTCATCGCGATGCGGCGGCGATGCTGAAGGATGCCGGCCAATCCCGCCACCATCTGCCGTTCCGAGCGGTAGACGACCCGCGGCGAGGCCGGCAACGCATCAAGCCGATGGGCTTCCACCGCGGAAACCAGCGCCTGCGGTGGTCCGCTCGCCGCGACGAAATAGAACCATCGCCGGGTCGTTAGTCCCTCCTCTGGCAGCCCGAGGATGCGATACGCTAGCGGATCGCTCAGGCGGAAATCGTAAAACAGCCAGCCGTCAAGGCCAACTTCGGCAAGGGCTTGAGCGATCTCGTCGATACGCCCCATTTATGCGGTTCCTGGTGGTTTGAAGCGCTGCCCCCAGCCATGAACCCGTTCTGCATCGATCCGCACCATCGGATTGCGCTCTTCGCTCAGCAGCATCGCGCGATATTGAGTGTATTTGTCACGCAGGTTGCGCAAAGCAAGCACGTATTCTTGCGCGTCATCGACGAGCTGGGCAATGCCGTGGATCAGCACGTATGCGAGGCCGGCCCAATCCTCTTCGTAATGGTCAATCACGAGCGCCACGCGCGGGTTCTCGCCGATATTGCGCATGCGCTTAAGACCGACGCCGGTCAGCCGCTTGGGCTTCTCATCAATAATGAAATAAAAGCGGGTCGAGCCATCGAACCAAAAACAAATCGGTATATTATGGGGAACTCCGTCGCGTGTTGACGTCGCCAGATGACCCAGACGGGCGAGCCGCAGGAACTCCCGCACTCGCTGGTCACTTAGACTGCTGAGCCGACGGTCGTCCATTTTTTAGTGACGTGGCATGTAGCGCCTGGAAGCCGGTCCTGGCCGCGGCTCCACGTGCAGAGCCGCGCAGCTCTGCCGCTTGGCGTAACATTTGGCTGGATGCCACAACTCTGCCGTATTCTGTTAATGCCGTCAGGCTTCTCATCGCAAGCCAGAGAATTTCAGTTACCAGTGATAGGCCGCTCCGGCTCTTGCACGCACAATGCACAACGGCACGTCTCGCGAAGCTGCGCCGTTGTGTAGAGCGTTTCGTGCCCGTCGACCCATCCCAAATAAACCGCCGCATCACCAAGCCGCGATAGTTGGAGCAACCGTTGAGCCGCCGCGGAAATTTCACCCTGGACCCCACCCGCGCAGGCATTGCACGGGCAATAGCGGCGCAGATTCTCCAGAGGAAAGATACTATCGTGGCCGTCGGTCCACTGAATGCCGATCGCGTACCGTCCAACTTCGTTCAGCCCGCGAATTCGCGGCGGCGTCTTTGACTTCCCAAGCGCCATTGTTGCACTCTTGATACAGGCGCAGCGGAGCGCAGCCAAGCTCACCAGCGGAACGAAGTGGAGCGAGCAAGCAAGTCCGCCAGGTGCGCATGTATAAAAGAGAGTCTGCGACGCGCGCATTTCGGATCGTATAGCATTAGCGCAGCGCCGTTAAGCCTTGTCTCAGGGCTCAGAAATCAGCCATCGAGTTGGAATGAAGGCCTGTGACGTAGCGGCGAAACTGATTTTCAAGCTGTGCAGCGGAGGCACGAAGAATGGATGAAAATGCGAAGAAAAAAGGCTTGCGGATGATTCCCTACGGGCTCCAGGTGCTGGGAGCCCGCCACGGCGACAAGCAAACTGTCGCGTCGATAAATTGGACCACTCAGGCGAGCTTTCAGCCGCCCTTGGTGGTAATCGGCATCAAAACGGATTCGACCGCCCATGACCTGGTAAAGCAATCGAAAAAGTTCGCGCTCTCGATGCTCGCCACTGGGCAAAAGGACGTCGCGATGGCGTTCTTCAAGCATGTCGATCCAAAAGACGGCAAATTCGGCAATTATGCGTTCGAGAGCGGCAAAAACGGCTGCCCGATAATCAGTGACGCGCCGGCGGCGGTGGAATGCGACGTGGTCCATTTCTTCGAGCACGGCGATCACAGTATCGCGGTGGGTCAGGTGACCGAGGCCCATCTGAAGAAGGACGTCGAGCCGCTTACGCTCAAGGAATGCGGCTTCAGTTACGGCGGTTAACTGTATAGAACGAACAAGCGGCGAGAAGTGCGGAACCAAAGGGCGGAGTTTTTTCCCCTAGCGACTTCTCGCCTTTGGAACGCGCAAGCTTTGCAGGAGATTGCAGGTGCCGGGGAAAAAAGTGGTGGTGCTGCCTGGTGACGATTCCGCGCCCGATACGGTCTACGCGGCGATGGAAGTAATGCGTGCACTTGAGATCCAGCTCGATTTCGTCGAATTCCCGCCCGGGGAACAATGGGTGCGCGGCGAAACCGACAAGGCGGCGCGTGCGGCGATTGATGCGTCTGACTCCACTCTTTTCGGCTCGACCTCGGGCAAGACGACTGCTGTGGGCCATTTGCGCTGGGGCAAGAAAACTTTTGCCAACGTTCGTCCCTGCCAGTATCTGAAGGGTTTCCGCAGTCCCCTCGCCCATCCAGAAGGAATTGATTTCGTCATTGTGCGTGAGAACCTGGAAGATCTTTATTTGGGGCTCGAAGGACCCCTGGAAGCACTCGCACCTCTTCATCTTAATAGCCGGATCTTGCGAGCCGAACTTAACACCGCCGAGCGCGGCAAATACGCGATAAAGGTCATCACCGAGCGCAACACTCGGCAAATCGCGCATTTTGCCAACAACTCGTCGCAGAGATCGCCGGCGATTATCCGGACATCAAATACGAGGAATTTATCGTTGACGATTTCGCGCGCCGACTGGTGCAAAGTTCTCATGACCTCGACGTCGTGGTGATGCCGAATTTGTATGGCGATATTCTCTCCGACGCGGCCGCGGGAACAATTGGCGGACTTGGCGTGGCCCCCTCAGGATGTTACGGCGACGACTATGCCTACTTCGAATCGGTACACGGCACGGCGCCGGATATCATGGGATTGGGCATTATCAATCCGACCGCGACCATGCTCTCAGCGGCAATGATGCTCGAATATTTGGGGCTGAGCGCAGCGTCAAAGCGCATCGAAGACGCGATCCGCCGGGTATACGCCAGGGGCCAGGGCCTGACCCCCGATCAGGGCGGCACCGCCAAGACGCAAGAATTCACCCGCGCCGTGATAGCGAATCTGTAGCTATTCACGTCATCGTGACTTGCTAAGCTGATCCTCAACTCACTTCGACGAGGACCTCGTCGTCGACTACTTTGACCCGGTAGGTCTTAACCGGCTTGTCTGCCGGAAGTGACAATACCTGGCCGGTTCGGATATCGAATAGTGAAGCGTGATATGGGCATTCGACCGTACACTCTTCCAGATCGATATCGCCCGCCGCCAATGACGCCTGCGCATGACTGCAAGTGTCCTCGGTTGCGAAATACCCGTCGTTGAGTCGGTAGAGCGCAATTGGCGGCGTCAGATTGAGCCGCAGAGCCTCGCCCGGTTTGAGTTGATCAGTTTTGCACGCTTTGATCAGCATTAAAGTCGAGCTTCCTGGCGCGATTGCCTTGGCGTATCCTGTGATTCAGGCCAGCGTTGATAGCTTTCATGGCCGAGTCGCATCTGCACGTTGAGGGCCGGCCCGCGCCGCATCCGCGCCGCACCTTCTGAATGTCGAGCCACTTCTCTGCGACCTACCGCCAAATGTTGCCTAATTTTGCTGACTTGAAGGGCCCAGGGTTGTTCAACGTGTCTCTTCATCGATTCCACTCTGAAATGGAAAAGGCATGCCTGCGTCCCGCGCATTGCTCACGTGAGAACTCTAGCCGAGTAGCACATGAGCTAATAGAAGCGGGCCTCGTGCTGCGGCCGCGTTTTCCATCGCCGATGAATCCAATTCCAATGGTCAGGGTGACGGCGAATCATCGATTCGATGACCGAAGTAGACGCCTGCGTGTACTCGTGAATGCAGTCGCTCCGGTTGCCGGGGGTGCGGACGTGTATCACCGGGAGAATTGTAATCTGGTGTCTCGAGGTCTCACCTTGCCGCACCATGAACGCCGGCAGCACCGGCGCTCCGGTTACCATCGCGATTCTGGCAAGCGCTGGATTCGTGGCGGCCGGCGTACCGAAAAAATCAACGAACGCGCCGTGACGAGTATCCAAGTCCAACGGTATCGCAACCATCCAATTCTCGCGCAACAGGCGCATTACCTCGCGCGCGGCGCCTTTGCGTGGCACCGTCAGATTACCGAAACGGCGGCGGCGGGCCGCAATGGCATAGTCAAGCACAGGATTGCGATTGGGACGTTGGACGATTGCGATCCGATTACCATAAATCGAATGGGCTACCGACAAGAGTTCAAAATTGCCGAAGTGCCCGGTAAGCACCAGGATACCGCGGCCCTGCGATCGCTCAATCGCGTCGTCCCAATGCTCACAGCCGGCGTAGGAGACATAATGCTCGATATTGTTGCGGCGGAGTTCAGGGAAATGCACCCACTCCGCCGCCATCCGGCCGAAATTGCGGTAGGTCTCACGCAGGATGGTAGAGCGTTGCTCGGGCGTCAGGTCGGCGAAGGCGAGTTCGAGATTACGGCGTGCAATCGAACGGTTGTACAGGTCGAACGCGAAAGCAATCGCACCTATGGCGGCGCCCGCGCGAACCGCGCGTTCGAGCGGCAGCCCGCGCAACAATGCCCACGGCGGCGCGAACGCCGCACATTCGGCCCACCCGCGAAGCCGCCCAATCTGACGCGCCATCAAAGGGAATTTTTCAGGACCGATGGTGCGAGCGCAAGCCATCGGCGAATAGGGGAAAATCGCCCTATGGGTGCCACTCCGCCGACGACCGCGCGCCTAAGTCAACGCGCTTCTACGGCGACATGCCGTTGCTCCCGGACGGGCCGATTGGTTGCAGGTTGCCCGTAGACGGCAGTCCGGCGGCCTGCTGCTGCGATTGCATCAGATCCTCCTGCGGCGATACAGGGGCATTGAAGGTCGGCTGATACAGTTGCTGGAACTGCGACGCGGGCATATTGTTCACTTCCTTGCGGCCGAGCGAGCGCACGAACTTCTGGCGTTCATCCAGCGCCAGGGACTGCAGGTCGTCGCGGGTGTGGATGACGTGCGGCGTCAGAAACACCAGCAGATTGTCCTTCGCAGCCGTGCGCGAAGTATCGCTGAAGAGGTTGCCAAGCACCGGGATATCGGACAGGAAAGGCACTCCCTGGCGGCTATTCTCGACATCGCTCGAGATAAGTCCGCCGATTACCGCGGTGCGATGGTTCTGGACCAGTACGGAAGTCGAGGCGGAGCGGATAGTAGTAGTCGGACCCAGCGGATTGCTCGACTGATTTGCGGTCCCGGGTACGACGTTCGACACTTCTTCATAGACGTCGAGCTTGATATAGTCACCGGCCGAAACCTGCGGTATCAGATCGAGCGAGATGCCGACGTTTTGCCGATCTACCGAGTTAAAAATCTGGCCAGATAGCGCTGAACTGGCCGTCGCGGAACCGACAAACGGCAAGTTCTCGCCCACCACGATCTCCGCCTCTTCATTGTCGGCGGTGAGTAGTGTCGGTGCTGACAGAATATTGCTGTGTGTATCCAGGTCCAGCGCGGTCATGAGGGCGACCTCACACGGCACCGTGGTCGTGCCAGTGGCCGTGGGAGTGGTAGTAGAGCCGGTTACGGCACTGGCCACGGAATTAATCAGATTGCCTGGGAGGCTGCAGTTGGAGCCGGATGCTAGTCCGATTCCGAGCCCGGTTATTCCAAGCGGATTGCCGAGCGCGTTCTGCAGTTGCCCGAAATTCAACACGCCAGGCATGAATGCACTGCCGCCGCCAAGCCCTGGGGTGAAACCGCTCACCCCTATCTCTCGAGAGCGGTTAATACTCACTTCCACGATAATCGCCTGGACGAACACCTCTACGCGCGGGATATCGAGCTGGGCGACAACCTTGTGCAGTGTTTCATAGTCCTGTGGAGCGGCACTGATTACAAGCGAATTAGTCGCCGGGTCGGCCGTCACGCTGACTGGATTCTCGAAGATCGTGCCCTTGCCACCGTTGCTGCTTGCAGTTACGCTGCCGGTGCTGTTCGCGCCCCGCGAAGTGCCACCCATGCCACCACCCATGCCACCACCCATGCCACCACCCATGCCACCACCCATGCCACCGTACCCGCCGCCCATTGAGGAGCCGCCGAAGCCCGAGCCAAAGCTTGAGTTGCTGCCGCCAAAGCTGGAAAAGCCGCCGCCACCATAGCCGGAGCCGCCGCCATAGCCGCTGCTCCCACCGCCGAAGCCAGTTCCAAACCCCGCGCCGAACGTGCTCCCAGAACCGCCCCGCCCCAGCGAATTGCGCCCGGTCGACGGCGACAGCGAGGAGGGCCCTCCACCGCCGCTTAACAGGCCGTTGAGCACGTCGACCATCTCGGCGGCTGGCGCATATTTCAGATGGTAAACATGAATCCGCGAGGTTTCATTGGGCGAATGAATATCGAGCCGCTGGACGAGATCTTTGATCTGACGCATCTCGAGCGGACTCGCCAGTACCACCAACGAGTTAGTGCGTTCGTCCGCCACGACGCTGAAATTCGTGGTGGCACCCTGCGCCGACGGTGCCACAACTCCCATGCCCGGACGAATGAACTGCCCCCCGCCAACGCCGTGCATCGCGTTCTCGCGCGCAGCCATGATCTTCTCGATCTGTTGAGCGAGATCGTCGGCGAACGCAAGCTTGAGCGGAATCACCGCCACGTTTTGCTGGACCCCCTGCACATCAAGACTGCCGACAATCCGCAGCAGCCGCTGAACGTTGTACGCGTCATCGGTGATGATCAGCGTATTATCCTGAGGAAACGCAGCGACCAGGCCGTCATGCGAAATCATGGGCTGAATCACGCTCATCACCGAGGTCGAGTCGGTATTGCGCAACTTGATCATGCGGGTGACGTACTGATCGCCCTGGCTGAATCCGGGCTGCTGCGATTGGGTGAGCTCAGCCGACTGCCGCACGTCCCGCGAGGGAATAATCTTGATGATCGTGCCGGCCTGGACCGTGGTAAAGCCCTTCACCTGCAACACCGACTGGAAGATTGAGTAGGCTTGCGCGGGGGTGACCCGGGTCGGCGAGATAATGCTGACCTTGCCCCGCACGTTCTCGTCGAGCACGAAGTTTTTTCCAGTGATTTCACTGATGAACTTGGCGAGGACGGGCAAGTCGACGTTCTGGAAGTTCATCGTGATGAGATCCTGGTCGCTCGCTGCGCGAGGCGTGTCTGCCGCGGCAATTGAGTCGTCCGCATTCCCGGCGACCGCGGGGCTTACGGCGCTGTCACGTGCAGGCGCGGCGCTGCTATCAGCTGCCGGATCACCATTGGCCGAAGCATCGCTGGCGTCTGTCGAATCCGTATCGGCGTCGGCCAGGCGGTCGTTAATCGCGGTCGCACGCGAGACTGGCGTACCCGTATCGACTGGAGTTGCGTCGCTAGCGGCGACTGCCCTTCCGTTGTCGGCCGCCGGCTTATCGCCGGCCTGCAGTCGGCTTGCTCCGAGACCAAGGCATAGTGCAACTAATAGAACTCCACCCCGAAAGCGTTCCATGCGAGAACCCCCAAGTCTTGCGAGTCTATGGTGCTAAACAAGTTCAATCAATCCGCAATTGTGACGTTACCATCAAGATCAAAATTCAGTTCAGCCGATGCCAGAGGCTAAACGGCGCGAGCGAGCCGTGCCCCGGCGTTCCTCGCCGTGCGGCAACGGTGAGCAAATCGGCCGTATCACACGTACAAATCGAGAGGATGCGAAGACTAAAAGGCTGAATGATTGATTTTATGTTAGGCTCGGTCATTACTTCGCGGGGTGAAAGGGCGCCGGCTGCGGCGCAAGTGCAAGAAGCCAGCGGCGCCAACCCACGTGCATGCGTTACGAGTATCTAATTGGATTGCGTTATTTGCGCGCGCGGCGGCGCGAACGGTTTGTTTCGCTGATCGCCGCAATTTCGCTAGCTGGCGTTGCAATCGGCACATTTGCCCTAACCGTGGTCTTGTCAGTGATGAGCGGCTTCCAGGAAGACCTGCGCGGACGGTTGCTCGCGTTCAATCCCGAAATCACCGTCGATGCCACCGGGCAGCAGTCAGAACTGGATAACTTACAACGAAACATCAGTGCGATACCCGGGATTACCGCTGTTGCGCCGTTCACAACTTCCCAAGTCCTGGCGGTGTCGACTGCTCCATCAGGCCTGCCTGCGTACGTGGCGGGCGGTACTTTGCGTGGTGTGTTAGCCGCCCATAATCCGGTTCTGACCGAGCTAAAGAGCACGCTGGAAAGCGGTTCGCTCGAAACGCTCGACCAAATGCACCTGGTCAGCGAGTTGAAAAACGGTACGAGACGGACGGTTCAACTGCCAGGCGTGATTGTGGGCAAATCGCTCGCCGAAGAACTTGGTCTCGGGATTGGCGACCCCGTCATCATCATTTCACCAACCAGCATCGGGGTTGGCGCCGGGGCACCGCGGCTGAGGCGTTTCGTCGTTGGCGGTCTATTTCATTCTGGGATGTACGAATACGATTCATCTCTGATGTTCGTCGCATTGAAAAATAGCCAGGTGCTGTTGGCCGAAGATCCGCAGTTGGAGACCGGCCTGGAAATTCGGGTGCGTAATCTGTTCGACGCTCCGGCCATCGCCAGAAAAATAGCGGTGCTGGCGGGACGCGCTTACACGGTCGCAGACTGGACTCAAACCGACGCGCCACTCTTTTCAGCCCTGAAGCTGGAGAAATTCACATATTTCCTTGTGCTGTTGTTGATTGTGCTGGTCGCCGCGTTCAACATCGTGGCGACGCTGGTGATGGTGGTGATGGAACGGCGCAAGGAAATCGCCATCCTACGCGCGATGGGCGCGAGAGCGGCGTCGATTGCGACGATTTTTCTGTGCGAGGGTGCAGCATTGGGAGTGATTGGTACGGCGCTCGGAGTAACGGCGGGGTTCTTCGTCTCCTTTCTGATCGGGAAATATCATTTGATTCGTCTGCCGCCGGATCTGTTTATGGTCAGTGTAGTGCCGGTGCGGCTGTACCCAATCAACTTCATCGCCGTGGCCACCGCGGCGATTGTGCTGTGCCTGTGCGGCGCCATTTACCCGGCGCTACAGGCGCGCGCGCTGCGGCCGGTCGAGATAATTCGCTATGAGTGAGGAAGCGCTGACCTTGCGGCATCCGGAGCGGGGGCCGGTCCGGCAACTGCTGCGGGCAGTGGCGGTGGATAAAAAATTTGTCGATGCGGGCCGCGAGATTTGGGTGCTGCGCGGCCTAAACCTCGAGGTCGACGCCGGTGAGGAAGTTGCGATCGTCGGGCAGTCCGGCGTCGGGAAGTCCACTCTGCTGCACGTGCTCGGAAGCCTCGAGCCCCCTACGGACGGGACGATCTATTTCGAGGAGCAGGACCTGTTCGCGATGGATGAGCGGCATCTGGCTGAGTTTCGCAACGCGCGCCTCGGCTTTATCTTCCAGTTTCATTATCTGTTGGCTGATTTCAGTGCGCTGGAAAACACCATGATGCCGGCGCTCATCGCTCGCATGTCCGATCGCGATGCGCGGGCTCGCGGGGCGGAGGTGTTGGACTTGGTTGGCCTCGGCGACAAAATGCATCGCCGGCCCGCTGAATTATCCGGCGGTGAGCAGCAGCGGGTGGCCGTTGCGCGCGCGGTGGTGCTGAGGCCGCGGCTGGTTTTGGCCGACGAGCCTACTGGCAATCTCGACCCGCAGACCGCGGACGAAGTGCATTCGCTCTTTCATCGCTTAAATCGTGAACTCGCCATCACATTGATCGTCGCCACGCACAATGAGCGGCTGTCACGCAGCATGGGCCGTACGCTCAGACTCCGGGAAGGAAGGCTGTTTGATGAAACGGGACCGGCGCGCAAATAACCCTTCGCCACCTCTCATTGCGAATTGAAGGTCACGCGTGGTGTTGGACGCGACATCGCGGAACACGCGGTTATGCTGTCTGGACTACACCATCTTGGCTCGGCAGATCCTTCACTCCGCTCACGATGACCTCTTGGCTCGCCTGGGGGTCGGTTTACTTCGGGAGAGTGATTGGCTAGCTTGTTCGCGGCGTCGGGGATGATTGGTGAGGGAGGCGAATCTTATCACGCGTCGGCGGAGTATCCAGTGCCTTTGGGAATTTTGGCTGCTGCTGGATGTGCTTCTGTTCCTTTCGAATGGATGGGCACAGCCCGCGCCGGTGATTTCGCAAATCGCGATTATTGGCAACCAGCGGGTCGATACTGACGCGATTCGAGTCCATATCTCCTCGCAGTCCGGCCAGCCGCTCAATCCTACGACGGTCGATAGTGACATCAAATCGATCTACCGGATGGGCTTTTTCACCCGGGTAAACGCCTACGTCAAACGTCAGCCCAGCGGCGCAGTTCTCACATTCGTCGTCACTGAAGAGCCTCTGGTTAGTGAAATTCGCTTCGGCGGGATGACCAAGATTAGTCCGAGCGACGAGCAGGTCGTGAATGCGATGGCATTGCATTCCGGTTCGCTGCTCGACCGCGTGCGGGTAAACACCACGGCCCGCAACATCGCTGACATCTATCAAGCCAAAGGCTACCTGGACGCACGGGTAACGTCGCGCACTATACGGGGGCCGAATAATACGGTCATTCTGGTGTTCGACGCGAACGAGGGGCCGCAAGTCGAAATCTCGACGGTTCGGTTCGTTGGCAACCAGCATTTCAGTAGCCGGTTGCTGCAGGCCGCGATTCAAACCAGACCTCATTCGATTGTGAGCTGGATAACTGGCAGCGGGATTCTCGACCAAAAGAAGCTCCAGGATGATGTCGATCATCTCACTGCATATTACTACTCCGAGGGTTATCTTAACGCGCACGTCGGCTACCCTACGCTGGCCCGCCATGCCAATTCGCTCACGGTTACCTTCGATATCAGCGAGGGGCCGCGTTACCAGGTCGGCACGATCGACCTCACCGGTGACCTGGGGGTGCCCAAGACCGAGCTTCAGCATTTGCTGACGCTTAAAGCGGGGCAGGCCTTCAGCAGCACGACGATGCAGCACGATGTGCTCACCATATCGGATTTCTATTCGAATCGAGGGTACGCCTACGTTAACGTTGATCCGCGTACTGCTGTTAACCCGTCAGCACACCAGGTCGATGTCGATTACAACATCAACCCTGGCCGCGAAGTGCTGGTCGACCGGATCAATATTACTGGCAACACCAAGACATCCGACAAGGTCATCCGGCGCGAACTTGTGATCCAGGAGCAGGAGCCGTATTCGACTCAGAAGATTCAGAAATCCAAGCAGCGGCTTGACGCCCTGGGTTACTTCTCGAACACGCGGATTTCGACTGAACCCGGTCCCACGACGGACAAGATTGACCTCGATGTAGCGGTGCAGGAGGCTAACACCGCATCCTTCCAGGTGGGGGGTGGGTATGACAGCTACTCGTCGATTTTTGGCAACTTCATTATCAGCAATACCAACTTGTTCGGTGGTGGTGAGTCGGCCTCGGCCTCGGCGCAAATCGGGTTTCTCTACCAGGATTACAGCCTAAACTACACCGAGCCCTGGTTTCTCGACATGCCGCTGACGGTCAACATGTCGCTGTTCTACGACACGCTCTACCTGTTCTCGTTCAATCAGACCAACGCCGGTTTTCAGATCAACACCGGATATCCATTGGCCGAGCTTGGGTTTAAGAAACTCGGTCCGTTTTCGCTGGAAGATATAACGCTCGGCCTGGGCTATCAGTTCGAAAGCGTCGGGATTACTGGGCTCGCGCCCCTAACGACCTTCGAAATCTTGCGCTATAAGGGCTATCAGCGAGTTTCCGAAATCATGCCGAGCATCAGGCGTTTTACGGTCGACAATCCGCTCGATCCAAGGAGCGGCTCGGTGACCAATCTCAACCTGGAATTGGCTGGATTGGGTGGAACGTCGTTCGTCAAGGGACTTTTCCATTCACGTTTCTTCTTTTCGTATCTGAAGAGTCCGCGGTGGGGGGAATGGGTCTTTTCGCCTGGTGTCACTTACGGCATCGGTACCAGTTTGGGTGGTAATCGCGGTGCCGAACTACCGCTCTACGAGCGGTTTTTCCCAGGTGGATTGGGCGGCGGCGGCGATGTGCGTGGTTATGAAATCTACTCGCTCGGCCCGCAGGTAACTCTGTTCAATCCGGTAGGGGTGCCGTTCGGGATAGAGCAGGTCGGCGGTAGCCAGGAACTGCTGTTGAGTGGTGAAACCACATTCCCGATATTGCAATCGTTTGGCATCCGGGGCGCGCTCTTCGTTGACGCGGGTAATTCGTTCTTCCTGAGCCAGCCGCCTTCGATAGAGAATCTGCAGTCGGCCATCGGATTTGGCATCCGCTGGCGCTCCCCGTTTGGACCAATCGCAGTCGATATCGCGCGGCCGCTAAACCCGCGGCCCAACGACCAATCTACAGCCTTCGATTTTGGAGCTGGCGCGCCGCTTTAGTGAGTGCCGAGACCCATTAACAGATGACCGGCGAGGCTGCGGTTGCGCCTGCTTGCAATATCGGCCAAAGTCTACGGTCAATCGCCCACATATAGCTTCCAGTGCAAGGCGCAGTAATTATTGATGCCAGCATGCCGGGACTGCATAGATACTCAGCAGGCGCAAAACAGGAGCTGGGCTCCTGAAGAAGTACCATGGGAGGGTCGAATAGGTATGAGATATCGGTTGACCATCGCCGCGCTGCTGATGGGCATGGCGGCGGCCGCCGCCGCACGCGCCGACGTCAGGCTCGCGTATGTTGATGTACAGCGCGCCCTTAACCAATGCCGGGCAGGTAAAGCGGCCAAGACCCAGTTTCGCGGACGAATAGAGCGGTTGCAGTCGCAGCTCGAAGGCGAGCAAAGCGAGGTTGAACGGCTCAAACGCGAGCTGGAGCAGAAGGGTTCGCTGATGCAGCCTGAACAGCGTCAGAATCTCGAAGACGACTATGAAAAAAAACTGCGGCATTTCCAGGACGATTACAAAAATTCGCGCGACGAGCTACAAGAGAAAGACAATCAGGTCACTGGCGCGATAGTGCGGGATTTAGCCACCGTGGTGCGTGAAATTGGCGCCAAGAACGGCTACACCATGGTAATGGAAAAGGGCACCTTGCTGTGGGCGATTCCTGCCACCGATATCACCGATCAGGTGATTCGCGCCTATGACGCTATGAACGTTAGGCCCGGATCCCTTGGCGCAGAGGCCCAGGGTGACACCGGTAAGTTCGGTCCCGCCGCCGCTGCGGACGAGCCGCCCGCCGCTGCGGACGAGCCGCCCCAACAAGGTGCCAGCGGACGTTCGACGCTGCTCAAATAAGGGCGCTGTTTTGTCCCAGGAAAGTCCGCGAGAGCTTGAACGTTTCCTCAAGCTTCTGCCCCATCAGTATCCTTTCCTACTCGTTGATCGCGTACTCCAGCTTGATAGCGGACGGACCGTCACGCTCAAGAACGTGACCATTAATGAACCTTTCTTTACTGGCCATTTCCCAGGACTGCCAATCATGCCCGGTGTGTTGATTCTCGAGGCTCTGGCACAATCGGCCGCGATCCTGGCGCTAAGCATAATCGGCGAGCGGCGCAGCTTGTTCATGCTAACGGGCCTCGACAAGGTCCGTTTCCGGCGCCGGGTGGTCCCGGGCGATCAGCTCCGGATGGAGGTGCGGGTTTCCAAGCATCATTATCCGCTGTGGAAGATGCATGCTGAAGCACGGGTTGACGGCGAACTTGCCGCGGAAGCCGAGTTGTCAGCGATGGAAGTGGAGGAGCAACTACCATAAGCCGGATTCATCCGTCCGCTGTAATTGATCGCCGCGCGGAACTCGACTCTAGCGTTCAGGTCGGTCCTGGTGCCGTCATTAGTGCGCACGTTCGGATCGGACCCGAGACCGTCGTCGGTCCCTACGCTGTGATCGAAGGCGAGACCATAATCGGTGCTGGCAATCGGATCTTTCAGTTTGCCTCAGTAGGAGCGGACCCGCAGGATCTGAAGTATCAGGGTGAAGCTTCGCGTCTGGAGATCGGCAACCACAACCGCATCCGCGAGTTCACCACTATTCATCGGGGTACCGCCGGCGGCGGCATGGTTACGCGTATCGGCAACCATGCGCTGCTCATGAACTACACTCATGTCGCGCACGACTGCCAAATCGGCGATCATGCGATTATCGCGAATTCGACCGAAATCGCCGGCCATTGCGTGGTGGAGGAGTGGGTCGTGACCGCAGGTATGTGCGGCATTCATCAGTTCAGCCGCATTGGCGCCCATGCGTTCGTCGCGGCGGGGTCGAAAATTGCGCAAGATGTGCCGCCCTACGCCATGGTCGCCGGTGACCGCGCTCGTCTGGTCGGAGTAAACACGACCGGCCTTGAGCGGCGAGGCTTTGACCCTGAGATTGTCACTGCGATAAAGGGTGCATTTCGAACTCTGTTCTATGGCAAGCTGCTGCGCGAGGAGGCGATGCGTCAGATTCTCGACGAGTACGGAGACCTTCCAGAGGTGCGCCGTCTAGTGGACTTCATCCTGAAATCGGAGAGGGGAGTCGTCGGCCGAGACCGCGAATAGTCCTGCCGCACCGGCGGGAGATGAGCGCGACCAAGGTGCACGCGTTTTCCCTTTGTTTTGGCTTTCGTTGCTCACCTTTTAGAATGCTCTATCCGTGTTGAACGATGAGAACGTTAGGTCTAATCGCTGGGAATGGGGTCTTTCCTCTCGAAGTGGCGAGGATGGCGCGCCGGCAAGGGCTGCGAACGGTCGCTGTTGCCCATATCGGGGAAACAGATCCCGGGTTGGCCGAAGTGGCCGATGCAGTGACCTGGATCAAAGTCGGACAACTCCAGCGGATGATAGACGTGTTTAAGGATGCCGGCGTGAGCGAAGCGGCGATGGCCGGCGGAATATCGCGAGCCCGCCTGCAAAGCGACTTCGCACCTGATCACCGGGCAATAGTGATGCTGGCACGGCTCGGCCGGTTTAGTGACGATAAAGTGTTGCGCGGTGTCGCGGCCGAACTCGAATCTGAGGGCATTCGGGTCATTGATCCGGTGCCGATGCTCGATGGCGTCCTGGCGCCTGAGGGACTGCTGGCCGGGCCGACCCCGTCCGCAGCTCAATTAGCCGATCTGCGCCTGGCCTTTGCAATTGCCCGGGCGCTAGGTGCGTTCGACGTAGGCCAGGCGGTGGCCGTGCGCGACGGTGTGGTCGCCGCGGTCGAGGCCGCCGAAGGCACAGACGCCGCGCTCCGGCGTGCGGCTGCGCTCTGCGGTAAGGGCTTGGTAGTGGCCAAAGCGGCTAAGCCCTCGCAGGACTTGCGCTTCGACCGCCCTGCTATAGGACCGGCAACCATCGACTTGCTCAGCGAACTGGATGCGGCCGTAATCGGGGTGCAGGCCGGAACAACGATGCTGTTGGAGCGCGAGTCCACTTTGCGTCGGGCGCTTGCCTCGAACATTACGGTGCTTGGTTATGCGTGAGCTGCGGGCCGCAGTTGTCGGGGTCGGCCGTCTCGGCGCCTTGCATGCACTCAAGTATACGAACCTTGCAGGGGTAAGACTCTGCTACGTCATCGACGCCAACCCGAGGCGTGCTTGCGAGATCGCCGCTCTGACCGGAGCGGTTGCGTTACCGGACCATCGAGCTTTGGCGGGCAAGGTCGAACTCGCAAGTGTTGCGGCACCGAGCCTTGCGCATCATACGATCGCCCGCGACCTGATGTTCGCCGGCATCGACGTACTACTTGAGAAGCCGATGGCAGCAACGCTGGCTGAGGCCGGGGAGTTGGCGGCCATCGCTCGCGATTCTGGACGTATTCTACAAATCGGACATTTGGAGAGGTTTAATCCAGCGATTGTACGCTTGCGCCCGCTGCTGAATAATCCGCGCTTCATTGAATGCCATCGGCTGGCGCCTTTCACTGAACGTGGCACTGACGTCGACGTCATCCTCGATCTGATGGTTCACGATCTGGATGTCATCTTGAGCGTGACCTCAGCCGCGGTCAGCTCGCTCGAGGCCGTTGGAGTCGCAGTAATCACCGACCATATCGACGTGGCCAACGCGCGTGTTCGCTTCGCCGACCGCCTTATCGCGAATCTCAACACTAGCCGCGTCGCTCCCCGCAAGGAGCGCAAGATTCGATTCTTTCAGCCCGACGCTTACATCTCGCTGGATTATGAAGCACGGAGGATACAGATATATCGGAAAGAGGCGCCACCCCCGGGTGCCGCCTATCCGGTGATCTCAGCGGAGCAGATTGACATCGATGAAGGCGACCCGCTGCGCGACGAAATAGCCGCATTTGTGCAATCCGTCCACACCCGCCGCATTCCCGAAGTTGACCCCGCCACCGGCCTGCGCGTGATGGAATTGAGTGAGCAGATCGTCGTGGCAATTCGTGAAGCGGCGCTCGATGTCTCGGTCAATGGCTAAGACTGCTAAGGCGCCGAGTCTTCGAGAGGATTCGCGTGGCGCAGCGAGGACAGAAGTGAGCCAGGAACACCTCCGCTCTGCCTCATTCGAGTCGCTTTCATCCAATCAATGTTTCTCGCCACCCGCGGCCCCTTCGGGGCACCGGCGGATTATGATCGTCGCAGGAGAGGCGTCCGGCGACCTGCACGGCGCCGATCTGGTATTGCGGCTCCGCGCACACGATCCGCATTGCGAAATCTATGGCGTCGCAGGCAAGCAGATGCGCGCATCTGGCGTCCGAGCGATTGCCAATATCGAAGACATTACCGGACTGGGGCTTTCCGAGTTGGGTTCGACTTTGTGGCGCACGCTTGGTGCTTTACGGGCGCTGCGCGCCGAGCTTCACACCGCGCCGCCTTCACTGCTCATCCTCATCGATTATGCTGAGTTCAATTTGATCCTGTCCGGTATCGCTCATCGAGCGGGCGTCCCGGTACTCTATTATATCCTGCCGCAGGTTTGGGCCTGGCGGCGAGGGCGCATCCGCAAGCTGGTCAGGCGGAGCAACCGATTGGCCGTGGTCTTTCCATTCGAAGCTGCGCTCTATGCGGAGGCGGGGGAGAAGGTCAGCTTTGTCGGTCATCCGCTGCTCGATCGAGTCGCGCCCTCACAAGGTCGCGCTGAAACCCTCGCCCGCCATGGAATTCCTCCGCATTCGCGACTGCTGGCGATTCTCCCCGGCAGCCGGCGCGGCGAGATCCGTTATCTCCTAAGACCGCTACTTCAGGCAGCTCGCATTCTGTGCGCCGACCACGATCTCGTACCCGTGATTGCGTTAGCGCCGACCCTCGCTACGGCCGACCTGAAGGCCGCGGCAAGTCGCGATGAATTAAATAACGTGCGTATCATCGCTGATGACACTTATAGCGTCATCGCCGCTAGCGAACTCGCCTTGGTAGCTTCAGGCACCGCAGCTCTGGAAACCGCGCTGCTTGGTTGCCCAATGGTGATCGTTTACCGGGGGTCCGCGCTCACCTATGCGCTGGGGCGGCTGCTGGTCAGAAGAGTAAACTACTTCGGAATGCCCAACATTCTTGCCGGACGGCGGCTGGTGCCTGAATTGTTGCAACGGCAGGTGAACGCTTCCAATCTGGTGCGCGCCGCCGAACCAATGCTGATGGAACCATTACATGGCGAAATCGCCGGCGCGCTGAGGTCATTGCGCGCGTTACTCGGCTCTCCCAGCGCAGCCGAGCGGGTGGCCGCAATGGCGCTGGACCTGAGCCGATGAAATTATTCACGCCGCTGGCCCACTGATGCACTCGCCGATTGGTATGGCGCGCGCCGCCTCACAACTCGAATTGGAGCCAAGCCGCCGCTTCGCTGAACGTCGGGGAATAGCAGCCCCGACGGAACTTACCGCTCACAAAGCTGAACATGACCGCCGGGGTGCGATTTGGTCCCGAATTTACAGTTCACTTTGGTATCCAGCTCTACCCTTCGTATTGGTGGCCACCGGCGGCGACGCGCAAAGCCGCCACGAACGCCTGGGCGGCGTGACACCTGAGGCGGATAGGATCGGCGCCGGCCACCTTCGAGTCTGGCTGCATGCGGCTTCGGTCGGCGAAATTGAGGGAGTGCGTCCGGTGGTTCAGAGCCTTGCCCGCATCCGGCCCGAACTGGAATTCGTAATAACCACGATGACGGCTACGGGGCGCGATGCCGCGCGTCGGCGCTTGAATGGCATTTGTCAGCTCGCGCCGTTTGATCACGTCACGGCAGTACGCGCCTTCCTCGCGCGTATTCGCCCGGTTCTGGTCATAATTACTGAAACCGAACTTTGGCCGAACTTCTTTCTCGAGAGTGCCGCAGCCGGCGCCAAGATCGCCTTAATCAACGCACGCCTCTCGATCCGCTCGATGAGCCGATATCGCCTCATCAGACCGCTGTTAGTGAGTGCGCTGAGAAGAGCGAGTGTGGTGCTGGCGCAGACCGCCGAAGATGCTGAGCGATTCTGCCGGCTCGGTGCGGCGCCTGAACGGGTGACCGTTACCGGTAATGCGAAGTATGAGGTTCTCGGCGATTCGCCGCCACTACGGCCCGAGTTGGCCTCTTTTGCCGAAGAGCGGCCAATCGTGATCGCCGGTTCTACCGGGCCGGGAGAAGAGCAAATCGTGCTGACCGCGTACCGCGATTTGGTCGAACGGTTTCCGTTCCTGGGTCTCGTCCTTGCGCCGCGCCATCTCGAGCGTGTTGACGAGGTACAGCGCGTATTGCATGCCGCCGGGCTAGCCTATATCCGGGCCAGCGATTCGATGATTCGCTCTCCATCCCAACATCGGGCGTTGCCGAAGAATTCGCGCAAGGACGAAAATCCAGTCACTCCCCCCGACTCCGGGAAGGCCAGCTCGGGGTTGTCTGTTGACGAGCGCCATAAGCACGACCAGCGCATTTCTGGAGACGAAGCCGGACGCCGCCTCCCTCAAATCCTTCTGCTCGACACGATGGGCGAGTTGGGCGCATTGTATCAGAGCGCCAGCATCGCTTTTGTCGGGGGAAGTCTGATGCCGGGGCGCGGAGGCCAGAGCCTCGCTGAGCCCGCGAACGCCTCAGTGCCGGTTCTTTTCGGTCCCTATTACGAAAACCATCGCCAACTCGGCGACGCACTGCTGGCGGCTGAGGCGGGACGCGTCGTGCGTGACGCGGCAGAACTTGCTGATGCAAGCGCAAAATGGCTCACCGACGAGGCGGCGCGGAGCACGGCCGGCCAAAGGGCGCGCTCGGTAATGGAGCAGCTTGCGGGCAGCACCGCGGCTACCGTGCGTTATTTATGCGCTCTGCTGCCAGCCTCATAATGCGGCTGTGGGCCCGGGCTCGAGTCCGCAAGTTGAGCTGGGCGGCGACGGCGCCGCTGTCGGTTGCGTATGCGGGTATTCTTGCTGCCAGGTCAGCTTGGTGGAAACGTTATGCGCGAACTCCACCGCTACCCACCGTGAGCGTCGGTAATCTGACGATCGGCGGCAACGGCAAGACTCCATTTACCCTGTTCCTTGCTGCACGGTTGCGCCAGCGCGGACTCAGGGTCGGAATCGTCAGCCGCGGCTACGGCGGACAAGCATCGCGAACTGCCAGGCTCGTCTCCGACGGCCAGCATATAATGATGACGCCAGGCGAGGCTGGCGATGAGCCGGTGATGCTGGCGAAATCCTTCGACGGACCGGTAGCCGTTGCGCGCCGCCGAATAGACGCAATAGAGCTACTCGCCAACCGCGGATTGGCGGACGCGGTCGTGCTCGACGATGGTTTTCAGCACGTGCGGCTTGGGCGTGACCTTGATCTGCTCCTCATCAATCAAAGCCTTGGCTTCGGGAACGGTTGGCTGTTGCCAGCAGGGCCGCTGCGCGAACCTGTAGTAGCGACCCAACGCGCCGACGCAGTAGTCCTGGTCGAACCGTTTGGTTGGGGCAGCAGCTCGATTAACCTACCCCCGCGAGACTTCATGCGCGGCAAGCAGGTTTTGCGCGCGCGGCTTCTGCCGTTAGCATTGACTCACTCCGAAAGCGGGAAGTGGTGCGCGGCGCCGCTGATGGTTGACGGGCGGCGAGTGGTGGCGGTAAGCGCCGTCGCGAATTCGACAGCGTTTCATGCAATGATCAGCGCACTGGGTGCGAAACTGCTGCGTACGCTTGATTACCCCGACCATCACGAATATAGCCCCGGCGACTGGCAGAATATTTTGGCCGCCGCCCGGCAAGCCGAGATGCTGATCACGACCGAGAAAGACCTGGTGAAGCTCGAGCGCTTTGCGAGTGCCGAGCTTCCGCTTTATGCGTTACGCTTGACCGTTGCTATGGAGGCGCATGACGAGAGGCAATTACTAAGTTTAATCATGGAGCGAATCCAGCCGCCGGAGCCCAGCCGTCGAGCGGCGAACCTGTGGAAAATTCAGGGAGGAACCACCATTGGCACTGAGTCAGGATCTGCTTGACATTCTGGCATGCCCCAAATGCAAGGGCGAACTCCGCCTGAGCGACAAACAAGACGGTCTCATTTGCGAAACTTGTAAGTTGCGCTACCCCATCAAGGATGACATCCCGATCATGCTGATTGACGAGGCGGAGACCATCGGCTGAACTCCAATGTGATGCGCAGGAGCCGTCCGCCAATATATTCGCAATGAGACCCGCGACCCAACGCGGCTTTGGCCCGCCGGCTGATACGCCACTGGCGGGCTTTCAGAAATTCGAGTTGGGCCGGCGAGTTGTTTACCTGCGGCTTGATCTGGCGGCTCGTGCTCCCGCGATTGTGGCGTCATTAAGCACCCTCGGTTCTGCCGCGGGTGCCGGTAATCGTTGCGGCGGCTTCGCTTTGAAGCTCGAAGACGGGACAGAGCTATTCGCGCGAATCAATCGCCGCGGCGGCTTGATCCGCCTGATCTTGAAGGATCTCTATATGGGAATAAGCGCGCGCCCGGTGCGCGAGTTGGCGGTTGCCGCCGAGGCCCGTCGCCGTGGTATCCCGGTCGCCGAGCCGATCGGAGCGATGATCGAATGGGTTGCGCCGATTGTTTACCGCGGCAGGTTCCTAACGCGCGCATTGGCCGGAATGACGTTATGGGAATTTCTTCGCACCGACGATGATGCTTTTGTGCGCGCCCACGTAACCGAGCAGGCGCGGCGGGCGCTTGACACCATGCATCGGCGGGGGCTGTTCCACGCCGACCTCAACCTGCACAATCTGTTCGTGACCAAAGCACGGGAGAGCTTCGCCGTCGCGATCCTGGACCTGGACAAAGCGCAGCTCTTCCAGGGCCCGGTTCCGGCGAGGATGCGCACGCGGAATTTTGCGCGGCTGCGGCAATCAGTGCGCAAGCTCGACCCTGACGGGCGTTATCTGGATTCGCATGCGCTGGAACTGCTGACGCGCGGATGAAGCCGGTGCAATCTCTTGTAGGAGCAGGACGGACTGCGAATCAGGAAAAGTGATTTGAGCGGCGCAGCCGACATCGAGGATCGCAATGTGCCGCCTTCTGAAGTGGTCGTCCTCAGTAATCGGCCGCGAACCGACTGCATCTTAAGGATGAAACGGCACTTAATCGGTTTCCATCAGGACGAACTTGGCGAATGGGTGGCTGAACTGCGATGCAATCACAATCAGCACATCCGCCGCCATTTTCAGATGCGTCCTTGGGTGACTAATGAACAAGGGCGTCAGCAGCAACTCGGCGCGGAACTGGAATGCTGTAAATGTGACGACGAACCCGATTATCTGCGCGAGAATCGGACGTTGATGCGCCGCTACTACGGCGAGTTGTGGAACCAGCCGGTTTTGACAGCCACGGACAAAAATGGGCGCTCCGCCTGCCGTTATTTCCCGCCCAGAACGGTATTTATCTTGTGGGCGCCCTCGCGTATCGAATCTGACGTTACATGGCTGTAAACGTTCATGGTGAGACTGATATCGCTGTGACCCAGGATCTCCATCGCGATAGGCTGATGAACCTCCCTGTGCGGATAATAATGACGCGGCGAAATGACGGGAATCATGTAGCCGAGTCGTGTCTGGAAGGTTCGCCTTCAACGCCCGTTTGAATTCAGAGTCGAGGCGACGCGCTTCGATAGGTGTCCCTTTTCGTGTGGAAAACACCAGGTCCAGATCCACCCAATCCGGGCCTGCTGCTAAACGGTCTTCGGCTCGTCGCGCACGGCGAGAGCGCAACATTGCCGCGACGAATTCTGGCAGCGGTATCGTTCTGGCCCCGCGAGAGCTTTTCGGCGGAGCAAATACCAGCTTACTGCGTTCACCATCAATATCTTTGCCGCCACTACGCTGGACTTGGATCTTGCTGTAATAGAATTCCTCCCGTGCTGATAGGCGAGTTCACCGAGGACATCCAGGTCAATGGGCACATAAGCGAACTACTTCCGGATGGCGTCTTCCAGGAGCTAAGTCAACACGACAATCTTTCCACCCGCTTTGTTCTCTTCCATGCAGCGATGCGCATCAACGATCTCATCGAGGCGGAAGGTCTTGCCGATTTGGACGTGCGACTTGCCCGCCGCGATCTGCTCGGCCAGTTTCTCAAGCGGCGTTCGCATAAAGTCTTCGGAATCGCCAGCATACGTAGTCAGGCTGACTGCCGTCGGGATCGCTTCCATCGGGGCAAAATCGTCAAACGACCATTTGTTGCCGACAATGCCCGTCATGCAAACAATCCCGCTCTGTTTGGCGCAGCGTAGCGAATCCTTTAGGGTCGTTGTTCCCACCAATTCAAGCACTTTGTCGAACCCGTTCGGAAATACTTTCTTTACCTCTTCGGCGATCAATCCAGTATCGATAAACACCCGATTGGCGCCGCTTGATCTCAACAGTTGTTCTCGATCGGGATTGCGAGTCGTGGAAGCGACGAAGGCGTCATGATTCTTGGCGATAGACGCGGCCGCTAGTCCGACCGAGGTGGTTCCGCCGCGGATCAGCAGGCGTTCGTTTCTTTCGAGGCGAAGGGACTTCAACAATGACCCCCAAGCTGCTTGCAGCATCTCCGGCATCGCGCCGAGCGTTTCCCAGGATAGTTGCGTCTTCACGACCTGCACTTGGTTTGCAGGTACGCATGTGTATTCAGCGTAGCCGCCATCGAATTGCCGCCCCATGCCGCCCATCGCAGTTGCGACTACATCACCCTTGCGGAACTCGCCTCCAGGCGCTTCATCGACAAGGCCGACTGCCTCAATGCCAAGGATTCTCGGGAACCTGACGCCGGGCGAATGGCCCTGCCGGGTGAACAACTCGGAGCGGTTGAGACCAAAGGCCTTGACGCGGATCAGGACTTCTCCGCTTTTCGGCATGGGAACCGGCTGGGTCTCGATCTTAAGAACCTCCGGCCCACCTGCCTCATGAATCACTACGGCTTTCATTTTGGTCATCTTCAGGTCCTTACTCTTTTACGATGCGTTGCATTCGGCCGTGACAAAGGGTTTTGTCAGTCTCGAAGAAAAATGAAAAGGAAAAGGGTGGTGTTCCATTCGCGCCCGAAGTTGTTTCTGGCGAGAAGCGGGTACGCGAAAAAATTCTCGAGTTTTAAAAAAATTCGTCCGCGAGAACCTAGCTTCAGCACCTTGTTGGGCGAGGGAAAGCACTCTCGCGCTTTAAGATGACCATAAGGTCGGGCGTTGTGTTTTTTTTGAAAAAGAGGGGGGCGGGCTTTGACAGCCAAGTGTCAGCCAAGGCGATGGAGCGCTCGCAGCCGTGACCGCCAGCTTCGAGGAAGCCGGTGACGAACTCTTTGCCTTTGCCGGTTTCCCCGGTTTAGCGTTGGAAGTCCCTGCGCACGACCAACGCGCGTGGGCGCCGTCTTGACGTACAACCGAAGTCTGGCTACGACCATCGTTTGTCGCGCGGGTTGGTTGCAGACGGATACTAAGAGAGGCTGCGTAGATGACCGACAAATCTGAATTACTTACGGCAACAGATGAAACTATCGATGACGCGGTGAAGTATGCCGACCCGATGGTGCTTCGCGGTCTCTTGTATCAACTAACCGGCGACGAGAGCATCGCGGCCACTCAGGCCACAACGGCACAAATAAGAGATTCAGAGCCAGACAGAGCATCGAAGGACTTTGCGCTGGTTCAGTCCAAGGCCGACGTCTCGAAGCCGTCGGACTTGGCGATGATTCAGTCCAAGGCAGCCGCATTTCTGAAGTCTTATCGGGAGCAGGGTGCTCCCGACATTCCTTGCGGTCTGCCGGAGCGTCTCCGCCGCAGCCTCAGCCTTGTCGCTGGAACCGATATTCCCGCCTCCGAGTTGGAAATGTGGCTGGAACAACTGGCCCTGGATCCCTGGGCGAGGGGACTCGTTTGGCAGGATCCGCCAACCATCCCAGGACTTGCGGAAATTCGTGGTAGCCGTCATCGGCGCTGGCATGGGAGGTCTGAACGCCGCCGTTCAACTGAAGCATGCCGGCATCCCGTACTTTGTGCTCGAAAAGAACGATGAAGTCGGCGGTACTTGGTATGAAAACCGGTACCCGGGCGCCCGGGTTGATTCCCCAAGCCGCACCTACACACATATCTACGGCGTTGATTTTGAATATCCGAATGCATTCTGCCTGCAGCGTGAAAACTTGAGGTATTTCAAGTGGGTGGCCGATCACTTCGATATTCGCAATGACATTACGTTCAAGACTGAGGTTAAGTCTGTCGTTTGGGACGAGAGCGCTAAACTCTGGAGAATTAAGGCCGACGCCCCTGAGGGGCCACGCGTTTGGCATGGAAACGCGGTTATCGCGAGCGTCGGATTTTTATCGCGCCCAAACATGCCGAGCATCGAAGGCATGGAAACGTTTGAGGGCAACGCATTCCACACGGCCCGATGGCCTGCCGGTCTCGATCTGAAGGGCAAGCGGGTTGCGGTGATTGGGACCGGCGCTACCGGCTACCAATTGGTCCCGGAACTCGCGAAATTAGCCGGTCATACCTTCGTTTTTCAGCGGACGCCGAATTGGTGTTTCGACATAAAGAGTTATCTTGATCCATTTCCGGCGCAGGTGAACTGGCTGGATCGCAACTTCCCGTATATTAGAAATTTCATCCGATTCCGGCTCAGCTGGCTTGCGGGGCCGGAAACTTTCTCTCCGATCATGCGGGTCGATCCTCAGTTCGAGGATCAGCACGCAAGGAGTGCACTCAACAAAAAAATCAGGGAGCAACAGCTGGCGTTTATAAAGAGAAAACTCGCAAATCGCCCGGATCTCATCCAGGAAATGACTCCGGTTGCCCCGCCGTACTCAGCTCGGCCCATCATCGTCGATACGGATTACTCCATCTATGATGCATTGCTGCGTGACGATGTTACCCTGGTCACCGACCCGATTCTGAAGATCAAACCAAACGGGATCGAGGTACAAGGCGGCGGCGAGTACTCGGTTGACATTATCGTCTATGCCACCGGATTCAAGGCCAACGACTTCCTATGGCCGATGGAGGTCCGCGGGCGGGGCGGCAAACGCGTCGAGGAACTTTGGGAAAAAGACGGCGCCCGTGCGTACCTCGGCACGATGCTGCCGGGGTTCCCGAACTTCTTCATGATCTATGGGCCGAACACCAATAACTTCGGTGGCCTTCAAATTGTCGATTTCGAAGAGATGGTGACGAGATTCGCGCTTCAATGCATCGGCGGCTTGATCACGCAGAAAAAGCGCACGATCGACATCTCGCTCGATGCCTATTGGCGGTATAACGATGAGGTCGACCGGGCCGAAGCTCTGATGGTGTACAAAGATCCGCGCGCCCACAACTACTACAAGAACGATAGCGGGCGGTCAGCGGCCAACAACCCCATCGATATAAGAAAGATCTGGACTTGGCTGCGCAACCCGCTCGATGGCCGTGTGAAAGGGGAACAATCTGGCGATCCGGAAGCGATAGCCAGTCCCCTTGTGAGGCCATACTTTTGGGAAGATCTTGTCGTGGAGTGAGAATCCTCCAGGGGTCTGTCCCAGTAACTCGGTCGGATAGCTGGTCCCGGTGTCCGAAATCTGCTCGGGTAAAGCGCGAGCATTCCACGATAGTTGGCAGAAGCTGCACCTCAGCCGGGGGAAGGCCGAAAGGTCGCCCGGAAGGCGGCCTTTTTTCCGTCCCGAGCGCACCAGAGAGAGTGGGCTAGGGCCGGAATTTGCGGCTTGTGCGCAGGTCCTCTCCGCGCGAAACAAAACCGGTGCGCTTTGGGACGTCGGTCGGCACAGGCGCGGACCGCGGCCACCTCATGTCGTGAAGTGCCGGGACAGTTTCATCAACCGCTCTGAGTGTTCAGGGCGGCAGCATCCGATGGGAATGCCGTTCGCCTCCTGCCTGATGCCGAGTGTGTGCCATTGCTCCGGCCAACCCAGCGGCATCTTGATGCGTTTGAGCAGGGTCTCGGCGCTGAGCTCGGGCGGTTGCTCCGCCGGCAGATCGCATTGACGATGGCGGGTGCGACGAAGGCCAGACGTGCGAGGCGCTCGACATAGCGGCATGTGATTTCCTCGCGGCGCGCTAGCCGTGGCAGAACGGTCACGGTGACCGCTTGATCGGATCAATGCGGCGCGAATTTCTCGATCACGTCAATCGTGTTCGGCGAGGCCCACCTGCGCAGGCCTACACTGCTTACTACAACGAGACTCGCACCCATCTGGCGCTGGACAAAAGACGCGCCGCACTTCAGACGCTCACAACTTGTCGGCAATGTTGCCGCGATGCCGATTTTTGGTGGGCTTCACCGTCAGTATCTTCGAGCTTAAGTTTTCGGTAGGCACAACGCTTTCTCGCCAAGGCGCGTGATTCTCGCCAAGATTTTTCCGGACTAACAGGTTAATCAGGCCGATTGCCTGAGCAACGTGACGAACGAAAGGGAGCAGCGATTGTTTGTAAGTACTTCTACTCAAGAGGCGTGAGCCGCTGGGAATGCCACGTCCAGGCGCTGGCAAGGAGCTATCGCTGGCGAAGCAGACCTCGGTTCGGATCCCCTTCGAACGCGTACGGCTCAAGCGACGTCTGCGCTTCTATGCGGTATTTATCCCACTGGCGGCCTCCGTAATAGGCCAGGCTGCCCGGTGCCGCCTTACCTTCACCGTTGTAGTAAGAGATACAATCGCGCAGCGGCGCAGTCGCGATGTCGACGTCACGGCAATGCTCCGCATACTTATCTTCCGGCTCCTTGCGGACATCGACGATGCGCGCGCCGCGCTCGCGCATGGTCTGCAGCACCCATACGAGATAGTCGGCGTGCGCGTAGATCACGTCGGTGAAGTTGAAGCTGCCGCCTCCTCCCTGCGGACCGGTGACGATGAACAGGTTGGGGAAGCCGCGGCTATGCAGACCGAGGAAAGTTCTGGTCCCTTCGATCTCCCACTTCTCCTTCAGGGTCCGGCCGCCGCGGCCCGTCACCATGTTGAAGGTCGAGGTGCCCATCCACTGGAACCCGGTCGCATAGATCAGCACGTCGAGCGGATATTCGACCCCCTCGTGGACGACGCCGCGCTCGTTGATCTCGGACACGCCGCGCGGCGCGGTGTCGACCAGATGGACGTGCGGCAGGTTGAACGTCGGCAGGTATTCGTCGTGGAAGGTCGGCCGCTTGCAGCCATATGGGTAGTAAGGCTTCAGCGCCGCCGCCGTCTTCGGGTCCTTGACGATCGCGTCCACCCGCGCCCGGATCTGCTCCATGAGGCGGAAGCTGGAATCGAGCTGCTTCTGCATCAGCTCCTCCGGGGTCAGCTGACGGTCGTGCTTTTTGCGCTCCTTGAAATCCTGGATCTTGCCCGCTAAGTAGTCGTCGTTGGCGAGGACGGCGGCGCGCACTTCCGAGATCTTCGCGAAGCGCGCGCGCCTTGCCCGAGCCCATCCGGGCTCCCTGGCCCAGGTCGTCTGCTCTTCGTCTGTCGTCGCGCGCTGGTCGCGCACGTCGATCGAGGACGGCGTGCGCTGGAACACGTAGAGCTGCCCGACAACCTTGGCGAGTTCGGGCACCGCCTGCACGGCTGTCGCGCCGGTCCCGATAATACCTACCCGCTTGCCGCTCAGGTCGATGTTGTAGTTCCAGCGCGAGGTGTGGAACGACTCGCCCTTAAACTTCTCCATGCCAGCGATGCGCGCCAGCTTCGGCGTCGTCAGGATGCCGTTGGCCAGGATTACGAAGCGCGCACGCATCTTGTCGCCGCGATCGGTCTCGACGAGCCAGCGCCCGGATGCCTCGTCCCAGGTCGTCGCCTCGACCGTCGTGTGAAACAGGCAGTGGTCGTAGAACCCGAACTTCTGGGCCATTCTCTGGCAGTGTTCCAGGATCTCGAAGCCCGAGGCGAATTTCATCGACGGGACGTAACCCGTCTCATCGAGCAACGGCAGGTAGCTGTAGGATTCCACGTCGCAGGCGATGCCGGGATAGCGGTTCCAGTACCAGGTGCCGCCAACGTCGCCACCCTTCTCGCAGAAACGCACGTCGGTGAAGCCAGCTTGGCTCAGTTTTTGCCATAGCAAAAGTCCGCCGAAGCCGGCGCCGACCACCAAAATCTCGCACTCATCGTCCAGCGCTTCACGCGGAATCGGCGGCTCCGAATAGACGTCGTCCAGATACTTCTTGAACTCGCCTTCCATTGCCATGTAGTCGGCGGCGCCGCGGCGGGCTTCCTTGAAGGCGAGATACTTGGCCTGCTCTTCTGCATTGAAGGTCGCGCCAGCCGGCATTTTCGGCAGTTCTGTCAGCTTCTGATCGGTTACGACGGAATAGCCCTTGCCGGTAATCTTTTCGATCGCCTCGGCGGCGCGCGTGTTGAAGACTTTCAGGCCTGTCTCAGGGTCGATACAGACTGCAGCATTCATTCGAGTTCCTCTTTGGGTTCCTCGTCGGTTAGAACGGTTCTTCTAGCGAAGATCGAGCCTTTCTGGCGGCAGCCTCTTAACGCGCGGGGTGCTGTGCTCAGCTGGCTCCGGCGCTACGAACAATTCGGCGATACTCGATATCATACGTCACCGCCCTATTCAAAGACCCGCACTTTCAGGCTGAAGCGGCGGAGATGGTGGAGGCGCAAAACCCGAAACACTAGCGCCGATAATGATCGCGCGAACTCTATGATGCCCCTTCCGCCGGCCGAGGTGGATTGCAGATTGTTTGTCATTTTCGCAACCTTGGTGGTCGAACGACAATTGCCCGGGAGCCTCGTACGTAGATTCGGCGCATGAGTCGTGAGAACCCGTTGTGGGTCGCACCATGTATCCCCGGCGAATTGCGGATGCTTGGCTCGAAGTGGCCGAATCGATCGTCGGCCAGTACATGGTGCGAATCCGGCGACCGCCCTCGCAGGGGCTGGAAGGCCTTCCTGCGCAATCATGCTGCGGGAATTGCCTCGCTCGATCTGTTGTGGTCCGCACGATCTCCTTCAAGCTGCTCTAGAGCCTGGTGACCTGCGCCACGCCCCCAACAAAGACGGCGTGTGACTGCCCTTCACCTTCGTACCTGCGGGGCAAACGTGACGTGACTTGGGATTTCAGTGAATGGCTCGGAACTTTGAGAGCACCACGTTTTCCCGCCTCCCAGGGCACTACACCCGCTTCATAAGGTAAAGGTCATGAACTCTGTACTGTGAGAGATCAGGGGACCATATAGTTTCCGGTCTAATGACCGAAATGGTCTCGTCCATATGCTGACTGAAACATTCCAGCCGGGACAGGCGATCAGGCGAGTTTCGGGATGAGCTTCTCGTAGCGATCCAGAAACGGCAGCACCTTTTCCTTTACATCGACATCCGCACGTCCGACACCAAGCACTACTCGCTCGACGCCCAATTCTCGATACCGGTGCAGTTTTGATTCCTCCGGATCACCCCCGGCAAAGATGGAGATCGAGAGCGAGCGCGGATCACGTCCAGCTCTTTTGCAGCGTTCCTGGAGTTCAGCCATAACACGCCGAAAATCCTCAATCGCCATATCGGCCGGGCACCAGCCGTCGCAGTAGTCGACAATCCGCTGCAGGCCTTGTGGCTTGATACTGCCCATGATGATGGGCGGATGGGGTTTCTGGACAGGTTTGGGATAGGACCAGAGTCGATCGAAATTGACAAACTCGCCATGAAATGAGGGTTCGTCTTCAGTCCAAATGGTTTTTATCGCGAGGACTCGCTCGCGCAGCACTTTCCACCGCCGATCGAAACGCGTGCCATGGTTTTCCATCTCTTCCGCATTCCACCCCCCGCCGATACCAAAGATGACGCGCCCGTTCGACAGGCTGTCGAGGGTAGCCACTTCTTTCGCCGTGGTGATCGGATCCCGCTCGATCATCAGACAGATGCCGGTGGCAAGCTTGAGACTTTTCGTCACGGCGCCGGCGGCCATCAGGGAAATAAAGGGATCACGCATGTGTGAATAGTATTTGGGGAGCTCGCCGCCCAACGGGTAGGGCGTGCGGCGGCTGACGGGAATATTGATATGTTCCCCGAGCCACAGGGAGTCATAACTACGTTCCTCGCAGGCGCGCGCGAGATCATCAGGCCGAATCGAATAGTCTGGATTGAAGTCAAAATACCCGAGTTTCATGACATGCTCCCTTTGGAAAACAGACATCAGCACAATGAAACGAGCTTTCCGCTCTCATACAGCCGTGCCCTCTAAGGATGTTCCATGCACATCAGAAACAGAACTCCTTAGAACCTTGCCGCAGGAACAACGATCTTCTCAGCCAACCGCTCCACGTCAGCCTGCACGGTCTTGGGGTCGCGCGGTATCGTACCCACCACCACCTGATGCACACCAGCGTCACGGTAACGTTTCACCTCATCTAATCCAATCGGCGCGCCGATGCCGGAGGAGACGGAAAAGTGCAACTTTCCGGGGTCGCGGCCTGCCGCCTGGGCGTACTGCCGCATACGTTCGATCTTGGCTTTCGCTTGGTCAGGGGTGACGCTTACGCCGAACCAACCATCGCCCACTTCACCCACCCGCCTGAGAGCCGGCGCGCTCTCGCCGCCAAAGATAATCGGCGGGTGCGGCTTTTGCAGTGGTTTCGGGTACGAGCAGACCTTTGGAAAACTGCAGAACTCGCCCTTAAATTCCGGCTCTTCTTCAGTCCACAGCCGCTTCATCGCCTTGAGATATTCTCGCGTGCGCTCCGCGCGCCGCTCCCAGGGTACGCCGACGGCAGCGAATTCCTCGGCGAGCCAGCCGATGCCGACACCGAAGTCAAAGCGGCCGCCGGAGAGCTTGTCCAGGCTGGCCACTTGTTTCGCTAAGACAACGGGATTGTGCTCGGGTACAAGGCAGATGCCGGTGCCCAGCCGGACGGTCTTGGTATGGGCGGCGGCGAAGGTCAGCGTGGCAAACGGGTCGAGAAAATCGACCTTGGTAGTCGGGAGTGGCATCCTGCCGTCCTGAGCATAGGGATACTTTGATGCATACTGGCTGACAAGGACGACGTGCTCACCGGTCCACAATGAGTGAAACGCGCATTGCTCTACAGCGCCGGCGGCAAGGGCAAGGAGTTCTGGGTCAGCGCTGGGACCGATGCCGATGGCGAAAAATCCGATCTGCATACGAGGCTCCCTCTCTGCGTTGGTGTTCAGCGGTATACTACTCGGAGAGATTTTTAAGGCAACCTCGACTTGATCCGAGCACGATACGAGCCCGTCTTCCTCGCGAGGCTATCTAAATCATGTCTCCGATCACGCCCCCGGCCCAATTAATGCCCCGCTTCGGTTTGACGGACGTGCACGAGCTTCCGACGAGTCCATTCGACCTTGAAGAATTCTTCAGAGCGATCCGAACTGGCTACGATACCGTAGAGAAGCGCCAAGTCTTGGAAACCTTCTGGCGGGTGACCACCTTCGTGATACGGGCAAAGTCCTTCGCGATCAGCCCGCGCGATTTCGGACGCACCGAGTCTTTACCAACACATAGTACTCACCAAGCTTCACTGCTCTGTTCCGCCGTCTGGCCTGAACGACCCTCTTTTTTGAGCTTCAGCCAAAGTAGAAGCTGTTGTCCTCTTGATAGCCGAAGACCCCGGCGCTAGAAACTCAACTAACCTCAAAGCGAAAATAATTTAGGCCACAAGGCGGCCGAGAACTTGATTATAAAGAAGCTGCGTCGCCGGGTTGTGGGAAAAGCGCAGGACTCGGCGGCCGTGGATTAGACCGAGGCGTG
>Ga0102924_1000515_pt1 | contig 48601 bp, 35 predicted proteins | sample PaiPotPPM11metaG_FD_80116 | JGI IMG/M metagenome (GOLD analysis project Ga0102924, IMG submission 80116) | Iron sulfur acid spring bacterial and archeal communities from Banff, Canada, to study Microbial Dark Matter (Phase II) - Paint Pots PPM... ... | reverse complement strand
GTCTGCCGTCCAGACCAAGGATATTCAAACGCTCATCAACAAGGTGATGCGAACAGAGGGTATCCTCGACCAATCTGCAGAGGGAGCATGAGTGACGGGTTATTTATGCGGAGTGGTACTAGGAAGTTTGTCTGCCTATCTCGATGAAAAAAGCAGAAAAATGGTACAGTTGGGAGAGATGAAGTATTTGGCCAAGACCTCTCTTCTTTGATCAGAAGCTCTCTAAAGAAAGCAGAGCAGTGAGGAAGACGAGTAGGAGTAAGCAATGAGCAAAGACGAACTGGTGATCGGACCCTATTTTCGTTCTCCAGCAGCCTGTCATGACTATGATCCTCGCATTCCAGCGGTAGCCCGCCGCGTTGCATCGATGATTACGTCTCGATTTCCAGCCCTCACTGTTGAGCACGTGGGAAGCACCAGTGTTCCCGGCTGTGCTGGCAAAGGAGTCATTGACCTGATGGTCTTGTACCCGCTAGGACTCTTGGAGGATACCAAAGCGGTTCTCTCTGATCTCGGTTTTCAGAGACAGATCTCTTCTGATCCTCATCCGGAGGATCGCCCAATGCGAACAGGATCAGTGCAGTACCAGCGAGACACCTTCCGTGTCCATGCCCATGTGCTTGCCATGGATTCGCCGGAGGTTGAGCAGTTACGCACCTTCCGTGATCGACTGAGAACAGATCCGCACCTCGTTGATGCCTATGTTGCACGGAAACAAGAGATCATTGCAGCTGGGATAACTGACTCGCTCGAGTATGCGAGGGCAAAAGGTCCCTTTGTCGAAAAGGTCCTCACAGATGAGGCAAAATGAAGACGAAATGAGACAGTTCGGCTTGAACCCATCTCATAGCATATGTGCAAGAGGGATATCACTAGCAAGGAGCAGATTTGCTTGCCAGAACAGAGTTGAGCCAGCCTGTACATTATGAGGGAGCGCTACATAACGTTTTTAGCCTTTGGCGTTAAACGTGGCGTTATAGAGTAACACTTCGGATTTTTGCAAAAAGGGGCTTTGTTGGCGAATAGCATTACAGACAAATATGGAACTCTTCTGATAATCTAAAACCTTTTTTACGCTTCATACTTGACTATTGAATGAGTAAATGGTCTAGTAGAAGAGGCAAAAAGTAGGGAATATGTTATTCATTTGCATCTTTTACCTGCAATGCTATTCGCCAATAAAGTCAAAAGGTGTGGGACACCCAAATGGAACTGAGGCATCCTGTACTTGCACTTTCTCCAATGTGCCAGGGCAATATTTTGACCAAGACATCTCCGACCCATTCGATTTCCGTGGGAGAACTCCTGCCACTCCTCCTTTGCCCTTACTCAGAACGCATCTCGTTCTTCTCGTATTTTAGCTCGTTCGATGTACTTGTCTAATTCAATCACATACTCGTTAATCCAGCATTTCACGTTCAGATCTTTCTCCTCTAGCTTGAAATCGAGGAGTTCTCGCTTCACCAACTCGAAATGCATACTCTCAGGTCCCCACCAGACACCAGAGGAATAGTGCGCACTAAATGCCTCACGCACATCATTTCGTTCGCCGTAGCGCATCAAAACATTCCTCGCCAAACAATCTTCACCTCTAAAAAGAGACTTTGGGACAAAACTGGCAAGATACTTGGCACGCTGTTCTACATTTTCATCTACCCATGTCCAGATGAGTTCTAAGGGGACATGAGAGAGCATGCCTTGTGACATAGGGTCATCCTTTTCTCGTAACCCTCCTCCCAACCATTCTTGCAGAAAAAATGCGCGTGCGTCTGTTGGAGGACCCAAAAACTTTGTGATCATTGGCCAAACTTCTTGAGGAGTGTGCTCTGTGACCCAACTGAGCACTGATGCTGTCTGCGAGGAATGATCAAGAATGGTGCCCCTTTCCCCAAAATGCTCCAACATCCAAGAGACAAGAAACTTGCTCTCCTTGAGATGCACTTGTACAAACGCCTTGCCTACTTCTGTCCAGTGGTAATAGTCTATCGAATCGAATCTCACATGCTGATTTGGCTCAATCCATGCCAGATGAGTTAAAATAGTCAGTGTTTCTTGTAGTGGTAACCAGTTGCTCTTTTCCCTATCTACGTAATAAGCATAGTACAAATCCAGAGCAATAGGGAGTGCATATGGATGGGAACAACTCAACAGGAATTGAAGCCATTGCTGGAAGGTATCATTGGCCAATATTTGGATCATGCGTCCTCCACCAAAAAAACGCAGTTGATCCACATTGATAGCGTTTTCTTCTGCAAGTTTGAGCAGGCGCAGACCGGCACGGTTGGTCAAACCTGATCGCACTGTCAAATCCGGTAGCCAGACACAAAGCACTTTGTCCTCCGCGAGAAGATCGGACTGGTCCTCCCATTGGAGCAAATCGTTCTCGAACAACACACGGAAATAGCCGCCGAGAAAAAAAACGGTGGCGTTTTTATCGGCCTGTCTTTGTGCATTAAGCAGTACTGGCAGGAGAGAAAATGCCGTGTCCCTCTTTCCTAGCTCAAACCCAAAACGATAGCCATTTTGCGCTTCTGCTGTCACTAACCAGGACAGTTCCAATGCGAGGAGCTGAGGATTTTCAATGACTTGTTGAGCAAGTACCTCAGTACCTAGCTGGACTTGATCCACCCAATTGCTGTGTTCATAAGAGTTAACCTCGCGGAGATCCATTCCAACATATCGTTTCAGACGCGATGAGAAATCACTGTCCATGAGCATATCTTTTAATTGTTCCCAGCGCTGTCGGGTATGTTGTGGGAGTTGCTCGCCGTCGTAACGAAAAATGCGCACAATGAGAGCAAGGAGTTGTTTCTTATCGGTGGAAGGCTTTTGCGCCAGTTTACTGATAGTATCGACCACCATGTCAGCTAAAGCAACGTATCTCGCCAGTATCAGTGCTCGTTGGAGGAGAATGGTCGTGATCAACTGCTGTTCGTCTTCCAGTAAGAGGTCAAGCTGGGCATAAAGAAGGTGCCAAACTTGGCGGTACGCATCGAAGATTTCTCCATATGTCGCAGGCATCCAGAGGTCTGATACGCGCCGTAATCCTTGATACTCTGCTTCAACATCACGAAAAAAATGTTGAGATTCTAAAGCCTTATTACAGGCGCTAATAGCAAGCTGTCGCCGACGTTTTGAGGGGGATTTCAGAGCTTCTTTGAGAACGGGCAGGCGTTCTTGCGGTGATGCTTGAGTTGGGGCTACCTCCCCCCTTCCGGGTGCAAAGAGTCCTACGAAGACTCCACTTGCATTGTTCGCCCAGGGTTCATTCTCTACCTCCCCTAATTCCAGTAGCAGTTGGGCAGCATCCACAAAGAGAGGTCTCCACATAGCAATTCTCTCGAGTGCCCAGACAACCTCTCTGCGACCAACCGTGAAATGCCGAAGTTTCTCTTCACTCCAGGTACCAACGGTTCTTTTAAGGCAGGCCAGAGCTGCTTCTGGGCTGGCCTGCGCCAACGCGAAAAAAAAGTGAGACCCTAGTTCGGTTTGTAAATAACCGTTGTCACGAAAAGGCCCTTCTTCTCCGAGAAGTCGTTTCACTATGGAAAAGGCCGTATTCGAATTAGCAGCATAGACGAACATGTCATAAAACCATTCAAGCAAAGTTCCTGGCAAATCACGAGAAAACGTCTCAAGATGGAAATGGTCTCCATAGGTTTCCCACCAATCAACCCAGAGCTTGATATGAAGCGCTTTGGGAGTGATATAGAGCGTGTGGCTGCCCTGCAAAATTTCCACCTGTGAAATTGGCTAAGCAGCCTTGTGGCAGCTTGATGAGCAAGAGAAGGATGTGCTATGCTGCCAGAAGAAGTGAACAGAGCCGATTGGACAATGAAGGAGAGCAATCACCATGAAGATGCGGATACGAGTGACGCTGCACGATGAGGATGAGTTGGAAGTGACGGAAGCGACGAGCATGGAAGTCGAAGTACCGAATTTTGAGGTATTTACAGGTCCAGATACATTTGGGGAAGTATTTGATCAATACGAACAGACAGCCCTGGAAGCTCGAAATGGCGTGATGAAAGCAGTCAGTGAGAAGTATTTGAATGAGCTGGCAAAAAAAAACGCAGTCAGAGACAGAGGAACAAGGAGGAAAAATCATTGAAAAGCCGAATGATTATGGGATTGATGCGGAGATAGGTCGGCTAGAAGTTCAGACCTTTGAAATCAAGCAAGGTTCACAAAAAGTATTTAGTACGGAAGGGAATGTGTTTCCAGAAACGGGTTCGAGGGAGCATTTCAAAACGGTCTGTTTTCGGGAGTTAGCTGTGTTCAGTCCCTGTGAGGAGTCATACAGGAAAAGTGCTCAAATGCTCAATCGTGCGTTACGAAGGAAAGAAGGACAGCAGGTACAAGCCAGGACGATAGCGAACCTCGTAGAGCGTGAAGGAGAAGCCATTGCTGTATGTGTCGAAAACAAGGCGAAAACGATTCTGAAATGCCATAACTTCACGGAAGCTGGTGTCCCCAAGGGCGAGACGAGTGCCTATAGTCTTCTTGCTCATGAGAGTGATCTTTCCAAGGAGAGAGTTTCTCAAGCAGGAAAAGAGCTAAATGACATTCTTCCAAAAGAACGAAAGATTGATGTAGAAAGTTTGCAGGGCACATTTGAAGATCCAACGCAGGTCAAGGCGCTGATCTCGGTCGACGATGTGCTCTGTAAGAAACAGAAAGCGTCTGGCAGGAAAAGAGGATCGCCTCCTCCAAAAAAGAAAGAACGGGTGAAAAATACCGTTGCCCATATTCAAAGGAGGAAGGGAGAAACCTACACGCTCACGACTGCCACGATTGCGCAGATGATGATTGTTCTGCTGGCTTTTTTGCTCTCGAATGGACTCATGATCATGAGCGGGCCAGTCGTGTTTTTTACTGACGGAGCCCAAGATTTGCTTGGAGCTATCCAGAAAGTCTTTGCTTTTCTTCCCTTCAAACTCATCTTAGACTGGTATCATCTGGACAAGAAATGTCAAGAGCGCTTGAGCATGGCGATGAAGGGGAAAGAGAAAAGGAATACTGTTTTGCAGGAGCTGCTTGCATGGTTATGGATTGGCAAGGTAGATCAGGCCATGAGCTACTTACGATCTCTCAATCCAGACGATATCAAAGATGCAGAACACATTGAGAAATTGATTGGCTATCTTTCTCGCAACTTGAGCTTTATTCCTTGTTACGCGCTCCGGCAGAAACTTGGTCTTCGCGTCTCCAGCAACCCGGTCGAAAAAGCCAATGATCTGCTGGTTTCCAACAGGCAAAAGCATCAGGGCATGAGTTGGAGTGCTGATGGCTCAGCCAGCTTGGCGACTCTGACCAGTCTTCGTCGCAATGATGAGCACATGCAGTGGTTGCGCCACCGTGACATCCGCTTCTCCTTCCCTGAGCAGCTGCATGCCAAACCTGCTGCTTGAAAAGGAGTTCTCAGTCGGGGAGCAATTTCACAGGTCGCAAAATTTTACGATCTTGGAGTGTTTTAACAATCTCCTGAAATCTAGAGAAGGTAATTTGCTCAATCAGTCTGCTGATGGCCTTAGCTTCCATTTCTAGCGGCTGCCTATACCCAAATCTCCTGAAGAGAGCTATATAGCGAAGCACCAGCCTCCTTTGTTTGACTTCTTCGCTATCACGTTTATCTCCGCCAGTAATATAGCGGTCCCAGAGAGGAAACGTATCTAGGGGCCTGAGCAAGTCCTCGGGGTTATTCTTCAAATTCCACCCGATCACATGCGCCACTCTTGGCGAGCCGCTACACAATTCCGACCAGCGATCAGCTTGATCAGCAACGATCCCATAGGATTGAATAATACTGCTTACTTGATCTTTTTGCAGGGAAGGGATTTCGAGGGCAAGAGTACCACCAGAAAAGGAGGTAAAGTCACTGTAGATAGATATCAGCTTGATTCTCGAACCACGCCGCTTCAATCGATTCCAGATATATGATCGATCATCGTCGTCACATTCATCGAGAATCAAAATAGCGCAAGAGTGATTATCTTCTCTTAGAAGTTCATACATCAGACTGCTCTCTTTAAAGAGGCCAGCATCGCTACAGTAAATCACGAGCGGAGAGAGGTCAACATCCCCTGTCGCTTCCAGGACACAGCGGGTCTTTCCAATTCCAGGTTCGCCCATGACATGTACATGGACTGCACCATCATCCCTGCGTAACGCTGTTTGGAGTGCCGTTATACGTTTTATCTGTTCCTCACCTTTTTCAAAGCGTCCCTGCATATCGTCGTTGTCCATCCAGCTTCGATATGTCTGGAATGGTGTACCCTCTAAACCCTTCACTTTCAAAGCAAGGGAAGAAAAAGGTTGAAAGAAGCCAATGAGTTTATTCGGTTGCCATACTTCGATGTTCGCATTCCCGTATTTTGGTTCAACTTGTGTCAGTTCCTTTTTGACAAGGCTTACGAATTCCCCCTGTCTGGTTTCTGGGTTATCCCAGCCGAATAGCACAATCACCAGCGTACCGGCATTCTCCAGACACCCTTCGACTCTCGGTTCAAGGGCAAAGGCAGTCCCTTTAGAACGAGGAGTAAATAAGATTTTTTGCCTGTTGCTTTTGTCATAAAGAGAATACTTGCCTGTTTTTATCTGGTAGCATGTCAAGCCTGACTTAATAATTCCCTGCCCACCTCCCATAGATACATCTCGAATCTCTGCATCCACTCCACCATCTGCCACTGTAATGGCTGTCGGTACGTTGATGAGGTGTTTTCCGATACCCAACGCCGTTGCTTCTGCCCAGAGCAGTTCTCTGAAGATGTCAACCGCTCGATCAGCTCCCAAATTTGCGAGATTTCTCGGTTCTACGCTAAAAATGGTGTTCTTATTCATACGCTCTATGCTCCCCTGGAACAAGACCTCTCTTGCTCATGTATATTTTTTCTTTTCGTGTATCGGGCTTCTCTCTACTTCTCCAATTAGTAAGGAGAACATTGAGAATCAGGTGCTAACTTTCTGTTGCTGACATGCTTGCAATACTGAAAACAAACGTAGCTGTAAAGTCAGCACCAGCCTCTGAATGCTTTCCTTTTCAGAAACAAACTCTCCTTGAAGAAATGTAGAACTTCATAATAGCATGGCTTCCCTGACTCGCTTCTCTCACCGACGAGGCAGTTCCGTCACGTTGCCTGCCGACCTCGCCAAGTTCGTATTCGCATGGCCCTCGATACTCCCCATCCCACAGTAGCAGCAAACAAACGTGTAGAGCCTGAGACACTGACCCTTGTGCCCATGGAGATCAGCATTATCGCTTTCGATATCCAGTTTTATGGTACTTCTTTCTCCTCATGTTCACGGATAATCGCCACGATCCGTGCAAGCTGGCTATTAGTCAAGTTGCGCCAATCGGTGTTACGTATGCAGGTAAGAGACTCACGGCGCTGGATATGCGCTCGGACAGCATCGGTCATAGGCAGCATGCGGCCAAGAGCGCCGCATCCGCCAACTTCAACCCCTTCCGCAGTATATCTGGTGCCATCGTCTAGCTCAAAAGCAGCCTCTCCCGATGAGAAGACAGACCGGATTCGGCGAGACTTGTAATCGCCACTACCCATCACCAGCGCAACCTCATCACCGACCTGTAACAGCAAATGCTCACTCATTGCATGCTCTCGCTTCTTTTTACTCGTTCTCAGGTTTACCATAGCTATCTAAATCATTAACCCTTTATAATACTACCAAGGACATTATATGTTTGTTTGTGCATTGTGAATGTTCTGTAGTCATGCTACTCTTCGTCTCGTAGCATCTACCAGCCCCTTTGGTTCACACATCCAGTAAATGCAAGCATAGGGTTGGGTTGGACGAGTGAAGCCGTCTCCTCCAACCTCTGATAGCTTCTGCGGCTCTGAAGCTTCGTGATGAGAGTAGGCATGGTTCATTTTGAGCGGAACGGCGATGTGATAGTTTGAATAGCCCCAGAAGCGTAGAGAGCCCCTTCAGATGCTCTCTCACGAGCGATTGCTCATTTTCCATCCATTTGAACCGTGCCTTAACAGAAAAGCATCTTCTCTCACTTTGAGTTCACATACACTCAGAATGAACTCCGATGAGCTATGAAAGCGGTGCGACTTCCTGGAGCACAGCTCCTTCTATTGCCTCGAAGATATCAGCATCCGTCTCCCGCTGCCAGTCTGGCAGATGTTCCCAATCGGCAACGTAGGATGACTTTGGATTGGAGAAGTGTCTGAAAATCTGCCCAATCCAACACAGACAGACAAAGCGCCCCTTCTGCTCGCGGCTGAGGCATTGCGTCTGTCCTTTGGTTCCCAAGACAAACTGACGCACCTGCTCATAGACCGTGCTGGCACTGTCTTGTTCCCACTGAGCTGTTTGCTCCCAAGGTGTAATATAATTGTCTTTGGGAGTTCCTGGATAATGTCGTTTCACACCCGTAATCCACGCTTCTCTGAAGAAACGTCCGCTTTGTTCTCGATCCAACATCTCTGCTCCTTCTTCAATCATTTGCTACACAGGCAGGTGTAGCTGCTGATGAATATACGCATCTATTGACTGGACTGCTCTCGTCTGTGCCATTGGTTCTACACGTCGGGGCAAGGCACGCAATTCTTCACGCAAAAAGTCTGACGAACTCTGTGCAAGAATGGTGATGACCTCATCCACATAAGCACGTGCCTGCTCAACGTTCCCGCTTTGAATAGCCGCCGCTGCCAGATCAGTGAGTGCCATCCCTCGCTTGCGATCCGGTTTTACAAAGTGCTGCAGGGCCTCTTGGAGGGCTGGCATTGCCAGGTCTGGCTGTCCGAGGCGCACATAGCAAGCACCACGCAGTGCTGGAAGCCGTGAGCCATCAAAACGCAACCAAGGAGGCTTCGTATTCTTGCTGTCTTGCACCCCTTGTGCCCGATCTAGTGCACTCTGGCAGGATGAAAGATCCTGCATGCCAGAGCATGTCTCCGCTTCAACAGCTGCAACCCAGTGCGGTGTAGGAAGCAAGGTATCTCCCCGCAGTGCAAGCTTGTGGGCTTGCTGTAAGAGCGACAATGCTTCCTGGTGGCGCTCACGGTAAAGCGGCAGAAAGGCGTGACGAACCAGCGCACATGACCAGAGATCATAGGATGCACCTTCTTTTGCAGCCGCAGCAGCAAATAGATAGCAGGACTGTGCTGCATTATGGTCATTCATGTCGAAGAACAGCTCTCCGACTAATTGGCTGGTTTCACTCGCCAGCAGGCACAGTCGTTGATGGGCCCAGGCTGGATGGGAATCTCTGAGAAACTGTACCAGCGTTTTTAGCTGCCCCAGAACTCCCTCCAAGACCGAGGATTTCGTGGAAGCAGCCAGGTACAGACTCCAAAAGTGATGTGTGATAGCCTCAAGATTTTCCAGCACGATCTCATCCAGGTGAGACGGCTTGACGAATGCATCAAGCGTGCGCTCCCAATCCAGATCGAGGAAAGGGAGCGCCAGCGCAGCACCAGCCATACTCAGAAGATGGAAGACCTCACGACGGTTCTTTTCCATATCGCCCTTCCCGGGAAGCACAGGTGCCGGACGTGCCTGCATTCCAGCATCCGGCATCTGCTGTATCGTAGATGACACCTTCGGCATCTTGGATGGAGCTGCCAAGAGAGACTGTGACACCTGTACCACCACTGCCTCTTGTGCCTGACGAAGAGAGCCGACCATCTCTGCCAGAGCTGCTGGTGGATGCTCGCCTTCGTCCATCATCGCTTGTTGACAGGTATTGCATAGGAGTATGGCTTCCTCATAGCGGCTTTGTTGTGCTAGCAACGGCAAGAGCATGAATACTGCATCCAGGTCTGCTGGATGGACTAACACATACGGGTGGAGCTTTTCCACCGCTTCGATCATTCTGCCATCTTCTATGTAGAGCCGTACGAGTCGATGCAAACAGAGGCGATACTTCCCTGAGAGTCGCTCTCGTCGTCTGGCGGACCAATCATTGTATTGGTCATGTGGCAGGAACTCCCCTTGCACGAGGGCATAAGCTGCCTCCCACTGCTGTAATGCCTGTTCATAGTTCCCCCTCCCCTCAGCCTGACTGGCACGGGCCACGTTCATTTCAAACGCATCTGCATCGATACTGACCAGATGGGTGCTGAGTTGATAGCCCAGCTTATCTGACCCGTCAGTAAGCAGGATGACGTCTCCTCCAGCAGCATTTCGTAAGGCACGATTGAGAACGCTCTTGGCAACAGCGACGGCACGGTCCGCAGCGATGGGAGCCGTTCTTTCTTCTGGCCAAAGTGCATCAATGAGAATATCTCTAGATACCTCGTGCCGCTCCCAGGTGTCTTGCGCCAACACGGCCGATCGCCGATGGCTATCCATACGAGGTCCGCTGCACACTAAGACTTTCAAGAAGGTGAGAGATGGCCCACGAGCGGAGAGATCGCGGTCGGAGAGTTCTTTCCAGATGCCATTGTGCTGCTCAAGCAAGAGAAAGCCACCAAAGGTAATGATCCGTAGGGTTGGTGTGATCTGCCTGTCGTTTCTTTCTGTCGCCTCATACATAGCTGCACCCTCGTCTCTGACTCTCTTCGATGCATTGGTCCATTTCCACGCACTGTCATACATCCGTAGTATAACATAGGTATCCTCTTCTGCAAACAAACGGGAGAAGGTTCTTCCCGCCTCTCGCGCTCGTTATCCGTTGGGAACATCCCGTAATCCACTCGTAATCCATGGAGGGTCTGTTCGTAAGAGGAATACCGTACGGCGGAAACCGAGAGCACCATCATTCCAAAACGGCTCCTGGTATGCTCGTACAAATGGAAGGACCATTCGCGTCCGAGACACAGACGGTCCTCTCCCAGCGAGATACGACACCATGACAAGGAGGACTCATCCAAGCAGTAAAGGTAAAGGGAACATACGAATGAGGCATGTGAAGCACCTTGAAGTTATAGAAAATCATGGAATGAGCTTTCCTTGTTGTTTGTGGCAGTATCACATGAGAGAGTTCAAATGGCCACTTCATGGGTATTTCCAGAGCTATATCTCTCTATGCATCATCAGATGAAAGCAAGTATATTGCTTGCTCCAGCCATCTCGACAGAGGGCTGGTTCTTCATTCAATGGAGGAGGATAAAAAAGAAAAATGTTTGAAGAACAAGAGCACCGTTCTGAGGTGGCACACCTCCTTACAAGGATCAGTGAGGAATATGAGGCGGCACAACGTGGTCTCACTGGACTCTCCTACGGCACAAGCCAGCATGCCTTTATTACTGCTCGCATGGAACAGATGAGTGACCTGCAGAGCCAGTTACATGACCTCGTTGGAGATGCTGCCATTCCCATGGTTGCCGAGCAATTGAATGCCCATCCCGATAGAGCACAGATACCAGAAGAGAGGCAGGAGGAGTGATCTGCCTGCCTCATCTGGCCTTGTACTCGTTCCTTTTCTGTGGCGTGAACGCACTGAACATGGCAATAGACCCGCAAAGGAGGAAAGCATGTCGATAGAGTCCTTCTACGGAGACCTGCCTGTCCCACCTGCCATAGAGATTGAGCCCATACTTCCCGACTTCTTAGAACATGTTCAAAGAGCCCTGGAAGCGCACGGAGGAAGGTTAGAGGGGCAAAGAGCCTATTTCCCTGCTGGTACCTTCAAACGGTTTGTCTGGCCTCCCGCAATGGATAGTCGATATGATCTGTATTTCCCTGATGGCTACTGTGTCTTATTAATCGAGACCAGACAGGGAAGAAATCTTATTGGCATTAACTCTGTTGAATACCCTGAGAGCCTTAAACAGAAGTACCCCGAGATGTTCCCTCCAGGTTAACTACATATGGGTCAGGCTATTCTTATCTTTCCCTTAGATGCCAAACAGGTATAAACTATTTTATCGGCTACCAATAAATTAGGACGATCCAAATATCAGGAGATGTATATGAAGTAGTAGTCAGCTCAAAAACCTCGCAGAAATGAGCTTGAAATCTCAGGTTACCACTGGCTAACCCACATTCCGCAGTTGGGAAAATGATTTTTCAGAATAATGGCAAGTGCCATCGCTGCTGTGTATATTACTCTTATTGCTTGTTTTGACGATAGCAGTACAGATAGTATTCAGGAACATATGTTCCTTTAGCTGGCAATTCCAAGTTTTCTGTAACCCATCAAAACAAGTAAAAGATGCAGTAATTCATATTCAAAAAAGTGATTCCCCAAACTGCGGAATGTGGGTGGCTAGTGTGGAATGTACCTATTTTGACAACTTTAAGACAGAGCAGAATGTATCACTATGTTTGCAGGTTCTTCGTAGAACGTGCTCAAGCTGTTAGAAAGGTGTGAAATCATTTCAGGAACGATAATTGACGCACTTTTTTATCATTGTATCCATTTGAGCATCTTTTTCAACGAAACTGCAAACATAGAGTGTATCTGGACATTTATTGTTATCACATAACAGACGAAAACTAATGATAGGCTGAACTGGCGAAAGGGCCACTGACTTCATACTGTGTACAGCAGTCTATGACCCCATTCGCATATTCAGACAATCAGGTCGAGGGATGAGAGTACCTTTCAATGCATGTACCATCGCCTACTCCTGTAAGGGTGCATTGTACACAGGCAGGATCAATGTCTGCACGAATTGGTGTCATCCATTGAGCCTTCAGGGGACGCCCCACTCCAAGGATGTCAATATCTGAGTGAACATTGACAGGGCGAAGGCCAGACACATAGATCGCGAACTCGTTCGTTGCTACTGCTGCAATAGTCGCGTTGAGCGACACGACCGAAGGGGCCTTGACATCCATCCCTCGGACGTAGCCTCTAGCGATCTGGCGTGTCTGCTCTGCTGTGTCACTTAGAAAAAAGCGTGCCTCTTCAGCGTCGATTTGTTTCATACAGTGAAGGCAGGGACCACCAGGCAAGACTGCTGTTACTCTCCCTCCAGCGACTTTCACTACCCCATTTTCGACTTCTATACCTACGGCAAGGTCAAAGTAGGGGATACAATAGGCGAGGGCGATCTCGTTGAGTATAAGGCGTGCCCCATCATTGTCCACGCAGCCGAACAGCACATCTACACCTTTGAGGGCATCGAGAGCAGCTGGAGACTCCACTTTCTCTGCTATGACTGTGACGGAGGCTTCAGGCGCAACACTTTTAATGAGGCGGCGTCCGAGTATAGGCTTAGGCGTTCCAATATCTGCTGCTGCCGCAGTCACCAAGCGGTTCATACTAGTATCGTCCGCTGCATCGTCATCAATCAACACAAAGTTGCGTACACCCAAGTATACTAGGTTCTGCACAAGTGGTGCCCCCGTCCCACCGTTGCCCACAATTCCAACTCGTATCCTCCCCAGGGCACGCTGGCCTTGAGGAGTGAACCAGAGAAGTTGCCGGTCAAAGGTTAGGGCAACAGGTTCCATATCATCGTCGCGAGAAACGAGCTGCCAGAAGCGATCTCCTGCAACGGTTATGCTGTCAACAGGACCGCTCCTCCCATCTGGCAAGAAAAACTCGGCGTAGATGGTCGAGTCTCCCCAGACCGTTGCCCCGTATGGACGCTCAGGTAGCGAACTGAAGACATACGCAGGAAATTCACGTAATCCTTCTCGATCTGTACGAGAAAAGCGAGGCTGGGTCCCACCGTGGTTGTGGACTTCAATGAGTGCGTCATTGGAGCGCACTGCAGTATTGATCACAGTGAGAAGCCCTTCCGTGGACAACTCCCAACCCTCACGACTCATATTGATGTGAGCATCGGGGACAAGAATGACATCGTGCACTATGAATATCGGCTCTCCAAGGGAAGAGGTCCAGCGTGCCTGCAGAAATGCAAAGTGTTCACCTTTCGTCGAGAACAAGTGACGGCGGACAGAGGCCCATACATGTTCCGGAATACGTATTGTCGCCACTAGTTCACCTCCCTCAATCGCTTGGTGACGCCTTGTAGAAATGTTAGGAAATTGTGGCCTTTCAAGGCATCGGCATGAGGCAACCAGTCGCCTCCTTCGACATGGTAGGAGAACAAGCGCCACTGACGATCCATCAGGACGACGTTTGGATTGCTATTCCCCGGTTGCAGACCACCTTCAAGACATAAATCCTGGTCTGTATAAAAGTTGTCAGGCGGTGTTACTGGATAGCCAGGAGGAATCTGTATCAGCACCTGCGTTTCACTCTTACTCCATCCGGGAGGAAGCCCCCAGTGTTTAACAATAAACACATCAAGGGTGGGACTCACCTCAAGCTCGCCATACCCCGTCTCGACGAGCCTGAGTTCCTGTTTCCGTCGCTCCATCATCGTCGTCCCCGCTTGAAACGAGGAGCCTTTTTGAAGGAGTGACTGGCTTCTAGGCTGATGATCTCATCGGCGGCAACCGTTCTCTGGGTTCCGTCATCAAGCAACAGAAGCAATCCTACCTCACGTGGTATACCAGCTTTCTCCATGATCTCGCCACCAGTGATTGTGGGTGTATTTACCTCAAACTCTTGGTCATCAATCAGAAAGGCGTACCGAGGCTGTTGTTGTGCCTGGGGATTTTCAAAATGAGTTGTTGACATTGTATACTTCCTCCTAGCGGGATATCCGCTACGCTTATTTGCTAATCAGCATATTGGCTAATATGCTGATTAGCGTATCACAAAACAAAAAAAACTCAACTGAACAATCGCGAGCCCACAGGAGCGTTCGTCAGATATTTCAACTTCAAGAGCCTCATTCTCGCTGCATCCCGCGAGACATCGAAGCGAGTAGCGACTATGTTGGTTAGCATAGCTGCATCTGCTGAAGCAACATTAAGTGGGCAATAAACCTGTTGACGCTCGACAAATTCCGTCACAAGGTTTTTCAGCATCATCCTCGGCATGAGGAGTGCTCCGCAGATATAACCAGCCTGCCATTCCATCCAATCATTCATCGGAGTACCTAGAATGCTCTCTCGCTTACACTTGCATGATGTGTCGCAAGCAAGATTTGGGAAGAGCGAGAGAGATAATACATTCTGATCCCAAAGCGATTTGTGGAACCTGACATGACCGTACTCATGAGTAAGTGTCGTACGTAGCCGATGTTCGTACCGATCTTGCGAGAGTCCTTCAGCTATGCGCACACGAGGTTTCTGACCTGGATAGAAATTCGTAACGCCTTGTACATCAAAGCCCTCCGCAGAAAGATCAGCATAGAGGTCCAAGTCCTCTGCATCACGCTCAATCAATTTCGTAAGAGCGTCGGTTGAGATAGGTATAATTAACCTGCCACACCTCTCTTGCATAAAATTGGTGATAATCTGTTCACACTCCTGATCAAGTTCTTCTGCTTCATAGTATGGACGCATTCGAAAGCGACCAGTCGTATCACGGATATACCTCACCCTCAGTTCCCCCTTAACGATTTCCGAAATGCTTTGAAGGCATTGACAACTTGCTCACTATCCGCCTCTATATCCTTGATATCCGCTGGAAGTTCTCCCGCTTGAAAGTAGAGAAATTCTGGCGGGATGTTGAGAATTGAGGCGAATTGCTCAATAAGAAAGTCAGATGGAGGATTGCGGCGGTCACGTTCGATATCATTCAAATACTGAGGGGAGATTGGTTGCCCATCCTCTTTTTTGACACGAGCGGCCAGTTCTTTCTGACTGAGATTCGCTTGCTTTCGCGCTTCGCTGATAATCTGACCGAATGTCATATTTTTTCCTCGCATTTGCTCTGATTTTGTTGAGTTGCACGCCTCCCTATATCTGCTTATCTGCTGATTAGCATATCACAGAAAAAGAAACTTGTCAAGAGGTATACTGATAAGGCAATTGCATCTAATTGCCTTGGGTCAAGACATACTAAAGGTCATCATCAATGCTCCAATCAACTCAAAGCTGTTTGGCTTTGACTCCAAGGCAGTGGGATTTCTCTCGCCTCAACAGATGAAGGCTCTGTGATGTAACGCGGTCAGCATCTCAGCAGCGTGATCCAAGTGTGCACACGAGTCAGCTACATCCAGCCCCCAATGGACGAGGCACTGTTCTCAATGTCGCGACATAGGCAAAAGTCTTGGCTTGGCATCTCTTGGGAAGCTGAGAAGATAGTATCTCGTTTCTTTCTTGAGTGCTGCTCTGCCCCAGGTGACATTCTGCCTGTACCATGCCAATACTCTGCAAGTTTTTTCAACTACTCTTGAGGTTCAGATACTCAATATACTCTGGAGTGTCAACGCTTCAGTCCCAGGTCGATTCTCGGTTGTCCAGGCACTCGCCAGATACTTGGTCATGCGATCTTCTCAGCGTTTTTCCCTCGATGGTAATCACTCCGCGAATCGTTTCTCTGATGCTTTACATCAAGAAACCGATGATCTTGACTTTTAAATATATAATGCATTACTATTCAAATTCAAACTTATGTGTAGACTTCAGTAGCTTGAATATTCTTTCCTCCCAACTCGCATAGCGCTCTGGATATGTGAAAAGAATTTTTGCTCCCCTATTGAGAATGTCTTCAAGCGACATATCTTCTGCAATTTGCTCAAGTTCCTTATCTCGAGGTAGTGACACGCTATAATACTTGGAACGAGGTAGCAATTGCTCAATATGGTGAGTAGCAGTGCGCACAAAGCGATCTAAGAACATTTCAGAGCATATTAACTCAAATACTCCATTTCCATCCTGAGCCTTTTCATAGCTTTTCCAAGCATTGTATGCAGCAATTATCATTTTTTCATTACTATATATGGGATTGAGGGACTTGTAACACGCATAGACACGTGCAGACAAAGGGGGATGAACATCCCCATAATCGACTTGAAATGGATCACGGTCGAAGCGAAGCCCCATATCTACACATGAGACGTAGTGAGCTGGTCCACAGACAAACGTTGCAAAGACATCACAGAATAGTTCACTCAGTCTCTTTATTTCCCAATACTCTAGTGCATCGTTAATAGCACGGTCTCGCTCATCTCTTTGCTCTGGAGCCAAAGGTCCAGCTTTTCTTCGAAACTCAGCAAAGTGCTGTGAAACAGCCATGCTCAATACATCAGCAATCTCAGGAAATCTTTCAAAAACGTTGTGACCGAATTCATGGTAGAGTCCAGGCATGTCCGAGAATGAGACAGCATGCTGGGGAGGTGCAGAAATTAATGGAGTCTCGACCGAAGGTCCAGAAACGGTTGCATGTTGTCCATCTAGATGCACAACAACATCTTCGATCCAGTCAAGTCCACATCGCTTCATGGTAGAAAGAAGGAGTTGTCTTAAAAAACGATCTGCTGGGCCTTCCTTCTGAAGAGCAGGAAGGTAATGAGAGGTAGCTAGAATGGTGAAATACTCAAGCTCGTGGACAAGAGAAAGAGCTCTGCGAATTAATCTGAGATTCCCTATTTCTACCAACTTCTTAAGATAATCGTGTAGCTTCTTTGCCTGTGTTAGCTTCGCCTGGAGATGAATAATGAGCAGATGATGCTCAGGATGCTGCAGCTCAATATCCTGAAACTCTTGATCAATCCAAGACAACACGATGGCGTAATCAGCCGCCTTAGCCTTTAGGTATTCTAACACGACAAATATACCTTAACGATTATACAGACGACGAAGGTCTTGCGTGAACTCAGCGTCAAGCAGTGATAATATATCTTCCAATACTGGAAGGACCTCATCTTTCAACTGTTCTTTCAGCTGTAGTTGGCAGGCTAACGCATCAAGGTCTTCCCGCCAATCTTCAATTGGTTTAATACTGCTCTTCATGCGATGAACGAGCGATTGAAAATCTACCTGAGGAGCTTCTTGATCTAATGCCGCTCGAAGACGAACAACAAAGTCTGAGAGCTTCTGGCGGCTTCTTTCAACCTCTTCTTCTGATAAACCGAAATCGGCTGCGTGTCCGAGGACTTGGGCCTCTAATGCAATCAGTGCAAGGTTAAGTTCACGTAATCGCTGTTCCTCACGCTCGAGCTGTCCAGAGAGAGAGCCTAATGTACTCATAAGTCTAGTTCCTCCTTGTCCAACGCTGCGTCGTCTAATTCGTCGGACGTGCTATCCTCTAGTTCTTCTTCCTCCTTCTTGAGAGAGTAGAACGTCTCACGCAGTGCCTGATCTGCCCAGCGGATGGTAACAGGCAGTCCAATTTCAATGTCCGGTGCATTCCAATTGAGATGCGTGAGCCAGTAAGCATCTTCTGCAATATATTCTATATCCACTGCCCCAACAGAATCAACAATTTCTAGCAGAAGCGTTCCCGCCGTCCTTCCGCGTGGTGTATCCCATGCCCCTGGCCTGCCAGTGGTTGTCACAAGCACTCTCTGCCTATCCAGAACAAGATACGTTCCAGGAAGGGGATTCTGCAAGAATTCACTACCAGTTTCCGTCACTGCAGTAAACAGGCGCACAGGCAGGTGGTTTTTTCGAACTTCCACAACAGCACAGCGAATATCAGGAGGCAAAATCTGTTCATGCTGCAAATGAGCAAGCGCTTCGCGGAGCGCTTGCCGCTCGCTAGGCCACCAACGACCATCGCGGTGAATAACAAGGCTGCGAATGGGATGACCATCTTGAACAATCGAACGAATTGACGCTTCAAGTCGATGCTGCAAAATCGGCTTTTTGATTGCTTCCCGGGCTTTGCCTCTACTCCGTGACTCCCCCATTTGTGTTGTGATAAACCTGCCACCAGGCCCATAGAGAAAATGATATCCAATACGGCCATCTAGCAAGTCGATACCGATATGTAAGTCGTGGTGAAGGTTATCAGCAAGAACCCATGGTTGAACTCCTGCTTCTGTCAACACGGCTAATGCGAGGTTCCGCACTTGTGCTGTAGCACGTTGTGGATTCGCACGACTGTTAATACTGCGCACGACTCGTTCGGTCACACACTGTGAAAGGACTGGTTTCAGTGTCTCCTTCAGCTCGCCATGCACCTGTCCAGCAAAACGATCCCAGAGTGCAACAAGCGCTAGTTGGCGGAGATTCTTTGAACGAATTTCAACAGCTAGTCTCAGCAGTGCATTGCCTCCACGCTCTGGTTGTCCAGTAGCATACGAGCGCTGCTGGGTAATCCGAAGGTGCTGTCCTGTTTGCTGAAAGATTTCCTGTGTCAAATCCTGAAGAAAGGTTTCACGTAGAGGTCGCTCAACACTCCCAGGATAGAGGAACACTGTATCAGGCAGCGGTTCATTGTGATAGGGGCCAAATTTGTAGAGCGCTGGCAACTTCCCTGATCCCCATTTTACCACAAGGCTGTCAAACAGTTGGCTTGACGTTGGAGGTGGTGAGCCTTTGGGAAAAGGACTGAGTATTTCATTCTTTCCAAACTCTAAACGAGGTGGTACAAACACGGTTCGTGTGCCTGTAAGGTAATCTCGGCCAATAGAAACCTGCCTGTCCTCATATCTCACAGATGACAATTCATCAAGGATGTTGGCTATGGCTGCAACCCTTTCAGTCGGAGTCATTTGCGGACGCACCGAGCAATTTTTGAGACCTTCATGTTCTGTTGTAAAAACAGGAAAAAGGCGAGAAATTGGCACAGGAATGGATAGATCATCTTTTCGATCTTGTACAAAGACAGCAACTTCCTCAGGGTCCACAAACGTTGTTTCGTAGCGCTTGCGATAATAGTCATAAACGGTCTCTCTTGTCGTATTATCAAAGATATACTGTGAGATAGTTTTTCCTGTTTCTCCAGTGTAGCGACAGAGGATCTTGACAGGACCATTATCGCGTAGGAAGGATGCTTTGTCCTCAAAAGGGACGTCGAGATCAAGATGACTCCGTCAATGCAAAAATGGCGACTGACTATCAAGGGCAAGGGAGGCAATAGCAACCCATTGGTTTTCAAGTGTAGCAAGATATTTGTCACGCAGATGACAAAAGCGAAAGCGGATAAGTTGCTCGCTTTGCGCCTTCTCTAACTCTTCCCTATTCTGAACCCATCTCTCTTTTTTTACATTTTGAGCTAATTTCTTAAAATGCTGCCATCTTTCGGGCGAAGATGCCCACCAGTCATAAAAACCAACGTTTCGCCCATGTCTGAGGAGATATTTATTCCAATTCTTTCTCCCACTGATGCGGCGATATCTTGTTTTAATCTTACGAATAGATCCTTCTGTTTCATTGTTTGTTCGAGGAAAATCCTCTCGATCATAACATTGCATCAAATAGGGTCTCAAATTATCCAAAACGTTCAAAAAGTGCTCCAGACACGCACGTTCTTGTTGTGGAAGGGTGGGATCTTGCAGAGACAAAGCTTGTTCCTGTCTCCAGCGATCCAATCGGAGGGCGACTTGCTCATTGGTCACCAGCTCATTTTTGCGGTACTGCTGCTTTTTATACCGATGGGTTTCTTTCTTGTTCTTCGGATTATACGGGAGCGCATCAGTCTGATCGGGATCTGTCTCCAGATGTGCTTGAGCCCAACTTCCGTCGAGGATCCGTTCCACGTCGAGCACCCACTGCCGCATCCGCTTGAGGCTCTCGATGTGCTCACGCCACCGTTCCCGTTCTTGCAAGATGGATCTTAAAGATTGCAACTGGAGTGAGCATCCAGCGGTGGCGAAATACCCTTTTTTTTAATTCTCTCTAAACTGGCCGCTATGTCATCTAAAGCTTCATAGGCCTCTATTCCTGCATACTCAAAGGGCGCGACCCCATCTTGGTTGAGGACCGCTTGCATCCCAAGGGCATACTGATCCAAAATCGCCAGTTGGTGCGCTTCAGCCTCCGATGCCTGCTTCATTTGCTCCTTGATTCCCTTGCGTAGATCCCTCACTTTTGGCTGGAATTTCTTGCGGATGTCCTTTTTGACTTGGCGATCCAGGGCAAAGGCCTGTTCTCCGGCATCACGTAACGCATGAAAGTGACAGGTTTGATGAGGCGCATCCGGCCACAACTCCACAAGCGCTTTGATTTCTGCTTTTTGTGCATCGCTGATGGTTCCAAGTACGGGGATATCTAATGCAAGAAGAGGCGCAAGAATTTGCTTGATCCTCTCAGTCGAACTCTCTATTGCATTCTCTGCTGTTAATAATCGTCCTGTCAGTGCATCACGCACAAGATAAATGGTCTCGTTTCCCTGATCAGGCTGGATTCCATCAATTGAGACAAGAATCCCTCCATTCTTCTCCACAAGATCAAGCCACTCTTTATCATCTTTCAGATTAGATGTCGCTCGCAGGAGTGCTGAAAAGGCATCAAATAAGTACAGAATCTCTCTCCTGGAAATGCTCACTCCAAGCGAGGCCAGATGTTCCGAGACCGTCTCATGGACTTCATCCAGTGTTTGATGTTTCCCCAGATGGAGTTTTCCAACGAGAAGCACGATATCTAAACCAAAGGTAAATCCAGGCAATGCTAGCGCATCAGCTTCTGCACTGCGGTATGTACGTGACTTCCCTGAACACTTAGGATTTTTACAGCGATACCCTCCATGAACTACCTTAATCACTTCATCTAATGTAACGACTGTCCGCTGTGATAAGGTTACTGCTCGTTTTATCGGCTTCTGACACTCTAGACATTTCCGTATCTCTGGACGATAAAAACGCTTTATAACGTTTCTATATGTCTTTGCGCATTTCATAGATACTATCCTTGCTTTTCTGCTGAAATAACTTTTCTTCCAGTCTATCACCTCCTGTCAAGTCGCTGGCTCTGCACTGACGGATTCAAATCCATTTTCTTTACCGCTTCTGTCCTGTTAAATTCCATCTTCATCAAGGCAGAAAGGCATAGCTCGTAATCTATACTAAGGGCTTCATTGAAGGCATTGCCGTAGTTATTATTGCCCTCGTAATAACATATTATCTGGTTAGCAAAAGATCCGGTCGTCTCCCTCTTGACTGCAGGTGGTAGAATCCGAAAAAAGTCAGTCGCAGAAAGGAGCACCTCCTGATGGAAGAGATGCAGATGGCAATGATTGGGTCATTTTGTATGAATGAGGCATGCGAAGATTACCAAAAAGTAGATCATGGAAATATGATTAGAAGTGGGAAAACGGATACAGGTGTCCAGCGTTATTTCTGCAAAACATGTAGGAAGAGCTTCACGGAGACCAAGGGAACGATGTTTTACCGCTGCCGGCATACAGAAGAAGAAATAGTGGAATGTATGTCTATGCTAGGAGACCGCAATAGCTTAGCAGCTATCCATAGAATTAAAGGGGTAAAAGAAGAAACAGTAGCAAAGTGGCTGGAAAAAGCTGCTGATCATATAAAGCAATTTGAGCATATTATTAGAAAGAAAAAGCTGAGTCGTGTCCAGCTTGATGCCCTTTGGACGTATGTCTGGCATAAGGGTAAAAAAGGGGGAAACCTGAAGAAGCTACAAGAGGAACTTTTTGGAGTGGAAAAGCTATCGACATGGACAGTCGTCTGAGGGTTGGAAACGCAATAGGGAAGTCGGAAGAAGAAATCGCTCCAAAGCTGATGGAACAAGTAAAAATGCATGCACCAGATGAAGGGCCACCAGCTCTGTCGAGTGATGGGAAAGGTGCTTATCCAGATGCAATGCTAAAGACATGGGGAAAGATACCAGCGTATAGTGGACAAGGAGCACCACCAAAATTGCTGAAACCTCAAAAAAATTGGCAATGTCTGCAAGTGATTAAAAAACGGAAAGGGGGGAAATTAGAAAGTGTGCATATCAAAGTCGTTTATGGCAATCCAAAGCAAGTAAAAGAAAAATTAGGCTGTCATACAGCTTATATTGAAAGAACCAACTTGACATCACGAACCATGAATGGGCGGCTGGTCCGCAAGACGCTTTCCTTCTCAAAAGAGCTTCGTTTACTGAAAGCTGCTAGTGCACTTGAAGATGCCATGTATAATTTTACCCGTCCTGTGAAGACATTACGGGTCGAGTTGCCAAATCCATCCAAACAGGACCGCTGGCAACAAAGATCACCTGCAATGGCTGCTGGCCTCACAGATCATATCTGGACCGTTCAGGAGCTTTTGACTGTTGTACTTGTTCCTCTCTGTGCCAACACTTAACAGGGAGACGACCTCCTTTCACACTGGTGGTGCATTGATCTTTCAATGGGCACTGAGCACAGGTCTCTTTGGGAAAGTGGACGACCCCACCGGGCACAAAGGGCATCTCCTGCTCAGCCGGACAACGGATGATCTGCTGTTCCCAATCTAAGGTAAAGGTTTGCTTGGAAAAGCGTGTGCTCTCGCGCACCGGCCAGGCTTTGTAATAGACCTCCAACTCATCGCTGCGTTCCCGCACCAAATGGCTGCTCAGATAGGCCCGGTCGATGTGCAGTTCTTTCAAAGCCACCTGTTGCCGATCCAGATCTGCACTGATTGCTTCGGTCACACTGGCTTCTGGGATATTGGCAGGGGTAATGCCTACAGCGCGGATGAGACCGCTGTCCAGATCATGCAGCACATGGCGCTTGTATCCATCCACGCGCACACTGCGACTTTTGCGCCCATGGCGCATCTGCCCATCTTCTACACTGATGCGTCGATCTTTGGCCACCCCTTTGATCAGACTCTCTTTCCCTTTCTCATCTACTTGCACATCTTGTTCTTGCACTTGCTGAGCAATTGAGAGAGACAACTGAGCCAGTTGTGCATCTTCCTGTTGGAGGGTCTGCACCCAGGTCTCTACGGCTCGTAACACGTTCAAGACCAGGCCCAGCGCCTCGTCTTTCTGGATTTGTTGATCCCAATCGCGATCTAACGCCGCTTTCAGGCTGCTCTCACAGACCAACTCTGCTCCGGCCTCTTTGGCTACCTCGACCAGCTCCCTCCCCTGCTGATCGGCCACCACGTGTATCACCTTTTTGAGCGCGTGACCCATCAGGTTATAGGTGTCTTCGACTCGTCCTGCTCCCCACAACGGGCTACTATCTAGAGCAGCACGTAAGGCCCGTGAGCCAAACGCCTGACTTTGGCTGGCAATCTCGATCGTTCGTTCGATGAGCCGTCGATCCATCTGGGCCTCGATCAGCCTCTGACGGAAGGCGACCAGGGTTCCTTTGCTAAACGGTGCCTGCTCAGTATCCAAACAGTCCAGCACGAGTTGCCGTAGGGTAGGCACCCGGCGAGGTACCATTTCAGTCATGGTCCTGTTCCGTGTGCCCCCCTCCAAACCGGACGGGCGCCTTTCAGCGCATCCGGCTTTCCAGCAACAGAGGAGTTATGGCTCCTTCCATGAACGTGATACATGCTTCCTCTTCAGAGGACGCCCTGCATGAAGGTCATCATGGCAGGTTCGGCAGAGCACCAACGTCTTGCGACGACGTGCAGCCATGACTTTGACCCAGAGAGGCTTTTCCCGGCCATCATAACGTTTCAGGTCTTTGAGTGCCCGAATGTGATGAACTTCAATCTGCTCTGTCCGGGAGGTGGCCTCACAGATTTCGCAGACTTGTGCCAAGAGTCGCTTTTCCAGTTCGGATCGGCTGCTCCATTTCCACGGTGGTTGGTCCTTGATGGTTGCCTGAATATCCCAGGTAAGTGCAATCCCGCCCCATGTTGCTACCAGTGGCTTCTTTCCCTCACGAGGAACGATCACTTGAAATACCTTGTATTGCTTCCCTTCTATCTCAATCTTCGTCTGGTACTTCTTGTAGATCTTTCGTACAGAGGTTTTGTGTTTGTGTGCAAGCGTCTTTGCCAGCGATTGTTGCATCACCCATTTTAAACGACCGAGTGTATGCAAATTGTGAGCCAGGCGATAGTACTCGACGAGTCCTCGATATTCGAGTTGGTAGGTTCCGATGATGGTAAAATCACTTTCGTTCTCCAACTCAGGTCGGTGGACTGGTTTTCCTCGCTTCATGTAACGGGCGCATTTGTTGGAAATGACCATGTAGGGGATGCGTAGTCCGATATGAGCATTGATACTGCGTTGATCAAAGCTTCTTTTCGTGTCGCTTCTTTGCACACGCGTTTGTTTCCTATCGTTTTGTAGAATGGTCACTTCGTATCCTAAAAATTTGGCGGCGTCAGTTCTTGCGTGAGTAATCAGCGTCTTTTCTTCCGAAAGTGAGAGGTTGAGTTCCTCCTGCAAAAAAGTTGCTAGTTGTCGTTTGATCTCCTCTGCTTCCTCTTTTGACCCAACAAAGCCCAAAGCGAAATCGTCGGCATAGCGACAATAGCGTAACCGCCGAAAAGAGGCATCCTGGGGGTCTTTTGAAGGAAGTTTCTGGGCTGCCTGACGAAGGCGTTGGCCTTCTTTGGGAAACCCTCGTTTGAAGCGATTTTCTGCCCGATACCTCAAACGTTTGTACATCGGATTCGTTCGCTTTTTCTTCCCTCGTGTATAGCGTGGAATGAGTACGGTTTCGACAAACTGATCGAGCTTGTTGAGCAGGATATTCGATAAGAGTGGAGAGAGAATTGACCCTTGTGGAACTCCACTCAGGGTCTGATTGAATTTCCAGTCCTCTAAATAGCCAGCATCAAGCAGCTGTTTGATGAGTCGTATGAAACGTCCGTCATGGATTTTCTCCTTCAGCAGTGAAATGAGCAAATCATGCGAGAGTGATCCAAAGCAGTCAGAGATGTCTCCCTCGATGATCCAAGCACAGCCTTTCCAGGTGTGGTAGATATCGCGAAGGGCATCGCCGCATCCTCTTCCCTCCCGAAAACCATGCGAGTGATCGCTGAATTGCCCATCAAAGTAGGCATCCAGAATCAGGCGCACCGCTTCTGCTACGAGCTTGTCTGACCAGGTGGTCACTCCTAGCGGACGTTTCTTCCCATTTTTCTTGGGAATCCACACCCGTCTCGCAGGTTTCCATCGGTAGCGCTCGTGTCGGAGGGCATCAATGATGGCGTCGATCTTCTCCAAGGACATACCATCGGCCACTTCTTCGGTGGAGCCTTTCGTCATTGAGCCGGTATTGCGGTAGATACGTCCATATGCTTTGAGAAATAGATCTCGATTGAAAAGCTGTCGATACACGCGCTCAAGTGGCAAACCACGTCTGCCTCGTTCTCGAAGAATTCCTAAGTAGGATTCGGTTTCCTGCATTTCGCATCCCTTTCCAGTCAGGATATTCCTGTTACCTTCCCTGTGTGTCTGTATCATGGACACACTCTAGCCCTCCTTCGAGGGCTGCCCCTTCCTTGATTGAGAGACCTCTTCATCTCACGATCAAGTAGTATGGGGGTTCCGTCGCCTTGAGAGTCTCCTCTTGTAGGCGATCCCGCTTTTGCGCATAGAGAACGTTCACTGTGCTTAGGTGCCTTTCTGTTCCCTTTCAGGCTCATTGCCTGCTGCTCACCGAAGAGAGCTTTTCTACGTCAACGTCGGAAACGTAGTATTTCGGTGTCGCCACCATAAGGAGGGAATGACGGATGTGGATATCATCGCGCGAGAACTCAGATTTGACAGTCCCAGTCTCACCATACACAGAGAACTTGCGGAACGTACATGTACCTCCCTTCGATGTGCTTCCGCTTTATCGGCATGCTGTTGTCCCTCTATGAGTTTCCCCTCAAGGTAAGCCGTTGTTCTGAAGGTCTTTTGCTCTCAACCTCCCCTGTCTGTGACAGGAATTCTCTATACACCGACACGGCGCACACCGTCGATCCATGATGGTTGCTTCGATCACTTCGTCGTCAGAGACGCCCATATACGCCTCTAGGATCAGCGCTAGAGCCAGGATTGCCGGAGTTATGGGAGGCTGCCCTCGTTCCGCTTTCCGATACAGACTCGCCAACTCTTCCTGGAACGCTTCATCGAACAATTCGTGGCGATGCTGGCGCAAAAACACAAACAGTTTCGCTTTACGAATCTTTTTGACAATCTGTTCCTCTTGCTGGCTGAGCGTTACTGAGGGGGTCCACATTGTTTGGACAGAACCGGTAAAATGGGTTCACTCCAGCGACGATGGCACCCCTATGCCCGGCTACCTGATCCAGACCAGCGATGGGAAAAATATCCTCATCGACACGGGGGTTCCCGCTGATGGCTCCTTCATTCCCAATGGTGGCGGCAGCATGTACGTTTCTTCCGTCGTTGGGCAACTCGCGGCTTTGGGACTCACCCCGCGCGATATTCATTTCCTGGTCTGCACCCATTTTGACCCCGATCATTCGGGCTGCCATGATGATTTTCCCTGGTCTGAGCTTATTGTCCAGCGGGCTCACTACGAGTTTGCTCGTGCAACCGAGGATGAGCGATTTACCCTGACTCGCCCACATTGGGAATCATCCCAGCCTCCATTATCGGCTCATCGACGGAGATATGGAGCTCATTCCAGGAGTTGAACTCATCGAAACCAGTGGTCATGTCCCTGGTCACCAAGTCGTTCTCATCCGCCTGCCCCAGACTGGCCCGATCCTCCTTGCTATCGACGCCGCTGCCATGGAAATTGACTTCGATCCTGAGACACGCTTGGAAGACAATGGTGTCGATCTCGACCCTGCTGGAGCACATGTCAGCGTGCGCAAGCTTTTTGAACTTGCCAAACGCGAAGGGGTGACCCTGACTGTCTTCGGCCACGATGAATGTCAATGGCCAACGCTCAAAAAAGCTCCCGAATTCTACGACTAACTCGACCTTTTCCATCTCTCACTCAGGGCAATCGCATCGCAGAGAGATTGCCCTGTCCCATTTCTCGACCGATGCTCTAGTACTACTTTGGTAGTTTCTCAAAAGCTGATTGGGCTCAGACCGCTTGCCAGGCGCATTACTCTGTCGCAGAGTGCTAAAAAGCTCTTGCTGTCGAGTGGCTTGCAATGCTGATCGAAACAAAACTAACAAAGTAGTACTAGGTGATATGAGAAACTGTATCTCTTTAGAGTCTACTCTTTCCTCTATGTAGGTTTCAGTGTAAGCGCGACCGCGAAATGAGTTGAAATTGGCAGGATCAGGCAGTCCTAAGCGCGAAAGATTTCAATGTAATCGCGAATTCCTTACAGAATTTCAGTCTAAATGCGAACCCCCTTAACCAGTCTCACATGGGATGGAGATCACCTCGACATCGCGGATGATCTGCCAATGGGAATCTTCGGGATGGGTCTTGTACTCGTACTCGGCAGTGCCCGACTTCCAGTCATCGCTCAGAGCCATCAAAAGTTGAAGGTTGGGCAGAGTAATTCCAGCTGGGGCAGGCGAGTAACCGCTGCTCGTCACAATAATGAGATGAAGGTTTTGCACGGATAGCTCCCTGAATTCCCCTTCCAGTTGGGTAGTGAATTCGAGAGGCGGATGCACGGGTTGGGTAATATGTCCAAATCCGGTCATGTGCTTACTCTGTGGATCGACAAGAAGCTGAAGACTGAGCTCTGGAGCACCCATTATCCCCTCGTGCTTAATCCGGTAACAGGTACGAAACAGTTCTAGCTTTTGTCTTATCTGTTCCGGTTGCCTTGTCGCTTGTGTCATAACAGATATTCCTTTCAGCGAATTTGTAGCGCTTGCCCATCTAAAATTGGGCAAAAGCGGAACAAGCTTCTTAAGAGTAACAGTAGGAATTTACTGACTCTTCAGGTTCTTATCAGCGTAAACATCTATAATAAAGATAGACTCAGATAATGAAATAGTCAAGCCATGATGAATTCCCAGGAGGAAGGCGCGGCATCCTTTCCAATCGATGGAGGTGGAAATCCTATTTGTGGTTCATATCTGTTCTACCAATAAAGTTGCTAAAATCGTAAAACTCTGAACATTCCCACGGAATTCGTAAATGCAATCTTAAAGAGGTTGAACGGGGTACCCTTTGCTGATTTGCTGATTGGATGCCTGTGTTTGCTTTTCGGGGTATGCTCATTGTAACTGTCACGATTGACCCGTTGGTAGGGGATCAAGCTATCGCATGCTCGCTTCGCCGTTCCGATCGTGATGGGAGCAGAACACGTTCGAAGGAGGTTTTCTATGGGTTCTGGCACGCTTTTGATACCCCTGGCGAATCCCTAAGAATGTGCCGATAAAGAAAGAGAGAAGGCAGAAAAAGAAGAAGACACAGGCCAGGAAGCCCCAGAGGGAGAACATCAATGTCACTCAAATCACAAGGGGTCTGTCCCATTCCTCCGGAAACGGTCCGAGTAGCACGCGCCGCGTATCCGAAAGGGAACCTGTATATGCAGATGCGCGATGTGTTGGGGAGTATTTACACGGATGAGGATTTTGTCGAACTCTTTCCCAAAGAAGGGCAACCAGCAGAAGCTCCCTGGCGGTTGGCGCTGATCACCGTCATGCAATTTGTGGAGAACCTGTCTGATCAGCAGGCGGCGAATGCCGTGCGAGGACGAATCGATTGGAAATATCTTCTCAGTCTGGACCTCACGGACGCAGGATTTGACGTGTCGGTGCTCTCCGAATTTCGCTCCCGTCTGATAGAAGGACATGCGGAACACCTCCTTCTGGAGAAGATGCTCACGCTCTTTGGACAAAAAGGCTGGCTGAAAGCACGAGGACGACAGCGGACCGATTCGACCCATGTATTGGCAAAGGTCCGCTGATGGAAGACGATTAGACGTGCCGGCAAAAACAATAGTCGTCTAACATACAAAATAGGGAGACTACAAGGAAATGCCAATGCTCAATTCCAAAAACAAACAGGAGGGTAATCAGAAAGTCGCCACTGATGGCTCGTCACAGGACTCAGTGAGTGGAAGCAGTAGTCTGCTTCCATCCATTTCTCTCCCAAAGGGTGGAGGAGCCATTCGCGGTATCGACGCAAAATTCTCAGCCAATCCGGTGACTGGTACTGGCTCTATGACCGTATTCATCGCTACCAGCCCTGGACGCGCTGGTTTTGGTCCGCAGCTCTCGCTCTCGTATGACTCCGGCGCTGGCAACGGACCCTTTGGTTTCGGCTGGAGTCTGTCACTGCCATCCATTACCAGGAAAACGGAGAAGGGACTGCCCCGCTACGACGATGTTGAGGAGTCCGATGGATTTATCCTTTCGGGCAACGAGGATCTCGTCCCGTTGCTCGTCGAAGAAGATGGTCAGTGGCGGCGCAAGCATGAGGACAGGACCCTCGATGACGGCGTTACCTATAGTATTTTCTCCTATCGACCCAGAATAGAAGGATTGTTTGCCCGCATCGAGCGCTGGACGAACCAGCGCACGGGCCAGATTCACTGGCGATCTCTCACCAAAGATAATATTACGACGCTCTATGGAGAGCGGGGAAACTCCAGCATCGCTGACCCGGAGGATACGTCGCGTATCTTTAGCTGGCTGATTTGTGAAAGTTACGACGACAAAGGCAATGTTATCACCTATGAATACAAAGCAGAGGACTCTGCCAACGTCGATCTCTCCCAAGCTCAGGAGAGAAATCGCACCGAGCTGACCCGTTCTGCCAACCGCTATATAAAGCGTATACGCTATGGCAACCGTACACCGCGCCAGGCTGACGAAGATTTCTCTCGGATCGCTGATATGTACTTTGAGATCGTCTTCGATTACGGCGAACATGATCTGGCAGCGCCTACGCCGCAAGAAAACATGCCCTGGCCAGCGCGTCCTGATGCCTTTTCGACCTATCGTGCGGGCTTCGAGGTACGCACCTATCGCCTCTGCCGCCGCGTGTTAATGTTCCACCACTTTCCCGAGGAGTCAACCGAACAGGATTGCCTGGTTCGCTCCACGGACTTTACGTACCATGAAAGCCCGGTTGCCTCATTTATTCGCTCGATCACACAATCAGGCTACAGACGCCGCGAGGACAAGACGTATCAGAAAAAGTCTCTTCCGTCGCTTGCGTTTACCTATTCGCAGGTGCATATCGATGAAACGATTCGCACGATAGACCCCGAAAGCGTGGAGAATCTGCCTTATGGAGTAGATGGAAGCCATTACCAGTGGGTGGATCTGGACGGTGAGGGCATTGCCGGTATTCTGACTGAGCAGGCGGGAATCTGGTTCTACAAACGGAATGGCGGCAATGGCGCATTCTTGCCAACAGAGACGCTGCTTACTCAACCCTCGCTGGCGAATCTGAGCGGCGGGCGACAGCAGTTGCTCGACTTCTCGGGGGATGGGCGCATCTCCCTGGTGCAGTTCGCTGGTCCGATGCCTGGTTTCTACGAGCGCACCACAGAGGATGGCTGGGAACCATTCAATGCATTCCCATCCCTTCCAGCTCTCAACTGGTCAGATCCCAATCTGCGTTTTGTTGATGTCACGGGAGATGGGCTGGTTGATGTCTTGATTACCGACCAGGATGTCTTTACCTGGTATCCCTCGCGGCGCAAATGGGGCTTTGGCGCAGGAGAATACACTCCTTCCAGCCTGGACGAGGAACGTGGACCCGCGCTTGTCTTCGCGGATGTCGATCAATCGGTCCATCTGGCGGATATGAGCGGCGACGGGCTGTCTGACCTGGTGCGTATTCGCAATGGAGAAGTATGCTATTGGCCAAACATCGGCTATGGGCGCTTCGGGGCCAAAGTAACGCTCGACAATGCTCCCTGGTTCGATACCCCCGACCTGTTCGACCAGAAGCGCATCCGCCTCGCCGATATCGATGGGTCAGGTACGACCGACATCATCTATCTTGGACGCAATGACGTCAAACTCTTCTTTAACCAGTCCGGCAATCGGCTGAGCGATCCGCATGTCCTGGCCGAGTTTCCCTGCGTCGATAACCTGTCGTCGGTCGATGTCGTTGATCTGCTCGGTAACGGCACCGCATACATCATCTGGTCTTCACCGCTCCCTGCAGACGCACGACAACCGATGCACTACATCGATCTCATGGGAGGGCAAAAGCCGTACCTCCTACTCTCTGCCACCAATAACATGGGGGTTGAGACCAGGGTGCAGTATGCCGCCTCGACCAAATTCTACCTGGCGGATCGTGCATCCGGCACCCCCTGGGTTACGCGGTTGCCTTTCCCTGTCTACGTGGTGGAGCGCGTGGAGACCCTTGACTGGGTGAGCAATAACCGCTTTGTGACCCGCTATGCCTACCATCACGGCTACTATGACGGCTACGAGCGCGAATTTCGTGGCTTTGGCATGGTTGAAAGGCAGGATGCTGAAACGCTGCTGGCCGATACCCAACCCACCGATGTTCCACCGCTTCTCACCAGAACATGGTACCATACAGGAGCCTGGTTCCAGGATGGGTCGTTCTCGCAACAATATGTCCACGAATATTATCAGCAGGACACCCAGGCATACCAGTTGCCCGATAGCGTCTTCGATCTGACCGGTGGTGATCCTGATCTCTGGCGCGAGGCCTATCGGTCGCTGAAGGGTCAGATGCTGCGGGAAGAAATCTATGCCCCTACGGCACCAACTCAGGTGCCAGAGCAAGATATGCTTGCCCCTTATAGCGTGGTAGAGAGCAATTATCACATCAGATTACTCCAACCCGGAGGAGAGAATAAGTATGGCGTCTACTTTGTGTATCCAGAGGAAACCCTGACGTATGATTACGAGCGCACCCCGCACGATCCACGCGTTGAGCACACCTTTCTCCTCCAGGTTGATGACTATGGAAACGTTCTGCGTTCCAGTTCGGTAGCTTATGGGCGACGATCGACGGCACAAGCAATACTGTCCGAGCAGTCAAGCGTAAAGATAACCGCAAACATAGATGGCTTTATCAATCTAACGGGTGCGGGCGTCCACCTGCTGGGGATTCCATTAGAGAACAAAGAGTATGAAATCACCAGTTTATCGGCAAAGCAGGGATATCTATCCCTGGCCGACCTCAGCGCCGCTATTGAGCAGGCTCTCACTTCCTCATCCGCCCGCCTGCTGACGTGGCAGCGTCATTTCTACTGGTCTGCTGACCTGAAGCGAGACGATGTATTTGGGGAGGTTGGTCCGCAGGCGTTAGCTTCGCATACCGAAAAAGCCGTTCTATCGGTAAAGCAAGCCTCTCAAGCATTTGCAGGAGCGCTCTCGAACAGTGACCTGGAGACCTTGCTCACTCAGCAAGGGGGATATCAGCTCGATGCAGCGGAAGCGTACTGGTGGAATCCTGGACTGCGCGAAGCGTACCTAGATGCCTCTCAATTCTTCCTGCCAGCCAGCACCACCGATCCTTACGGCAATAGCACAACCTATGCGTACGATGCGTCTCATCTCCTGCCCGTTCAGGTGACGGACGCGCTCGATAACCAGATAGTTGTGCAGAGTATCGATTACCAGGCTCTAGCACCACAGCGGTTACGCGATCCCAATGGCAATATTGCCGAAGTTCTGTTTGATCCTCTGGGGGAAGTCATTGTCAGTTCCCATTATGGAACCGAAAATGGTCAGCCGGTCGGCTTTATGCAACTGAAAGAGTATCAGCAACAGTCATTGCCAACGATGGATGAGGTCATTACGCATCCACAGACTTATCTGCAAGGAGCAAGCAGCTATTTTTATTATAACCTCTCTGCCTGGGCTGAGCAGCAGATCCCTGTACACGCGGTCAGCCTCGTGCCAACAAACTATCCAGGCTCAGAAGCATCGCCTATCCAGATTTCGCTGAGCTACAGCGATGGATTCGGGCGCACCCAGCAAAGCTCAATCAAAGTTGAAACAGGCGAAGCCTATACGATTGGTCCCGATGCTGCTGTCACAAGCGTTGTCACCTCGGATCGCTGGCTGACCTCCGGGCGTGTCGTTTACAACAATAAGGGAGCGCCGGTGAAGCAGTATGAACCCTTTTATATGGCTTCATACCAGTATGTCGATAATCCCGATCTCAATACCTTTGGCGTCTCGCCCACCCTCTTCTATGACCCGTTGGGGCGCTTAATCCGCACCGATACAGCAAAAGGCTTTTTTACCAGAACCGAGTTTACCCCCTGGTCAGAGACATACTACGATGAGGACGATACCATTAAGGACTCTGCTTATTACAAGAGCAACATCAACAACCAGTCAGCGGATTTTCAGTACGAGCTGCAGGCCTTACAAAAGGCGACTCTCTTTTATAACACCCCCACAGTCAGAGTGCAGAACAATCTGGGCAGGACCATTTTGGAGATTCAGCAACAGGGAGACGCCCAACTGAAAACACATTATGAATGGGATATTCAGGGAAACCAGTTAGCAAGCGCCGATCCACGCCTGTACGCCATGGGAAAAGAGAATTACCGTATGAGTTACGCGATGACGGGCGAGGTGCTCAAGACCGTCAGCGCCGATGCGGGTACTCGTTGGCAACTGCACAACATCATGGGCAATCCCATATACGCGAGGGATGCCCGCAATATTGAGGTGATGACTCGCCACGACGCCCTGCAGCGGCCAATTGCCATACATATCAAGGGTGGGGATGGAGCGGTGCCGCTCGATCAGATTACAGAGCGCATAATATACGGGGATAGTTTAGATGAAAACGGGAAACCCTTCGTCACCGATCCGGAAAAGGCGAATCAGCGCGGTCAGCTTTACAGACACTACGACCAGACTGGAGTTCTGCAGAGCAGTGCTTACAGCATCCTGGGACGTCCCTTGCAGGCCGGCAGGCAACTGCGGCAGGACTACAAGCAGGAAGCGAACTGGAACGATGTTTCCGCTGAGACCCTGGCAAAGCTCCTGCAACCGACGATCTATCAGGAAACATTCCAGTACGACGCGCTGGGGCGCATCAAGGCAGCAACCAACCCGGATGGCAATATCTCCGAGCCAACCTATCATATATCGGGCCGTCTCAACCAGATTCAAGTTCTTCCCCAGTCAGGCCAGCAAGCCGAAATCTACGTGCAAGGCATCGACTACAACGCCAAGGGTCAGCGCCAGAGCATCACCTATGGCAACGGCGTCATGACGCGCTACGACTACGAGCCGACAACCTTCCGACTGACGCGCATCCTGACGACGCGCTCAAGCGACGGCAAAAAGCTGCAAGATTTGACGTATACCTATGATCCGGTCGGCAATATCACGCACATTGTCGATGGTGCGCAGGAGACGGTACTCAATGCGAACCAGCAGGTCAACCCCGCATCCGATTACACCTACGATGCCCTGTATCGCCTGATTGCCGCTACGGGCCGGGAACATCCTGCCCTCTCGCCGCAGGATGAGCAGCGAGGCGACTTCGACGCAAGCTGGATACTGCCCCTCCAGCCGCTCAACAACGGGCAGGCGCTGCAAAACTACAGCCAGCAATTCACCTATGACGATGGTGGGAACCTCTATCGCATCCAGCATCAGGGCACGACAGCCTGGATGCGCACGCTGACAGTATCAGATAGCTCGAATCGAGCGGTTGACAGCCAACTAACCGACAAACCCGCAGGGATGAATGCGTATTTTGATGGCAATGGTAATCAGACGCGCATGGCTGGGCTGCAGGCCGACACCTGGAATTATCGGAATAATATAGCCAGCGTAACGGTAATCGAGCGCCAGAACGCGCCCTCCGATGGGGAATACTATGGGTATGACGGCGCGGGCAATCGCGTCCGCAAGGTGAGTGAACAATACGGCAATGGAGGAGCGGTTGCGCACATTGAGGAAACAATCTACCTGGGCGCGTTGGAGATCAAGCGCATCAGGCGAGCCAACAATGTGGTTGAAGAGCGGCACTCGCTACGGGTGATGGACGACGAGCGTGCGGTGGCAACGCGGGTCGTCTGGACACAAGGGACACCACCTGACGGAACGAAGAATCCGCAGGTTCGCTACCAGTTAGACGACCATCTTGGGTCTGTTGCGCTGGAGGTGGATGCAGCTGGGCAAATGATCAGTTACGAAGAGTACTTCCCCTATGGGGGCACGGCTCTGGCTGCGGGACGAAACGCGAGTGAGGTGAATCTGAAGCAGTACCGCTATTCCAGCAAGGAACGAGATCGTGTGACCGGGTTCTACTACTACGGTATTCGTTATTATGTACCGTGGTTGGGGAGATGGATGAGTCCCGACCCGGCGGGAACGGTGGATGGGCTGAACTTGTATATTTTCGTTAGGGGAAATCCGATTAATTTCATGGACGCCAAAGGGAATAATGGCAAAGCGGCCAGCGCGTCCCCTTTGCCCCTTCCAGATCCGATTAATTTCATGGACACCAAAGGGAATAATGCGGGAAGAAAGAAAGGAATGAAAGGAGTCCCAGCAGGATCCCAACCGACAAGAAAACCATCTCTACCACTTTCCGGAGGGAGACCAGTACGATCTTCACGCAATTTAACAATAAACTACACGGAGAGGGGAACACATCCCTTTAACCTTCGCGCTATATATTCTGCCACAACTCTGTATCCTCCTCTTATCGCTACGATGATCAAAGATACGCTACCCGCCAGTATTGCAAGCATTGCCCGAAAATTGGTACGGCCTACGATGTCAGGCATGTTCGACATAGAACTCAGAGCAGAGTACGCTTCTAGCAAATTTACACGCAGATGGGAAGATGAGGGGTGGTCACTTAGCCGGGCCTCTGTATCACGCGATCATAGGTTAGCCGACAGCAGTATTCAGAATATACTCGTATCTTCTCTTAATCAGCATCAGGGGACCCCAGCGCAGGAAATTGCGTTAAAAAAATGGTTCAAATCGCTTGGTGATCCAACAAGTTTTGACGAATTTGAGAAAGCTTCCAATGCTTTCAAGAGGAGTGATTTCAATGCTGCACGCTCTTCCTTGCAAAGTGCTTACAAGGGCGCATCAGTCAATAAGACCAATGTACGACCGGGCGAAGCAATAACAAATGGGCGACTTAATTCCGCATTTGATCCCCATTATGATCCGATGACTGGTTTTATGACGCCGAGGTCACAGGCAATTAAGGAAGCGACGCTAGGTTTAGCAGCACCAGGAGTCGATCTCATTCTGCTAGAGGTAGCAATAGCGGCCACCACACAGGCGATTGATAAATCAACGCTGGAACTTCTCTCTTCTACTAAATGAAGAGAATACCATTGTATAAGAAACATGAGGAGCAAACGCCATGAACTTACAAGGACGAGACCTGAAGTCAGGTCTCAGCGGTGACGATGTGCGGTTGCTACAGAGCGATCTCGCTCTGCTCGGTCTGTCGGTGCCCGATGCAGAGCGGCAGTTGGCTAACTTCGGAGAAAGAACCTGCGAGGCTGTGATCAGCTTACAGAAAGAGCGAGAGCTCGACCCCACTGGCGTGGTGGAGGCACAAACTGCCAGCGCCATCAACCAGATGGTGGATGCCATCACCTACACGGTCGCGGGCACAGTTACCAGCCCTGATCATGCCAGGCCGGGTGAATTGCGCATCCAGATCGTTGACAAGAATGTCGGGCAGGATGTCCTGCTGGCCGAGACAACCACCAACGTGCGCGGAAGCTACAGAGTCCGCTTCGTAGCAACGTCTCTACGCGAGCGAGGCAAAAAATGGTCGGATCTGCAGGCGCATGTCTCCACAGGACAGGAGTTTCTTGCCGCGTCTGCTATCCGTTACAACGCGACCAATCTTGAGACGCTCGATGTCAAGCTACCTGCCAACTCTATAGCGCGGCTCAGCGAGTATGAAACCTTGACCGGCACTCTTGCCGAGCACTACGTCGGCCAGTTGGGCGATCTCAAAGAGTCCAATGGTCGGCAGGACCTCACCTACCTGGCGAACAAGACCGGTTGGGACGCTCGGGCAGTCGCCCTGGCCGCACTGGCCGATCAGTTCAGCCAGTCTCAGGTGGATACAGCCAAAAATGCGACCATCAAACCGGCCTTCTACTATGCTCTCTTCCGCACCGGGCTACCCGCCAACACGGACACGCTCTATGCAACCGATGCACAGACGGTCGAACAGGTCTGGAAGCAGGCTATAGCGCAAGGGGTGATTCCGAAGGTGTTAGAGCAAGAAATCCCGCATGCGGTGGATACTTTCCAGACTCTGAGCGCCACGTATGCTCTCGATGCCCAGGCGCTCAGCGGGACCTCGACACTCAGAGAGATGCTGGAGCTTTCGCTCGGCCACGATGCACAGCGTCAGCAGCAGTTCGCTGACCTCTCTACCCGCTACCAAAGTGATCTCCCGGCATTTTGGGACGCCGTGAAGCAAGCGTTCGGCGAGCAGACCGCGCAGCACCTCCAACTCGATGGTCAACTGGGCTACCTGACCCTCAACAACGCCCCGCTGATCCGCCGTTTGCACAACGCTCAGGGACTGCATCCGCTGTCATCTACGCTCGATCTAGCGCGGCGCGGCTACTACTGTGCTGAGCAATGGCACTCACTTTTGGATGGCACGCTCCCCGAGCAGATTGCTGGCGGCACACCCGACGAGAAACGCGCCAACTATGCCAGACTGCTGGCAGCCCAGGTACGCCTCAGTTTCCCCACCACGGCGGTTGCCGAGATGGTTCACAGCGGCGAGGTTCCGCTAGCGGCTGAGGCTGAAGTTCGCGACGGGGTCTACACCTTCCTGACTGAACATCAAGACACCTTCTCGATTGGGATGCACCCGATCGAGCAGTATCTGGCTCGCAACGGACTCGGTGATGCGGTCGCGGAGCCGGTGAAGCAGCAGATCAAACGGCTGCAGCGGGTCTACCAGATAACTCCCAACGATCAGGCCATGAGCGGCCTGCTCAAGCACAACCTGGACTCGGCCTATCAGGTGGTTCGTTACGACGAAGCAGAGTTTGTGCGGCGTTTCTCGCATGAACTAGGCGGGGAGGAGACGGCTCGGTTGACCTACGCCAAGGCGCAGCATGTGCATAACGTGGTCCTCAACGTCGCCACCAGTTATCTTACCACGCGCCAGTTGCCTGCACTTGGCTCGGCCACTCATGCACTGGTGATCGATCCAGCCCCTGTCGTTCCGGCTGCGGCTGCCTCAGACGTGGTCGCCTCCCCTACCCTCGAAGGACTCTTTGGATCGATGGACTACTGCACCTGCGAGCAGTGCCGCTCGATCCTAAGCCCCGCCGCGTATCTGGTGGACCTGCTCCTCTTTCTGGACAACCCGCCAGGCGATCCGCAGAACCCGCAGAGCGTGCTCCTGGAGCGGCGACCCGACATTCAGTCCCTGCCACTGACCTGCGAGAACACCAACTTGCCCATTCCCTCTATTGACCTGGTCAACGAGACGCTGGAGTACTTTGTCACGAACAACCTTTCGCTCGCCAATTATCTTGGGCACGACACGGGCGGCAATATGACCGCAGAAGAACTCCTGGCAAACCCACAGTTTGTCAACGATGCGGCCTACGTTGCCCTGAAGGCCGAACTCTTCCCGCCCCCACTGCCGTTTCACCAACCACTGGAGGAGCTACGCCGCCTCTTCGACACGTTCAAGGTCCCGCTGCCCGCAGTCATGGAGGCTTTGCGTGTCGATGATGCCATCGAGCGCGCCAGCGATGCCACGTACGGCTGGCGCGACATCCTGATGGAAGAGCTCAAACTCTCGCGCATCGAATACGGGCTGCTGACCGATCGCACTCTGAATTTGCAGCAACTCTACGGCTACGCGCCCACGACTGGGGACGCCGATGTGCTGACTGGCCTCTCCAACGTCAAAGCGTTCACCCGTCGGGTCGGGGTGATGTACGAGGATGTCATTGAACTGCTCAAGACGAAGTTCATCAACCCGAACAGCGCCCTGCTTCCCCAGTTAGAGCGGCTCGGCGTTCCTTTCTCAACCCTCAAGGCACTCAAAGACGGAACCATCACCGATGCCAACTTCGATGCCAGCTTGGCTCCCGGCCTGAACCCGGCAGAGTACGGAGGTGACATCAAAAAGTGGGTGAGAGACAATTACGCCCACATCATGGGGTTGATCACGATTGCCAATCCGACCAGGAGCACCGATCTCTGCTCGTTCGACTCACTGCAGTTCAGGTACGCCAATCCCGACAATACTGCCAACTCCCTGCGTGCATTCGACTATCTCCGTCTGCTGCGCTTTATCCGCCTCTGGAAGAAACTCGGCGTGACGATTGAGCAGACCGATAAGGTGATCACTGCGCTCTACCCGGCGGCAGATCTACCCGGCGGCACTGACGATGCCGCAGATTTGCAAAAGCTGGATGCTGGTTTCCTCACTCTGCTGCCACGGCTAGGGGTGGCCTTTCAGGTGATGGATCGCCTGAACCTCAACCTAGATCAGGATTTGCCGAGCCTGCTCGTTTGCTGGGCACCGATCGATGTGCATGGGGTTGCCTCGCTGTATCGGAAGATGTTTCTCAGTCCCTTGCAACTGAAGCAGGACCCTGCCTTCGCCGATGATGGCTACGGCAACTTCCTGCAGGATAACACGCAGACGTTGCTCGCGCATACCGAGACGCTGCGCGCGGCCTTTAGCCTGACCGCAGCCGAGTTCTCCCTGATCGTCGCCGCCCTCGGCTTCGGTGCCACTACCCCACTGACGTTGGACACTATCAGCGCGATCTATCGTCGGGGCTGGCTGGCGCGAACGCTGGGGATGAGTGTCCAAGAACTGCTCCTCCTGATTCGCTTTACGGGTCTTGACCCGTTTGCTCTGCCCGACCCGCCGAATCCGCCGCTGGTGCGTCTCCTTCGACTCGTGCAGGCGCTCGGCGTCGTGTCGTTGAAACCGGTGCAGGCGCTCTACCTGATCTGGAATCAGGACATCAGTGGCAAGTCCATTCCGGACGATCGAGAGATCACCGCTTTCGCGCGCACCCTGCGCGCCAACCTCGTCGCTCTCGAGAGCGCATTTGTGGGTGCTGATGACCCAAATGGGGACATGGCCCGCGCTCGCCAGCAGCGCCAGCGTCAGCAGGCCGTTGCAACAGTCAGCGCAGCGACACGCACCGAGAGCGCGTTTGCGCAGGCCATCCTGGATGACAGGAATGTCCTCCACGCGGCCGGGGATGAAATGCGGGCTGGCCTCGACGATCTGATTGCCATAGAGACCCCAGGCCTTTCGGCGCAGTTCTTCCTGACCAACAATCTGGGGGCTGCCCCCGACATGACCATGGATGCCGTCTCCAATCTCTCCTATGCCGCTGACGGGACGAACCCCTTACCTGCGGGGTCTGGTGGGAGCGCAATTGCCGGGATATGGAGCGGTTACCTCGAAGTTCCGCAGGACGGGCTCTACACCATCATCGTCAGCACCGATCCCGCTGCCAGTGTCGCATTGGCGATCAGTGGAGCGACCGTGGCGATGGCGCAGAAGGGTACTGTCTGGAGCACCCAGGCCCCGATCTCGTTTCCTGCCGGAGTGCTCAGTGCGATCGTACTCACCGTGACGGGGGTGAAGAACACACTCGCGGTGAGCTGGGCGACCACCGGGAGCGCCGGGGAGGTAATCCCGGCGCACTCTCTCTACTCCAGCACGCTCACCGATCACTTGCGGAGCACCTACATTCGCTATCTGAAAATAGCATCGCTGGCGACCGGGTTGAAGCTGACGGGGAAGGAGATTGCGTACTTCGCCGCGCACCCGGACTACCAAATCGGCGGCCAGGGGTGGCTGAATGCCCTGGTGGTCTCTGGTAACCCGGACGATAACACTTCCCAGAGCTTGCACGAGGTGCTCAGCGCGCTGCTCGATTTCGCCCGCATCAAGGCTACGCTCTCGCTAGGTGATACTCGACTGCTTGCCGTTCTGCAGAACCCGACGGCGACCCTGCCCGATGGGGAGAGCCAATTGCTGGCCCTGACCGGCTGGAGCAGGGAGTCGCTGAACGCCCTTTTGACTCGTTTCGGTAAGAACCCCTTCGACCCTGGCCACCTGGATGGCTTCCGAGGGGATCTCGCCCATCTCGATACTTTCCGTCGCGTCTACGACGCCTCTGCAAATGTCACGGCCTTCGGCATATCGGCCTCCGCGCTTCTCCAAGCGACGATCAACGAGCCGAGTGCGGACACAGTGCGTACTTTCCAACTGGCCCTGCACGCCTGTTATGGTGAAGCCGCCTGGCTCTCTGTATTGAAGCCGATCAACGACGGTCTACGCGGACTTCAGCGTGACGCGCTGGTGGCCTACACCCTGCAAAAACTGAAGGAGCACCCTGCTACCAGCACCATTGATACTGCGGAGAAGCTGTTCGAGTACTTTCTGATGGATGTGCAGATGGACCCATGCATGCAGACCTCGCGTGTCAGGCAAGCGCTTTCCTCTGTTCAGCTCTTCATCGAGCGCTGCCTGATGAACCTGGAGCCGAAGGTTGCACCCTCGTCTATCAAGGCCAATCGATGGGAGTGGATGAAGCGCTACCGGACCTGGGAGGCGAACCGCAAGGTCTTCCTCTGGCCGGAGAACTGGCTGGAGCCGGAGTTGCGAGATGACCAGTCACCGTTCTTCAAAGAAGCGATGAGCCAACTCCTGCAGAGCGATATTACTGAGGAGAGCGCTGCGGTGGTGCTGCTTGATTACCTCTCGAAACTGGAGGAGGTCGCGAAGTTGGAGCCGTGTAGCATCTACTACGCTGAGAACAATCCTGGAGTAGACGACGATATCGCTCATGTGGTGGCGCGTACCACCGGGGCGCGCCGCAAGTACTACTACCGCAGGAACGAGTTCGGTTCCTGGACGCCCTGGGAGCAGATCAAGCTCGATATTGAGGACAACCCGGTGCTTCCTGTGGTCTGGAATGGCCGCCTCTTGCTGTTCTGGCTACACATCCTCAAGACAACACCGATCGGCTCCGGGTCCTTGCAGACCGACACTCCCCAGGGCAAGATGCCTCTCCCCAGTCTCACGCTTGACATTATTAAGACAGATATAAAGGCCAGTACCCTCTCCGACAACGCTCCGGTGCAGGTGCAGGCGGTTCTCTGCTTGAGCGAGTACTATAACGGCAAGTGGCAGCCGACAAAGACGTCGGATGTCAACAGCCCGCTCGACCTGGGCTCATTCCCGCTCAGCGACTCTCACGCCTTCGACCGCTCCTCGCTCCAGCTTTTTAGCATCGCAGAGGGGGAGGGGAAGGAGGAGGGGGAGGTGCTGCGGGTGTACATCCACAGCATCAATCGAAGTGACGTGTATTCGTCGTTTCGGCTCTACAACACCCACAGCCTGCCAGTACCTATGGCCGATGAGAACAAGAGTCCCACCATCTTTCTATCGAACTTGAATCGCTTCAGGTCCGTTGACCCGATCACGTTGGCCTTCCAGTACCAGAATACGAAAGAAACTTCCGCTCCCAAGGTGGAGATCACACTACTGGAAGAGGGTAATAGATCTACCCCTTTCACGCTTATCGAGCCGGGCAATCAGTTGAAGAACAGCTGGGTTGCCCCGTTCTTCTTCCAGGACAGTCGGCACGCCTTCTATGTAAAGACTATCTTGCCCCCTGTATCGCTTTCACACGTTACTAGCTTCGGGCTTGCAGTGAAGTGGGTGAAACAGCCGCTCAAAATCCCATCGCTCGAGTTCAGGCAGGTTCCAACCCTTACCCGCGTCCCAGGCGCATTTGTCCCGTTGAGCCTTGAGCCTCCTTCCGGCGTTGGGGACCCGTCCCCGCTTGAACGATCTGTCTCCGAGGGCGTTACCATCCGCATCAACACCAGTGCAACGGTGCAGTATGACGGCAGCGAGATCGGTCCGGAAGGCGTTCTTTAGAAGAGTAGAGAGGAAAGCAAACAATGAAAGATGCAACGCAGGTCGGGTTTCATGGCATCCATGAAGCCTCCCAGGTGGCACAGACGACCCCCACAAAAGACACCAGGTTTACCTATACCTTCGAGAACTTCTTCCACCCTTACGTGGGTAAACTGATCGGGAAGCTCAACACAAGTTCGCTGGCGGGCTTCTTGGATCCTAATTATCATCAGAGCCTGAGTCAGGATTTTTTCACTGATTTCTACCCGCTTCTTCGGGAAAAAGACGGCTTGCAAAGCCCGGATGTTCAGGTCAACTTCTTCCCGAAAGAGATAGATGTCCACAACGATAGGCCGTATGCAAACTACAACTGGGAGTTGCTCTTCCACATCCCGCTGACCGTGGCAGTGCATCTGAGCAAGAACCAGCGGTTCGCTGAGGCACAGCGCTGGTTCCACTACATCTTCGATCCGACCTCCAATGATACGAGCATCCCGACTCCGCAGCGCTACTGGAAATTCCTGCGCTTCCGACAGAATACCGATGTGCAGCAGATTGGCGACTTGCTGGCGCTCCTGAGCAAGCCTGACAACGAATGCACCCAGGCGGAACTCGCTCTCAAAGCGATGGTGCGCCAGGGCTACGAGGCGATCAAGAACAAGCCATTCCAACCGCACGCGGTGGCGCGTACCCGTACGGTTTCCTACCAGTACGCTGTCGTCATGAAGTATCTTGATAACCTGATCGCGTGGGGCGATAGCCTCTTTCTGCAGGACACTATTGAGTCCATCAATGAAGCGACGCAGCGCTACGTGCTAGCTGCAAACCTCCTGGGGCCACGCCCGCAGCAGATACCACCGAGCGGCACGACCCCTCCCAAGACCTTCGCTCAGCTCAAGGCAGCAACCCAGGACCCGCTGGGCAATGCGCTGGTGGAATTAGAGGGCCAGTTTCCGTTCAATCTCGCTCTGCCACAGACGGCGGGAGGCAGCGGCCAAAGTGGGCCACTTTTCGGCATTGGCCGCACGCTGTACTTCTGTATTCCGCGCAACGACAAACTGTTGACGTACTGGGACACGGTGGGCGATCGGCTCTTCAAAATCCGTCATTGCATGAATATCGAGGGCGTGGTGCGGCAGTTGGCGCTCTTTGAGCCGCCGATTGATCCCGGTATGCTGGTCAAGGCGGCGGCAGCCGGTATCGATGTCGGGAGCATCGTCGGCGGGCTGAACCAGCCGATCGGTCCGCTGCGAAGCCTGCCGCTGATCCAGAAGGCGCTAGAGCTTGCTGGGGAGGTGCGCAACCTCGGCAATGCCTTGCTTTCGGCACTGGAGAAGGGCGATGGTGAGCATCTGGCACTGTTGCGCCAGGGTCACGAAATACAGATTCAGCAGATGACGCAGGAGGTACGCTTTTTGCAATGGAAGCAGGCGCAGGAGGCTACCGAAGCGCTGCTGCGTACACGCAAGAGCGTACTGGAGAGCTATCGCTACTACCAGCGGTTGATGGGCTTGACACCTGACAGCAACGTTGCCCCAGACACGTTCTCGCTTGATCGCTCCGAACTGACTGAGGAGAACTTTGACCAGGTATACAGTGATCTGGTCAGTACTTACGACCAGACGATCACGGTACCGCCATACCTACAGTTGAAACTCGCGGGGGGTGCCTCGCCCGCGAAGCAGTCTGGAGCCTCGGGAAATGGCAATTTGTACCTGACGGCGAATGAAGATGTGGAACTCAATACGCATTTGCCAGTCGCAAGAGATACCCGCCTAGCTTCGAATATTGCTCAAACTCTGGCATCCGTGCTCGTATTCATCCCTGATTTTCAGACGCACCTGCACTTTTGGGGACTGGGAGGCTCCATGAAGCTTTCTGGCGGGAGTACAGTTTCTGAGGCAAGCAAGATTGCGGCCGAGATTCTTCAGACAGTATCTGCATGGGAAGAGGAGCAGGCTGGCATGGCGTCCAGGACTGCGTCTTACGAGCGCCGCTCAGACGACTGGATGCTGCAGAGCAATCTGGCCGCACGCGAGCTCATGCAGATCGGGCGGCAGATTATCTCTTCGCTGATTGCTGAACAGGTCGCGTACCATGAGTATCTGACGGTCCAGAAGCAGGTGTCCCAGTCGCAGGAGGTTCTGCGCTTCCTGCAAGGAAAGTTCACCAGCGAGGAGCTTTATGCCTGGATGCAGGGCGAACTCTCGCGCCTGTACTACGAATACTACCGCTTCGCCTTTGACACAGCTCGCAGGGCCGAACGCACGATGAAGCAGGAGCTCATGCGCCCGGAGCTAGACAACACCGACTTTATACAGTTCAACTACTGGGACGGCGGGCGCAAAGGGTTGCTGTGCGGCGAGGCACTCTACCTGGATATCAAGCGCATGGAGATGGCATATGACGACAATAACAAGCGCGAGTTCGAGATCACGCGCCACATCTCGCTGCGGCAGCTCAACCCACTGGCGTTACTGCAGCTAAAAACGACCGGTAAGTGCGATGTTTTGGTTCCCGAGTGGCTCTACGACCTGGATTGCCCCGGTCACTACATGCGCCGTCTCAAAAACGTCGCTATCTCAATACCATCGGTGGTGGGTCCGTACACCAGTCTCAACTGCACACTCTCGCTGCTTCGCAGCAGTCTCCGCAAGTCTCCGCAACTCAAGAACGGCAAATACGCACGCAGCGGTCAGGACGATGACCGCTTTGTGGACGACCCAGACTCGGTGGAGTCTATTGTCACCAGTGGAGGCAGCGACGATAGTGGAATGTTCGAGACCAATCTGCGCGACGAGCGTTTCCTGCCGTTCGAGGGTGCTGGCGCGATCAGTACGTGGCACCTGCAATTGCCCGGCAAATTCCGCCCCTTCGACTACCTGACGATCTCGGATGCTCTCCTGCATATTCGCTATACGGCCCGGCAAGGCGGGGACTCTCTGGGCAATCAGGCCATCCAAGAGATGGGGGAGATGATCATGACAGCGAACCAGTCCGGCCTGGCCCTGTTCTTTTCCCTACGCAACGACTTCCCGAGCCAGTGGTCCGCTTTCGTCAACGGTACGGGCGACTTCACCGCAACCATTCGCGGGGATCACTTTCCCTATTTCACACAGGGAGCGGCGATCACCATCACCGGACTCGAACTGTACGCGCAGGATGTGACGAAGCACCACCCGGTCGGTGACCCGGCAGCGGCAACAACAGCCCTGGCGGGACAGGCACAGTTCACACTCACCGTCAAGCAGGACCCGGATGTTCTGACCCGTACAGCGAGCGCCCAGGTCTTTCTGATCATGAGCTACTCGCTTGGGTAGAACTCCCAGCCGGGATGTTAAAACAAGGCAGAGAAGATGCTATAGTGGCAAAAACTGAAGAAGAGTTAGCAGAACGAGAAGGAGGAACTGATTATGGCCTTGGGGGATGGCATCCGCAGAAACATCGCCTCGGTGTCGAAGCAAGAGCGTAAGCTCTTTCGCAAGGCGATCATCGCCTTACACAAACATTTTCATTATCCTGGTTCACGCATCGATATACCTCCAGGCGGCGTGAGTTACTGGTTCAAACAGGACGAAATCCACGCAGGAATCCGCATAAACGGTCCGGCGTTCCTTCCGTGGAATCGAGAACTCGTCAATCGCTTCGAAGCGCTGCTCCGCCAGGTCGATCCGGCCCTTTCGCTGCACTACTGGGACTGGACCACCGATCCCAGTTGGATGTTTACAAGCGACTTTATGGGAAACGCCAATGGAGATGCGGGGGAGCCCTGGCTCACAGCGGGGATCTACGACCCATCGGCCCAGCCATTTCGTTCCGAGTCCCCGTTCGACCCCAACAATCCCTTCGATCCGCCGCGCACCCTTCAACGAGCGGTAACGCAGAATGCGCCTTTTGTTCCAGCAGACGACGAGCGCCTCCTTGCCGGGCAGGACTTCGAGGACTTCGACACCTTGATGCAGACAAGTTCGCGCAACGATGGGACCGCTGATGGGGGCTTTTATGGTATCGCTATGCACTGGATTGGCGATACCCTGGCGATGCCATATACCGCGTTCCGCGATCCCTTCGTGTTCCTGATCCAGAGCAATGTCGATCGCCTCTTCGGGATATGGCAAAACCAGCCAGGGCACCCGGAGCGGCACGATCCGAACAATTCGCAGGGTGTCTACGGCTCGTATGCTAACAGTGTAGGAAGTGGAGATGTCCTGAGTCACAGACCGAACTGGGGAATCCTCAGTCCCCTGGAACCGTGGGCTGGTCCGGGCGCGCAAACCTCCCAGACCGGGCAAATTGCGCACGTCCCTCAGATTCGACCATGGGCTTCACCTGAAAATCAGATGGTAGTCAAAAACTCGCTCGATCCGACCGTTGTCAACTCCAATGCAATGTATCAGTAGTGTGTTGACAGAGGAGAGAGAACAGGAGGTATTTCAATGTCATCCCAACAGTTCCCTGCTGACACTTCGTCGAACGTCATCACCGAGTTCCCGATCCTCTCGGCTGCTAACAGCTCGCCGGAGGGCATCGCTGCGGGTCCAGACGGCAACCTCTGGTTCACCGGGCGGGCCGGTAACCAGATCGGGCGTATCAGCCCGACTGGCACCATCACCGAGTTCCCGGCCCCCACGGCTACCAACGAGCCAGCTGGCATCGCGGTGGGTTCGGACGGCAACCTCTGGTTCACCGAACTCACTGGCAACAAGATCGGACACATCAGTCCCACCCTCACTGAGACTCCCCTCGGCACGGTGTGGTGCGCGCCGTCGAGCATCGCGGCAGGCCCGGACGGCAATCTCTGGTTCACCGAGAAGTATGCTGGCAAGATCGGGCGCATCAGCCCGACTGGGGCCATCACCGAGTTCTACCTCACCTCGGGGTTGAGCGTGCCCATAGACATCACGGCAGGCCCGGATGGCAACCTCTGGTTCACCGAGCTCAAAGGCAACAAGATCGGGCGCATCAGCCCGACTGGGGCCATCACCGAGTTCCCGGTCCCCACGGCTGCTAGCGAGCCGTCGAGCATCGCTGCGGGTCCAGACGGCAACCTCTGGTTCACCGAGCTCACTGGCAACAAGATCGGGCGTATCAGCCCGACTGGGGCCATCACCGAGTTCCCGATCCTCACGGCTGCTAGCGAGCCGTCGAGCATCGCTGCGGGTCCAGACGGCAACCTCTGGTTCACCGAACTCACTGGCAACAAGATCGGGCGCATCAGCCCGACTGGGGCCATCACCGAGTTCCCGATCCTCACGGCTGCTAGCGAGCCGTCGAGCATCGCTGCGGGTCCAGACGGCAACCTCTGGTTCACCG
>Ga0102924_1000514_pt1 | contig 48615 bp, 44 predicted proteins | sample PaiPotPPM11metaG_FD_80116 | JGI IMG/M metagenome (GOLD analysis project Ga0102924, IMG submission 80116) | Iron sulfur acid spring bacterial and archeal communities from Banff, Canada, to study Microbial Dark Matter (Phase II) - Paint Pots PPM... ... | reverse complement strand
GGCTCCCCGTTCAGCGCCCGCTGCAGGTTGGCCGCGAACTCGGCCGTCACCTTGTCGGCCTGCCGGGCCACCACCTTCTGCCCGACGCTGCCCAGCGCCCCGGCCAGCACCAGGTCGCCGTCGACCAGCACGCTGGTCCCCTCGGCCGTGCTGCGCAGCCGGACCGTGTTCTCGGTGCGCAGGTTGCCGGCCGCTCCCCGCACGCTCCTGCCGGTCGCGCGGAACCTGATCAGCTCGTCGGTGACCCGCTCCAGGACGGTGACTTTCGCCTCGAAGGTGGCCGTCATCGGCCCCAGGCTCTGCGTGGCCCGGACCTGTACGTTGTCCTTGTCCAGAACGGTCACCTGTTCCACGCCGGGCATGCAGCCCGCCACCGACTCGGGCTCGTCGAAGAACTTCCAGACCGCGCTGACCGGCTCGGCCACCGTGAACTCCTGTTGCATCCTCATGGCACGTTCCTTCCGTTGCGCCCGGTGGCGGGGCCCGTCTCCGGCTCCGGCTGCGCGCGGAGCTCGGTCAGCACCCGCCGCACATAGATCGGGACCAGGTGGCGCCGGTAGTCCGCGGAGGCCCGGACGTCGGACGGCGGGTCGGCCACCTCCAGCGCGGCCCCGGCCGCTTCGGCGATGACCTCATCGGTGAGCCGGGAGCCCGAGGCGACGTCGCCGGACGCGGCGGCCAGGACGGGCTGGTCGGCCACGCCGCCCAGGGCGACCCGGATCCCCGCCCAGCGGCCGTCCGGCCTGCGGTCGCCCACGGCCGCCACGCTCACCACCGCGAAATCGTTGTGCCGCCGGCACTGCTCGGCGAACGCGAAGTGGGCCGGCGCCCGCGGGAAGACGACTTCGGTCAGCACCTCGCAGGGGTCGAGCACGGTCGCGTACGAGCCTAGGTACAGGTCGGCCACGGGCAGCTCACGCTGGCCGGCCGGACCGGCCACCCGGACGCTCGCCCCGAGGACCAGGCAGGCCAGCGGCATCTCGCCGGTCGGATCACCCTGGGCCAGGCTGCCGCCGATCGTGCCGCGGTTGCGCACCTGGCGGTCACCGACGTGGCGCACCATCCGGGCCAGCAGCCCGAGGCGCCCGGCGATCAGCGGTGACTGCTCGATGGTCGTGTAGCGGACCAGGGCGCCGAGCACGGTGCCGTCCCCCGCGGCCCGGACGCCGGTCAGCTCGGCCAGCGCGTTCACGTCGATCAGGGCGTCGGGCTGGATGAGCCGCATGTTCAGCATGGGCACCAGGCTCTGGCCGCCGGCGATCACCCGCGCGGTCCCCTCGTACGCGGACAGCAGCTGCACCGCGTGCGACACCGAAGTGGCCCGGTGATAGCCGAGCGGGCCCGGCTTCACGGCGAGCCCCAGCACGCGGCCGTGCGACGTGACCTGCACATGGCGCCTCCTTCACATGGCGCCTCCTTGTGGCAGCGGTGGTGGCGTCCTAAGATTGCATACATGTATGCAATACGCTGCGTCAACCCCCACCCGGGTAACCCGGCGTGACCATCTCGCTAACCACCGGCGGGCTAAGCACGGGCGGGCTAACCACGAGCGGGCTAAGCACGGGCGGACTAAGCACGGGCGGGCCGGTGCGCGCCGCCCGCACGGCGGACGTGGTCGCGCGGCGGCTGGCGCAGGCCATCCTGAGCGGCGAGCTCGCGCCGGGGACCAGGCTGCGCGAGGAGACCCTGGCCCGGAACTTCTCGGTGAGCCGCACGCCGGTCCGCGAGGCGCTCATCCTGCTGTCCGCCAGCGGCCTGGCCCACCTGGAGCCGAACCGCGGCGCGATGGTGCTCCAGCTCACGGCCGAGGATGTGTCCGAGGTGTACCACCTGCGGGCCGTGCTCGAATCGGAGTCGGCCGCCCTGGCCGCCGGCCGGGCCACGGCTGAGGTGGCCGCTTTGCTGGTCAAGATCTGCGACCGGATGGGCGAGCTGCACGAGTCCCCGGCCTCCGAGCAGCTCGCCGCGGACACCCAGTTCCACTACACGATCGCCGAGGCGTCCGGCAGCCCGCGGCTGCACGCCCTGGTCCGCCAGGTGTCGGCCATCCCTGAGGCGTACCGGTCGGCCATCCCGTACACGGGCGCTGACATGGGCGAAGCCGAGCGCCAGCACCGCGGGATCGCCGAGGCGATCCGTCAGCAGGACCACGGCCAGGCCCGTAGATTGATGCGATCGCACGTCAAATGGGCAGGTCGGCTGGCTGTCGACCGGCTGCAGCCCAACCTGGCCGCGCGGCCCGGGCCTGATCCGGCGCCTGGCCCGTGACCGCGCCGGGCCGGCCGCGCCGGCGGGCACGGCCGGGGAAGGCCGCCGGGTCGGGGGAGGGCGGGATGATGACATGAGTGATCGCGCGCGCCCGGCCGCCGGCGGGGACAGTCCCAGGGGCGTCCAGTCGGTGGCCACCGCGCTGGACCTGATGGACTGCCTGGCCGCCGAGCGTGAGCTGGGGGTGGCGGAGATCGGCCGCCGCCTGGGAATCGCCAAGAGCAGCGCGCACCGGCTGCTGAGCACGCTGGTGGCCAAGGGCTATGTCCAGCAGGTTCCGGAGACCCGCAACTACCGGCTGGGCTTGCGACTGCACGAGCTCGGGGCGCTGGTGGCCAGCCGCAACCAGCTACGGGACCACGCGCTGCCGCTGCTGGAAGCGCTGCGCGCGCAGACCGGCGAGACCGCTCACCTGGCCGTGCCCGAGGGGCCGCAGATGTTCTACCTGGAGCGGCTGGAGAGCTACCACGGGCTCCGCTTCTCCTCGCGGGTGTCCCGGGTCAGGCCGATCCACCTGACCAGCTCGGGCAAGGCGGTGGCCGCGTTCAACCCCGAGGTGGCCGAGGCCGCGATCCGCGCCGGGTTCGTGCCGCGGACCCCGCGCAGCATCAACAGCCGGGAACAGTTCCTCCGCTGCCTGGCCGAGACGCGCAGGCGCGGCTACGCCTACTCCATCGGCGAGGACGAGCCGGGCCTCGCGTCGGTGGCCGCCCCGGTGCTCGATCACACCGGCGTGGCGCGGGCGGCCATCTCGGTCGCCGGCCCGGCCACCCGGATCTCCGAATCGCACATCGGCCAGGTGGCCCGGCGGGTCAAGGCGGCGGCCAGTCACCTTATGAGCGTGGAAACCGCCTGGTGGAGCGGCTCAGGTTACCGCTGACCTGGTTCGCCAGGGCGGAACGCGGTTCGCGACCGCGGAACGTTCGTCTTCCCTTTCCGGGTGTGTTCCCTGATTATGGCCGGACCGCTGACCCCGGAGGGGCGCACATGGACCAAGGCCGCCGATCGTTCCGCAACCCGTTCGACATCGAGACTCCGCCCGGTGCTGACGGCTGGGAGTCGATGTACCCGGCGTACCTGCAGTTCGGCGAGGAACTGCGGGAGCGGGACGAGCAGAAGCTTTGGTTCTTCGACCAGATCCACAACCCGGAGCCGATGTACCCGTTCGACCTGATCATGACGGAGAGCTGGCTCGTCGCCCTGAACCAGTACACGACCCGGGTCTGGAACCTGCCTACGGCCCTCGGCATCGAGCACCGGATCGTCAACGGCTACCTCTACCTGAGCCCCAACGTCATCGACGACCCGGCGGCGATGGCCGAGCGGGCGCCCGTCTTCGCCGAGCGGGCCCGGCACTACTTCGAGAACTGGGACGACATCTACGCCAAGTGGGTGGCCAAGGCCACCGACTGCATCGAGCGGCTGAAGGCCATCCGCTTCGAACCGCTCCCCGAGCGCGAGCCCATCGAGACCGTGCTCGGCGCGCGCGGGACGACCACGGCGTTTGACCTGCTGACCAGGTACAGCCGCTATCTCGAGAACATGCACGAGATGGCCTACTACCACTTCGAGATGCTCAATCTCGCCTACGGGGCCTACCTCACGTTCCTCGAGTTCTGCCGCAGTCACTTCCCGGCCATCACCGACGACCTGGTGGCCCGGATGGTCGCGGGCATCGACGTGATCTTGTACCGGCCGGACGCCGAGCTGCGCCGGCTGGCCGCCCGGGCCGTGCAGCTCGGCGTCGGCGGCGCGCTGACGTCGGGAGCCGACCCGGACGCGGTGCAGGACGAGCTGCGCACCAGCGAGGCCGGCCGGCAGTGGCTGGCCGACCTCGACGCGGTCAAGGACCCGTGGTTCTACTACACCACCGGCTCCGGCTACTGCCACGCCACGCGGGCCTGGATCGACGACCTGCGGCCGCCGTTCGCGGCGCTGGCCGACTACGTCCGGCGGGTCCAGCGCGGCGAGGACCTGTCCCGGCCGCTCGACCAGCTCCGGGCCGAGCGGGAACGCATCGCGGACGGCTACCGCAGCCTGCTCGACGCCGACGAGGTGGCCGGCTTCGACAGCCTGCTGGCCCTGTCCCGCCAGGTGTTCCCGTTCGTCGAGAACCACAACTTCTACGTCGAGCACTGGCACCATTCGATCTTCTTCGACAAGGCCCGCGAGCTGGGCGCGGTGCTGTCCGCCGCCGGGCTCCTGGAGCAGGACGACGACATCTTCTTCCTGCACCGCTACGAGGTGTACCAGGTGCTCTACGAGGCGGAGGCCCGGTGGGCGCAGGGCGTGCCCACCCGCAGCGAGTACATCTGGCGGGAGGAAGTGGCCCGGCGCCGGCAGATCTACGCCGCGTTCGAGAAGTGGAACCCGCCGCCTGCCCTGGGCGTGCCACCGGAGAAGGTCACCGAGCCGATCACCGTCACCCTGTTCGGCATCAACACCGAGACGATCGAGCGCTGGCTCGCGGCCGCGGACGAGGGCCGGCCGGACGACCGGCTGCTCGGGCTGGCCGCGTCACCCGGCGTGGCCGAGGGCGTGGCGCGGGTGGTCCACCAGGTCGAGGAGCTCGACCGGCTCGAGGACGGCGAGATCCTGGTCTGCCCCATCACGGCGCCGAGCTGGTCGATCGTGTTCGCCCGGATCGCCGCGGCCGTGTCGGATGGCGGCGGGATCATGTCCCACGCCGCGATCGTGTCCCGCGAGTACGGCCTGCCCGCCGTGGTCGCCACCGGTGTCGGCACGCGGGTGCTGCGGACCGGGGACCGGGTGCGGGTAGACGGCGGTACCGGTGAAGTCATGATCTTGGAACGGGCCGGAGCGCGCGCGGACGAGGCGGCCGGCGTATGACGGGCCTGCCCATCGCGGCGGCCCAGGCCATCGGCGGGGAAGATGTGGCCGTCACCGCGAACTGCCTGCCGGAGCACGTCAACGACGTGGGCGGCAAGGCGGTCGGGCTCGGTTCGCTGCTGCGGGCCGGCCAGCGGGTGCCCGCCTCGTTCGTCGTGACCGCGGGCGCGTACCGCGAGTACCGGCGCGGCGAGCCCGGGGAGCTCACGCCCCGGCTGCGCGAGGCCATCGTCAGCGCGTACGCGGCCCTGTGCGAGCCGCACGGCCGCGACGTGCCGGTGGCGGTGCGGTCCAGCGCCACCGTGGAGGACTCGGCCGAGGCCAGCTGGGCGGGGCAGTTCCAGACGTTCCTCGGGGTGTCCGGCGCCGCGGAGGTGCTGGCCAAGGTCGAGCAGTGCTGGGCCGCGGCCCTGGACCCGCACGTCGGCGCGTACCGGGACGGCCACCGGCTCGGCGCGGCAGACGGCGGGGTCGCCGTCATCGTCCAGGAACTCGTGGACGCCCGGGCCGCGGGCGTGATGTTCACCCAGCATCCTGAGACCGGCGACCGCTCGCTCATCGTGATCGAGTCGAGCCACGGGCTCGGTGAGGCCGTCGTGGGCGGCGACGTGGTGCCGGATCTGTTCGAGATCAACAAGATCACCCGCCAGCAGCACCGCTCGCGCCTGGGCACCAAGCATACCGAGCACCGGCTGGCCGGCGACGGCCGCGGCGTGCAGGCCCGGCCGGTCGATCCGGCGCGCCAGCAGGCCTGGTCGATCTCCGAGCCGGAGATCACGGCGCTGGCCGACATGGCGGCCGCCCTGGAGGCCAAGCTGGGCCGCGGCCTGGACGTCGAATGGGCCGTCGGCACCGCCCCGAGCACGCACGGCGCACAGGCCCTGTTCGCCCTGCAGGTCCGGCCGATCACCGTGCCCCCGGGTAAGCGCCCCGAGCGGCCTGGGCGACCCGAGCGCCCCGGGCGCGCCGAGCGCCCCGGGACCGGGCCGGGTCACGACGCGATCGGCCACATCCTGAGCCGGCTGGCCGGCCACGAGCCCGGAAGCGGCGCCGGATGAGCGGCCCTGTGCTGACCGGCCCGGTGCTAACTGGCACGGGGGCCATCGCCGCGGTGAGCGCCGGCGCGGCGTCGGTCAGCGACGTGGCCGCGGGCTGCCTGGCCCGGGTGGCCGAACTCGATCCCGAGATCGGCGCCTTCCGGGTGATCGACGAGCACGCGGTGCGCATCCGGGCCAAGCAGCTCGACGACCGGCCGGCCGGGCCGCTGCACGGCCTGGTCGTCGGCGTCAAGGACGTGATCGACACCGCCGACCTGCCCACCGGGTACGGCTCCGCGCTGTTCACCGATCACCGGCCCGCGGCGGACGCGGACGTGGTCGCCGCGTTGCGCCGGGCCGGTGCCATCGTGCTCGGCAAGACGGAGTCCACCGAGTTCGCCATGTTCCAGCCGACCCGGACGCGTAACCCGGTCGACCCGGCCCGGACGCCAGGCGGTTCTTCCAGTGGCTCGGCGGCCGCCGTGGCGGCCGGGATGGTCCCGGTCGCGCTCGGGACGCAGACCGCCGGGTCGGTGGTGCGCCCAGCCGCGTACTGCGGCGTCTACGGGTTCAAGCCGCGGCGGGGCTGGACCTCGACCGCGGGCATCTGGCGGCTGTCGGAGACCCTGGACACGGTCGGGCTGTTCGCCCGCTGCGTGGCTGACCTGCGCCTCACCTACCAGGTGCTCAGCTCCCCGGCGGCGAGCCCGCCGCCCGCCGCGGCGCGCCCGGCCGGGAAACCCGCCGTGGCCGTGCTCGCCGCCGAAGACTGGGGCTCCGTCGACGGCGACGTCCGGGCCGCGCTGTCGGCCGTGGCCGGCCGGCTCTCGGACGACGGCTTCGGTGTCCGGGAGATGGCCATGCCCCCGGCCTGGCGGCACCTGCCCGCGCAGCAGGAGGTGGTGATGGCGGCCGAGGTGGCGAAGAACCTGCGCGCCGCGCTCGGCGACCGGGTCGGCCAGATATCCGGCAGCGCCCAGGCGATCGTCGAGCGGGGCGCCCGCTGCCCCGCCACCGAGTACCTGGCCGCCCTCGAGGCCCGGGCCGAGGCGCTGAAGGCACTCGTCCCGCTCGCGGCCGTGACCGATCTCGTGCTCACCCCGAGCGCGCTCGGCGCCGCCCCGGTGGGCCTGGACTTCACCGGCGACCCGGTCATGTGCCGGCCGTGGACGCTGCTCGGCCTGCCGGCCGCCAACGTGCCGGCCTGGCGGCGGCCGGACGGCCTGCCGGTCGGCGTCCAGCTCGTCGGGACCCGCCCCGACGACCTCAGCTACCTCACCCACCTGGCCCTCGCCGAGGCCTCCCTGACCAACCCGGTCGCGCTCACTGCCAAGGAGGACTGACCCATGAACTACGACTTCGTCAATGTCTGCCGCGAAGAGCTGAAGCTGTGCGGCGTGCATGAGGGCGAGGCGGTAGCCATCCTGAGCTCGGACGCCGAGGGCGAGCTGCTCGGGCACGCGGCAGCCTTCATGCAGGCGGCCAAGGAACTCGGCGCCCTGCCCTACCACGTGCGCGTCCCGGCGGCCCGCGGCAAGGGGGCGGCGACCTGGGAAGTGGGCACCACCCCGCTCACCGGGCACCCGGCGGCGATGGCCGCGCTCAAGGAAGCGGCGATCGTGATCGACCTGGTGTTCATGCTGTTCTCCAAGGAGCAGCTGGAGATCCAGGCCTCGGGAACCCGGATCCTGCTCGCCGTGGAGCCGACCGACGTGCTCAGCCGGCTGCTCCCCGACCGGCAGCTCCGCGAGCGGGTCGAGTTCGCCTACGACCTGCTGGCCGCGGCGCAGAACCTGCGGGTCGAGCACGAGAACGGCACCAACCTGGTGTACCGGCTGGGCAAGTACCCGACCATCACCGAGTACGGCTACACCGACGAGCCGGGCCGCTGGGACCACTGGCCGTCCGGCTTCCTGTTCACCGGGGCCTACGAGGACGGCGTGGACGGCACGATGATCCTGCATCCCGGCACGATCATCTACCCGTTCAAGTCCTACGTGCGCACGCCGATCCGGCTGCAGATCGAGGCGGGAAAGATCGTCGATATCTCCGGCGAGCTCGACGCCGAGCTGATGCGCGACTACATGGAGCAGTTCAACGACCCCGACGGCTACGCGATCTCGCACATCGGCTGGGGTCTCAACGAGAAGGCCCGGTGGTCCGCGCCGATGATGGACACCCGGGGCATCGGCCAGGAGGGGCGCTCGTTCTACGGCAATGTCCTGTTCGCCACGGGCCCGAACCAGGAACTCGGCGGCAGCAACGCCTCCCCGTGCCACATCGACATTCCGTTGCACGGCTACTCCCTCTACCTCGACGACCGCCAGATCGTCAGCCGGGGAGACATCGTCGTCCCCGAGATGAAACCGCGCGGCTGACCTAGCCGTCCCGCGTCACCGCGCCCGCCGCCAGAGCCGCCCGGCAGGCGCGACGGTGACGCCTTGCCTTGAGGAGGGCACATGCAGAACCTTGAAGCCGGCGCCGCCATCCCGGCCGGCGAAGGCCGGGACAGTTTCGGGCGGATCGAGACCCGAGGGATCGACATGATCCCCGACGTCGAACGCAAGGCCAAGCCGTACACGTTGTTCTCGGTGTTCTTCGGGCCGCAGTTCGGCTACGGGAACATGCTGTTCGGGGCGCTCCCCATCGCGTTCGGCCTCGGCTGGTGGGCGGCGTTCTGGTCGGTGACGATCGGCGCCGCGGTCGGCTCGCTGGTCTTCCTGGGCATCAGCCCGCTCAGCCCGCGGACCGGGACCAACACCCAGGTCTCGAGCGGCATCGCGTTCGGCGTACAGGGTCGGCTCCTCGGCTCCGGGATCACCTGGTTCATTGCGGTCGGGTTCTTCATCATCCTGATCTACACGTCCGGCCAGGCCGTGGTGGATACGTTCAACCGCTGGTTCGGCACGTCAACCGGGCTCGGAGCGCTGTCCATCGGCATGCTGGCCGTCCTGATCGTCACCTGCCTGGCCGCCGTGCTAGGCCACGGGACGCTGGAGAAAGGCATTCGCGCGATCAACGTCGTGTCGATCGTCATCCTGGTCATGCTGTTCGCGGTGTTCGCCTCGAAGTTCCACGCGATCTCCGGATCGCACTACCTGCTGGGCAGTTTCTGGCCTACCTGGTTCATCGCCACCACGACCACCGCGTCCCTGCCCATCTCGTGGGGGCCGTTCGTCGGCGACTACGGCCGGTACATCCCGGCCAGCGCGCCGTCGTGGAAGGTCAGCCTGTTCGCCGTGACCGGCATCTTCAGCGGCTGCTGGATCGCCATGACCGCGGCGGCGTTCGCGGCTACGTCGTTCGCGGCGCAGGCCGGCAACTTCGTCACCGGCATCACCACCGCCGCGCCGCTCTGGCTGCTGTTCCCGCTGCTGCTGGTGCCCGGCCTGGCGTCGAACATCGCCAGCGCCGCCATGTCGCTGTACAACGCGACGCTGGACATCGGGGCCTGGCCGTTCTTCTTCCGGTTCAAGCGGTACGTGATCACCGCGGCGTTCGGTCTGGTGCTGCTCGGCCTGACCTACCTGTTTGTGGTGGCCACGAACTTCCTGACCAACCTGGAGGCGTTCGTCACCATCATGATCGTCACGGCCACCCCGTGGATGGTCATCATCGGCACCGAGTTCCTGCTCAGCCGGCACGATATCGCCCCGCTCGACCTGCACGCGTTCGCGATCCCGGGCATGCGCGGGAAGTACTGGTTCACCGGCGGGGTCAACCTGCGGGCCGTGGCGGCCTGGCTGTGCGGGGCCGGCGTCGGCCTGCTGTTCTCCACGAACTCGCTGTTCACCGGGCCGCTGGAGAGCTCGGTCAACGGGGTGGACATCTCGTGGCTGGTGGCCGGGGTCGTGGGCGGGCTGGTGTACCTGGCGCTGCGCTACGCGGTGCGCGGTGCCGAAAGCCCGGCGGGAGCCGCGAACAAGAGCCTGGCTGACTCCGTCCCCGGCATCGACGCCGGTGCCTGAGCGAAGGAATGAGCCGATGAAGAAGTGGGAGTCGGTGTTCTTCCGGTCGGATGAGCTGCGGCTGCACGCCGCGCGCCATCCCGGCCGCGGCGACCGGCCGATGGTCGTCGTCCCGGGCATCACCACGCCGGCTGGCGCGTTCGCCGTGACGGGCGCGCGGCTGACCGAGATCGGGTCCGACGTCTACGTGCTCGACATGCGGGGACGCGGGCTGTCCGAGCGGGCCCCGTACGGTGCGCACCGCTCCGGCGACTACGCCGACGACGTGCTGGCCCTGGTCAGCGAGCTCGGGCTGGACCGGCCGCTGCTGGTCGGGCATTCGCTCGGGGCCCGGGTGGTCGCGGCCGCCCGGGCCCGGTACCCGGGCGCATCGTCCGGCGTGGTCGCCATCGACCCGCCCATGTCGGGCCCGGGCCGCCGCCCGTACCCGATGACGCTGGACCGGTTCCTCAGCGGCCTGCACGGAGCGCGGGCCGGGCACGGCGCGCAGCAGGCCGAGAAGGACTATCCGACCTGGACCGAGGAGGAAGTACGGCTGCGCGGCGAGTGGCTCGCCTCCTGCGACGAGACCGCCGTGGTGGACAGCTACGCGTGGTTCCACCTGGAGGCGTTCGAGCCGGTCTGGCGGGAGGTCGAGCCGCCCGCGCTGCTGCTGTACGGCGACCGCAGCCCGGTCGTCACCGCCGCGGACGCGGCGCTCCTGCGCGAGGTCAACCCGCGTGCCGACGTGGTGGCCGTAGCAGACAGCGGCCACATGGTCCCCTGGGACAACCTCGACCAGACGGCCACCGAGATCGCGGGGTTCGCGTCCCGCCTGGGGGCCAGCGCATGAAGGCCATTCACGACCAGGACGATACGGAGAGCATTCGCGTGCGTACCGCCATTGAACCCGCCCCCAGCCTGCCCGTGCACACCGAGGTCGAGCGCCGGGCCATCGCCTGGATCGGCCCGTACAGCCAGGCCTGGCACCTGGAACGGGCCCGGGACTGGCTGGCCTACCTCGACCCGGACGCCCCGCTCGAGGCGCGACTGGCCGTGGTCACCCACGACATCGAGCGGATGTTCCCGGGCGGCCCGCACTTCGACAAGGCGACCGGCCGCTGGGACGACCCGCACTACCTGTACGCGCACGGGTCCCGGTCGGCCGAGGTGGTCGGGTTCTGGCTGCACGCACAGGCCGATGTGCCGGAGGAGTTCTCGCTGCCGGAGGTCCAGCGCCTGATCACGCTGCACGAGTTCGGGGGAATGGGCGGCGCGGACCTGGTCCAGGCCGCGGACTCGCTGTCGTTCCTGGAGACGCTGCAGGACGTGGTGCGCAAGTGGGTCACCCACGGCGAGTGCGACGCCGGGCAGGCCCGGGCCAAGCACCAGTACATGGCCGACCGGATCCGGATCCCGGCCGCGCAGGAGGTAGCCGGGCCGCTGCTGGAGCAGGCGCTGGCCTCGCTCGACGACCTGTAGCGGGAGCGGGCCATGACCACACCCCCCGGCGGGCTCCCGCATCGCGTCGGCCTCATCGTGCCGAGTTCGAACGTCACCATGGAGACCGAGATACCGGCCTTGCTGTCCCGCCACCCGGGCCTGGCGGGCCGCGGGGTGACGTTCCACTCCAGCCGGGCCACGCTGCACCGGGTGGACCCGGAATCGTTGCGGCGCATGGTCAGCGAGAGCGACCGCTGCGCGCGCGAACTCGCCGACGCGCGGCTCGACGCGGTGGCCTACGCCTGCCTAATCGCGATCATGGCCAGTGGCCCGGGAGCGCACGAAGCGGAGGAGCAGCGGCTGGCCGCCGCGCTCGCCGCGGGCGGGTCGTCCGTGCCGGTGACCAGCAGCGCGGGTGCCCTGGTCCGGGCCCTGCAGCGGCTCGGCGCCACCCGGGTGGCGATCGTGACGCCCTACCTGAAGCCGCTCACCGGGCTCGTCGCGGCTTACCTGGCCGGCTACGGGATCGAGGTGGCGGACTCGGTCAGCCTCGAGGTCGCGGACAACGTCGAGGTCGGCCGGCTGGACCCCGCCCGCCTGCCCGGGCACGTGCGGCGGCTGGACCTGGCGGGCGTGGACGCTCTGGTGCTGTCCGCCTGCGTGCAGATGCCCTCGCTGGCGGTGCTGGACGAGGTGAGCCGCGAAGCGGAGGTTCCGGTGCTGTCCGCCGCCACGGCCACCGCGGATGAGGTACTGGCCCTGCTCGCCCACGAGCCCGCCGCGACGCCGCTGCACTAGGGTCAGTCGTGTGTCGCGAGCGGGGCCGGATTCTGCTGACTGGCAGAGCCGCTGGACCATCGGCGCCGGGGCCGTGGCGCTCGAGCCAGTCACCCGTGCCGCGGCCCAGGCCGTCCTCGACGGCGGGCCGACCTGCTTAGGTAGGCGGTATGGCGACTGCTGAACGATCCGGGCCCGCTGCGCTGCCCACGGCCATCGGCGTGCACGGCGCGCGGCACAACAACCTGCGCGATGTCGACGTCGACGTGCCGTTGTGGCGCACGGTCGCCGTTGTCGGCGTGTCCGGATCGGGCAAGACGTCGCTGGCGATCGGCACGTTATACGCCGAGGGCATGCAGCGCTACCTGTCCGGCCTGAGCACCTACAGCCGCCGCCGGCTGACCCAGGCCCAGCGCCCGGACGTGGACCGGATCGACCATCTCCCGCCCGCGCTCGCGCTGCGGCAGCGGCCGCCGATTCCCGGGCCGCGCAGCACGGTCGGGACCATGTCCGAGGTGCTGAACGTTCTGCGGCTGATGATGTCGCGGCTGGGCTCGCACCTGTGCCCGAATGGCCACCTCGTCGACCCGTCGATCGCGATGTTCGCTGAGGAGATCGTCTGCCCGGTCTGCGGGGCGCGCTTTACGCACCCCAGCGCCGAGTCCTTTGCCTTCAACTCCTACGGCGCGTGCCCGGCCTGCCAGGGGCTGGGCGTCCGGTCGGAAGTCGACGAAGCCACCCTGGTGCCCGATCCGGGCAAGACGATCGAGGGCGGGGCGGTGCTGCCGTGGAACTCCGGCGGGCGCCGGCTGTCGATGTACGCCGCGGGCGAGCTCGGCGTCCGGCTCGACGTGCCGTACCAGGCGCTCACCGAGCACGAGCGCGAGATCGTGCTGCACGGCGCGCCCGTGCAGCAGCAGGTGACCCTGCATTCGGGCCGGAACGACCGGAGCGTGCGCCTGTCGGTGAACTACGACAATGCCGTGGCCGCCGTCGAGCGCTCCCTGCGCAGCGACAACGAGCGCACGCGCCGGCTGGTGCAGCGGTTCGTCATCACCCGCACCTGCTCGGTATGTCACGGCACCCGGCTGCGGCCGGAGGCGCTGACCTCCCGGCTGGGCGGGCGCAACATCGCCGAGATCAGCACGCTCAGCCTGACCGCGCTCCGGGACTTCGCGGCCGGACTGCCGGCCGGGCTTCCCGCCGAGCTCGGCCGGGTGACCACCGGCCTGCTCGCCGAGCTGACCGGGTCGCTCACGCCGCTGCTCGACGTCGGGCTGAGCTACCTCACGCTGGACCGCGCCGGCGCCTCGCTGTCGACCGGCGAACGGCAGCGGATCGAGCTGACCTCCACCGTGCGGGCCAGCACCACCGGCATGCTCTACGTGCTGGACGAGCCGTCGGTCGGACTGCACCCCAGCAACGTCACCGGCTTGCGCAAGATGATCTCGGCCCTGGCCGGGAACGGGAACTCGGTGATCGTGGTCGAGCACGAGCGCGACCTCATCCGCTCCGCCGACTGGGTCGTCGAACTCGGCCCCGGAGCCGGCGCACAGGGCGGCCACGTGATCGCCGCGGGCCCTCCCGGCCAGCTGGAGGCCGACCCGCGCTCTGTCATCGGCCCGTTCCTGGCCGGCGCGCCGGGCGTGCCCCGCGACCGGCCCGGCCGTCCGGCTGGCGACGCGCAACTCGCCATTGAGATCAGCGACCTCTACAACCTGCACGACCTCGCCGCAAGCTTCCCGGTGAACCGGCTGACCGCGGTCGCCGGCCCGTCCGGCGCGGGCAAGACCGCCCTCGTCCTGGACAGCCTCATCCCGGCTGCGCGAGCGCGGCTGACCGGATCGCCGCCGCCGGGCCACGTCCGCCGGCTGGACCTCGACGGCATCCGGCAGGTCGTCCAGATCGACGCCGCGCCCATCGGGCAGAACGCGCGGTCAACCCCGGCCACCTACTGCGGCGCGTTCGATCACATCCGCCGCCTGTACGCCGCCTCCCCGTATGCCCGGTACCGGCGCTGGAAACCGGGCCACTTCTCCTTCAACACCCGGGAGGGCCAGTGCCCGACCTGCCGCGGCCTCGGGCACATCGACCTGGACGTTCAGTACCTGCCGGACATCGCCGTGGCGTGCCCGACCTGCCACGGTGCGCGGTTCAGCGAAGCGGTGCTCGCGGCCGAGGTCGACGGCCTGACCATAGCCGACGTCCTGGACCTGAGCGTGCACGACGCCGTGGAGCGCTTCGCCGGGCAGGCTTCCGTCGCGGCGGCCCTGCGGCCGGTGGACGAGGTGGGCCTCGGCTACCTGAAGCTCGGCGAGCCCACGCCGTCGCTCTCCGGCGGCGAATCGCAGCGCCTGAAGATCGCCTCCAGGCTGCGCAGCAGCCAGCGCGGTGCGCTGTACGTGTTCGACGAGCCGACCACCGGACTGCACCCGCTCGACGTGGCCACGCTGGTGAGCGTGTTCGACCGGCTGCTGGACGCCGGGGCGACGATCATCGTCATCGACCATGACCTCGACCTGCTGGGCGCGGCCGACTACGTCATCGACATGGGCCCGGGCGGCGGCCCGGAAGGCGGCCGCATTCTCGCGGCGGGAACGCCCGCCGATGTCGCGCGGGACCCGGGCAGCGTGACCGCGCCGTGGCTGGCCGAGCACCTGGGCCTCGTGGAGGCTGCCGCTGACCCGGCCTGACCGCGGGCCGCGCGTCAGAGCAGCGCGGGCAGCGCGGCGACGCTGTCGAGGATGTGCGTATGCGGCTCGGCCTCGAGCTGGGATCGCGTGAACGACCCGGTCGTCACGCCGACCACGAAACCGGCCCCGGCGTTCATCCCGGCGCCGAGATCGTTCGGCGTGTCGCCGGCGGTCAGGACACGGCGCACGTCCTGGACCCTGGTGGCCTCCATCGCGTGGAAGATCAGGTACGGCGCTGGCCGGGAGGCCGCCACGATGTCGCTGGTCACCAGCGCGTCCACCGTCTCGCCCACCGTCCAGCCGAGGCCGGTCATGACCGAGTTCGCCACCGGCGCGGCGTAGCCGGTCTGCAGCGCGATCTTGACCCCGGCCCGGCGCAGTGTCTCGAACAGCTCCGGCACGCCCGGGATAGGTGCCGGCGGCGTGCGGCCGTAGGCGTCCTCGAGCTGGCCGGCGAAGACGTCGTAGACCTTCCGCACCTGAGCGCGGGAATCGTCCGCGCCCATGCCGCGCAGCAGGCCGGCGATCGCCTCCTCCTTGGAGGTGCCCTTCCACTGCCCCAACAGGTCGGCGGGGACCGGGGCGCCCACGGCGTCGGCGACGGCGGCCTCGACCGCGGCGTAGACCAGGCCGCCCTCGTCGACGGTGGTGCCCGCCATGTCGAGGGCGGCCAGGAGGTAGGCCGTCATGAGCCCTCCCTGAGGATGCGCGGGTCGCGGGGAAGCCCGTGGTGATCGCGCTCGACTTGCTCCGCGCCCGGCCGAGCCCGTCCAGTTATGATCATCGCATGCGCAGGTCCAATGGCGTCCCGGCGCTGGCCGGGCGGGCGGCACGGGCGGTGGCGGTCGGCCGCGTGGGCTTGGGCCTGGTCGCCCTGGCGCGGCCTTCGGTGCCCGCGCGCCCCTGGGTCGGCGGCGCCGCCGACGACCTGGCCGCGACCGTATTCGGGCGGGCGCTGGGTGCGCGTGATGTCGCTCTGGGGCTGGGCGCTCTGCGGGCCTGGCAGCATCAGGCCGCCGAGCCCGGCTCCGTCCGGGCCTGGGTCGCCGCGGGTGCCCTGGCGGACGCTCTCGACGTGGCCACCAGCCTGGCCTCGTGGCGCGAGCTACCTCGGGCCGGCCGGTGGGCGGTCGTGCTATCCGCCGGGGCCGCGGCGCTGACCGGTGCCGCCGGGGCGCTGACCGCGGGTCAGTAGGGCCCGTGGTCAGTAGGGCCCGTGGTCAGTAGGGCCCGTGGTCAGTAGGGCCCGTGGTCAGTAGGGCCCGTGGTCAGTAGGGCCCGCCCCAGTCCTCCCGCTCCTGCACCTGCTGCCGGCCCTCAGGCGTGCCCCGCACGTCTGTGCGCGTGACGACGCGCCGCCGCGAGCCCATGACGATCAGGGCCACGCTGACGATGGCGAGGATGATCCCCACCAGGAGCAAGATGTCGCCGACCTTGTGAATGTTGAACCCGCTCGTCGTAACCGTTACCGCGAATCGCATGATGGCGCCGATGACGACGAGCACTACCGCGAGCCCGATAAGTCCGCCGCCTGCGCTTCTGTTGTACATGGGCCTCAGGGCTGCCCGCCGAAGCCGAGCCGAAACATGCGGCTCGTCAGCAGACGGCTCGCTCGGCCCGGCTATCGGCGCCGATGAGGTGGGGCCAGATCGGCCGCGCGGACCTGCAGGTCGCTCAAGGCCGCGGCGGCATGGAACGAGAACGGTTCGTCCTTGTCCGCCTGCATCCAGCGCTCGACGGCGATGGTGAAGGCGAGCATCCCCACCTCCGCCCCGAGCCGGGCGGTCAGCTCGTCTGCGCCCCGTTCGCGCAGGGCGGCGCCGATCGACCGGGCGATCCGGGCGTGCTTGAGCAGTCCCCGCTCCTGCAGTTCGCTGTTGGCCGCGACCACCAGCACGCGCTGGGCGGCCTTGGCCCGCTGCTGCGACGTCATCGCGACCTCGGCGGCCGCGAACGCCGCCTGCAGGCACTCGGTGAGCGTCGCATCCGCGGGGGCCGCCCGGATGGCGTCGGCGAACAGCCCGGCCAGCTTGTCCTCACCGCCGAACAGGACTTCCCGCTTATCGGCGAAGTGCCGGAAGAACGTGGCGCGGTTCAGGCCGGCGCGGTCCGCGATCTGCGCGACCGTCGTTTCCTCGTACCCGTTCTCCGCGAACAGGCCCAGCGCAGCGGTCTCCAGTCGCTCACGCGCATCCGGTGCCCATCTGCTCACCCTCTCAGCCTAAGTGAGGCGACTGGATCGCATCATCCGATCCAAGTCATGCGACTGAGTCGCATGATGGTGCTATCGTTGATGCGACCGGATCGCATCAGCGTTCCGGCCCGCGGCGCCCGCGCCGCGCGTCTACATCACCTGAAGCGCGACCAAGGAGACTTTCCATGCGCATCTTCGTCACTGGCGCGTCCGGCTGGATCGGCTCGGCCGTCGTCCCCGAACTCATCGGCGCCGGCCACCAGGTCCTCGGGCTGGCCCGCTCGGACGCCTCCGCCCGAGCCGTCGCCGGCATGGGCGCCGAGGTGCTACGCGGCGACCTGAACGACACCGGCGTGCTGCGCGCCGGCACTCTCGACAGCGACGGCGTCATCCATCTGGCCTTCGTCGTGCCCAGCGTGACCGAGGCGGCGACACGCACTGACGCCAAGGCGATCGAGACGTTTGCCACCGGGCTCGCGGGCTCCGGCCAGCCCATGCTGATCTCGGGCGGAACGCTCGTCACGCCCGGCCGTCCCGCGACCGAACGCGACGAACTCATCGCCGCCGGGCCCATCGCGGCCCGCATCACCAACATGCGGGCCGCGCTCGCTGCCGCGGACCGGGGCGTCCGCTCCGCCCTGGTCATGCTGCCCCGCTCGGTGCACGGCCAGGGAGAACGCCACGGGTTCATTCCCCAGCTCATCGCCATGGCCCGGGCCAAGGGCGCCTCCGGCTACATCGGCGACGGGTCCAGCCGCTGGCCCGCCGTCCACGTGAAGGACGCCGCCCGCCTCTACCGGCTGGCCATCGAGCAGGCTCCCGCCGGCACCGTGCTCAATGCCGTCGGCGACGAAGGCGTGCCCGTCCGCGAGATCGCCGAGGCCATCGGCCGGCACCTGAACCTGCCCGCCCGGTCCCTGCCCGCCGAAGAGTACGGCGGCATGCTCGTGCACCTGCTCAGCACCGACATGCCCGCCTCCAGCACCCTCGCCCAGGAACTCCTGGGCTGGAAGCCCACCCAGCCCGGCCTCATCGAGGACATCGAACAGGGCCACTACTTCATCTGAGGTGGGGGTGGTCGCATCGGATCATTGATGGCTGAGCGAGATCGCCAGGCTCGGGACGGCGAACGACACGAGCCAGACCGGCCAGAGATTGGCGCCGTGACAGCGGAAGCTGACGACCTCGCCGTCGGTGGCGTCGAATGAGTGTTCCCGGCTCGTGTACCGGCCCGCCTTGATTTGCAGGGTGTGATGCCCGGGTTCGACGGGCGTGTCGGTCGTCTTCTGCCACTCGATCGACCCAACGCGTTGACCGTCGACCACGATGGTGAACACGCCGCGGCGGAGCTCAATGCCGAATCCTTCTCGCGTCAGCCTGAGGGTTGCTGGCATCTCCCCGGTCTCCCTTCTGTCAGAACTTGAGCTGCTGGACCGGTCCTCCCGGCCCGCCGAACGGGGTCATGGGCACCTTGACGCGGCTAGAGGCGCGGCAGGGGCACCGTGACGCGGCTCCGCCGGCCCCGGCGAGGGTGAGGCAGGCTCAGCGCGGCCCGGCCGGCCCGGCGGCTGGCCAGGAAAAGTGTTATCAATTATTACCAGAAAACTGATATCACTATATTGTCCAGGAGTCAAATCGGCCGCCCGGCGCAGCCCGCCCGCCCCCACCGCGGGCGGTCGGCCCGACGTGCACGCCGAGGCAGCTACGGGGGGTCCTGCCCGCCCGCGCGCCGGGCTACCAGTTCGCCAGACGTATTCGCTCGGTGCCCGGCCGCGGCCAGATGCCCCCGTGCGCGGGTCAGGGCCAGATCATGTTGATGGTGCGTCCCATTTCTTACCGAACACCAGCCCGCCCCTCACCCAAGTCCCCTAAACCGGATATTTTGCCCCTCACCCTCCTATCGCCTACGGCATGGTTGGCCATCGCTGTCGTCCCAGCAGCAGCGATGGCGCCAACCATGTCGTTGTTCCGGGCCCCGCCCCGGGGCGGTAGCAACAGGTGAGACCGATGGGGCGGGGGGTGGCTCACCGCGGCACGTCGGCCGCCGCGGGCAAGGCCGCCGGCGGCGAACTGGTCGGCGTGACCGTCGCGCCGCCGTGGCGAATCCGCCCTGGGGTGCGCTGGGAGCACACCGATTCCGGGGTGTGGCCGGCGATCGGCGGCCTCGACAACCGGGACCAGAGCACCGCCTGACGATCTCAATCACGGGTTAAGCGCTTGCCGCCGGCTCTGATACCGGCCATTGCTGGCGTTGACCAGCCGGTGTAACTTTGCGGGTGATCTGGCATTTCGGCTGGACGGTCACCCCGAGGAAGTGGTGCGCATGAAATCCTTGATCAAGGCCGCCTTAATTGTTATCATCGGCGCCGCGTCAGCCCTCGTCCCGGCGGTCGCCGCGGAGGCGGGTTCGCAGGTCACGGTGACGCTCACCGGGAGCCCGGCGGGAGGATATGAGTTCCTCAAGGGATGCACGAATACCGCTCCCTATAGCTGCTATACCAGGACGGGCGCCCTGCCGTTCGAAATATCTGTCTCGAACTTGAACTCACCGATAACCGTAGGTTACGCGACCCAGAATGGTACCGCCGTCTCGGGCGAGGACTATCAGGCGACCTCGGGCAGCGTGACGATCCAGCCCGACTTCCCCCAGGCGTTTCTGTCCGTCCCGCTGGTCAACGATGGCGACACGCCGGGAACCACCGAGCAGTTCAGCGTGGTCATTACCAGCGTGACCCAGGGGAGCGTCCAGGGTTCGCCGGCCCCGATGGTTATCGACAACGGCGGCAACGTCCCGGCGGACTGTAACTTCTCCCGCAGCGATGCGGTCACGGTCTCTCTTGCGTGCACCAGCCGCCCGGCGACGCAGCAGTGGCACGTCAACGTCGTCTGCAAAGGCACGACCCCGTGGGACTACTACACCATCTTCGGCAACACCGTTACCGGGGACGGCACATCCTCCGGAACCTGCAGATCAACTGAGGTCGCCATCAACGAGGGATATCAGGTCGTCTCTTAGCGGCTTAGCTTCGCTGTTACCGCCTGGCCCGGCGCGGGTGCTTAAGAAGCCCGCGCCGGGCGCGGGCGCTTACTGGCGGGCGAACACGGCGCGGATGGTGATGGTGTTGCTGAGCGACGCCATGCCCAGCGGGCTGTAGGTCAGGCCGAAGTCGGCCCGGTTGACCGGGATCCGGGCGTCGAGTTGCACCTCGCCCCCGGTGACGGAGACCTTCGCGTCGAAGGAGAGCGGGCGGGTCTGGCCGCGGACGGTCAGGCGGCCTGCCACCTGGACGATCTCGCCGGCGGGCTGCATGCTGTCGACGGTGTAGGTGATGTCGGGGTGGTTGGCGATGTCGAAAAGCTTGGCCGACCGCAGGTCCTTATCGCGCATCTTGCTGTTGGTGTCGATCGATCCGGCGGTCACGGTCAAGGTCCCGGTGACCTGGCCGGCTGCGGTCACTGTGCCGTTCCCGGTGACCTGGCGGAAGACGCCGCGGACCGGGCGCAGCCCCCAGGTGTGCTTGCTCTGGAGCCCGACCTCGGACCGGGCCGGGTCCAGGGTCCAGGAGCCGGCCAGCGTGCCGTCCTGGACCAGCGCTTGGAGCTCTGAGGCGGCCGGCTGTCCGTGCGTGGTCATGCCATCCTCCGGAAGTTTTCTTCCCCAGTCAAAATAGTTTTGATATCAAAACCATATAGACTTCGGACCCAGGCGGTCAAGGCTGGATCGCATACCTGGAGGCACGGTCATGGCCGATCAGGCGGAGGGCTCTGAGCATTCCGTGCTCTGCCTGCGCCTGATGCAACTGTTTCCCCGCGTGACCCGGGGGATGCGGCGCTGGCACGACCGCGCGATCCCCGCGCCCACCGCGCTGAGCCCGCGGCATGTCGCCGCGCTCGAGGAGATCCGCGGCGGCCCGCTCACCGTCGGCGACCTGGCCTCCCGGCTGGGCCTGACCCGCCCCACCGTCAGCGGCGTCCTCGCGGAGCTTGACCGGGCCGGCCTGGTCGAGAGGCGGCCCGACCCGGCCGACCGGCGACGCACCATCGTCCAGACCATCCCCGGCCAGGCGCCCCTGATCGGCGACTGGCTCGACGGTGCCGCCCGGCCGCTGGCCCGCGTCCTGGACAAACTCACCCCAGCCGAGCAGCAAGCCTTCCTCAAGGCCATGAACCTGCTCGAAACCGAACTGCACCGGCCCGACACCGGCAGCTGAACCGCAAGGCGTTACGGACGGGGAGACAATCGCCTCAACTGGCCGCTGATCGACGGGATCAGGGCCCGGCCAGGGATCAACCGGCCGGGGCACCTATTTGCCCTGTTGAATACACGGCGGCTGACTACGCTCGCGGCCACGACGCAGGCCTGGCCACTATTGTCGCGGCCGCCGCGACGGTCACGGCCGTCACCGTCACCGCGTCCGGAGCCAGCACCGCCAGCGGTCCCGCCCGGCATACCCTGGATGCCCCCAACCTGCATGTGCGGGCCGGCGCCGCCGCTTCGGCCTCCGGCGGTCCGTGCGACTACCACGCGGCGATCCCGGCGGACCGGTTCAAGGGCATCCCGGTATTCAACCCGGCCCAGGCCGCGCAGCCCTACGACGTGCGGTTCTTTACCACCCAGGGTGTTATCACCGTGCGGATGCTGACCGATAAGGCGCCCTGCACCACGTTCTCGTTCCGTTTCCTGGCCAGCCAGGGCTACTACAATCTGACCCACTGCCACCGCCTCACCACCCAGGGCATCTACGTGCTGCAGTGCGGCGACCCCACGGGTACCGGCTCCGGCGGTCCCGGCTACGAGTTCAACGACGAGAACCTGGCCGGGGCCACATATCCGGCCGGGACGGTCGCCATGGCCAACGCCGGGCCGAACACCAACGGCAGCCAGTTCTTCTTCACCTGGAAGAACACCACCCTGGCGCCGGACTACACCCCGTTCGGCACCGTGATCGGCGGCATGGACGTGCTGCAAAAGATCGCGGCGGCCGGCGACGACAGCCAGAACGGCCCGGGTGACGGCTATCCGCACCGTTACACCGGGTTCTTCTTCGTGCAGGTCATCCCGCACTGACGGCTGCGAGCCGCCCGGCCAGCAGGCGGAGGGCCTCCGGCAGGAGGCCGGCGTCGGTGACGCTGGGTGCGCCATCAGCGACTAATCCGCCCTTGCTCCGGCGGCGGTATGGGTGCTACGACCGAACCTACGGTTTGACGACATCCGGGACCCCGAGGGGGGGCCGGAATGGAGGAAACGGAATGTCCTTAATCCCCCGTAAGACTGCTTCGCTGCTCGGTGCGGCCGCGCTGGGCGTAGGAGTGCTGACGAGCATCGGCTTGGCCGCCGGTTCGACCGCCGGCGCCAGCCTCGCGCCGCCGAGCTTTCCGAAGTTGAGCGCAAGCCAGGTCAAGGCCCTTTCGTCCGGCAAGCGTGAGCGCGTGGTGGTCGTGTTCGACAACCAGCTCACCAACCTGCCGGCGAACCGGGCCCACCGGCAGGCCCGGGCAGCGGCGGCCGCGTCCATGCAGGCTCCGCTGGTCGCCCAGCTGAAGCAGGTCGGGGCCACCCGTATCACGGCGCTCTCGCTGCTCAACTCGGTCGCCGCGACCATGCCGGCGGCCGAGGCACAGGCCCTCGGTCACGCCCGGGGCGTCAAGGAGGTCGTCCCCGACGGAACGATCATCATCGGACAGGGCAGCAAGGACAACACCAAGACGGTGCCGGCCTCCCGGGTGCTGAAGAAGGCCATTCCGGCCACCGCAGCCGACGGGCAGCAACTGTGCAATACCTCCTCCAGCAAGCCGCTGGTGGAGCCCGAAGCCCTCACCAGCATCCACGCCACGCAAGCGAACTCGATCGCGACGGGCCGGGGCGTCATCGTCGGGAACGTCGACGCTGACACGCTGGCCGGGAACTTCAACATGATCCGGCCCAACGGGCAACACGTGATCATCGATGCCCCGGACCCGACCGAGAACGTCTTCAGCGACGAGTTCAACGGAGACGTCTCCACCATCGGCGCCCAGGGCACGGTCACCTATACCTACGCGTCTCAGCTGCCGTTCTCGAAGGTTCCGGCGAACTGCAGCTTCCGGATCGTGGGTGACGCCCCCGGCGCCTCGATCCTGACCACGGGTGAATTCACCGACAGCAACTCGCAGGGCCAGATCGTGGCTCCCGAGTCGCAGGTCATCGCCGGACTACAGCAGGCGGTGAACGATGGCGTCAACGTCGTGTCGGAGTCCTACGGCTTCGGCGCTCTGCCGGGCGCCAACGACGACCTGATCATCCCGTCGAACCAGGCCATGTGGCAGGCGGGCGTTGTCGTCGTGGAGAGCGCGGGCGACAGCGGCTCGTCCGGTACCGTCGAGGAGCCCGCCGCCAACCCCGAGACCATCGACGCGGCCGGCACGAACGACCTCAGGCTTCTCGCGCAGGCCGATGGCTACACCAAGGGCTGGCTAGACAACAACATGACGACCTTGTCGTCGGGCGGCACCACTCCCCAGAACGATGTGGTCGACCTGGCGGCCCCCGGCTACCTGGCGCTCGCTGTCGCCGGCATCAACCAGCAGCCGGCACCGGCCCTTCCGACTGAGGCCTTTGGCGGCACCAGCGAGTCGGCGCCGTTCATCTCCGGCGCCGCCGCCGACGTGATCCAGGCGTACCGTGACACCCACGGCGGTGCCAGCCCGACGCCAGACCAGGTGAAGGAGATCCTCACCAGCACGGCCACCGATATCGGCGCCGAGTCCGACCAGCAGGGCGGTGGCCTGCTGAACATATACGCGGCCGTTGAGGCGGCCCGCCAGATGCCGGGCACCTCGGCCACGAGTTCCAGCACCCCGGAACTGGTGGACAGCCCCACCCAGCTCGACGTGCAGGGTGCGGGCGGCTCAGCGGTCCAGACATCGGTCACGCTGTACAACGCATCCTCCAGCGCGGAGAAGGTCACCGGCTCCTACCGGGCACTCGGTAGCGAGACGAGCTTCGGCGCGCCCGTCACCGAGAACGTCAGCGCTCCGAGCGGGCCGATTCCCACCCAGGGAGCGACCGCGGCGGCACCGGTCCACTTCACGGTGCCTAAGGGCGTCAGCGTGCTCGATGCCGACATGCGCTGGCCGGACCCGACCAACAGCGACGAGAACATCCTGGCGTTCCTGTTGACCGACCCGGCCGGGAGGCTGGCCCAGCAGTCGTACGACTACGGCGCCGCCAACTACGTCCCCTGTGCTGGCGTCGACGGAGGCTGCAGCCCGGACATCCAGCACAGCACGGTCGAGCACCCGATGGCCGGAACCTGGACGGCCCAGATCCTGTGGGCCAATGGCCGCGGCCACGCGCAGAGTCCGCCGGACACCCCAGGGCCCTACACCGGGACCGTGACCTTCCAGGCCAGCGGCCAGAACTTCACGACCAGCCCGGCGTCGGCGCCCGTCACCATCCCGGCTCACAACTGGGCGACCGTGCCGCTCAGCATCGCCCTCCCCAGCGCTCCGGGCGATGCCCCCGAGTCGGTGCAGTTCACCGGGCCGGGCGGGCTCGAGAGCTCGGTGCCGATCGCCCGGCGCACGCTGATCCCGTCGGACGGCGGCTCGTTCGGCGCCACGCTGACCAGCTCAGTGTCTCGCGGTGCGGGACAGCTCCAGACGTTCTACGTGAACGTGCCCCGGGGCAAGAGGGACCTCGATATATCACTCTTCGCACCGGACCATGCCACCGACGACCCGGTGTACTACTACCTGTTCTCGCCGGCCGACCTCTCGTCCACCGGCGTCGAGAACCTGGCTAGCTTCGAGTTCACCGCGACCGACAACACGCCGACACCCGACAACCCGACCGGGAACGCCTCGCTCATCGCCCCCGATCCCCAGCCAGGTCTGTGGGAGATCGACGTGATGCAGGGCGCCACCACCGACGGGTCGAGGTTCTCCCAGACCGTCACGGGCGACCTCGCCTACAACCAACTCAAACCCGTCACCGGGACCGGCCTCCCGACGTCGACGTCGACGATCATCGACTCCGGGTCCAGCGTCCCGGTCAAGGTGAAGGTCACGAACACGACGAACCACGTCGGGTTCTTCGAACTGCAACCGTCGAACAACGACATCACTGGCGGCAATACCACCACGCCGCTAGAGGTGGCGCCTGGCGCCCAGGGAACGCTCACGGCGACGCTGTCGCCCACGGCGGCTTCGGGCACCGCGGTGACCGGCACCCTCAGCGTCATCGACTCGACGGACTGGGGCGCTACTGAGCCCGCCATCGGGTTCCCGGCGTCGTTCTCCGATTTCCACGATTTCGCCTACGCCTACACGGTCGGGAGCTAGCTCGAGCGGCTAGCCCTGCCCCCAGACGGCACGGCCCGGGTCTGCGCGCAGACCCGGGCCGTGCCGTGTCGGATCCCAGCCCCGAAGGCCGGCCGCTACTCAGACCGCAGGACGCGAGCGACCGGGGTCCGGGCGGCCGCGGCGGCAGGCCAGCTCGCCAGCAGGTTGCCGGCCGCCAGCAGCGCGAGCGCGCCCAGCGCGAGCGCGGCCCCGGGCACGACCAGGGCGGGCACGACGCCGATCTCACTGGCGAACGCCGTCCAGGCCCATCTGCCTGCCGCTATGCCCAGGGGGAGGCCGATGGCGACGGCGACGAGCAGGATCGTGCTGGCCTGGCAGGCGACCACGACCCGGAGCTGCCCGCGCAGCATGCCGAGGGATTTCAGCAGGGCCAGTTCGCGGCGCCGCTGCCGCACCGAGGCGGCGATCGTCAGCACGAGGGCCAGGACCGCCGCCAGCGCCACGCCGAGCGAGATGCTCAGCGGAAGGCCGCCCATCTGCCGGAGGTCGGTGACCTGTGCCCCCTGCTGCGGCGGCAGCGGGTACATGCCGCCCGGATCCTGGTCCGGGTCGGCCCGCAACAGGTTACTGACGGCCCGGCTCGCGGCCGCGCCCGACGTCGCATCCAGGGCCACCGTCGACGGGTACGAAGGGGAACCCGAGGACTGGCTGATGCCCGTCGAGGATTTGAAGGTGGCCGGGACATATGGCGGGAAGTGCTGGACGGCCAGCAGCGCGGCTTCGTCCATCATGGCGCCGCGACCAAGGGACGGGTGGTCGGTCAGCACGGTCCCGAAGGACGGCAGCGTCACGACGCCCGCGACCGTGAAGGGCTTGCTGTCGGGACCGACACGGACCCTGTCGCCCACGTGCACGTGGAGCTGGCGCATGGTCACGGCGCCGAGCTCGATCTGGTCGGCCCCGGCCAGCGCGTGGCCGCTGGTGGTGGGTGGCTCCACCGAGCCGAGCTGGGAGAGCAGGCCGAGCACGGGAACCTCCTGGGCGTCGAGCGCGGGAAGCTTCCCGGCCAGGACGGTCATCTTGTCCTGCCGGAAGTACTCGCCGTCCAGGCTGCCGGCGATCCCGTCGGTCTGGAACGACGGGTCGACCTTTCCGCGGATGACCGGATTGGCCGTAAGCCCGAGCCAGGCGCCGGCCGACAGCTTGCCGGGCAGGCCGTCGACCTGGCGGACGACGGACAGGATCGGTCCGGGTATGTCGATCATCACGTCACTGGCCTTAGCCGCCTGCAGATAGCGGCCATAGGCGGAGTCGGTCCGCCGTGCGCCAGCCAGCGCGGCCATCGCGGCCGCTCCGAGCAGCCCGCCGATCAGCGCCACCACCAGGGCCACCCGCCATGACTGCCGGTAGGTCGCCCGGAAGAAAGTACAGGGTGGTTCCCATGGCGTCATTCTGACCTGCGCGAGACCCCGGCGGCAGGTGTGGCGGCACCACCATTGCCCGGGAAGGCAGCCCCTGCAGACGCAGGTCAGCCGGTCGGTCGCCGGACGGCGGCGGCCGGACGGGCCGCTTGCGTGAGAAGGTGAGCGGATGGCGACTACGGGGGAGCAGGCCGGCGCCCTGCTGTCGGTCAACGTGGGGATGCCGCGGGACGTGACCTGGCAGGGCAGGACGGTGCACACGGGGGTGTGGAAGAAGCCGGTGACCGGGCCGCGGATGGTGCGACGGCTCAATATCGACGGCGACGGGCAGGGCGATCTGGCCGGGCACGGCGGCGAGCAGCGGGCGGTGTTCGTCTACCAGATCGAGTCCTACCGGTACTGGCAGGAGCAACTGGGCCGCGACGACTTCGAGTACGGGCAGTTCGGGGAGAACTTCACCGTGCAGGGACTGGCCGACGACCAGGTGTGCATCGGTGACCGGTACCGCATCGGCGGCGCGACCTTCGAGGTGACCCAGCCCCGGGTCACCTGCTTCCGGGTCGGTATCCGGATGAACGATCCCCAGATACCCGCGCTGCTGGTCTCCCACCACCGGCCCGGGTTCTATCTCCGCGTGCTCACCGAGGGCCCGGTGCAAGCCGGGCAGAAGATCGTCAAGCTTGCCTCCGGCCCGGAGGCCATGACGGTCGCGGAGACGGACGCCCTGCTCTACCTGCCCGGGCATCCCCGGCAGCAGGTGCTGCGCGCGCTGCGGATCCCGGCACTCAGCGGCGGGTGGAAAGCCTCGTTCCAGGAGATGCTCGACCAGCCCGGCCAGCCCGCCGGCAACGCGGGCCTGGCCGAAGCGAGCCCGCCCCCGGCGTGGCCGGGGTTCCGGCCGCTCGCCGTGACCGGGATCAGCCGGGAGAGCGAGACGGTGATCTCGCTGCACCTGGCCGATCCCGGCGGCGGGAGCGTGCCGGCCGCCCGGCCCGGGCAGTTCCTGACCCTGCGCCTGCACCCCGACCCCGCCCGGCCGCCGCTGCTGCGCAGCTACTCGCTGTCGGGACCCCCGGGCGCCCGCGACTACCGCATCAGCGTCAAGCGGGAGGAACACGGCGCCGCCAGCCAGTTCCTGCACACCCGGGTCCGGGAGGGTGGCCAGCTGGAGGCCGCCGCGCCGCGCGGCACCTTCATCCTGCGCCCGGGCCAGGAGCCGGTTCTGCTGATCAGCGCGGGCGTCGGCGCGACACCGGTGCTGGCCATGCTGCACGCGCTGGCCGCGGCCGGGTCCAGCCGGGACATCTGGTGGCTGCACGGCGCGCGCCGCCGGGCCGATGAGCCGTTCGCGGCCGAATCCCGCGCCCTGCTGGACGCGCTTCCCCGCGCGCACCGGGACGTTTGCTACAGCAGCCCGGGACCTGACGACGTCCAGGGCCGCGACTACCAGACGGCCGGACGCCTGTCGGCGCCGGTCCTGGCCGCCCTCGACCTGCCGGCCGACGCCGATGCCTACCTGTGCGGACCCCCGGCGTTCATGGCCGATATCTCCGCGGCCCTGGCCGCGGCCGGCCTGCCAGCGGCCCGCATCCGCACCGAGGTCTTCGGCGCCGGGCCCGCGCTGACCCCCGGCATCGCGCCGGCGGCCGCCCGCCGGCCGCACCCGCCCGCCGGCCGGCCGGGCACCGGTCCCCTGATCGCGTTCGCGCGCAGCGACCTGAACGCCCGCTGGGACCCCGGCTACGCGAGCCTGCTCGAGTTCGCCGAGGCCTGCGACGTACCGGTGCGCTGGTCATGCCGCACCGGGGTGTGTCACACCTGCGAGACAACCCTTATATCGGGAACGGTCGGCTATGCACCCGACCCAGTCGATGACCCCGCCGACGGCAGCGTATTGATCTGCTGTTCGCAGCCCCGCGACGACCTGGTCCTCGACCTATGAGGGCAGGACCCGCCGTCCGGCGTCAGGCAGGGCCGCGCGGAGCTGCTTGCGGGAGCTGATGCCGAGCTTGGCGAAGACCTTGCGCAGGTGCCATTCGACGGTGCGCGGGCTGAGGAACAGCTGGGTGCTGATCTCCGGATTCGACAGCCCGTCCCGGGCGAGCCGGGCGATCTGCGTCTCCTGCACGGTGAGATCGTCCGTGCCGGCGCCTCGTGGCTGGCGCACTGGGCCGCCGTCAGCGCCTTCTGGTAGCGGCCCAGGCCGTTGTTCAAGATCGCAGCCGCCCAGTGCGCGCAGGTCGCCGCGATTCCCTGGCCGCTCGCTGTCACCTCCGCCAGCACCGCGTGCGCTTTCCGGCGATCGCCGCGTGAGACGGCCCGGCAGGCCGCCGAGCGCATCAGCGGATGACGGAACCGCGCCGCGCGCTGGCCTTCAGCCGTTATCCCGGTTCCTCCGCTGATGAGCCGGGCGATCCGGCCGCGCTCGGCTGGCGGGCGGCGTCGATCTGGCGGCGCAGCGCCTTCAGCGCGTCACCGTAGATCTCCGAGAAGGTGGGGAAGGGCTGGATGACGTCGCGCAGCACCGTCAGCGGCACGCGGGCCCGGATGGCCAGCGTGGCCTGCTGCAGCCACTCACCCGCCTCGGGGCCCAGCGCGTGCGCGCCGGTCAGGCGCTCGCCGTCGGACAGCAACGTCAGGTACCCGTTGGACTTGGCGTAGGCGTGGGTGTACGTGGCCGTCTTGGCCACCTCGGACAGCGGCGCGGTCCCGCTGAACTCCGCCTCGGCGGCGCCCACCGAGGCCGCCTGCGGGTCGGTGTAGACCACGTCCGGGATGGCCTCGTAGTGCGCCTCGCGCGGCTCGCCCAGGATGTTCGAGGCGACGACCTCGCCCTGGTACTCGCCCACGTGGGTCAGCAGCCGGACGCCGGTCACGTCGCCGACCGCCCACAGCCGCTCGCCCGCGCGCAGCCGCTCGTCGACTCCGATGCCGTGCGGGCCGGGGGTGACGCCGACCGTGTCCAGGCCTTCGGGCACCCGCGGGCGCCGGCCCGTGGCCACCAGCAACCGGTCGCCGCGCAGCTCCCGGCCATCGTCCAGGACCATCACGTACTCCTCGCCGTCGCGCCGGGCGGCGGTCGCGTGCCGGCCGAGGAACAGCTCCACGCCGTCCCGGCGCAGCACCTCACCCAGCGCCTCGCCCAGCGGAGCCGGCTCGCGGGCCAGCAGGTGCTCGGCGCCCTCCGCCAGGGCCACCTCGCCGCCCAGCCGGCGCACAGCCTGGGCCATCTCCGCGCCGACCGGGCCGCCGCCGAGGATCAGCAGCCGCCGCGGCACCGCCTTCATGCCGGTTACCTCGCGGTTGGTCCACACGCCCGGTGTCTCGCGCAAGCCCGGCACCGGCGGGATGACCGCGTCCGAGCCGGTCGCCACGACCACGTGCCGGGCGGCGTGGCGCACGCCGTCGACCTCGACCACGCCTGGCCCGGCCAGCCGGCCGGTGCCGCGGATCAGCTCGATGCCCTTGCCCGCCAGCCAGCTCACCTGGCCGGCGTCGGAGTAATCCGAGACCACGAAGTCCCGCCAGCCCAGCGCGGCCTGCACGTCGATCCGCGCCTCGGCCCCCGCCTCGACCGCCTGGTGCACCGCCTCGCCGGGGCGCAGCAGCGCCTTGGACGGGATGCACGCGTAGTACGAGCACGACCCCCCGGCCAGCGCCTGCTCGACCACCGCCACCCGCAGCCCGCCGTCGGCCAGCGCGCCCGCGCAGTGCTCGCCCGGCGCGCCCGCCCCCACCACGATGACGTCGTAGTCGCTCATGCCGGCAACTCCTTCCCGCCCCTGCTCCGCCACCAGGTACCACGCGTACCCGTCCGGCCAGTTCGCGTCCGCTTCTGGTAGCCCTGCCGGAGGCTACCCGGGTTGGTCCTAGTCTTCATCCTTGCGCCGGAGGCCGGCGCGTCGCGCCGGTGAAACACGCGGGCCGACACCCGGGCCGCTCAGCCCGGCGGTCGGCTGGCCCGCGGCGGAGAAGTTAGCTGCATGGCCACCGGCGCCACATGGATGGCGCCATCGCTGTCGTCCTGCCCGCAGCGATGGCGCCAACCATGTGGTTCTTCCGCGCCGCGAAGCGGGAACGATTCGATGCTGATGATGATCATCATTTGTCCCGCGGGTCGTTTCGCGGGTCTAGGTATTCGAGGCTGATCGGCCCGATCGCCGTCACCTGGGTGACGTACTCACCGGATTTGGCCCAGCGGAAAGGCCTGGGACGGATCGCCCACCACGACGGCGAGCCGGGCCAACGGCGGAAAGGCCGGGAACGGCTCCCAGTCGATCTCCTCGGGCAGGGTCGGCCGGAAGACGTCCTGATCGGGCAGATGGGCGTTCATGGTCATGAACCTCCCGGACTCTGTGACGGGCTCGGCGCGGGACTAATGGTGGTACCCGCCCGGCCGGCCAGGATAGCGGCGGCATCGGTCAGCGCGCCGATCGCGGCCGGCTGGCCGGACGCGGTGACGAAGCGGATGCACGCTTCGACCTTGGGCCCCATCGAGCCGGCCGGGAACGCCATGGCCGACAGCGCGTCGGTGTCGATGGCCTGGATGGGCTGCGGGTCCGGCGTGCCGTAACCGCGGATGATCGCCGGCACGTCGGTGAGCACGAGCAGGCGATCGGCCTTGAGCGTGATCGCCAGTTCGGCCGCGGTCAGGTCCTTGTCGACCACCGCTTCCACGCCGGTGAGCTCACCGGCGTCCGACCGGACCACCGGCACGCCGCCGCCTCCGCCGCAGACCACGAGCGCGCCGGCGTCGGCCAGGGAGCGCACCGTCTCGATCTCCATCAGCCCCAGTGGCCTGGGCGAGGCCACGACGCGCCGCCAGTGCGCCCCGTCGGCGGCGATCGTCCACCCCAGGCGCGCCGCCAGTTCCTGCGCTTCGCCCTTTTCGTAGCTGGCCCCGATGAACTTGCTGGGCTGCCCGAACGCGGAGTCGGATGGGTCGACGAGCGTCTGGCTCATGACGCAGACCGCCTGCTGGGCGACGCCCGCGTTACGGAGTTCCTGGACCAGCCAGTACCCGATCATGCCCTGGGTCTGGGCCACCAGCACGTCGAGCGGGTACGGCTGGCTGAGGGTGGTATCCGCCTGACTCTCCAGCGCGAGCACCCCCACCTGCGGCCCGTTGCCGTGGCACAGCACGATCTGGTGGTCGGCGGCCAGCGGGGCCAGGGCCGCGGCGGCCTGCCGGACATGCCGCCGCTGGATCACGGCGTCCGGTCGTTCGCCCCGCTCGAGCAGGGCGTTCCCGCCCAGCGCCGCGACGACCCTCACGGCCCGTCGCCGATCGTGGCCAGCATGAGGGCCTTGATCGTGGGCATCCGGTTCGCCGCCTGGTCGAACACCACCGAAGCGGGTGACTCGAAGACCTCATCGGTGACTTCCAGCGCGTCCAGACCGCGCTTGGCGTAGATCCGCTGGCCGATTTCGGTGTCGCGGTTGTGCAGGGCGGGCAGGCAGTGCAGGAACCTGACCGCCGGATTGCCGGTTCCCTTCAGCACGGCGGAGTTCACCTGGTAGGGGAGAAGCTGGTCGATCCGGGAGTCCCACTGGTCCTCCGGCTCGCCCAGGGACAGCCACACGTCGGTGTAGACGAAGTCCACCCCGGCCACACCGGCGCTGACGTCCTCGGTTATCAGGAGCCGGGCGCCTGACCCGGCCGCCAGGCCCGTCGCGATGTCACGGACCTCCGCCGGCGGCTGCAGCTCCGCCGGGGCGCAGATGCGCGCGCCCATGCCGAGCGTGGCCCCGGTCACCAGCAGCGAGTTCGCCGTGTTGTTCCGGCCGTCGCCCAGGTAGCAGAAGGACATCTCCGCCAGTGGCTTGTCGCAGTTATCGGTCATGGTCAGGATGTCGGCCAGCATCTGGGTCGGGTGCCAGGTGTCGGTGAGCCCGTTCCACACCGGTACCCCGGCGAACCGGCCGAGGATCTCGATGGATTCCTGGGTGAACCCGCGGAATTCGATGCCGTCGAACATGCGGCCGAGGACACGGGCGGTGTCCTTCACCGACTCCTTGTGGCCCAGCTGGGATTCCCCCGGACCGAGGTAGGTGACGTGCCCGCCCTCGTCGTGGGCGGCGACCTCGAACGCGGACCGGGTCCGCGTGGAGGTCTTCTCGAAGATCAGGGCGATGTTGCGGCCGGCCAGCCGGCGCCCGGTCACTCCCTGGCGCTTGTCGGCCCGCAACCTTCTGGCCCAGTCGACGAGGAACAGGAACTCTTCGGCGGTGAGGTCGGTTTCCTTCAGCAGGCTGCGCCCGCGCAGGTCCATCGGATTCTCCCTATGTCGCTAAGCCGGATCGCGCTCGATCGGGCAGGTCATGCAGCGAGGGCCGCCGCGGCCCCGGCCGAGCTCGCTGCCGGGCACCTCGATCACCTCGATGCCATGCTTGCGCAGCATGGTGTTGGTGGCGTTGTTACGGTCATAGCCCAGGATCACGCCGGGGGCGACGGCCAGGTAGTTGGTCCCGTCGTCCCACTGCTCTCGCTCGGCGGCCCGGATGTCCTCGTCGGTGATCAGCACGGTGACCGCGTCCACGCCGAGCGCTTCGGCCAGGGCGTCCCACAGGCTGCGGTTGTGCGCGACCTTCAGGTCCCCTTCGGCGTCGCCGGGGGTGATGGTCCACGACCGCGGGTGGCGGTCGATGTAGGGGTAGGGCACGAAGGTCGCGCGGTCGAGCATGGTCATCACCGTGTCGAGGTGCATCATCGCGTGGGACTTGGGCAGCTCCATGGCGATCACGGTGCGGGCCTGGCCGCTGTCGAACAAGGCGCGGGAGAGGATTTCCACCGCGATCGGGGTGGTCCGCTCGCCCATTCCGATCAGGACCGTATCGTGACCCAGCCGGGGCCCGTCAAGGGCGGTGAACAGCTCGCGGAGCGGGCCGGCCAGCGCCGGGCCCAGGACCGCGGGGGTGCACACCCGGTCCAGCACGAACGCCCGGGCCTCGGGCAGCTCCAGCGTCTCGGCCAGCAACGGCCCGAAGTAGTGCACCTGCACGCCCCGATCGCGGAGGATCTGGGCGAACACGTCATGTCCTTCCTTAGCCTTCCTGGCCCACAGTACGTCGTCGAACAGCAGCTCGGTGATGTTCTGCGGGGTGAGCCGGGACAGCTCGAGGCCCGGCCGGTGAGTGAGCTGAGCGCAGGCCGAGAACAGGTACGGGATGGCCACGGTGACCACGGTCAGATCCACGAGGTCGGTGAACACCGTAAGCCCGGAGCTGGTGGTGTAGCGCCACAGCATCAGCAGCGATGGCAGCAGCGCGTTGACGAACGGCGCGCCGTTGCCCACCAGCGCGTGGTGCGGGACCCAGACCCATGACCGCGGCCGACACCGCCAGGTACACGATGGCGGCGGCGCCGGTACCCAGCAGCGAGGCGCGGCCGACGTTGCGCCGCGGGTCCTTGACGCGCTTGGCCGTGATGGCCGCCGTTTCCACGCCGATGAACGAGAACGGCGCCACTCCGGCCGCGATCCCGATCGCGGAGTACAGGCTGCCCCCCGAGGCGTTGAACGCGCCGAAGTTAGCCCTGGTGACGAAGAACCAGCCCACCACGGCGACGAACAGCAGCGGCAGGTACTTCAGCACCACGGTGAGGTTCTGCAGCCAGGCCGTCTGCCGGAGCCCGGCCAGGTTCACCGCCGCCGGGATCCACAGCCCGACCAGCGCGATCCCCCAGTTCCCCAGGCCCGACGACTTGATGGCGAACAGGGCGTCGCAGTACAGCACCCACGACGCGACGATGGCCGCGTTGCCCGCCCACGCCTGGACCCAGTAGCACCAGCCGGTCAGGTACCCGGCGAAATCCCCGAACTCGTGCCGGGCGCAAGCGTAGAGCCCGCCGTCGGTGTTCGGGACCCGCCGGGTCAACTGATCATCACACGGTGCAGGAGTTCCGGACCGGTCGACCTCCAGGCCGGCGCGGGCGCGATCACCGTCGACCGCGTCGCAGGTCACGCCGAGATCACCACCGGATCGGGCCGGGTGCGCGTCAGCCAGGTCGACGGGTCCGCGGTGATCAAGAACTCGAACGGCGACACCTGGGTTGGCGCGGTCACCAGTGACGTGCGGGTGAACGCGGCCAACGGCGCGGTCGAGATCGGCCACGCCGGCGGCAACGTCACGGCCAGCAGCGTGAACGGCGCCGTCCGCGTCGATGACCTCACCCGGGGCTCGGCGTCGCTCAAGACGACCATGGGCGAGGTCCAGTTCGGCGTCCACGCGGGCACGGCGGCCAAGATCGACGCTTCGGCGCCGTGCGCAACTCCATGGACAGCGCCGACAGCCCCGGGCCGACCGACGAGGTCCTCGAGGTCCACGCGCGCACGAGCTTGGGCGACATCGTGATCCGTCGGTCTTGAACCCTCGATCCTTACGCCCTCGAAACCCCGAAGATTACGACACCGGCGGCCCGGCCTGCGCTCGCAGGCCGGGCCGCCGCCCTGCTCGATCACCTCGGCCCTCGGGAGCCTGTAATCGGTTTCAGCCTGCGCGACCGGCTATTCCGGACGGTCCGAAAACCCTCCGCTTCATGATCGTGGTGGATCCGTTGCGATAGTGAGCGTCTCGGAACAACTTGAGTTTGCGGCGTGTCGCGATACTACCCCGTTTGTGACGTTATCTACCGGTTCCCCGCGTCCCGCTCCGGCCGCGCCCCGGGAGCGATCTTGAGTGGATGGCCCATCGACCGCAATAGATTCGGGTCGATGACCCATCGACCCGAATGGCAACGCCGCGTCCGGGGACGTAGATATCCGCAAACCGGGCAAAATGCCACCGGCGGCCTGGCCGCCTGGCCGTGACGGCGCAGCGACCGGTGTCCGTTGGCCGGCCCGGGCGGTTGGGGTGCCCGGAATGTGCCGGTTCGGTAGTTTCGATGCTCGGGTAGGCCGCTGGGCCCGGGGCCTGGCCCGCTCCGGAGCGAGGCGGGCACGACCAGTCGGCAGCACTCCGGAGCGAGGCGGGCACGACCAGTCGGCAGCACTCCGGAGCGAGGCGGGCACGATCGGTCGGCACCGCTCCGGGACGGGCGGCCCGGAGCGGGGGGACCTTCGCCTCTGCGCTGACGGCCGGGCGCGGCTGATCCTGGTCGCCATGGACATCTTTCAGCCGCCAGCGCAGAATCTGCCGGCCGAGACCGCCACCCCGGCGCAGATCGCGCGGTTCGTGGTGGACGCGGCGGTGCACGCGCCGTCGGTACACAACACCCAGCCCTGGTGGTTCAGCCACGACGAGCACGAGGTCACCGTGCACGCCAACCCCGACCGGCAGCTGCGGGTCGCCGACCGCGACGGCCGGGAAATGATGATCAGCTGCGGCGCCGCGCTGTTCACCATCCGGGTGGCGCTGCGCTACCTGGGGTTCGTGCCGCACGTCCGCGTGCTGCCCGACCCGGACCTGCCCAACCTGGTCGCGCGGGTGGCCTGGGGCGAGCCGGTGCCGCCGGTCGAGTACGAGAAGCAGCTGTTCGCCGAGATCCCGCGGCGCCGCACGCATCGCGGCGGGTTCGACCCCGCACCGCTGCCGGCCGGGCTGCTCGCCGCCCTGCCCGAGGAGGCCGCGCGGGAGAAGACCAGGCTGAGCCTGCTGGCGGACCCCGCGGACCAGGCGCGGGCGGCCGCCCTGGCGGCCGCCGTCGAGTGCGGCGACTACGCGCTCCGGCTCGACGAGAACCGGGCCCGGGAGGAGGCCCGGTGGGCGCCGGGTCCTGGCAGCCACCGGCAAGACGGCGTCCCGCCGACCGCCTACCCGGCGCGGCCCGAGCGGACCGAGCCGCACTTCCCCGCGCGTGACTTCGCCCGCGGGCGCGGGTGGGGTCTGCCGCTTAATCCGGTTAATCCGGTTAATCCGATTGATCCGGAGGAGCCGGCGGTACGGTCCGCCGGCGTCGTCGGGCTGCTCACGACGAGCGTCGACCACCGGGCCGACTGGGTGCACGCGGGCCAGGCGCTGCAGCGGGTGCTGCTGCTGGCCAGCAGCTCGAAGGTAGCGGCCGCGCTGCACAGCCAGCCGCTGGAGATACCGCTGCTGCGGGACTTCATCCGAATCCACCTCAGCGGCCGCGGCTACCCCCAGATGGTGCTCCGGTTCGGAACGACCAGCGAGACCGCCGTGAGCGTGCGGCACCCGGTCGACGAGGTCCTCCTCGACGAAAGCAGGATCTGATGGCCCCCAGGCGGGACCGCGGCCAGGCGCGATGGCCGGAGCGGGCCGCGGCGTACGATCAAGAAGTCACGGCGGACAAGCTCCTGGAAGGCGCGTGGAACCCAGCCCGGGCAGGCCGCTGCTGCCCCAGCTACGTCTGGATGACCTGCTGGCCGAGTTGCAGGCCCGCCTGTCGGCGGTGGTCAAGACGCGCGATCGCGTGCACGCGCTGCTGGAGGCCGTCGTCGCGGTGGGCAGCAACCTCGAGCTCGAGGTGGTGCTCCGGCAGATCGTCGAGGCCGCGGTCAAGCTGGTCGACGCCCGGTACGGCGCGCTGGGGGTGATCGGGGAAGGCGGCCGCCTGGCCGAGTTCGTCCCGGTCGGCCTGGACGCCGAGCAGATCGCCCGGATCCACCACTGGCCGGAAGGTCACGGGCTGCTCGGGGAGCTGATCACCGACCCGCGGCCGCTGCGCCTGGCCGACATGGCCGCGCACCCGCGGTCGTTCGGATTCCCGGAAGGGCATCCGCCGATGCGGACCTTTCTCGGCGCGCCGGTGCGGATCCGCGACGAGGTCTACGGCCACCTCTACCTGACCGAGAAGGCCGGCGGGGCCGAGTTCGACGAGGACGACGAGGCGGTCCTGGTCGCTCTCGGGGCCGCGGCCGGCGTCGCGGTCGGGAACGCCCGGCTGTACGAGGAGGCGCGCCGGCAGCAGCGCTGGCTTCGGGCCAGCGCCGATGTCACCCAGCAGTTGCTGTCCGGCGAACCCACCGAGGCCGTCCTGTCCCTGGTGACGACGGAGGCGCTGGAGATATCCGGCGCCGACCTGGTCGTCTTGGCCCTCCCGGTCGGGGACGGCACGCAGCTCGTGATCGAGCACGCGGCGGGCCAGAACGCGGAGGAGTCCGTCGGCCTGGTCCTGCCGGCGGCCGAGTCGGCGTCCGGCCTGGTGCTGGCCAGCGGCAAGCCGCTGAGCCTGGACGACTTCAGCGGCGACGCGCGGGTGGCCCCGGTGGCCCGCGAGCACCTGCGCCTGGGGCCCGCGGTCGTGGTCCCGCTGGGCGCGCCCGGTAACGTCCGCGGGATCCTGACCGCGGGCCGGCGTCCCGGCTCGCTGCCGCTGGCCCCGCCCGCGGTGGAGATGCTGGTCAGCTTCGCCGCTCAGGCGGGCATCGGCCTGGAACTGGCCTCCCGCCGCCGCGACGCCGAGCGCTTCGCCGTGTTCGAGGACCGGGACCGGATCGCCCGGGACCTGCACGACCTGGTCATCCAGCGGCTCTACGCCACCGGCATGTCGCTGGAGGGCGTGTCCGCGCGGCTGGGCGACTCCGACAACGGACGGCGCGTCAGCAGCGCGGTCGACGCCCTGGACGAGACGATCAAGGAAATCCGTTCCGCGATCTTCTCCCTGCACTCGCGCACGGCGGCGGGCGAGAGCGGGCTGCGGGCCAGGATCCTGGAGACCGCGGACGACGCGGTCGGCCCGCTCGGCTACGCGCCTTCGCTGCGCATGTCCGGCGGTCTCGAGGATGTGCCCGCGGATGTCGCCGAGCACCTGCTCGGCGTGCTGCGCGAGGCGCTGTCCAACGCGGCGCGGCACGCGAACGCCAGCCGGGTCGACGTGACCATCGAGGCGGGCCCGCAGCTCGTCCTGCTGGTCCGCGACAACGGCGTCGGCATACGCGGATCGCAGCGCCGGAGCGGGCTGGCCAACCTGGCCGAACGCGCCGGCCTGCTCGGCGGCACCCTGCGCACCGCGCCGGCCGCGGATGGCGGGACCGAGCTCGAGTGGCGGGTGCCGCTCCGCGGGCGCCTGCCCTGACCTAGCCGAGTCCCGCCGGCCGAGGGCGGCGGATGCGCCGCCCGGTCACCCGGCTGGGAACGATCCGCAGGAACAGCTCGCGGTTGCCGCCGGGCCAGGTCTGCACGCCCGCCTGCCGGACCGACGCGCGCTCGGCGTCGGACGCCACGTGGTGCAGGGGGCCCTGGATGAGAACGCTCCACCCCTCCCGCGCGACGGTGTCGATCTCGTCGATCTCGAAGGCCACCTTGTACTCGGCGTGGGCAATTCCGGTGCGCAGGTCCTCGTCGGTCGGGCTGTCCTGCGCGGTCCGGAACACGATGCTGCCCTCGTGCCACCGGTAGTTGACCGGAAGCACGGTCGGGCCGTAGCGCCCGGTATAGGCGATCCGCCCGATGCCTCCCGGCGCGATCAGCCGCAGGCATTCGGCCTCGTCCAGTTCCTCCAGCCGCGTCGGCGCGGCCATGGTCGCACCGCCTGGTTCGCTGCTCACCTCGGCACCTCCCGGAATCGGGTCCGCGACCAGCGTCGCGCGATCCGGCCGTCCGCGCCGGAGGCGTCCGGCCCGTAACCGCGGGACCAACGTCCCGCCTCGCCGGGGCCCCGATGTCAGGGCGACGCCGCCGGGCCGGTGTCGTTCGAGCTGCCCAGCGCCGGCCGCGCTCGCTCGCCGATGCGGTTATTTCGCCTGGCTCGCCGGGGCGGAGCCCACCGGGTCGCCCGCGCGGCCCGGCCCGGGCCCGGGGCGGTCCTCCGGCCGCCAGATCAGCCGGTGCACCGGAATCAGCCGCGGAATGTCGCGCAGCCCGGGGACGAACGGGACGGCCAGCAGCAAGATCGTGGCTAGCCCGGTGAGGTAGATCGCGATCAGGTCGGCGTTGGCCGAGTTGCCGAACGCCGGGATCTGGTACCAGAGCGTGTAGAGCCAGAGCCAGGGCTGGCCGGGGTAGCTTCCGGTCTCGTTCATCACGCCCCACTGCGAGCCGGTCAGGTTCATGGCATGGGCTTGGCGGGCGAAGTAGGAGCCGTCCTCGATGAACAGCAGGGGCCGGGTGTAGTCGGTGCCGTAGAAGGTCTGGCCGGCCAGCAGGTCGGCGTCCAGGGCGCCGCTGCGCGCGAGGGTGAGCTCGTCGGCCAGCATGGCCGGGACCGGGCCGTCAGCCGCCGCGGGCACGACCGGGGCGCCGCCGGTGAACCTGACCTTGGTCACCGCGTTGGCGTAGGCGTTGGCCCACTTGAACTGCTGGGCGGGTGACGCCGCCCGGTAGGTGGCGAGCGGCGCGGCCGCGCCCGGGTCGGTGCGCGCGAGCGCGGTCAGCGGCCCGATCACGAAGTCCTGGGCGGGGTCGATGTGCTTGCGGGCCCCGAGGATGTCGGCCGGGGCGAACCAGAGCGACTGCGGCGCCCCGTTTGTGTTGTACGGCGGCCCGTAGGACGCGGTCAGGCTGGTGCCGTCCAGTTCGCTGGCCGCGGTGGCCAGGAAGTCGGCGGGCGCGATCCGGGCCCAGGTCTGGATCGTCACCGACGGGACGTCGGGGGAGGACAGCAGGCCGGCCAGGCCGAAGGTCAGGGCCAGGATCACCGCCGTGGCGATCGCGCCTTCCTTGAGGATGTCGTACCGGCGGGTGCGCCCGCGCCAGGGCGCGGCGTCGGCCGCGGCGACCGCGCGCCGGCGCAGCCGGCGCGACCGGTGATCCTCCCCGGCCGCGGCGTGCGCGCCGATCGGGTGGGACACGCCGCGCACCCGGACCAGGAGCACGTGCGCGCCGACGATGGCGACCAGGATGACGGGGACGAGCACGATGTGCCACATGAGCATCTGGCCGAAGTTCATCAGGTTGAAGAACGAGCCGGCCCCGGCCGCGTTGAACGCGTCCTTGCCGCTGGTGGAGATCCACTGCGCGTCGAAGTTCTGCTGCGACAGGTAGCCGGTAAAGCATTCAACAATCGAGAATAGGAACGCGACCACTCCCGTGATCCAGGTCAGCGTGCGGCGTCCGCGCCAGGCCGCCATCCAGAACTTGGCCCACAGGTGGATGACCAGCAGCGCCATGAACAGCTCGACGCTCCACAGGTGCAGGCTGTTGAAGAAGTGGCCGACCGGGCTGTAATGCCACCAGTCCGAGCCGCCCAGGGCCAGGGCGAACCCGGACGCGATCGCCACCCCGAGCGCGGCCAGCGACGCCACCCCGAACACGTACGCCCACGACGCCACGTAGGCCGGCTGCCGGTCCGGCAGCAGCTTGCCCGGCGGCAGCAACGCCAGCGCCCGGCGCCGCGCCCGGGCCGTCCACATCTTCGCGTCCTCGTCCTCGGCCGCCGGCTCGCCCGGCGCCGGCTCGGTCGCGGGTGGCTCGCCCGGGTAGGTCCTGCCCCTGGGGAACGGCAGCACGAGTGCCGCGCCGAAGATCACCACCATGACGGCGATCAGCACCAGGTTCGCGACCGAGACGTTAAAGATCGACCAGTGCAGGTAGGTTCCCGGCTGGTTGAGGTCGATCGCCACGGGACCTGCCGCCAGGGCCTGGATAGCCATGTCCGTGCTCCTCACCGGGTGCTGACGCTCGTCCGGCTGATCGTCTCCCCGGCCCGGCCGGCGGCAACAGGGAGCGAAGTCACCGCGGCCCGGGACCTACGTCCCGGACGGCTCCCGGCCGGCGCTACCGGGTAGGCGGCCGGGCCGGGCTGCTGACGTTCGCCGTCCAGCGGGCCTCGACGTTGCCCCACCGCCAGTAGGCGAGCGCGGCCGCCCAGACGGCGACGAACAGGCCGGCGATGCAGAAGCCGGCCACGTTGATGTTGAAGGTGGCCACCAGCGACCAGAACGCACCGTGCAGGTGCACCTCGGAGGTGAGGATGCCGAGGATCTCGATGGTGCCGATGATGAACGCGGCGCCGATCGACAGCGCGGTGATGACCAGGTTGTAGTAGACCTTGCGCACGGGTCGGGCGAAGGCCCAGCCGTAGGCGAAGTTCATGAAGCAGCCGTCGAGCGTGTCCAACAGCATCATGCCGCCGGCGAACAGCAAAGGCAGGGCGAGCACGGCGTAGTAAGGCAGGCCCTGGATCGCCGCGTAGGCGGTGGCGGCGAGCAGCACGACCTCGGTGGTGGTATCGAACCCGATCCCGAAAACCAGGCCGACGAAGTAGAGCTGCCAGGTGCGGGTGATCGAGCGCATGAACCGGCCGAAGAACCGGTACATCAGCCCGCGGGCCTGCAACTGGGCCTCCAGTTCCGCCTCGTTGTAGATGCCGCGCCGCAGCCGTGCGAAGACCTTGAAGATGCCGGACAGCACGATCAGGTTGAGCACCGCGATCAGGTACAAGAACCCGGCCGACACGAGCGTCCCGGCCGCGCCGCCGGCGGTCTCATAGGCCGAGCTGGGATTGACCACCGCGCCGAACACCGCCCGGGCGGCGATCGTGATCCCGACCCCGACCGCCACGATGACCGTGGAGTGACCGAAGGAGAAGAAAAATCCGCTGGCCAGCGGGCGCTTGCCGTCGGCCATGAGCTTGCGCGTGGTGTTGTCGATGCACGAGATGTGGTCGGCGTCGAACGCGTGCCGGAACCCGAGGAACCACGCCGTGATCGCCACGCCGAGCCCGACGCCCAGCCCCCGGCTGCCGCCCACGCCCTGGTAATCGAAGTGATGCGGCATCACGCACCAGACGTAGATGCCCCAGCCCGAGACGTTCATGGCCAGGATGATCGCGAACATCGCCGCCAGTCGGCCCCACTCGCGGCCGGTGAGATCCGCCCCCATCCGCCGCAGCCGCGACTGCGCGGGCTGGCTCATGCGTACACGCCCTCCCTCAGCTAGGGGAGGACGCACGAGCCGTCCTTCCTCCGAGGACCACTTCGCCGACGCAGAGCAGGCGACCGGGCTCGCCCCCGAAGGGGACCACCGTTGCGGGACAGCGCCGGGATCTCACCGGACTTCGCTGGTTCTGCATCCGCCCTGGGCCGTGCCCGGCCCGGGGCAGCGTCAATGTACGGGCCCGGGCACCACGGCGTCAAGGCTCGCCCCCGTCTGCCTGCTGTGTCGGCGCGGCGACCGCGATAGCGTGCCGTCGATGAACTCAGAAAACGGCCAGGGGCCGACGGGCCAGGTCACGGTGATCGGGATCGGGGCTGACGGCTGGTCGTCGCTGACCGACGCCGCGCGCGAGGCCCTCCGGTCCGCGGCCGCGATCGCCGGCAGCCCGCGCCAGCTCGCGCTGCTGCCGGACCTCGGCGCGCGGCGTGTTCCGCTGCCGTCGCCGCTCCTGCCGCACCTTGACGATCTCGTGCGCGACCACCCCGGGCTCTGCGTGCTGGCCAGCGGCGACCCGACGCTGCACGGCATCGGCGCCACGCTGACCAGGCGGCTCGGCGCGGCGGCGGTGCGGATCCTGCCCGGGGTGTCGTCGGTGGCGCTGGCCTGCGCACGGCTGGGCTGGCCGCAGCATGAGGTCACGGTCGTCTCGCTGGTCAGCCAGCCTCCGCAGGCGATCCTGGCGGCGCTGCAGCCCGGTGCCCGGCTGGTCGTGCTGTGCCGGGACCGCGCCACCCCGGCCGCAGCCGCGCAGGTGCTGGCCGGAGCCGGCTGGGGGGAGAGCGAGATCGTCGTGCTCGAGCAGCTCGGCGGCCCGGGCGAACGGGTCACCGGCCCGCAGCGGGCCGACCGGTGGACCGGTGGCGAGCTCGACCACCTATGCGTTCTGGCGGTGACCGCCCGGCCCGGGCCCGGTGCGCGGGCGGCCGGGCGGACCCCGGGCTTGCCGGACGACGCCTACGAGACCGACGGCCAGCTCACCCGGCGCGAGATCCGGGCGCTGGCGCTCGCGGTGCTGCGGCCCGGTCCCGGCGCGCTGCTCTGGGACGTCGGCGCCGGGAGCGGCAGCATCGGCATCGAGTGGCTGCGCGCCGACCCGCTCGCGCGGGCCATCGCGGTCGAGGCCCGGCCCGATCGTGCCGCGCGGGCCGGGCGCAACGCCGCCGCGCTCGGCGTGCCGGGGCTCCAGGTCATCGCCGGGACGGCCCCCGCCGCGCTGGCCGGGCTGGCCGAGCCCGACGCCGTCTTCGTCGGCGGCGGGCTGACCGCCGCCGGCGTTCTCGACACGTGCTGGCAGCGGCTGCGCTCCGGCGGCCGGCTGGTGGCGCACGCGGTCACGATCGAATCGGAGACCGTCCTGCACCGCTGGCAGCAGGACCACGGCGGCGAGCTGATCCGGGTGGCGGTGAGCCAGGTCGAGGCGCTGGGCCGGTTCCGGACCTGGCGGCCCGCGCTTCCCGTGACCCAGTGGCAGGCCGGCAAGCCATGACCGTGTACTTCATCGGGGCCGGGCCCGGCGCGCCGGACCTGCTGACGCTCCGCGCCCACCGGCTGATCGCGGCGGCTCCGGTCGTGCTGTACGCCGGCAGCCTCGTCCCGCCCGAGGTGCTGGCCGGGGCGCGCCCCGGCGCGCGGCTGGTCGACACCGCCGATCTCAGCCTGGACGCGATCACCGCGGAGCTCGTGTCGGCGCATCAGGCCGGACACGACGTCGCCCGGCTGCACAGCGGCGACCCGTCGCTGTTCAGCGCGGTGGCCGAGCAGGCCAGGCGGCTCGATGCGGTCGGCGTGCCCTGGCAGGTCATCCCGGGGGTGCCCGCGTTCGCGGCCGCGGCCGCCGCGCTGCGCCAGGAGCTGACCCTGCCGGGTGTCGGGCAGACCGTGGTGCTGACCCGGACCGCGGCCCGCGCCACGCCGATGCCGCCCGGGGAGGAACTGCCCGCGCTCGCCGCCACCGGGGCCACCCTCGTCCTGCACCTGGCCGTCCAGAACATCGACCGCGTCGCCGAAGACCTGCTCCCGCACTACGGGCCCGACTGCCCGGCGGCGGTGGTGGCCCGGGCCTCCTGGCCGGACGAGGAGATCATCCGGTGCCGGCTCGGCGAGCTGGCCGGGCAGGTCCGTAGCCGGGGCATCCGCCGCACCGCGATCATCGTCGTCGGCCGGATCCTGGCCGGGTCGGGCTTCGACGAGAGCCACCTGTACTCGGCGGGCCGTGACCGCGGCCCGCGCGCGGAGCGGAGCACGTCATGAGGACCATCTCGGTCGTGGGCATCGGATCGGGTCACCCCGAGCACCTCACGGTCCAGGCCATCACCGAGCTGAACGCCGCCGACGTGGTGTTCTTGCTGGACAAGGGTGACGAGCGGGAAAGCCTGATCGACCTTCGGACAGAGATCTGCGAACGCTTCATCACCGGCGAGTGCCGTATCGTCACCGCCGCCGACCCGCCGCGTGACCGGGAGGCCGCCGACTACGCCGCGGCCGTGGCGGACTGGCGGGCCCGCCGGGCGGACGTCTACGAGCGGCTGTTTCGCACCGAGCTCGCCGAGGACGGCCGCGGCGCCCTGCTGGCCTGGGGAGATCCGGCGCTGTACGACAGCACGCTGCACGTCCTGGAGGCCGTGCGGGCGCGGGGCACGGTCGGCTTCGAGCTGCGGGTGATTCCCGGCATCAGCAGCGTCCAGGCGCTGGCCGCGCAGCACCAGATCAGCCTGACCCGGACCGGCCGGCCGCTGCACATCACGACCGGACGCCGGCTGGCCGCCGAGGGCTTCCCCGCCCACACCGATGACGTGGTGATCATGCTGGACGCGAGGACCGCGTTCCGCGTCGCCGACGATGACGACGAGATCTACTGGGGCGCCTACCTCGGCACGCCGGACGAGATCCTGATCGCGGGGCGGGTCGGTGACGTCGGGCCGCGCATCGCCGCCGAGCGCGAGGCCGCCCGCCAGCGGCACGGCTGGATCATGGACACCTACCTGCTGCGCCGCACGGCCGGCCGCGACGAGCCGTCCGGGCCGGCGGGAAGCACCGGATGAGCGCCGCGCCGCCGGCCGCGACCGTCCTGATCCTCGGCGGCACCGCCGAGGCCCGCGAGCTGGCCGGGCGGGTCGCCGGGCGCCCCGGGATCCGCGTCGTCTCCTCGCTGGCCGGGCGGGTGCGTGATCCGGCGCTCCCGGCCGGGGAGGTGCGCATCGGCGGGTTCGGCGGAGCGGACGGGCTCGCCGCGTGGCTGCTCGCTCAGGACGTATCGGCCGTCGTCGACGCGACGCACCCGTTCGCGCAGGCCATCTCGGCCAACGCGGCGGCCGCGTGCGCCGCCGCGGGCATCCCGCTGCTGACCGTCGTCCGCCCGCCGTGGACGGCCGGGGACGGCGACGCCTGGCACGAGGCCGCCTCCCTCGCGCAGGCCGCCGCGCTGCTGCCGTCCCTCGGCCGCCGGGCGTTCCTCACGACCGGGCGGCAGGGACTCGCGGAGTTCGCGGCCCTGGACGGGACGTGGTTCCTGATCCGCTGCGTGGATCCGCCGGCCGGCCCGCTGCCCCGGAGCTGCGAGGTCATCCTGGCCCGCGGCCCCTACGACACGGCCGCCGAGCGGGCGCTCATGCGCGGGCACCAGATCGACGTCCTCGTGACCAAGAACAGCGGCGGCGAGCTGACCGCGGGCAAGCTGCGCGCCGCGCGCGACCTGGGAATCGCCGTGGTCATGGTGACCCGCCCGGCCCGGCCGGACCGGCCGGCCGGGCCGGCCTGCGAGTGCGCCGCAGATGCCGAGCGCTGGCTGCTGCACCGGCTTCGCCGTAGTGACGGGGCGTGAACACGACCGGTTGACCGTCACGCTCCGTCACCCGGGTCGCGCTGGACCCCACGATGACGAGCGTGGACATGTCGACCGGGGCGGAGCCCAGCTCGGCCAGCGTGATCACCTCCAGCTGCTCGCCGGGCCGGCCCACGGCGCGGCCGATGACCACCGGAGTCTTCGGCGCCCGGTGCTGCAAGATCAGCCCGGCGACCTCGGCGAGCTGCCACGTCCGCGACCGGGAAGCCGGGTTGTACAGCGCCAGCACCAGATCCGCGGCCGCGGCGTGCGCCACGCGATCCGCGATCACCGGCCACGGCTTCAGCCGGTCAGACAGGCTGATCACGCAGTAGTCGTGCCCGAGCGGAGCGCCGGCCCGGGCCGCGACGGCCTGGGCCGCCGTGACGCCGGGCAGGACCCGCACGGGCACGCCCGACCAGCGTTCGCCGCCCGCCGCGGCCTGCTCCAGGACCGCCGCCGCCATCGCGAACACGCCAGGATCGCCGGACGACACGACCGCCACCCGCGCCCCGCCGGCGGCCAGGTCGAGCGCCAGCACCGATCGTTCTGCTTCGACCGTGTTGCCCGACGCGTGCCGCTGCTGCCCGGGCCGGACCGGGATCCGGGCCAGGTAGGGCCGGTAACCGACCAGGTCCGTCGCGTCGGCGATCGCGGCGGATGCCTCCGGCGTCAGCCACGCGGGATCCCCGGGGCCGAGGCCCACGACGACCACGCCGGGCGGGGGCTCGGCCCGGCGCCCGCGGCCCGGCACGAGCGCCAGTGACATGTACGGCACGCTGTCCGGGTCCACGCTCGCGAGCGGGCCCACCTTCTGCCGGGACGTGCCCGCGCGCTCCACGTACACCGCCCGGCCGAGCGACCCGGCGCGCTCGGCCGCCGCGCGGACCTTCTCGAACGTCCGCCCGAGCTTGAGCACGGCGGCCGCGTCCGCCGCGGCGAGCCGGGCCTGCAACTCGTCCTCGGGCAGGGTGCCCGGCAGGACCGTCAGCGTCTCGTCGTGCTGCACCAGCGGCAGCGCCGCCGCTGCTGCGGCGGCCGACACCGAGGAGATGCCGGGCACGATCACCGACTCGAACCGGTCGCACAGCCGCCGGTGCAGGTGCAGGAACGACCCGTACAGCGACGGGTCACCCTCGCAGAGCACGACCACGTCGCGGCCGTCCGCCAGGTGGCCCTCGAGCCGTGCCGTGGCCTCGGAATAGAACTCCGCCAGCGCGCCGTCGTACCCGCCCGGATGATCGCTGGCCCCGGTGGTCACCGGGTAGCGCAGCACCTCCTCGGCCTGGCCCGGGCGCAGGTATGGCTCGGCGGCCGCGCGCGCGATGCTGCGGCCGTGCGCCGCGCAGTGATACGCCACGACCTGCGCCGCGGAGATGAGCCGCGCGGCGCGGACCGTGACCAGGTCCGGATCCCCCGGGCCGACGCCGACGCCGGTCAGCCGCCCCGTCGGCCGCGTCACTCCGGGTCTCCGGCCAGCGCGTTCACCGCGGCCGCGGCCATGGCCGATCCGCCGCGCCGCCCGTGCACGGTCAGGTACGGGACGCCGCCCGACCGCGCCGCGAGAGCGGTCTTCGACTCGGCCGCGCCGACGAAGCCGACCGGGATGCCGATGATGGCCGCGGGCGGCGGCGCGCCGTCTTCGAGCAGTTCCAGCAGCCGGAACAAGGCCGTCGGCGCGTTGCCGATCGCGACGACGGACCCGCCCAGCCGTTCGCGCCACAGGTCCACGGCGGCCGCGGAGCGGGTCGTGCCGAGGGTCTGCGCCAGGCCCGGAACCCGCGGGTCCCGTAGCGTGCACACGACCTGGTTTCCGGCCGGCAGCCGGGACCGCGTGATGCCGCCGGCCACCATGACCGAGTCGCACAGGACGGCCGCGCCCGCCGCCAGCGCACCGCGCGCGGCGGCCCCGGCCCCGGGTGACCATTCGACGTCCGCGGGCAGGTCGGTCATCCCGCAGGCGTGGATCATCCGCACCACGGCGGGCTCGAGGTCCGGCGGGACGCCGCTCAGGTCAGCCTCGGCCCGGATGATCGCGAACGACTCGCGGTAGATGACGCGCCCGTCGCGCTCATACCGGGCGGTCTGGTCCGCGGGGGGGTCTGGGG
>Ga0102924_1000513_pt1 | contig 48619 bp, 40 predicted proteins | sample PaiPotPPM11metaG_FD_80116 | JGI IMG/M metagenome (GOLD analysis project Ga0102924, IMG submission 80116) | Iron sulfur acid spring bacterial and archeal communities from Banff, Canada, to study Microbial Dark Matter (Phase II) - Paint Pots PPM... ... | reverse complement strand
TTATTTACCTCAAGGATATTCTGAAGCCCAACATGCGCGAGCGCTTCGACCGGATGCGCGCGATGGGCATCCGGACCGTCATGATTACGGGCGACAACCCGCTCACCTCGGCCACCATCGCGAAAGAAGCCGGCGTCGACGATTTTCTCGCCGAGGCTACGCCGGAAACGAAGATGGATCTCATCAAGCGCGAGCAGACGTCGGGCAGGCTCGTTGCCATGACGGGCGACGGCACCAACGACGCGCCGGCGCTGGCGCAAGCCGATGTCGGCGTTGCCATGAACTCCGGGACGCAAGCGGCGAAGGAAGCCGGAAACATGGTCGACCTCGACTCCGATCCGACCAAGCTCATCGAGATCGTCGAAATCGGCAAGCAGTTGCTGATGACGCGCGGGGCGCTGACGACGTTCTCGATCGCCAACGACGTCGCAAAGTATTTCGCCATTTTGCCTGCCATGTTCGCGATTGCCTATAAGCCGATGCAGCTGCTCAACGTCATGCGGCTGACTACGCCGGAAAGCGCGTTTCTCTCGGCCGTTATCTTCAACGCGTTGATCATCATCGCGCTGGTTCCGCTAGCGTTGCGCGGCGTGCGATACGAGCCGAAGGGTGCGAATCGCGTGCTGTTCGAGAACGTGATGATTTACGGCGTCGGCGGCATCATCGTTCCGTTCATCGGCATCAAGGCGATCGACCTGATTCTTGCGGGGCTGCACCTGACATGATTCGCTACTTCGGCACGTCGCTGCGGATGACGATCGTCAGCATCGTCTTGCTGGGATTGATTTATCCGCTGGTGATGACCGGCATCGCGCAAGTGCTTTTTCCGAAACAAGCCAACGGATCGCTCGTGGTCGTCAACGGCAAGGTGGTTGGCTCGTGGATCATCGGGCAGTTGTGGACGAAGCCGGAATATTTTCAGGGACGGCCGTCGGCGGCGGGAAAGGGTTATGATCCCACGTCGACCGGCGGTACGAACTTAGGCCCGACATCCGCAAAGCTCATCAAAGCGACGAAAGATACGATTGCGTCATTGGAAAAAGCCAATACCAGCGCCTCGGGGCCGCCGCCGATAGATTTAGTGACGTCGAGCGGCAGCGGCATCGATCCCGATATTTCGCCCGAAGCCGCATACTGGGAAGCGCCGCGCGTCGCGAAGGCGCGCCACATGTCGCTGGATTCGGTTCAATCCTTGATTGCCGCTCACGTACAACGACGCGAGTTCGGGTTTCTCGGCGAGCCGCACGTCAACGTACTCGAACTGAATCTCGCGCTCGACGGATTGCACCCGCAGTAGTGTCCACGACCTAGAGGGGCATTACTCTTCGGGTGGGGCTTCCGCACCGTTGGATGACGGCGGCGAAAGGACCAGCAATTCGCGCGCGCCCGCATCGAGAAGTCGTCGCGCAAACGACGGTGTTTGAAACCAGCGGCGAGCGCGCCGGGGGCCGCCGATCGCGATCGTTGTTTCCGGACGTTCGCGGGCGATCTCCAGCAGGCGCTTCGCGACGTCGGACGCCGTCGCTTCGATCCATTCGACGTTGGTCTTGCGCGCTTCGGCGCGGAGTCGCTCGACGGTCGCCGCATCCGCCGGCGCTCTCGCGTCGGTGACGTGTGCGATGGCGAAATCGATTCCGAGCCGAGCGGCGATCCGTCCGGCGCGCGGGATCATTGGAATATCGGCGGCGCTCGATTCGACGCTGAGGAGAATGCGCTCGAACGGCGACGGAATTCGTTCGCGAAAACGCGCGCGGAGCGCTTCGCGAATTGCCAGTTCGCGCAGCGCAAATAGATTTTCCGTGCGAAAGAAGTTTGCGAGCGCGGCGTCGACTCGTTCGGGCGGATAAATCTTGCCGTCGCGCAGACGCTGGCGCAGGGTGTCGGGCGTGACGTCGATGAGAATGACCTCGTCGGCCAGCGGAAGTATTCCATCCGGTAGCGTTTCGCGTACCGTCGTACCGGTGAGCCGGCGCACTGTGTCGCCTAAACCTTCGAGATGCTGAATGTTCAACGTCGTGATGACGTCGATGCCGGCGCGCAGCACCGCCAGAACGTCGTAAAAGCGTTTCGGCGCGATCGAACCCGGCGCGTTCGTATGCGCCAGCTCGTCAATCAGGGCGACTTGCGGATGGCGCGCGATCAGTGCATCGCGGTCGAACTCTTTGTACGTCGAACCGTTGACCGTGAAAACTTTCGGCGGCAGGATCGTCAGGCCGTCGAGCAGCGCTGCGGTTTCCTTGCGGCCGTGGGTTTCGACGAATCCGCCGTCCACGTCGACGCCTTCGGCTTGCAATTGATGCGCGCGATCCAGCATCGCAAACGTCTTGCCGGCTCCGGCGGCAGCGCCGAGATACACGGTCAACTTACCGTAGCCCATGCGCAAACGGTCGCCGGCTGTGGATGAGTACGGCGAACGCGCGGGATTCTCGACGAGAAACGTTTGACCGGATCCGACGATGAAGAGATCGCAGGTGAGCCGCGAGTTCGCGAGTTTGGCCGCCTCCCGGCCGTGAGGAACCGCGACGAGCGCCGGACTCAGGCCTTCGTGAGCAGCCGTTTCCGGATCGGCCGCAACGCGAAAAACTTCGCCGCCCAGTTCGCGCACGAGCGGCTCGAGCGGGGTTGGATCGACGCCGGGCGTCGGAACGACCTCGAGGGCCAGGTCGAGCGCGTGCGCAATCGCTGCGGTGCGCTTGAGAAACGGCGTCGCTTCGACATTCGGATAGACGAATGCCGCGGCGGTGGAACTCAAGCCGGCTTTAATCGCGGGGAGCGTTAGCGTGTCGAGCGTCCGCAGCATCAACTCGCGAAGCATGTAGAGCGTCTGTTCTCTGAACGCGCCGTTGAGGGCGCGCTCGATATCTGCCTCGTTGACGATTTTGCCGGCCTGCACGCGACTGCGCAGCAATCGCGGCGAAACGTCGAGTGCGATGACGTCGTCGGCAGTTTGCAGGAACGACAGCGGAACGATTTCGCGCACCGGATATCCGAGCAGCGCTTCGGCCGTCGGCGCGACCGTTTCCAAGTGCGCGATGTTGAATGCGCCGATGACGCTGATGCCTTGTTCGCGCAAGGCAAGTGCGTCTTGCCAGCGCTTGGCATGGACACCACCGTTGAGATTGTCGTGGGCGAGCTCGTCGAGCAGCACGACATCGGGTCGCTGGCGCATCGCCGCCTCGTAATCGAAATCTTCGAACGCCGCATTGCCGATGGTGACGTGACGCGGCGGTATGCGCGGTAGCACGGCGGCCATGCGTTCGAGGTCGGGCCGTCCTTTGGTTTCGATCCAGCCGATTGCGACGCGCCGATCGGCCTCTTGAAGGCGGCGGCCGTCGTCGAGCAGACGGCGCGTTTTGCCGGCGCCGGCCGCGCTCGCGACGTACACGATCAAGCGCGCGCGGTGCCCGAGCTCCCGAAGAAGTTCCTCCGCTCTCGCCGACCGGTCCACGGGTTGCCGGTTCGCGCGACGCACAAGGCGGCCCCGCCGCAACCGAGAAGGCGACGGCAATGCGGATAGCCGTGATCTGCTATGCGTTGCTGATCGCAGCCTGGATCATCGACTTGGTCACGCCGCAACTTTTCGTGGCGGCGATTTTGCTCAACGGTCCGATCGCGTTGAGTAGCCTGGCGCTGCGCACGCGGCTGACCGCGCAACTCGTCATCGTCGCCGAAATCGCCAACGTCATCGCCGCGTACGTCAACGGGGCGCAAGTCGGGTACCATTGGGACGCCGTTGCGATCGGCGACCGGCTGTTGACGGCGGCATCGTTCGTGCTCGTCGGATACATGAGCATCAAAACGCAGCAGTTCGCGCGCGAGGCGGGCGAGTCGACTGGCCGGGGTCGCCAGATTCAAATCGAGCGAACGCTGCGCGAAACGACCGGCCGCGTGCGCGAGACGCTCAACGTCGAACTTGTGCAACGCGCGATTCTGCGTGAGTCGTTGGCGCTGTTGAGTGCCTCGGCGGCGATGTTGATCGTGCGCAACTCGTCATTCGAAACGCCGCTGACGATCGGCTACACGGGCGGCAACGCGGAGATGACGTTTGAACGCCGGCCGCTTTCGACCGAACTCGCATCGCTGACGCAGCGCGCGCGTGAAAATCAAGGCGTCACGCGCGTCACCGGCGACGACGCGCTCGGACGTCTCACACTCGAAGCCCTTAACGCCCGCGAAGCTTTGACGGCGAGCATTCGCAGCACGGGCGCCCCATCCGACTACGTTCTCGTGGAACTTGCACGCGGCGAGAGTGAGTTTGCCTCGGATGCCATTCCGGCGTTGCAGGCGTTTGCAGAACAGGCGGGGATTGCGCTGGAGCAAGCGCGCCTGTTTACCCAACTCGGCGACCGCAACGAAGAGATCGCCCGGCAGAAAGATGAATTGGCGCGCCGCACGGAGGTGATTCGCGATATCGTCTACGCGCTGGCGCACGACTTGCGAACGCCGTTGGTCGCAGCCGACGTGACGATGAAACAGGCGCTCGACGGTGCCTACGGCAATCTCCCGGATCGCTACGCGGAAATTCTGCGCGCGACGGTGGCCGCCAACGAAGAAGAGCGCCGGATCGTCGAGTCTCTGCTGCTCATCGCACGGTATGAGGCCGGCGAGGAGTCGAACCTGCGCGAACCGATTGCGCTCGGCCAACTGATCGGCGGAGTGATCGACGAACTACGCCCGGTTGCCGATACTAAGCACGTGCGGTTGCGCGGCGACGTCGGCACCGGCGACTTGCTGACGATCGGCGACCCTCACGAAATCCGTCGCGCCGTTATCAATCTCATTGCCAACGCGATGGCCGCCACGCCGGAGGGCGGCACGATTTCGGTCCACGGTGCGCAATCGAACGGCACGGTGAGTGTCGCAATTGAAGACGACGGTTACGGCGTGCCTGCCGAACTGCGTTCGGCCTTGTTCACGCGTTTCGGCAGAGTGCGCTCCGGCGGCGGCAGCGGTCTGGGACTCTACATCGTCCGCCGCATCATCGAAAAACACGGAGGCACCGTTGCTTTTACGCCACGCGAACCGCACGGGAGTACATTTACCATGACGCTACCGAGGCTGCGGACGTGACACCAGAAAAATCGCGCGTCGTCATCGTCGAAGATCACGCGCTCACGCGCGCGGGCTTGCGAACGACGTTGACGTCATCGTTCGACGTCGTTGCCGAGGCGGCCGACGGGGTCACCGGGTTGGAAACTATTCTTCGCGAGCGTCCCGACGTGGCCGTCGTGGACATCGGTCTCCCAGGTCTCGACGGCGTCACGCTGACGCAACGCGTGCGCGCAGAAGCACCCGAAACGCGGATCGTGATCGTAACGATGATCGATTTGGAGGAAGAAGTGCTTGCGGCGCTGGCCGCCGGCGCCGACGCCTACTGTTTGAAAAATTCCGACCCGGAGCGCATCGCCGATGCGGTGCGCATTGCGGCCGGCGGCGGTGCGTTTTTCGATCCGCAGATCGCGCACGTCGTACTCGCGCAATTTTCGAATCCGCGCAAAGACGACATGCGTTCGTCGCCGCTCAGCCAGCGCGAAACCGAGATTCTGCGATTAATTGCCGACGGGCATCCAAATGCCGAAATCGCCGAACGCCTCTTCATCGGCCTTGGAACGGTGAAGGGGCACATTCGCGACATTCTTTCGAAGTTATCGGCGTCGGATCGCACGCACGCGGCCGTTACTGCGCTGCGAAAGGGCTATATTTAGGGCCTTCGACTTCGCTCGCTCCGCTCAGGATGACGCGCCGAGGAGGGCGCGGATGCGTTCGCCGGCGCCGTTCTTTACGATAACGATCATCGCGTCGCCGGCGCGCAGCGTCGTCTCACCGGTCGGAATCTCCAGATCTTTGTCGGGATGATCGATCGCGACGACGACCGAGTTGTGCGGTAAGTTGATCTCGCCGAGGCTCTTGCCGGCAACCGGCGATTCCGGCTGAATTGCGACCTTTACCAACTGCATGTTGCCCTTGCCGAAAAGATGCATCGTTTCGAGCATCGAGCGATATTTGGCAGCGTTGACGTGCTCGTTGAGCACGTCGAGAATCAGTTCGGTCGAGGAGATGACGGTAACCGGATCGTCGAGCCCGAGCGAATCGAAAACCAGTTTGTTCGCCGGGTTGTTGACGCGAGCGATACAGCGCGCCTTGGATTTTTTCTTCGAAAGCAGCACGACGACGAGATTATCCTCGTCGTCGCCGGTGTCGGCCACGACCACATCGGCGCGCGCGATTCCGGCGGAATCCAAAACGGCGGGATCGCACCCGTCGCCGACGATAGTTGCCTGGCGGTCGATCAGCCGCTCGAGGGATTTCGCTTTGCGTTCGTCCTTCTCGACGACGACGACCTCGTGCCCCTGGTTGACCAGCGCGCGCGTGAGATACGAGCCGACTTTTCCGCCGCCGACGATGAGAATGAACATCGAGGTTACTCGCGCGTTACGCCGACATCAGCGCCGGCGTGGCGCTACCAAAGCGTTGCGCGAATTCGCTGATGCTGTCGGGTGCGACGACGGCGCTGATTTCGTCGCCTTCATCGAGCACCAAGTCGCTCGTCGCGACGACGACGCCACCCGAGGCGCGGCGAACGGCGGCAACCCGTACGCGTCCGGGACGCTCGACGTCGGCGATGGTTTTGCCGGCGTCGCCGCTGCCGACGATTGCGGAGATCGCGGTGAGTTTCCCGTAATCGAAAGATTGCAGCGAGTTCCACGGGGCTTCGGTGAGCACGTCGCGGATCAATTTCGCGCCGACCGTCGTGGGACACACGGTTTGTACGCCCAATTCGCGATACATCTGACCGCGCGGCGGATCGTAAATCCGCGCGACTACGCGTTTGATTTTGAACATGCGCTGCGCAATGAGCGCCGCCATGATGTTGCGGTTGTCGCCGTTGGTCACCGCGATGAAGCCGTCGGCGGTCGCTGCGCCCGCACGCTTGAGGACGTCGAAATCGATGCCCGTGCCGACGACGACGTGGCCTTTGAATTTCTGACCGAGGCGTTTGAATGCGGCAGCGTTCTCGTCGATGACGATGACTTCGTGGCCATCGGCGTCGAGTAGTTTCGCTAGTGCAGAGCCGACGCGTCCGCACCCAACGATGAGGTATCTCATGAACGTCCAAGGCCTTTCCCAGGTGCCCGTGCTTTCCCCTTGGCCCGCGGGAAGGAGGCTCGGATAGGCTTACGAATAAGCGGGAGTTTTTCTTCGGGGCGTGGCTCAGCTTGGTAGAGCGCTACGTTCGGGACGTAGAGGTCGCTGGTTCAAATCCAGTCGCCCCGAAATTTCCCGACTTTCCCGAGGTTCCTTAGGAAGTTCGGTCAACGCGTGTTCTCGAATTTCAGTCCCGCATCGCGGCGCGTGCTTCGTCTTGCCGAACAAGAGTGCCGCAATCACAGTCACTACTACATTGGTGCCGAGCACTTGCTGGTTGCGTTGCTCGAAGAGCGCGATCCTGAAATTCTCGACCGTCTGGAATCGGCCGGAATCGACGTCCGCGAAGCGCACGCCGAGGTTCGGCGCACGCTCGGAACCGGCGAGGAGCGGCAGTGGGAAGGCATCCTCCTTACGCCGCGCCTGCGTAAGATCGTCGCGCTGGCGGAAGACCGAGCGGGCGCTCGGGACGTTGCGCCGATCGACCTGCTTGAATCGCTTCGTGCCGAAGGCGGTAGCCTGGCGGCCGAAATTCTACGGCGATCGGCGCCGCGAAACGCCGCGCCGGCTTCCGAGTAAGAGGAAACATCTGAAGAAGTCCATGTACCGATCGTTTGAACAGCAAAGCCGGCGATTGCTAGGAGACGGCGAGGGAGCATACCGGCAGTGGTCTGTGACCGAGGCGGCGACAACGCAATCGCCGGCTTTGCTGCCAAACCCTTCGGGCAACGGCGTTTTCGGCGCATCTCGTCGTTGCAGCCTCGGTCACAGAGTCTCTTGCTATGCTCCCTCGGCTACGCCTAGATCTGCGCCGAAAACGCTCGTTGCGATCGGTGCAGCGACTTCTTCAGAGGTTTCCTAGTGGAAGCATTACAGCACTTCGTCGTGTCGCTGGTCGATCAGTACGGCTATTTCGGGCTGTTCGTCGCCCTGCTGCTGGGCAATATCGGCGCGCCCGTCGGCAGCGAAATCGTTCTGCCGGTTGCCGGCGGACTGACGGCCACCGGTCATCTTCCGCTGCTTGGGCTAACGATTGGCGTTGCGGTGCTGGGCGAACTCGCCGGCGAGTCGATTGCCTACGCGGTGGGACGGTTTGGCGGCGTTCCGGTCATCGAACGGTTCGGTAAATACGTCGGCCTGCACCATCAACATCTCGTGCGCGTTCACGCATTTTTCGAACGTTATGGAACGTTCGCGATCTTCATTTGCCGGTTTCTGCCGTTCATCCGCGGCGTGGCGGGCTTCCCGGCTGGAATAGCCGAGATGAACGTCGCGCACTTTTATCTCTGGACGCTGCTCGGGTCGCTGATTTTTTGCGGCGCGATGATCGGCATCGGGTTCGCGTTCGGCGGCCATCTCGATGCAATTCTTCCCCTGTTGCATCGCAGCGGCCTCGTGCTGGCTGCGGTCACGGTCGTCGTCATCGTTGCGATCGTGCTGGTGGTTCGCGCGCGCGCTCGCCGCCGCGATACGCTCTCCGCCGAGGGCGAATAGTCGCGCCGTAATTCGATGGCGCTCGAACACACGCTCTCGCAAATTCCGGACAAGCCGGGCGTCTATCTCATGATCGGGAACGACGGCGAAATTCTCTACATAGGCAAGGCGATCTCGCTACGCAATCGCGTGCGATCGTACTTCCAGGAGAGCGCGGATCATCACGTGCGAACGGCCGCCATGGTCGAACGCGTCGTCGACGTGCGTACGATCGTCGTAAACAACGAGATCGAAGCGCTGATCCTCGAAGCCAACTTGATCAAACGCCATCAGCCGGCGTTCAACGTGCGGCTGCGCGACGACAAGCGCTACCCGTATCTGAAGGTCACCAACGAGCCGTTTTCACGTGTGGTGTTCACCCGGATGGTCAAGGACGACGGCGCACGCTATTTCGGTCCGTATACGAACGCCCACGCCTTGCGCGAACTCATCGATCTCGTGCGGTTGGTTTTTCCGCTGCGCACGTGCCGCGAGCCGATCGACGGACGACGCAAGCGCCCGTGCCTGCAATACCATATCAAACGCTGCCTTGCGCCGTGCGTCGGCTATCAGTCCGAAGCCGAGTACGACGCCATGATCGGCGAGGTCGTGCTGTTCTTGGAAGGCAAACAAGATTCGCTGCTGACGCGTTTGCAGCACGACATGGCCGACGCGGCGGAGCAGTATAATTTCGAAGCGGCTGCGCGACTGCGCGATCGCATCGTGCACGTGCGGCGCGTCACCGAAGGACAGAAGGTCGTGTGGCGCTCGCGCGTGGACATGGATCTCGTCGCGATCGCACGTGCTCGCGGACAGGCGTGCGTGCAAGTGTTTTTGGTCCGTGGCGGCAAGTTGATCGGGCAGGAACACTTCATTCTCGACGGCGTGCACGACCAGCCGGACGCGACCCTGATGGGTGAATTCTGCAAGCAGTTTTATACCGCGCGCACGGCCAGTGCACCCGAGAACGGCCGTTTGTCGGCTGGACGGATTGCGCGCGACAACCAGGTGCCGGTGCCGATAAAGGCGCGCGCCCGTTCGACGCCGCTGAGCGCTAGCGCGGTGCCGAAGGAGCTCTTGGTCGAAGTGTTGCCGGATGAACGCGTGACGATCGCGGCCTGGCTTACAACGCTCAAAGAACAACGGGTGCGCATTCTCCAGCCGCAGCGCGGTGTGCGCGCCGAATACATGCGCCTGGTGCACGCGAACGCCGAGCAAAATCTCAAGGCGTTCCTCGCCCATCAAGAAGTGCAGGAGACGGCGCAAGCCCGTTCGCTCGCCGAACTGGCCGACGCGCTCGAACTGCCCGAGCCGCCGCATCGGATCGAATGTTACGACGTGTCGAACATCGGTGGCACCAATCCGGTGGCTTCGATGGTCGTGTTCGTCGAGGGGCGGCCGAAGAAGAGCGAATACCGGCGCTTCAAAATTCAGTACGATCGTGGTCCGAACGATTTTGCCATGATGCAAGAGACGCTGCGCCGGCGGCTGCGCTACTTGCGTCGCGCGACCGACGAAGATGCGCCGCTCGAACGCGAACTCGCGCGCAAGGAGCGATTTAACAAAAAGCCCGACCTGTTGCTTATCGACGGCGGCAAGGGGCAACTCAGCGCCGTCGTCGAGGTGATGGAAGAACTCGATATGACCGGCCTATCGGTCGCGGGACTGGCCAAAGAACACGAGTGGCTCTATCTTCCCGAGCAGTCCGAACCGATCGTCTTGCCGCAAGGATCGGCCGGTCTTCATCTGGTGATGCGCATTCGCGACGAGGCCCACCGCTTTGCGGTTACGTATCACCGCCAGCGGCGTTCGAAAGGCATGACACAGTCGGCATTGGATGCGCTCGAAGGTATAGGGCCGGTTCGAAAGAAGCGGATATTAGCGGCCTTCGGGTCAGTTGCAGCGATCAAACGGGCAAGTCTCGACGAGATCGTTGCCGTTAAGGGGATGACGCCGGCGCTGGCGTCGCGCGTCAAAGCTGCGTTAGGAGAATAACATGCATCTTCTGATCCGCTTCATTGTCAATGCCGTCGTGCTGTGGCTGGTCATTTGTCTGGTGCCCGGTTTCCACAACGATGCTGGAATGTCGGGCTTCGGCGCGTACGGACTGGGAACGGTGATCTTACTCGCGATCATTTTCGGCCTCGTGAATATGCTCGTCGGACCGATTCTGCGGCTCATCAGTGCGCCGCTTACGTGGCTGACACACGGCCTTTTCCTGGTCGTCGTCGACTGGATACTCCTCGGGCTGGCCGTGTGGATTACGCCGAACCTCAAAGGCGGATGGCTTCCAACTCTGATCGGGGCGGTCGTGCTAATGATCGTCGGTACGCTCGTGGCGATGATCTGGAACCCGGAGGGCCAGGCTACCGCCGTCTAGTCAGGGATACTCCGCACAGCGCCGGCCCGGAACCTCCGCGCCGGCGCGTGTGTTATAGTGGCGGTCTGGTCGCGGGGCTGAAATAGGTTCGACAGAGGGATCCGCGATCGGCGTCAGCAGGCGGAGCTGCGAGCCCTCCTTAAACGATCGCAACGGCAATAACTGCCAACAACGAATACGCACTGGCTGCCTAATCTAGGCTAGTCACCGGACGCGGAGAGCCGGCCCGAGCCGCTCCGCATTCCGGTCGCAAACTCGGGCTGGTGGGCGCGCCCGATTCGACGCACCCACGAGATTTAGGATCTGCGGCGAACGGTAAGCCCGGCTTCGAGGCGTCCGTTCGATCAAGAAAAATTCGAAGCTGAGCCTGGAGAACGCGCCGGTTAGGCTTTCTGGACTCGGGGGGCAGCACCCCGACAGCTCCACCAGACTTCCGACTACGCTGCATGAAAACACGCAGCGATTTGGTCTCCTTCCGCTGGACTGGTAGAAGCGCGCGTACGCGTTGGTTGAGAAGATAGATTGGCGTCCAAACAATCGCGCCGAATACAACCGGAAAGATTGTCTCGAACGGGCTGAAGCCGGCGCGCAGATTACACGCGCAGGCGCCGCCGAAATAGCCCGTTAGCAGAACGGCTCCCAGCACCGATGTGCGAGGGATAAGATACACCGCGACGAGGACCAGCAGAAGCGTCGCAATTGCGGGCGCCAGCGACAATGGCATGCCCTGGCGACGAAACGCATCGGCAACGCCCGGTGCCATGAAGAACTTCGCGCCCGAGTCAAACAACATGAAAAGGGTTGCTAGGCCATAGAGCCCGCGAGCGATCCAAACGGTCACGCGCGACGGCCGACCTGTACCTGAGAGCCTGGAATCCACGGTGAGCCTCCATGAGAATGAAAGGGCATCATGCGACGGCCTTGTCGTTAGGTGAACTAGACGGTATAGTCTACGTGTAAGATATATCAGTTTTGTGCTGGACTGTCTAGTACTGTCAGGAGGTGATTCCCATGGCTTTACGCGCTTCAGCAACCAAGCACGAGGCTATCCTGGATGCTGGCCTTGCCGTCTTCTTGGAAAAGGGTTATCTGGGCACGAGTATGGACGAGATCGCCGCACGGGCCGCCGTCTCGAAGCAGACGGTCTATAAACACTTCGCCGACAAAGAACGGTTATTCGCCGAAATTGTACTGGCGACGACCGGAGAAGTGGAACGGCTCGTTCGCTGGACAACTGAGGAGTTCGACGTCAGCCGAGAAACCGAGCAAACGTTCGAACGTCTGGGGCGCCAGTTTCTGAGCGTGCTAATGGAGCCGCGACTTCTGCGTTTGAGACGGCTTGTGATCGCCAATGCAGACCGCTTCCCGCAGTTGGGTCGCTCATGGTATGAGGGAGGCTTCGAGCAGGTTCTCGTAACCTTAGCGCACTGTTTTGAACGATTGAACGCTGCGGGAAGGCTACGCGTCGAAGATGCACGTCTAGCGGCGAGTCACTTCGTCGGAATGCTTCTCTGGATTCCCATAAACAATGCGATGTTTACCGGAAATGAGAAGCCGTTCACAGGAGCGCAACTCGAGCAAATGGCGAAGGCTTCCGCTCGGGCGTTTCTGAGAGCCTACGGCGATTCCGGGACGAAGCGCGTTGACCCGCGTTCGCGTCAACGTCGTCGTTCGGCATAACGGTGCGCCGGCTGGACAAGAGGCATCTATGCGAGTGATGGTCATCGGGGCGACAGGGGCAGTTGGCGCCCCGCTTGTGCGACGGCTTCGCGAACGGAATCACGTGGTGATCGGTACTTCACGCTCTTCTACTAAATTCGACGAGCTTCGTGCATTGGGAGCGGACCCTATCGTGCTCGATGCACTCAATGCCGCAGACGTTCGCAAGGCGATAACGACTGCACAGCCCGACGCAGTGATCTACGAGCCGACGGCCCTTGCCAACGTTTCCGACTTCAAGCATTTCGACCGGAGTTTCGCGCAAACCAATCGGCTACGAACCGAGGGAATCGATATTCTGCTCGCCGCCGCGCGCGAATCCGGGGTTCGACGGATCGTCGCTCAAAGTTATGGCGCGTATCGTTACGAACGTAAGGGCTCATCGGTCAAGACTGAAGACGATCCGCTCGATGCGCCTCCGGCGGCCATGCGCGAATCCTTCGCGGCGATGGCTCACCTCGATAACGCGGTAACTGCTGCCGGCGGGATCGCACTTCGCTACGGGCTGTTCTACGGGGCGCCGGACGATCACATGGGCTCTTTGGTGCGCGCTGGAAAGTTTCCGATTATCGGCGACGGTGCCGGCGTCGTCTCACTGATTCATGTCGAAGACGCCGCGGGGGCGACCGCCCTCGCGGTCGAGCATGACGGACCCGCGATTTACAACGTGGTTGACGACGATCCAGTGCCAAGCCGCATATGGCTGACGGAGTTGGCGAAAATCGTAGGTGCGAAGCCGCCACCGCGGTTTCCTCGCTTCCTCGCGCGGTTGTTCGCCGGCGAGCCGTTCACCGTTATGTTGACCGAGTCGCGCGGGGCGTCAAATGCGAAGGCAAAACGAGAACTGGGTTGGACCCTGAAATATCCGAGTTGGCGGCAGGGCTTCGCAGCCGCGTACGGACAGCAACGTCAGTTGGAGAAGGTGCGATGAACTCGAGTCCATACAAACGACCGGGATGGCCGAGCGTTATCCCGCGCATATTCGTTGCCGACGTCGAAGGTCTCGTGACCTTTATTAAGACGGTGCTCGATGCTGAAGGCACGTACGAGCCCGAGAGGCCGACGGAACTTCAGATCGACGACTCGCTGCTGCTCGTCAGTGACGGCGGTGGGGTACGCGATCCGGCACCAGCAGCGTTGTACGTGTACGTCCCCGACACCGATGCAACGTTTCAACGTGCGATCGAAGCCGGCGCGATTTCGGTCGAAGCGCCGAGCAACCAGTTTTACGGCGACCGCCGAGCCACCGTTACGGATCGGTGGGGAAACTTCTGGCAGTTTGCGACTTGTCCCAAAGATTGACGGCGCGCACTAGGAGTGATGCTCGTGAAAAAACGGAAACTCGGCAGCGAAGGTCTCGAAGTTTCGGCGATCGGGTTAGGCTGCATGGGCATGACGCACGCCTTTCCTCCGTTCCCGCCGAAAGCCGAGATGATCGCGCTGATTCGGCATGCCGTCGAAAAGGGCGTCACGCTGTTCGACACCGCGGAAATATACGGACCCTTTACCAATGAGGAACTCGTCGGTGAAGCCTTGGCGCCCGTTCGCAATTCGGTCGTCATCGCGACGAAGTTCGGATTTGCGATCGATCCGGAAACGGGGAAACAAACCGGCGTCGACAGCCGGCCGGAACACATCAAGCGCGCGGTAGAGGGTTCGCTCCGGCGCCTCGGCGTCGAGACGATCGATCTCTACTATCAACATCGCGTCGATCCGAACGTCCCGATCGAAGAGGTTGCCGGCGCGGTCAAGGAGCTCATCGCGCAAGGGAAAGTGCGATACTTCGGCCTTTCGGAAGCGGGCGTGCAAACGATTCGCCGCGCACATGCGGTTGCGCCGGTTACAGCGGTTCAGAGCGAATACTCCTTCATGTGGAGAGCGCCTGAGGCGGAGTTGCTTCCTGCGCTCGACGAACTCGGCATCGGTTTCGTGCCCTTCAGTCCGCTCGGTCGCGGTTTTCTCACCGGCAAAATCGACGAAACGACGACGTTCGACAGCGCGGACTTTCGTAGCAGCCTTCCTCGATTCACCGCTGAGAACCGGAAAGCAAATCGAGCCGTGGTCGATCTCTTGGCGCGCATCGCACACCGGAAGAACGCGACGCCCGCGCAAATCGCGCTCGCGTGGCTATTGGCACAGAAGCCGTCGATCGTCCCGATTCCGGCGACGCGACGCGTGGAACGGCTCGACGAGAACCTCGGCGCGGCCGACGTCGAACTTACGACCGACGACCTACAAGAAATTAATGCGGCTGCGTCTCGGATTGCCGTGCACGGCCAGCGCTATCCCGAGCCGCTCGAGCGCATGACCGGGCTCTAGCCGTCTTGAGTCGCTAACGCGCGGCGACTCGTCCCCAGGCTATCCACGACGCCGGACTGAACGTGCCGACGGCGCCGGAAGCGATCCTCGATGCGATTCGATCCACGTCTTCACGCGAAGCGCCACACGCGACGAGCCGGTCGCGCAGCCTGCGGTACGTCATGGCGATCAGGCGCGAGGCAGTGTCGCAGCGGCCGTAGGTTTGCCAGCACTCCGCACCAACGTCGGTGAGACCGGCGCGTTCGAGCATTGCCGCGAGTTGTGGACCCAAACAAATATTCCAGCCCGCGTTCTCGATAAAGGCCGACGAGACACGATCGAAGGCATCGTCCGGCTCACTCAAACGCACGGTGCGGAAGTCCGTATCGGTAACGAGGATCCATCCGCCCGGTCGCAGCGCACGCAGCATCCGCAGCAGCGCCGCGTTTGGATCGCTGAGATGCTCAAGCACGAGGCGAGCGTGGACGAGGTCGGCGTCCCCCGGCAAATCGTCGGTTCGAATATCGTGCCGTTTCACACGCAGCGTTGCCGATGCAAGCGGTTCGAGCAACGTGAGATCGAGATCCACGGCGAGCACCGATCCGCTGGGACTTACGCGACCGGCAAGCCACTGTGCGATCGAACCGGCTCCCGCTCCAACGTCAATACATTGCCAGCCTGTCGAAACCCCAATTTGCTCGAGCTTCGGAATTGTTTTCGCATCATAATGTGTTTGCAACAGTACCAGGCGCGCTCGTTCGTTCGAGTCGCCGGCCTGGTCCAAAACGTATGCCATGGTCAAAAGCATGTACCGACTGCTGGGAGAATAGTCCCGCATGACGTTCGAAGAGTTTTATCCGACGTATCTCGCCGCCCACGCCGACCACCGCACGCGCGCGGTTCACGCGACCGGACTGGTTAGCGCCCTCACCGTGGGCTGCGCCGCGCTCGTAGCGCGGAAGCCGCGATGGTTGCTGGCGGCGCTTGCGATCGGATATCTCCCGGCCTTTGCCTCGCACTGGATCTTCGAGAAGAATCAACCGAAAACGTTCGAGGATCCCATCAACAGTGTCAAGGGCGATTTCGTCATGACGTATCAGCTCCTGACCGGCACGCTCGACGTGGACTCCGTACTCAAATAAACGTGCGCAAGCGCGGCCAGTAGCGTGCAAGCGGCTCGCGCAAGCCATAACAGATTGAAATTGGAACGTTCTCTTCCGACAGCGTCGCCCAAGCGTCGGTGAAACGCAGCGCGATGCGTTGCCGGCGGAAGCCGGGTTCACACGGGGCGCCGACTTCGATAACGACGCTGCCATCGTAATCGCGGGGACCCCACAACCAATAGTTGTTACGGCCCGATATCGGCGCCGGTAATCCGTAAGCGGAGCCATAGAACGTCAACGCCGACGCCTCGTCGGCATTTTTTGCAAGGATGGCGGCACGGACGCGCTGGGCGTCCGGCAACGAGTGGTAAACGGCGGCAACTTCCGCCGTCATCTCGGGCCATCCGTGCATGCCTGCGAAGTTGTCGGTCAACACCGCGTCGTCATGACGTTCGTTGGCCAGTCGAACCGGCATAAGATCGCGACCGCTGACGATTATCGCGGCGAGCCGTGGTTCGGGAAGAATCGGCAGCACGAACGGCATCGCCAGCGCGCCGGCCAATGCGACGTAGGCCGTGACCGCTGCGCGAGTGCGCACCTGAACGTACAGTCGTTCGATCGCCACGGCTCCGGCGGAGATGACGATCGGATATACGTCGCCTGCATAGTAATTTCGGCCTTTGAGTGCGATCGTCAGCGCGATCAGTGTGGCGTATGTCCAGCCGATCCAGCGCCAGCGCGGCTGACGAAACGCGAAAATCAAGCCGGCGATCCAAATCGGTGCGAGCAACGGATTGGTGACGAAGATTTGCTGCAGTAGCGCGCCGAGCGGCGTGTGCAAGGCGATGACGTTGCGCTGCTGATTGACCAACATTTCAAGAATCGGAAATCCGTGGAGTGCCTGCCACACGACGCTCGGCAAAGCGAGAATCGCTCCGACCGCGACGGCGCCGGCAAACCACGGCGTCGCGAGGATGCGGCGAACCGGCGAAAGCGCGACGCCGCCGGTCACCGCGGCCGCGTAGAAAAACGCCGTGAATTTGGACTCGGCTGCAACTCCGAGCGCCGCACCTGCTGCCAGCCACAGTCGCGCGTCACCGCCGTTAACGATCCGTGCGACGGCCAGCGCTGCGAGCGGCCATAACAGCAGCCCGGGCATGTCGGTCGAAACTTTGGTGCCGAATGCGGCGAGCACCGGAGTTAGCGCCGTGGTCAACGCGGCCAATAGTCCGGCATACTCGCCGCCGCCGATTTCCAGTGCGAGAAGATAGGTAACGTAAACGGCGCCGGCATCGAAAAGCGCCGGCAGCAGCCGCAATACGAAAAGGGAGTGTCCGGGCAGTTGCGTGAGTGCTGCCAGGAGCGGGACCAGCGGCGGCTGGTCGACGTAACCCCAATCCGGCCGCCGGCCGCAGACGATAAAGTAGAGTTCGTCTTGGTAAAATCCGTAGTGCGGATTCCCAAGCGCGTGCGCGAAGAAGACGACGAGCGCCGCGATCGCGGCGGGCTTCTTGAACGTCACAGGAAGCATAACAGCGCTGACTGCGCGTGGTTTCCCGGACCCATGCCGATCGAAACGTCAGCGACCCGTCGCGGGGAGGAGCGACGAGGCGAAACGTGGCAGGAGCAGAGGCTGCGAGGAGACGTGCCGTGACGGACTACATGAAGACGCTGTTTATCAATCCACCGAGTTACGACGGATTCGATGGCGGCGCAGGCTCTCGTTATCAGGCACGGCGAGAAGTGCGTTCGTTCTGGTACCCGACGTGGCTCGCGCAGCCGGCCGCACTCGTACCCGGCAGCCGGCTGATCGATGCCCCTCCCGACGATCTCAGCGCCGACGACGTGGCGCCGCTCGCGCGTGAATACGACCTCGCGATTTTACACACGAGTTGGCCTTCGTTTGCCAACGACGTGCGCTTTGCGCAGCGATTGAAAGACGAAAATCCGAACGTCGTCGTCGGCATGGTCGGCGCACAAACCAGCGTGACGCCCGAAGCCATGATGGAGCGCGCGCCCGCCGTGGATTGGATGTCGACGGGCGAGTTCGACTATCTCTGCGCCGAGATCGCAAGCGGGATGTCGTTGAAAGACGTCGCCGGCATCGCCCATCGCGAGAACGGCAGCGTGTGCATGACGCCGCAGCGCCCGATCATTACCGACATGGATGCTTTGCCGAGCGTTTTGGAAGTTTACCGCCGCGACTTGACGATCGAAAACTACTTCAACGGCTATCTCGATCACCCGTATGTTTCGCTCTACACCGGTCGCGGCTGCAAGTCGCGCTGCACGTTCTGCCTTTGGCCGCAGACGATCGGCGGCCATCTCTACCGCGTAAAAAGCGCCGACAGCGTCGAAGCCGAGATGACGCGCGCTAAGGCGCTGTTTCCGGAAGTGCGCGAATGGTTTTTCGACGACGACACGTTGACCGATAACCTCCCGCGCGTGGAAGAAATCGCGCGTCGGTTAGGCCGTCTCGGGCTCACGTGGTCGTGCAATGCCAAACCGAACGTCCCGCGCAAAACGCTAGAGATTCTCAAAGAGAACGGTCTACGTCTGTTGCTGGTCGGGTACGAGTCGGGCAGCCAGAAAGTGCTCAACAGCATGAAGAAGGGCACCCGCCTCGACATCAATCGCCGGTTTGCCAAAGATTGCCACGATCTCGGGATCAAAGTGCACGGGACGTTCATTTTGGGGATTCCCGGCGAAACCCCGGAAACGATCCGCGAAACGATCGAGTTTGCGTGCGAAGTGAACCCCGAAACGATTCAGGTCTCGCTATCGGCTCCGTATCCCGGTACCGAGTTGTATCGTCAAGCGCAAGAGAATGGCTGGCTCGATATCCCATCGGATTCGCTGGTCGACACCCACGGAATTCAGAACGCGACCCTGAACTATCCCGACCTGACTTCGACCCAAATGTTCGCATCGGTCGACGAGTTCTATCGCAAGTTCTATTTCCGTCCGCGCAAGATGTTCGCGTTGATGTGGGGGATGCTTCGCGATCCGCGTGTCCGCAAGCGTCGCTTACGCGAGGGTAGCGAGTTCTTCAAGTTCATGCGCGAGCGCAAGACGTCGACGCAAACGCACAAGCACGATGAGGAGCCTGTCGCTCAAACCGCGGCCGTCTGACGCACCCTTCGACTGCGCTCGCTACGCCTTCCGCTCACGATGACAGAGGCAAGATGAGGTGTTATTTTCTCCGTCATGGGCATGCGGTGGATGCCGAACGATGGTCCGATACGGACGAAACTCGCCCGCTCACGCGCGAAGGACGGGAACGGATGGCGCGCGAGGCCAAGACGATTGCCGCTCTGAACCTTGGCTTGGACGCGATCGTGACGAGCCCGCTCGTGCGCGCGAAACAGACCGCCGAAATCGTTGCCGGCGCGCTGAAGATGCCAATCGACGAAGACGCGCGTTTGGGCATCGGGTTTAACGTCGAAGCGTTGCGCGGCATTCTCAGCGATCGCCGCGACGCCGGTGCCGTAATGCTGGTCGGTCACGAGCCCGGCATGAGCCTGACGATCGGCGCGGCGATCGGCGAAGCACGAATAGAACTCAAGAAAGGAGCGTTGGCATGCGTTGCCTTCAGCGACGTTACGCAACTCCATGGAGAACTTTCGTCGCTCGTTCCGCCAAAGGTGCTCGCGCACTAAGGCCGACCGCGCGTAACGCGTTCGCAGCGACGCTCGCCGCAGTTGCGCTCGTCGCGTCGGAACCGGCGGCTGCGGCGAACTGGCCGGTGTTCGGGCACGACCCGGCGCGCAGCGGTGTGGATACCGGTGACCGCGTGTTAAATACCGGCAACGTGGCGCGGCTTCATTCGCGCTGGCAACTCACGTTTGGTCCTGGCATCGTCGCCGATTCGACGCCGATTTTGCTCGATGGCGTACCGTTCCGCGGCCGAAAGCGGACGATGCTCTTCCAGACGGCCAAGAACGGTGAAACCTTTGGAATAGACGCGTATTCCGGACACATCGTCTGGCGCTTTGCCACGCACGGTCCGAAAATCACGAACTCAACGCCGGCCGCCGATCCGGACGGGACCTCGATTTACGTGCCGGGTGTCGACGGTTTCGTTCGTAAACTCGACGCGGCGACCGGTCACGAACTCGCCGCTCCGGGTTTTCCGGTGCGCATTACCCGCATACGTGAAACGGAGAAGGACGCTTCGCCGCTCAACGTTGCCAACGGTTTTCTCTACGCCACGACCTCGGGGTATCTCGGCGACAGCCCGCCCTATGACGGGCACGTCGTCGCGCTGCAACTGAGCAACGGCGTAAAACACGTTTTCAACTCACTGTGCAGCGACGACCGATACTTGCCGACGCGCACCTCGTGCGCGTACAGTGATTCGGGGATCTGGTCGCGCGGTGGCGCCGTGGTCGATCCGGATTCGGCGATGAACGGCGAAGTCTACGTTGCAACCGGAAACGGTGATTTCAACGCAAACCACGGCGGCGAAAACTACGGCGATTCGGTGATCGGCCTCAGCGGCGACGGACTCAATTTTGTGAGTAACTACACACCCGCGGACTACCAGCGGCTCGACCAGAACGATCTCGATCTGGGGAGCACGTCGCCGGCGCTCTTGCCGCGCCGGCCGAACAGCACAACGCCGCTGATGCTCGTGCAGGGCGGGAAAGACGAAATTTTCCGGCTCGTCAACCGCAATCCGTTGCCGGGCGTCGCCGGCGAACTTCAGGAGATCGCGCTATCGTCGGCGCTGTTTTCGACGCCCGCGGTATGGACCGACGCGAGCAATCGCATCTGGATATTTATCGGGTTACCGCAGTCCGTGGAAGCCTATCGCCTCACCACGCAGCGCGGTGCAAGCCGGCTGATCGGCATTTGGCATGCATCGCCGGGCCAAACCGGCGGCGAGGGAACGTCTCCGGTCGTCAGCAACGGCATCGTTTTCGTCGCGTTCGATAGCGCACTGGTAGCGCTCGACGCAACGACGGGTAACGCGTTGTGGAGCAGCGCGATGCCGAGCGCGGGAAAAACGATCGGCCCCGTCCACTGGGAGAGTCCAATCGTCGTAAACGGCTGGGTTTATTGCTCGGACGAGAACGGGCACCTCACGGCGTACGCATTACCCGCCGGACGGTAGGAACGTACTTTTTTCGGCAAGTTCGCGAAGGTTCGTTTGCGGGCGCGCACCGTAGTGGCTGATGGCTTCGCCGGCGGCAAGGCTGCCGAGATGCCCGCAGTCGTGCAGCGACGCACCGTGGGTTAAGCCGAACAAAAATCCGGCAGCATACAGATCGCCGGCGCCCGTCGTATCAACGACGCTTTTCAGGCGCATGGCTCGAATCTCGATCGCAGCGTCGCCGGCAACGATCAGCGAGCCATCTTCGCCAAACGTAAGCGCCGCAACGTCGGTCAACGTGCGCAAACGTTCGACGATGGCAGCGCGGTCGTCCGTCTGCAACAACGCCGTTGCTTCGGCATAGTTCGCAAACAGCACGTCGACGTGACGGTTCACCAGCTGCAGAAACGCGTCGCGGTGACGGTTGACGCAAAACGGGTCGGAGAGCGTCAGGGCGATGCGCCGTCCGGCTGCATGGGCGATCTCCGCCGCTAAATGAAAGGCTGTTTGCGCGCTCGGAGCGTCGTAGAGATAGCCTTCTAGATAGGTAATGTGCGCGCTGCGCACGAGTTCAGCGTCCACGTCGTCCGCGCCTAAACCGGCCGAGGCACCGAGAAACGTGTTCATCGTTCGCTGCGAATCGGGCGTCACCAGCACGAGACAACGCGCGGTTGCGGGACCGCTGGTAGCCGGCATAGTGGTGAACTGCGCCCCGACGGCCACGATATCGTGACGGAATTCGGTCCCGAGTGCGTCGTCGCGAACCTTGCCGATAAATCCGGTGCGGCCGCCGAATGACGCGATGCCCGCGATGGTGTTCGCCGCCGAGCCGCCGGAGTTCACGAGCGTCGGTCCCATCTCGGCATAGATGATTTCGGCTTGCATCTCGTCGACGAGCGTCATCGCGCCTTTGTTCATCCCGTGCTTTGCCAAGAAGTCGTCGTCGGTTGAAGCGATGACATCCACGATAGCGTTTCCGATGCCCACGACGTCGAGCGTGCCACTTTGCATCGTGCAGCCTTCGGGCTGGTACGTCCCTACCCTTACTCAGCAAGCATGGAGGAGGGGAGCGGTCGCCTTTGGCGCCGAAAACCATAGACTGTTCCGGTCGTTTTTGGGGGGCACGCATATATGCTCGGTCGTTCTTTTTCTTTTCGGGGATTAGCCGGCGCCGCTCTCGTCGCCGCCATCGTTTCGTCCACCGCGATCGCCGCGCGAGCTGAAGGCACCGTTCGCATTCAGCAAGCCGCCGGCGGTGTGAACGTCTACGACAACGTCAAGATTCAGATTCTGCATCAGACGTTAAACGTTACGACGGCCGACGGCAAAGGCACGCTCATCATTTATCGCGCCGCATGTTCGTATCAGGGCGAAATCATGGCATGTCTGCCGACGGGCGCTACGCTCGTGCAAGGCGGTGACGTGAGCCCGATAAAAATCGTTAGCGGAACGGTTTACGTGAATATGACCAGCGGCGCTCAAACGTTGTCGCTCTCGACGATGCAAGTGCCGGCCCACAGCGTCGTGATGGCGATAAAGACCGGTAAAGGCACGTACATTACCATGAACGGCACGATCGACAAGGTGGCGAAATGAGAAATATTGCGATACTTCTGACTTTAGCGATTCTCGTGGCGCCCGCGTCGGCGATGGCGCGCCCCGGTGGAGGCGGCGGCGGACGCGATTTCGGCGGCGGCGGACGCGGGATGGCGCGCCCGGCTCCCGCAGCGCGCCCATCGGGCGGCGGGTTCAATCTCAGCAACGACGTTCGCAGGCCTCAGCCGCAGCGTCCCCCACAGAACGTTCAGCGCCCGAACAACGGTGGCAATTTCAATCGTCCGAATAACGGCAACAACAACGTCAACCGCCCGAATAACGGCAACAACAACGGTAACCGGCCGAATAACGGCAACAACAACAACGGTAACCGGCCGAATAACGGCAACAACAACAACGGTAACCGGCCGAATAACGGCAACAACAACGTCAATCGGCCGAATAACGGCAACAACAACAACGGTAACCGGAATAACATCAACAACGGCAATCGGAACAACGTCAACATCAGCGGAAATACGGTCAATCGAACCGTCGTCAACAATCCCGTGTATACGGGCGGCGCATGGGGATGGAATCACGGCGTCGCGTGGGCGCCGGCACCCTATTACTGGGGTGGCGGATTCTGGGGAGCAATGGCGATCAGCGCGACCTCGGCGGCTATTTACGGCTCAATCGTTGCCAACGGCCACAGCTACACCTCGTATCAGGTACAGCCGAGTAGCCCCGGCGCAACGTTCCTCACGAACTATTCGCTGACGCAAGTGCAATGCGGACCGTCCGGACTAGTGGTCGTCTACGGACCGCAAAACAGCGTAATCTGCGCGAATCCGAACAACTACGTAGCAGCCGGGACGTATCAGCTCAACACGGATACTTTAACGCTGTCGTCAATCTGAAGGCTCGTCGGTCAACATATCGCGTAAATGCCGGCGGACATTGTCGAATAGCGTCCGGGACGTCAGGTTGCCGGAGACGGCGCGAAACGCCGGATCCGTTTGATTCCAGTAGGCGATAAGCGCGCCCGCGTACTCATATTCCTTGACGATATCGGAGTGTTCGACGCCGGCGGCATCGGTGCCGAGAAGACATCGGACGTGTCGTTCGAGCAAATATTTCAACGAGGCGTTCCCGAGTATTCCTCCGACGGTGAGCGCATCGTTCGGGTCGCGCACGAGCGTGCCGAGCAGATCGTTGAGTTCGAGGTTGGAGTTCTCATTGGGAAGTAACGGCGAGAGATCGTCGCGCATGAGCGTCGCTTCGCCGAGCGGCATCCGCGAGATCGGATAGGAACCCGTCGCAACGTTACTCTCAAGATTCACGTCAGCTTCAACACCTTCATCGTGCATGGTCGCGGCTTGCGCATCGTTTGCCCACGTATCGTGCGCGAGCCGAAAGATGACGTAGTTGCGCGCGTCAGGATGGTCGCGCTCGAACTGCGCGATCGCCGCCAGGAGGGCGGAAATGTTGAGCCCGGCTTGGTCCGGGTTACTCAGCGTCGTCGGCAGCGTCGCAAAGGCGTTGGCAAACGTCCACGGCTGCGCGGGTGGCGTCGGAGCATAGTCGATGACGCCGCCTTCGCCCACGTGCGTGTGTACGAGCAGTTTGCCGTGCCATCCCAACATGCGCCGTTTCTTGGCCGCGTCGTAAACGGCACCGGCAAGTTGCAAGTAATAATTCATTCCGTCGCGCGTGAAGCATGTCGTTTCGGGGCCGGCCGTGTCGATGCCGACGACACTGTTGAAAAATGCCGTTCGTCGCGAAGCGGGGACGACGGGCGTTCCGCGCTCGTCGAGCCCGAGCAGTCCATTGAAAACGGTCGAAGGTTGCGTGCGCAACGCGACGGGGAACGCGACCGATTGGCAGTGTCCGGTTTTCGACCATTCGCTGTAGGAAGAGCCGCCGGGAAGCGTCGCGAGTTCGGAGGTGTGCGTCATCAGCACGAAGCGAACGATTGGCATCGTCTTGCCCATCGCGCGCAAACCCGCAACGACGCGTGGATCGCGCGCCGCTGCCGCCGGACACAGAATCGAGTTCAAGCGATACGAGGTGCCGTCTTCGAATCCCCACCCGCCGACGAACGGCAGCGACTGCTCGGAAACGTCGATGTTCGTGGCGGCCAGATCGAGTAGCGTCGCCGCGCAGAGGTCGTTTTCGAGCGCGGCGTCGTTACCGGCATAGTATTTCGCTTTGAGATAATCGTACGCCGGTCCGCCGCGAAACGCGTAGGCGCTGTCGAACTCGGTCCACGGCGTGGCGGTGAGAATGCGCTCGAGCGCGCCGTCGAGATTCGCGATGCTGCCGGCAACGCGATCGCGATACACGACCAACGTCGCGCGCGCGCCGAGAGAAAAGCGCTGTCCGTCGGCCGGCGAGAACAGGCGGTCACCCAATGCGGCGCCTGGGCCGCCGTACCATTGATCCGCAAGATAGCGATACAAAGCGAGGCGATCGTCGAAACTTACCGCATCCGACGAGCGCGCAATTTGTGCGATGAATGCCGGTAGATCGGCGTACGCGTAGTAGGGCAGGATGCCTGGGAAGTGATTGTGCGCGTCGAAATATGTCTCGGCTTGCGCACGCGGTGCAGCAACTCCGATGACGCCCAGGAGCGTTACCGCCGCCAGTGCGATGCGGGCGGCGCTCCGAAAGATGCGGATCGTCAACGGCTTGCCCTCACACGTTACGAAGCGGCGACGTAGGAGTCGCTCGCGTCGAACTTCAAGCATCTACCATGCCGGAACCCTTGAATCCCGCGCGTCTGATGCCGCCGGTGGAAGATGTCGTCGTCGACGTACCGGGTTGGCAAGCGGTTCAGCCGCGGATACCCGATACCCAACAGCGCCGCACGCTCGAAAAGCAGCGCAGCGTTCGCGAAGTCGTCTTCGGCGTTCAAGACGGCATCCTAACGACGCTTGGCATCATTACCGGCGTCGGCGTTGCCGAAGGCGAACGCTCCGCGGTAATAATTAGCGGATTTCTCGCGCTGCTGGCGGGTGCGCTCTCGATGGGCGTCGGCGAATATCTGGGACGCAAAGCCGAACGCGAAGTCGTTGCGGCAACGATCGAGATGGAAAAGAAGGAGATGGCGGCCGACCCGCAAGCCGAGTTTGCCGAACAAGTAGCCTACTATAAGCTGAAGGGATTCACGGCAGACGAGGCCCAGATGATCGTCAAGCGCCTGACCCAACATCCGGACATCTACCTTTACGAAATGGTTCGCGACGAATTCGGCATCGATCCCCGCGTTGCCGACGACAGCGGGCTGCGCGGGCCGCTATCGATGGGGTGCTCGTATGCACTCGGCTCGCTGATTCCGATTGTCGCATTTGTATTACCGATCGCCATGCACGCGGCGATTGTCGTCTCGTTGGCGTTTGCCATGGTCGGGCTGTTCTCCGTCGGTTTCTACGCGGCGACGCTGAGCCAGCGCAATCCGTTCGTTAAAGGTTTCGAGATCGTCGCGTTCGGTTGCGTCATTTTCGCATTATCGTACCTTGCTGGGCATTTCATTCCGCCGCTGTTTGGCCACGCCCCGGTACCGGTCGGCGGCTAGGCGCGATCGATGTCGGTCATAGCCGGACTGGAAGCCGGTTTGCTGCAGGCCGCCGCGTTCTTTTGGGACAGCCTCTTCGGCCTCATCTTCGGCTTTTTGGTGTCGGCGATCGTCCAGGTTGTGCTCACGCCCGAAACCATGGAACGATATCTTGGTCCGACGCTCAAAGGGGTATTGTTCGGAACCGGCTTCGGCATCATCTCATCCGCATGTTCGTACGGCGCTGCTGCGGCGATGCGCGGCTTCTATCGTCAGGGCGGGGACGTGCGCGCGATCTTTGCGTTTCTCATTTCCTCGACGAACATGAATGTCGCGATCGTCATTTTGTTTTGGTCGCTGTTGGGGTGGAAGTTTGCGTTTGCGGAGTTTTTTGGCGGAGCGCTCATCATTGCCGTCGTCGCGGCCGGGTTTACGCTGATCTTCGGTCGCGATGCGTTGGAGCGTCTGCGGCGCGAGCAGCTCGCGACGGCTCAAGCGGCGGAGGCCGATGAGGCCTGTCACCACCATGATGGGCACTCCGCGCCGGCGCGCGGCTGGAGCGCGCTCGGCCTGGCGGAAACGTGGCTCGCGATTGCGCGAACGGCGCTCGCCGACGTAAAGATGCTGCGCACCGAGTTGATCGTCGGCTACCTCATTGCGGGATTTGCCGCGGCGCTCGTGCCGCAGGAGTGGTTGGCCGGCGCATTGCACGCGGTCGGCCAGGTTCCGTACGTGGGATACGTCCTCTTACTGGCCGTCGGATTGCTGATCGCGGTCGCAACCTTCGTCTGCTCGATGGGCAACGTTCCCATTGCGCGGTATCTTGCCAACGCCGGCATTCCGCTCGGTGCAAATACGAGTTTCATCTACGGCGATCTTTTGGTTCCACCGCTAATCGCTATCTATCACAAAACCTTTCCGCCGCGAGTGGCGTGGGCGTTCGTCGGCCTGTTCGCTGTCGGCGCGATGTTGGCCGGAGCCGTGATGGGGTTCTTGCTCGGGCAAGTGTTCGGTGGCACGTCGATGGGTTCGATGACGCTCAACGACCGCTTCACCGTCGCCTCGAACGTCATTGCAATCGTCGCCGTCGCCGGCGTTGCGATTGCCGCGTGGTTCGGCCGCAAACAAACTGTCACGCCGTGAGCGAACGACTCTTCAACCAAATCAACATCATCGTCGACGATATGCGGCGCGCGTGCGATTTCTATCGCCTGCTCGGCCTTCCAGTTAGCTGAGCTCGCTCCGCTCCGTCCTTCGACGGCGCTCGCTGCGCTCGCTCCCGCTCCGTCCTTCGACTGCGCTCGCTACGCTCGCTCCGCTCAGGATGACATTGGGAAGCGCTCGCTTCGCTCGCTCCCGCTCCGTCCTTCGACTGCGCTCGCTACGCTCGCTCCGCTCAGCCCTTCGACTGCGCGCCCTCCGGGCGCTCCGCTCAGGATGACATAGGGAAGCGCTCAGGATGACATGGCGCAGTGCAGTCACTCTACCCCTTGAGCATGACGCGCGCGGCGTTCCAGCCGGCGGCGCCCATCACGCCGCCGCCGGGGTGTGCGGCCGCACCGCAGAGATACAAACCTTTGATCGGCGTTTTGTAACCGGCGAATCCAGGGACGGGCCGGAACATGAAGAGTTGATGCAGCGGCATCGCGCCCTGGAAGATGCTGCCGCCGGTGAGGCCAAACGTTTCTTCGAGATCGACCGGCGTGAGAATCTGGCGCGCAATGACCGAGTCCTTGAATCCCGGCGCATATTGTTCGACGACGTCGAAGCAGCGGTCGGCGTATTCGTTGCGCAGCGCGTCGGTCCAACCACCGTTAGGTGCATAGGGTGCGTATTGCGTGAACATGGACATTAGGTGCTTGCCGGGAGGAGCGACGGTCGGATCGAGCGACGACGGCATCGTGCACTCGACAACCGGTGCTTGTGAAATGTTTCCGTACTTCGCATCGTCGTACGCGCGCTCGATGAAATCCTGATCCGGACACAAATGAACGGTTCCGCGGTGCTGCGGCCCGGGCTCGTGTCCCGGCAGCGCGGTAAAACTCGGCAGCCGTTCGAGCGCGACGTTGATTTTGCACGACGCGCTGCTGTAGGATATGCGGCCGATCGCATCGTTGAAGGCGGGCGGCAGCGTTGCCGGATCGAGAAATTTTTGAAAGGTGAGCCGGCAATCGACCCCTGAAGCGACGTGCTTGGCATAGAATTCGTCTCCGGCGGTCGATGCGACGCCTTTGACCGTGCCGTTAGCGGTGAGGATGCGAGCAACTTCCGTTTCGGTGCGAATTTCGGCACCGAAATCGGTCGCAGCACGGGCCAGCGCTTGCGTCAAGCCGCCCATGCCGCCCTTGACGTAACTCCAGACGCCGCGCTTGCCGTTGGTTTCACCCATGACGTGATGGAAGAGCACGTATGCCGTGCCCGGCATGGACGGCGCCATGAATGCACCGATGATCGCGTCGGTCGCGATCGTTCCTTTGAGCTCTTCGGATTCGAACCAGCGATCGAGAATCGGGCGCGCCGCTCCGGTAAGCACCTCGATCGCCTCACCCATCGCCGGTCCTAAACGCTGCAGCGCTCGTCCCATTTTCCCCATCTCGAGCAGTTGCTGTAGTGACGGATGGATCAAATTCGGCGGCACTTGCGTGAGCGTCGGCTCGACGACCGAAGCGACGCGTTCTAACATCGCCTCGTATTCGGGATAGCGCTGCGCGTCTTTGCTGCTGAATTTCGCGATCTCTTCGACGTCGCGGCTCGTACCGGTGCCGAGTATCAAATAGCGCCCGTCGAGAAACGGCGAGAAAGACGCCGGATCGCGCTCGATAGGTTCGAATCCATAATCGCGCAAGCGTAGATCGGCGATGATCTCGGGCCGAAAGAGGCTGTTAACATATGCGGCCGTCGACACTTTGTAGCCCGGCCAAATCTCTTCGGATACGCACGCGCCGCCGACGACGTAACGCCGTTCGAGCACGAGCACCTTCCATTTTGCGCGTGCGAGATAGCAAGCGGTGACGAGTCCGTTATGCCCGCCGCCGATGATGATGGCGTCGTATTTCATGCGCTTCCTTATATTTTGAGATTCAGACTGAAGTAGGCGTTGAAAGGCTGATTGACCGACGTCGTGAGGTCGTTGTAGACGCTGAACGCGGGTTGGTAGGGATAGCGCAGAAACGTTTGCACGTTGTCGCGCGGATTGTACGCGTTGCCCACGGGCGGCGTGCTCGGGCCGCCGACGAGGTTGCCGTACGCGCAGACGTTGTTGCCCCAGAAGTACGTGAACTTCGTTACTTGGCCGCCGAAGCAGGTTTGCAGCAAGTTCGCCAGGGTCACCGTGACGCTGACGCGCGGCGAAACGTCGTAGCCGATGCGCAGATGGCCGAGCAGTTGCGCCGGTTCGCGGAACGCGCCGACGCCATCGAACTGTCCCGTATACGGGTCGGGAATCGAGAGCGTGACCGCGCAGTGGCCGTGGTCGGCGCTGTACGGGCCACCGCCGGCCGAGCCATAGGGATAGCGGGGATCGCCGACCGTGGAGCCGGGCAGCGGATCACCGCAGTGTGAGGCCGGGTCGATACCCGGCGTCGTCAACGGTGCGCCGTAACGATTTCCGGCTTGAAACTGCAACGACGGCGTAATCGAGAACTTGTCGTGTTTGTAGTTGAGGATCAGCGTGGCGACGTAGGGATAGTTGTACGCGTTGACGCCCGAACCGACGGGTCCAGGAAAGACTGAGTACGGCAGATACGACGCGTTCGGATCGTAGAGCGAGAACGCCGGCGAAAGCCAGTACGGATTCGCGATGTCGTCGGATTTTTTGCACGTCGGATCGGGCACGCCGTACGGCGTGTAACACGGAGCTGCGTACGAACCCGGACCGGCGCTCGTATAGCCGCACACCGATTGCCCGAACTGCTTCTTGCCGTATTCCGGACCCCCGGGAGCGCACGCTTTGGTATATGCATTGTATTGCGAGATGCCGGCGTTGATCGGTGAGATGATCGTCGTTCCGTTGGGCAGCAGGCTATATTTTACGGTTGCGTACGTGTACGCAAACGCCAGCTGCCCAGAAAATCCGTTGCGGTTGAAATCGCCTTTGTTGAACTGGAACTCGAAACCCGACGACGTTTGGTTACCGGCGTTGAGCCCCGAAGTGAGGCCGGTGGTATAGTTGATGTAAAAGTTTTCGACCTGCGCTTGCGTCTGGCGAAGGAAGGGCGACAGTTTGTACGACATGTCGGTTCCCTTGAAATGTTGCTCGATCGAGAAGTCGCTGTTGTATGAGATCGAAGGCGCTACTGCATGACCCGGCGTCGTAAAACCTAACGAATAGAACTGCGTGAGCGTATCGGGGAGGTTCTGTTCGAGGCCGTTATATTGTTCGTAGGCCGAACTGGGTTGTTCGTTATACTTGCCGTAGCTCGCGCGCACGACGACATCGGGGTTGATCGTGTAGGTCGCGCCGATGCGCGGTTGCACGATGTTGTAGTCGAACGACGTCGGCGTATTTTGCAAGTTGGCGTTGACGTACTGGCTGCCGAACTTCGAGCACGGCACCTGCGAGTTGGTGCTCCACGGTCCGGAGAAGCTGCTGCGGTCGACGAGCGACAGCGTCTGCGTGTCGAAGCACGTGTCTTGGTTGAAGGCGTTGAACCAGAAGTCGCGGGCCGCCCCAGTGTCGGTGTTCGAGCCGATGAAGGCGTAGTTGTCGACGCGCAGTCCGAGGTTGACGTTGAGTTTGTCGCTCGGTCGCCACTGGTCGGTAATCGAGTAGCCGGCAAAGCGGGGCGTCACGGTGTTGTTCAGCCCGTAGGCGCCATTTTCGACTACGTAGTAGGCGCAGCGCGCGCCGCCGCAGGTCATGTTCGCCGCCGGAGGCGGAAGCGACCCACTGTAGATGCCGGAGAGCGAAGCAAAGGTCGGTAACGCGCCGTAGGAGACGCCGCTGCCGCCGCCGTCGCTGCAGGTCGTGGGCGTGGCCGTGCCGCTTCCCGATGCCGGCGCGATGTAGCACGTTCCGCTCGAGAGCGCGTGCGGGTTTACCAACACCGCAAACGCGTCGCCGTATCCGAACATCTGCTCGTTGTAGATGCGCGCCCCGGTCGCAGTCGTGTACGAGCCCTCTACTTCGAGCAGGTTCTGGGAATTGATTTGGTCGGTAAACGACAGCGAGATGCCGCGCGTATGGTTATTGATTTCGTAATCGCCGCTATCGTAGAACGCGTACGGCTGCAGCGACATCATCGGACCGTTTTCGATCCAGTCGGAGTAGTACGTGTAACCGTAGATGCGCATGAAGGCGCTCGACGAAAAGTTCTTCTGGTACTGCAGTTTGACGATGGCTTGGCCGTTGTAGCCACGGTCGCGCTGATTGTACGGGTCGGGAATCGGGCCGAATAGCGGATGGGCAGGCGACGACGGGTACAAATACGGCGTTACCAGGGATGCGTAATTCGAGGGCAAGAACGTACCCATAGCGCCGCGATACTGAAAACTGTCGAGATAGTAGGGCGGGAATGCCCCCACGGTCGGCAGCCAGTTGTTCAGCCCTTCGTCGTTGACTGAACTGAAGAACGTCGTAAAGATTTCGTCGTTGTCGTAAAGCAGTTGAATATCGTCGCGCAGCGCGTTGGTGCGGTGCGGAATGCCCAGATGCACGTTGATGATGGACGTGCGCGTCGCGATATTGGCGGGATCGCCGGTTCCAAAACCGATCGGTCCGAGAATCCAGCCGGGCGCGCCGCGCTGTCCGACGTTGGGCTCGCCGTTGGTGTAACACGACGGCAGCGACGGCGTCGGCGTCGAGGGACACGAACCGAGCTGTTGGCCGAACTCGTTGGTGTAGGCGGCGCCGCCGAACTGGTCGACGTAGCGATGCTCCTGATTGTATCCGCCGATGCCGACGTAGTAGGAGAAGAGCCGATCGGGCGTTGCGCCGCCGGCCTCGACGTTGAGCGAGTGGTAGAAGACCGGCGTGCCGATGGTGGGATCGACGGTGGCGTACCCCGGAAACGTTCCCGTCTTGATGACTTGATTGATGAAGCCCGCGAGACCCTGTGCCTCGGCATTCGACGGCGTGGCGCCGGTGTACACTTGTAACTCGAGTTGCCCGAGCGACGAGAGCGACCCCGAAGGGTAGTTGTCGAACGCGCGATTGACCGGAATGCCGTCGAGTTCGTAGCCAACCTCGTACGAGTCGCCGCCGCGTACGTGCACGGCCTGGTTGTAGCCGGTTTGGTTGGCGGGAACGTAGGCCCCCGGAACGCTGGCGATGGCCGAGTACGCGCTGTTGAGATTGCCGCCGCCGCCGAGCGCGCTCAGACGCGACTGCTGCGCGGCATTGACCGAATAAAGATCGGCGGTCGTGCCGGGGCGGACGAGATTGGAAGAGGCGCGCGACGAGACTTGCGCGATCGTCTTGAGCGCCTTGTGCATACTGAACGACAACGTCTGCTGTGCGTCGGCGAACACCGAGATGCCGGGAACCGACGCGGGTTCGTATCCGCTTTTTTCTAACGCGGCGGTATACTCGTCGGGCGCGAGCGATACGAAGTGAAAGTGACCGCCGGCATCAGTCGTCGTCGTCGCGGTCTGCGACGGACTGGTAACGGTCACGCGCACGCCGGCAATCGGCACGGCGCTGCCCGCCTCGGTGACGGTGCCGCTCAAACCACCGGTGGTGCCGGCGCGTGCAACCGATGGAAAGAGCGTTGCGCTCAGGGGTATGGAGGCTGCAAGAAGGAGGGCGATGATTCGATGTTGCGTTCTCATGCGTGATCGGCCTCGATGAAGGAGTTGTATGCGGAAATGGCACGGTCATACTGGTCGCGAATTTCCGCGGCTTCGCGCAGATGTGGCGGCAGCGGCGGACCTTGCGAAAGGTTCACGACGCCGAGCAAAATCGTAATGCGTTCGCGCAGCGCGTCCGGTCGCCACTGATCGTCTTCGGAATTAACGATGCCGGACGTTAGTTCTCCGTACACGCGGGCGAAGGCGGCGCGTTGCGACCCGGGAATGCGCGCGCGCATCGCGTCGAGACGGTTGAGCGCGGCGTCCACCGACGAGAGTTCGCCATCGAGTTCGCGCAAGAATTTGTAGCGCGCGACGTATTGCGCCTGGCTCCAGTGGGCGCGCGGGTCAGCCAGCACGTCGAGCGCATGCTGCACCGTGCTCGCGCCGGCGCGCAGCCGCACCGTGTACGTACCGGGCACGACCATCGCGGCGCTCCAGCCTTTGTTCCAGTCACGCGCCGCCCTCCACGGAACGACGGGCTCGCCGAGCAGGTCCCACGCGGTGCGATTTAGGCCGGCATTTCCGGGCGCATCGAAGCGCTGTACGACCGCGCCCGACGCATCGAGAATGTCGATCGTTACCGCCGGCGTGCTTGCCGGCAGGTAATACGAAATAAGCGCACCGTAGGGGGGATCGGTGCCGGCGAAGACACCAGCCGGCACGCAGCATTCGTCGTCGTGCGTGCCGTATTGGCCCGACCACCAAAGATACCACGCGTATGCTGGGCGCGGCTGGAAAAGTGTAACCGCACCCGACGAACGCGCTTGCGCGAAGCCTTCCAGCGGCGCGAGGTCATCGAGAATGTAAATGCCGCGCCCGTGCGTGCCGGCGACGAGGTCGTTCGCAGCCGGTACGACGCGCAGATCGTGCACCGCCGTCGGCGGCATGTCGAGCTGCAAACTTTGCCAGCGCGCTCCCCGGTCAAACGACACGTATGCGCCTTGCTCCAATCCAGCATAGAGGACGTCGGGATTGTGCGGATCTTCGCGAACGACGTGCGCGGGTTCGGCGCTTGGCAAACCCGAGTTCAGCGTGCGCCACGCCTTGCCGCCGTCGTCGGTGACGAGTACGTACGGCGTGCGATCGCCCATGGTCTGACGATTCACGACCGCGTACGTGCGATCGATCGAAACACGCGACGGTTCGACGGTTTCTACACGACCCCACTGCGGCACCGCTGGTGGCGTCACGTTCTGCCAATGCGCGCCGGCGTCGCTCGTTCGCCACACCAGTCCATCATCGGTGCCAACCCAAATCGTCTTGGCGTCGACGGGCGACGGCGCGACGTCGAGTAGCGTGTCGTAAAATTCTGCGCCCGAAACGTCGGTGTTAATGGGTCCGCCGGCGACTTGTTGTTTGCTGGGGTCGTTGCGCGTGAGATCGGGGCTGATGACGTTCCACGTCCGGCCGCGATTGCGCGTTTCGAAGAGCACGTTTCCGCCGAAATATGCGACGCCACGCTCGAGCCGGGAAAATGCCAGCGGCGCTTCCCAGTTGAAGCGGTAGGGCAAACCCGCGAGCGGCCGTCCGTTGGTGTCGCGTACGTACGGCGAGATGTCGTAGTTCTGACGCGACTCGAGATCGAAAATTCCAAGCTGTCCGTTGAGTTCGTTAATCCCAACGTTCCAAACCGATTGCGGGTTGCCGGGCTCGGGCCACACGGCCACGCCGTCGGCGTCGTTGGCGACGTCGCGCCAATCGCGCTCGGTCAAACCGAGCGGACTAAGCGAAAGATTCGAAGCGCAGTACGAATCGTCGTCTTGCATGGCCGCGCAGACGTGATACGGATTCGCGTCATCGTAGCCGACGTGGTAGATCTGAGCGAGATCGACGTTGAAACGCCAATCCCACGTTTTGCCGCCGTCGATCGAGATCGGCGCGCCGCCGTCGTCGGCCTCGACGATCCGCCGGCCGTCGCGCGAGATCCAAAATCCATGATGGTCTTGATGGACCGCGCTCGAAACGTCCTCGAACGTGGTGCCGCCGTCGCGCGTCACAATGAGATTTTCCGAGGCAAAGAAGACGCGATTGGGGTCGCGCGGATCGACCGCCAAGCGGCTCATGTAAAACGGGCGTTGATCGATGAGCGTGTCGCGCGACATCATGCGCCAGTGCGCTCCGGCGTCGTCCGAGCGCCAGAGCAATCCGGCCGTCGACTGAATCAACGCGTACACGCGGCGCGGATCGCTGGGCGCTACGGCTAAACCGATGCGCCCCGCAATGCCCGCGGGCAAACCATTGCCGTGCAGGCGCCGCCACGTTTGGCCGCCGTCGGTTGATTTGTAAATTCCGTCGTCGCGTCCGCCGCTGGTAAAGGTCCACGGTTTGCGCCGAAACTCCCAAACGCCGGCGTACACCACGCCTGGATCGCGGGCGTTCCACGCGAGATCGGAGATGCCGCCGCGCGGCCCGACGTAGAGCGTTCGCCGCCACGTGCGGCCGCCGTCGGTCGTTCGATAGACGCCGCGTTCGCTCGAATCTTTGAACGGATTGCCAAGTGCGCCTGCCAGCACGGAATTCGGATCGCGCGGATGTACGAGCAGTGCCGAGATCGCATACGTCGCGTCCAAGCCGCGTCGCGTCCAGTGCGCGCCGCCGTCCCGCGTCAGCCACATGCCGTCTCCGTAGGAGGCATCGTTACGCGGATTCGGTTCGCCCGTTCCAACCCAGACAATTCGCGGGTTGCCGGGGGCGATCGCAATCGCGCCGATTGCGCCGACCGCGTCGTGCGGCCACACGTCGCGCCACGTCAGACCGCCGTCGGTTGTCTTAAACACACCGCCGCCCGCTGCACCGAAATAGTAGAGGTTGGAATCGGCGTCGGTGCCGGCGACTGCGGCGGTTCGGCCACCGGCCAACGCCGGCCCGATGTTACGCCACGTCAATCCTTCGGCTGCGCGCGCTCCGCGCGCTCCGCTCAGGATGACACAAAATGCAAACCACGCAAGCACCGGCGTGACCAATGGTCGAAGAGTGATAATTCTAGCGTGTTTCCATTGCGCTCAAATAGTGGCGGTCGAAGGCGGCCAGCAGGCTTTCAGCGTTGGAGTACGGCCCCGGCGAATAGGCGCGCGAACGCAAGCCGATCTGCGTGAGTTCGCTTACTTGCCAGTCTTGGCGATTGGTGACGTCCCAAAAATCTACCGCATCACTCGGATCGAAGTGCGGAACCTCCATCGTCTCCGGTTCGAACAACCACGTGCAGGCGATGCGCGTGCGGTCGATCGCCGTCGGCGTAATATAGTGCACCATCACGTAATCGGCATGCAGGCTCAACAGCATCGAGGGAAAGATCGTGTAGTAATAGATGCGGTCGAGATCTTCACCGGCGAGCGTCCCGAGCGGCGGCCGATCGGTTTGGCCGGTGATCGTGAGACTGCCGGCATGGGCGCGCAGCTCGGAGAATCCGCCCAATACCGGCCCTTCGGTGAGATCGTTGCGGCCCGAGTCCGAGGGCGAGAGCTTGTCGAGTTGCGGATGCACCAGCGGGCAGTGATAGCACTCGGAATAGTTTTGAAAGACGAGTTTCCAGTTGCACGCGATGTCGTATTCAACGATGCGTCCCGTGCGCAATCGCTCGAGGTCCCATCGCGCAAACCGGCCGATCAGCGGTGACAGCACGCGCTCGAACGGCTCCGCATTATTGTCGAGAGTGACGAAGATGAAGTCGTCCCACACGGCGAGCCGCACTTCGTTCAGCGGATAATCGCCACGATCGAAACCGGGAACTTCGGCCATGTTGCGTGCAGCGTTGAGCGCACCGTCGAGCCCGTACGTCCAGGCGTGGTACGGACACTGAATCGATCCCTGAAAGTGTCCACGCGTTTCCACACAGAGTTTGGTGCCGCGGTGACGGCAGACGTTGTAAAACGCATGCACCGTTCCGGTCCGATCGCGCGTCACGATCAGACTCTCGCCGGCAACATCGCTGAGAAAGTAGTCTCCCACGTTTGGTATCCACTCGCCGCGTCCGATGCCGATCCAGTCGCGCGCAAAAATGCGCTCGCGCTCGCGCGCGAAGTTCTCCGGCGACACATACCAAAAAGCCGGAAGCGTATGAGCTCCCGGGACGACGGCGGGCTTGCTGAAAACGGTCATCGCGACCCCTTTCCGGCGGCACTCAAGAGAATTTCGAGGGTTCCGCAGCGTATGTCAGAATCCCTTAGCGAACAACGATTTATTTGGCGTTCAAGCGGTTAGACCGTCAAAGCCTTCGGGAGGAGCCCGCATTTGGCCGAACGAGCGTTGGAAGTCTCGCTTCCGCGCGAGGCCTACGTCGCGGCCGCGTTTTTCGAGCGCGAGCGCGAGGCGATTTTTTGGGATCAGTGGTTTTACGCGGGACGCACCGAGGGACTCGACGAGACCGGCGCTTTTAGAGTCATTGACGTTTGCGGCGAGAGCGTCGTCGTGCTTCGCGCCGCGGCTGGTTTGTTCGCGCACGTCAATCTGTGCCGCCATCGGGGTAGCCGGCTGTTGTGCGGCGAGGGCATCGTGCGCGGCGCGATTCGCTGTCCGTACCATGCGTGGGCGTACGCGCTCGACGGAGAGTTGGTCGCTACGCCGTTCGTAGCGACCGCCGACGTGCCCGCCGACGCCAAGCGTTTGCATCCCGTCGGCATCGCGAGTTGGGGCGGCTTTCTGTTCGTTCATCTCACTCCCGAACACGCGGTCGGCGACGGTTGCACGCTTGCGGACGCATTGGGTCAGGTTCCGCAACGGCTCGCACGGTATCCGCTCGAGCAACTCCGCGTCGCGCGTTCGATTCGTTACGACGTAGCGGCGAACTGGAAGGTGTTGCTCGAGAACTACAACGAGTGTTATCACTGCGCGGGCGTCCATCCCGAATTGTGCCGCATCGTGCCCGCCTTTAAACGCAATGGCGGAAGCGGACTGGATTGGGATCGCGGCATTCCGCACCGCGAAGGCGCGTGGACGTTTACCGCAACCGGCGACAGCGAACGATCGCCGTTCGCCGGACTCGACGCCGAGGAACGCGTACGGCACAAAGGCGAGCTCATCTATCCAAATTTCATGGTGAGCCTCTCCGCGGATCACGTTGCGGCGTTCGCGCTGTGGCCGCGCGGGCCGGATAGTACCGTCATCGTTTGCGATTTTCTCTTCGACCCCGACGAGATGGCGCGGCCGGGGTTCGATCCTAGCGACGCGGTCGAGTTTTGGGATCGCGTCAATCGTCAAGACTGGGCGATCTGCGAACGCGTACAGGCCGGCATGCATTCGCGCGCATTTCGTTACGGCTACTACGCGCCGATGGAAGATTCGAGCCTCGACATCCGCCGCTACATTGCCGCTCGCCTCGGCAGCGCCGTCTGGTGACGTGTGAATACGATGCAATCGTTCTCGGGTTAGGCGGCATCGGCAGCGGCGCCGCGTACTGGCTGGCCAAACGCGGCGCGCGCGTTCTCGGCATCGAGCAGTTCGCGCTCGGTCACGCGCGCGGCGAGTCGCACGATCACTCGCGCATCATTCGGCTCTCCTATGTAACGCCGGCGTACGTGCGGCTGGCTAAAGCCGCATACGCTGCGTGGGAAATGCTCGAAGGCGACGCGCACGAACGCCTCGTCGTCCGCACCGGCGGCTTGGATCTCGGTCCGCGCGACGGTGCGATTCCCATCGACGGCTACGCGGAAGCGATGCATGCGTGCGACGTGCCGTTCGAACGGCTCGATGCGGGCGAAATCCGGCGGCGTTGGCCCGCATTTCGCATCGGCGACGACGTGCACGGACTCTTTCAGGAGCGCGGCGGAATCGTGGCGGCGGAGCGCGCGACGGCGGCGCATCAACGCCTCGCGCGCCAGTTCGGCGCTACGTTGATCGAGAACGCACCGGTAACGCGCGTGCACGCCGGCGCTGGAGAAATCGTCGTCGAAACCGAATCGCAGCGTTATCGCGCCGCTCGCCTGATCGTTGCGGCCGGTCCGTGGAGCGCACGAATTCTACGAGATCTCGACGTGCGGCTGCCGCTCGAAGTTACCAAAGAGCAGGCGATGTATTTTGCGGCACGCGATCCGGCGCGGTTTGCCGTTGGGAGTTTTCCCGTTTGGATCTGGATGGACGATCCATCGTTCTACGGATTTCCGGTTTTTGGAGAAGCCGATTGCGTGAAGGTAACCCAAGATGCGGGCGGACGGCCCGTCGATCCCGACACACGCTCGTTCGACGAGGACGAGGCGATCACGCGGCGCGTTCGCGCGTTTCTTTCGCGGTATCTTCCCGATTGCGGCGGCCCGCTCGTGCGCGTGAAAACCTGTCTCTACACGCTGACACCGGACCGTGACTTCGTCATCGATCGCCTGCCGCAATATCCTGGGGTCTGCGTCGCAATCGGCGCGGGACATGCCTTCAAATTCGCATCGCTGATTGGACGCGTGCTCTGCGAGATCGCGCTCGACGGAACGACGCATCACGATATCGCAGACTTTCGCATCGATCGGCCGATTCTCCAGATGGAAACGCCACCGACAACGTACATGGTGTGAATGATGCAGTGGCCGTGGCGCAGAAGAGAGCGTCCAACGTGAGAGGGAATCGCACCGTCGCCTTGGCCTTTTTGCTGGTAGTCGTCGTTGTCGGCACGTGGTTCTACCTCTCGCATCGACCGCCGGAATTAGGTAACGCAGTTACCGTCTACTACACAAAACTCGACGGAACGACGCTCGGAAATCTGAGCGTTTCTTTACGTCCTCGCGAACCGGGTGAGAGCGCCGACGAACATCTGCGCAACGCCGTGTTATACGCGGCCGTGCAAGCGGTCGCCGGACCACCGAGCGACGTGCAAGCGATTCGCTTTCCCCCCGGAACGCGCGTCCAAGGCGCAAGCGTTTCCGGGTCGACCGCGACCGTGGATCTGTCGACGGACGTCGAACGGCAAGCCGGCGGAGCGTTTGGTGAAACCGGAGAATTCAAGGCGCTAACGTACACGGTCACCGCCGTCCCCGGAATCACCGGCGTGAAAATTACCGTCGGCGGACAGAGCCTGCCGACGCTCCCTGGAGGTCACCTTGAGTTGGATGAGCCGCTCCGTCGCTCGGACTTTTAAACTTCGGCCCTCGCTTCCTAGATTTGCAGCAAACCGGGTCCTCCCGGGTTTGTTATCGGTCGCACTATTGTGCGTTGCGTTGCGCGTTCCGGCGGTGGCGGATGCGCCGATCAAAGCGTTGTTCGGCGCGCAGACGATCGCGTTCTCGCACGTTGCCGGTTCGGGCGCCGCGACGGCGATCGGCGTAAACGATCCCGGCTTGCGCGAAGTGTTGCGCGAAACCGGCGCGACGGTGACGTGGCGACCGGGAGAGCGTTACGTGTTGATTACGACGGCTGCGCCGCTGGTCGTGAGTTTCGCAATCGGCGACCGGCGCTACGACGTCGGTTCGATCGTGCTGCAGGCGTCGATTGCGCCGTACGTACGCGGCAACGAAGCGTACCTTCCGCTCAGCGAACTGCTGCGTTCGCTCGACTTGGCGTTGCGTCCTGACGGAAGCGCGTGGGTCGTGCAACCGCAACTCGCATGGCTCGACGTGCGGACGTGGGGTAATCGCACCGACATTGTCGCGCGCGCGGGTGTACCGCTGCGTCCGCGACTCGTCACCGACACGCCGGCGACGGTCGCGTACGAATTCGATGGTGTCGGAACGTCGCTGACGGGAACGCGCAACATCAACGCGGGCGGCCTGCGCACGATGCAGGTCGTGCAGAGCGGCAGCGTGCGCGATCCGAAAACGATCGTCACCGTGCAACTCGCGCCGGGAGCCACGCACGATATCGTCCGCAGCGACGACGGACGCGACGCCGTCATCGGTTTCGGGCCGGTGGGGTTCACCGCGCAAACGCCCTTTGGTGAGGCGACACCGCTGCCCGCGGTGCAAGCAAACGCGGCGCCGGCCGAAGCCCCGCCTGCTGCCGGAACCGAAACGGCGACGGGTGCGACAGTTACGGCCGTGACGGTGGCTCCGGCCGGCGACGGTTTTGTCGTCGCGATCGGCGTAAACGGTAACGCAGCGTTCGAGTGGCATCGTTTGCGCGATCCCGACAATCGTTTTTGGATCGACGTAAAAAACGCGCAGTTGCAAGGTGCTCCGATCGATCAGCCGGAGCCGGCCCCGCTCGGCGCGCTGCGCGTTCGCCAAATCGATCCGACGACGGTGCGCGTTGCGCTGTCGCTGAGTGGTCCGAAGAGCGTCACGATATCGCCGGCAACAAACGGCGTGAGCATCGCAGTCGGCTCGCAAGACGTTGCCGACGCCGTTCGCGCGGGTAGCGGCAGCATCGGCTCGGTCGTCGCTTCGAACGAACAAACCGCCCCAGTAACGCCCGCGCCCGCCGACGAGTCCGGTACGAACTGGAATTCGGACAGCGAGTCCTCGTGGAAGTTTGGCCCGCGCAGTACGTACGTCCCAGCGAATCCGCGGCTCATCGTCATAGATCCGGGCCACGGCGGAAGCGATCGCGGGGCGACTCGCAACGGCACCGCCGAAGCCGATCTCGCGCTCGACATGGCGCGCCGGTTGAACGGCATTTTGGTTGCGCGCGGATGGCAGGTACGCTTGACGCACGACACCGACGTCGATGTCTACGCGCCCAACGACAGCGCGCACGACGAGCTGCAAGCCCGCGTTGACGTTGCTAATAATGCCGGGGCACGCATGTTCGTCAGCATTCACGTCAACAGTTTCATCAACTCGGGACCGTACGGCACGACCTGCTACATCTCGAAACCGAGCGACGTAGCGTTGGCCAAAGACGTCGAGCACGAACTCACGTCGGATGGAACCAAAGACGACGGCATCGTCAAAAGCCACCTCTACGTTACGCTGCACACGCTTATGCCGGCCGTATTGGTCGAAACGGCGTTCCTGTCCAATCCGAGCGACTATGCTTTGCTTACCTCGCCGGAGTGGCGGCAGCGCGTCGCGCAATCGATTGCCGACGGCATCACTCGCTATGCCAGCCAGTATCCGGTTCCAAACCAACCCTCGCAGTAGCCCCTCGTGATTGGGCTGTTTGATTCGGGGTTAGGCGGCTTGACGGTCGTTGCGCGCATTCGCGAACGTTTGCCGCGGGCCGATATCGTATATTTCGCCGATCAAGCGAACGTGCCGTATGGCGACCGCGAACCGGACGACCTCTACGAGTTGTTAGCTGCCAATCTGGCGCGGTTGGACGATTTCGGCGTTGATGCGATCGTGATGGCGTGCAACACGTCGTGCGCGATCGCGGAGCGCTACGGCTGGCCGTCGACGCGCGCGCCGGTGCTCGATCTCATCGATTCGGCAGCGACCGCGGTACAGCGCGCCGGACACAAGCGTATCGGCGTGGTAGCGACGACGGCAACGGTAAGCGCCGGTTCCTACGGCCGCACGCTGAGATCGGCCGTGCCCGGTGCGGAAGTGTGGGAAATGGCTGCGCCGGCGCTGGTGCCCATGATCGAAGCCGGCTGTATTTCGGGCACACGCGCGCGGGCCGAAGTCGACGCCATCTGCGACGCGTTGCCGCAAGATCTCGATGCGGTGATTTACGGCTGCACGCATTATCCGGTGCTCGACGCGCATTTTGGGGCGGCACTCGGTTCGAGCGTTGCGCTCGTGGACCCGGCGGTGATGCAGGCCGAACGCGCGGCCGCACTAGTGCGCGATCGTGAAGTACCCGACGAACGCGGAACAGTACGCTACGTAACGTCGGGCGATCCGAGCGTCTTCGCGGCCGGCATCGTTCGCGTGACCGGCGAAGCGCCGCCGCGTGTCGAGGCGACTAGGAGTCTCCTGAAAAACTCCCGTGCCGATCGTTTCGGCCGCAGAAGCGGCGGTTGACGACGCAGATGCCACTTCTGCGACCAAACCCTTGCGGCAACGGCGTTGCGATCGGTACGAGAGTTTTCAGTAGATTCCTAGCCGGGCGACGTGGAACAGCGAGAAGAAGAGCATCGTCGTGACCGTCGCGAGCACTGCGCCAGCGACAACCTGCGCGACGGTGTGTGCTTTGAGGTAGACGCGCGCCCAACATACCATCGGAATCAGAACGAGAAACGGCAGCGGCTGGCGACCGTAGAGGAGCGTCAGTGCAACCAGCGGTGCGGTAATGCCGAGCGCGTGCGTGCTGATCTTCCAGTAGCGCGTGATGTAACCGACGATCAGCGTCGAGGCGACGTAGCCGAACATCGCCGCGACCATCAAGCGCGGAGCGTGCGTCAACCAGAGCACCCCCGCACCGAGCGCATAGAAGACGACGAAGGTGGTGAAGACGACTTCGCGTTCGGTACGCACAGACATGTCGAGATCCGAGATGCGATCGGTCGAGTAGAGCCAGAATACGTATAGCATCGGCCCGATGGACGTAAAGAACGTCGAAATGAAAAGCAGGCGCCAGAAGTCGAGCGTATCCTTCGCGGTGACGTCGGCCAGTATGACGAACAGCGCGAGCGCGGTCAGGAATGGGTTGAAGATCGTCGAGAGGATGCGCGCGAGATCGCGCCAGACCTGGCGCTTCTTGATCGGAACGACGGGCGAACCAGGCTCGACCATTCTCGCGAGACTCTGATTCATCTCGGGGGAATCCCTGCGTGCGTGCTGCGCTCCGCTCATCCTTCGACTGCGCTCGCTACGCTCGCTCCGCTCATCCTTCGACTGCGCTCGCTACGCTCGCTCCGCTCAGGATGACGGCGGGGCCCGTGGGGCAGGCGGTTTCCCCTGCCCGGTCGTAACAATAGCCGGCCTCTATATAAGGAGAAGTTGGATCTTTTGAGCCTGTTGTTGTTTGCCGCTACCGCCGCCGCAAAGGCCCCGGCGTCTTCGCACGTGCCGCTGCAGAGCGCCGTGCCGCTTACTGCTCCCGTCGTCCCGCAAATCGTTCCGCAGAGCTGGTTCGCATCGCACGCGCCCTGGCTCACCCACGGCATCGCCGGCATTTTCATACTTGCCGCGCTTGGCCTGATTTGCTTGTTGGCGATTCAAACCACCAAACAGGAAGGGCTCACCGGTTCGATCGGCGGACGCGTCGAGTCAGCGTATCGCGGGCGTCTAGGCGCCGAGGAACAGTTGAAACGTTTGACCGGCGTCGTCGCCGTGGTGTTCGTCGTCAGCGCGTTCGTGTTATCTTTGACCGGAATTTAGGACGTTCACGAGAGTGCCGCTGCTCGAGGTGAAGAACCTCAAGACCACCTTTCGCACCGAAGATGGTCCGGTTACGGCAGTCAACGGCCTCTCTTTTACGCTCGAACCCGGCGAAACGCTCGGGATCGTCGGTGAATCCGGTTCGGGTAAATCGGTTTCCGCGCTCTCGATCATGCGGCTGCTGGCGCGCAACGCGGCCGTCGCCGTCGATCGCATGGCGTTTGAAGGTGAAAGCCTGCCCGATTTGAGCGAGGCAGAGATGCGGAAGATTCGCGGTCACAAGATCGCCATGATCTTCCAGGACCCGATGACGTCGCTCAATCCGGTGCTGACCATCGGCGAACAAATCGCCGAAGCCGTCCGGCTGCATCTCGGACTCGACAAACGGGCGTCGCGCGAGCGCGCCGTGGAAATGCTGCGAAAAGTGCGCATTCCCTCGCCGGAGAACCGGCTGGGCGACTATCCACACCAGTTTTCCGGCGGAATGCGCCAGCGCGTGATGATCGCGATGGCGCTCTCCTGCAATCCGCAGCTGCTGATTGCCGACGAGCCGACGACGGCGCTCGACGTGACGATTCAGGCGCAAGTTCTCGAACTGATGAACGAACTGCAGCGTGAGACGGGTGCCGCCATCATCATGATCACTCACGACCTCGGCGTGGTCGCGGAAGTCTGCAAAAACGTACTGGTCATGTACGGCGGCAACATGGTCGAATACGGCACGGCCGATCAAATCTTCAGCAATCCTCGGATGCCGTACACGCAAGGACTGCTCGCATCGTTGCCGCGTCTCGACGATAGCGAACACCGTCGACTCGAACCCATCGCCGGCCAGCCGCCAAACCTGCTGAATCTGCCGCCGGGATGCGCGTTTGCGCCGCGCTGCGCGTACCGCATGCCGATTTGCGACCAGCCCGTGCCGCTTTACGACTTCGGTGCGGGTCACGTGGCACGCTGTTTTCTCTACGACGAGCGCGCCAAGGATACGCGCCCGATCGACGTTGCGACCGCTCCGGTGGTCAGCGCGTGAGCGAGCTGCTCGTAGACGTGAAGGATCTCTATAAATATTTTCCGATTCACGCCGGGTTAATGTCGCGCCACGTTGCCGACGTCAAAGCCGTCGACGGCGTGAGCTTCTCGATATTTGGCGGCGAAACGCTCGGTTTGGTCGGGGAGTCGGGTTCAGGAAAAACAACGATCGGCCGGCTGCTGCTGCGTCTGCTACCGGCGACCAAAGGGGAGATTTTTTTCCAGGGACGATCGATTCTCGGTCTTTCCCAAGCTGAGCTGCGCCCGCTGCGCCGCGCCATGCAGATCATCTTTCAGGATCCGTTCGCATCGCTGAATCCGCGTATGACCGTCGGCGACATCATCGCCGAACCGCTGCGCATTCACCACCTCGCCCAGGGGAAAGCCGTCGAAGACCGCGTCCAAGATCTCCTCAAACGTGTTGGAATGCGGCCGTACCACGCCAACCGCTATCCGCACGAGTTTTCAGGCGGCCAGCGCCAACGCGTCGGCATCGCCCGCGCGCTCGCGGTCGACCCGGCGTTCATCGTTTGTGACGAGCCGGTTTCGGCGCTCGACGTTTCGATTCAGGCGCAAGTCATCAACCTGCTCGAAGACCTGCAGCAGCAATTCGGCCTTACGTACCTGTTCATCGCGCACGACCTGTCGGTGGTGCGCCACATCTCGACGCGAGTCGCGGTGATGTACGTCGGGAAGATCATCGAAACGGCGGACCGGGATGCGCTTTACAGGAATCCGCTTCATCCGTATACGCAGGCGTTGCTCTCGGCAATTCCGATACCCGATCCGGCGCTCGAAAAACGCCGTAAACGAATCGTGCTGACCGGTGACATTCCGTCGCCGGTCAATCCGCCTTCGGGGTGCCGATTTCACACGCGCTGCCCGATCGCGTTCGATCGCTGTGTAACCGAAGTGCCGCCGTTCACGCAGTACGCTCCGGGCCACTTCGCAGCGTGCCACTGGGTGGAAGAGCACGGCGGACAAGCGCCTAATCTCGTGGGCGCGCCGGTCGTCCCGGCATAAAAAAGTAGCGGCTGCGCTACGCAGCCGCTACTTATTTTTGCCGAATTACGTCGGCTTAGGCTTTTTTCTTTCGGCCACGTTTCTTGCGTCCGCCCTTCTTGGCTGCGCCTTTCTTGCGTCCGCCCTTTTTGGCCGCGCCCTTCTTGCGTCCGGCTTTCTTGCGTCCGGCTTTCTTGCGTCCGACCTTGCGCGCAACTTTGCGGCGCACGGCTTTGCGGGCAACTTTCCGACGGACTTTTCTGCGAACAATCTTGCGGGCAACTTTGCGGCGCACGACCTTGCGGGCGACTTTCTTGCGCACCGCTTTGCGGACGGCCTTACGGGCCACTTTCCGACGGCCCCGCTTACGGACGGCTTTGCGAACTTTTTCTTCCATCGTGCCGCCGTTTGCCATGGTATCCGAGTCCATTCATTCCTCCTCGTCCCCCGGGGGACGAAATAGCCTGATGGCGCTCTGTGGCGCTTTGAGCGCATCATAGACAATTTCAGGAAATGATGCAAATTCGCGCGCACGCGTACGCGCGCGATATGAGGGCATTTCGTTGCCCCCGTCTTGACCGCCAGAGTATACTAAGGCCCGTGAAAAAGCCCCTGATCATCGTCGAGTCACCGACCAAGGCGCGAACGATTAAGAAGTTTCTGCCGGCCCGATACGCGGTTCGCGCGTCGGTTGGCCACGTGCGCGATTTGCCTAAAAGTACGCTGGGCGTTGACGTCGAGCACGATTTCACGCCGAAGTATCTGACGATCAAGGGCAAGGGCGAGGTCATCAAAGATCTCAAAAGCGCGGTGAAAGGGGCGAGCGAAGTATACTTGGCGACCGACCCAGACCGCGAGGGCGAAGCAATCGCGTGGCATTTGGCCGAGTTGCTAAAGCTGCCGAAACCAAAGCGCATCGAACTGCACGAAATTACGAAGGAAGCGGCGCTGGCGGCGTTGCGCCATCCCCATCCGATCGACATGGATCGTGTCAACGCGCAACAGGCGCGTCGCATTCTCGACCGGCTCGTCGGCTACAAAATTTCGCCGTTGCTGTGGTCGAAGGTGCGCGGCGGCCTCTCGGCCGGGCGCGTGCAATCGGTTGCCGTCAGGTTGATCGTCGACCGCGAACGCGAGATCGAGGCCTTCGTCCCACGCGAGTACTGGAGCATTACGGCGTACTTGGCGGCCCACGGCGCGGAGCCGTTTGCCGCGGAACTGGTCGGGTATCGCGGCGAGAAAGTCGACATCGCAACGATGGAGCGCGCCGACGAGATTCTCCGCGACCTCGAGGGCAAAGCCTATCGCGTCGCAGCGATCCGCAAGCGCGAGGTCAAACGCAACGCCCCCGCGCCGTTTACGACGTCAACCCTGCAACAGGAAGCGTCACGTAAACTGAAGATGCGCGTCCGCCGCACGATGCAAGTCGCGCAGATGCTTTACGAAGGCGTCGATTTGGGCGGCTCGGACGGAACCGTCGGCCTCATTACCTACATGCGCACGGATTCGACCCGCATCAGCGATCAGGCGCGCGAGTCCGCTCGCGAGTTCGTCGTCTCCACCTACGGCGAGGCGTTTCACGGCGGACGTGTGCACAAGGTTAGCCAGAGCGCGCAGGACGCACACGAAGCGATTCGACCGACGTCGGTCTTACACACGCCACAGCGCGTTGCGCCCCACCTCAAGCGGGACGAGTTACGGTTGTACACGATGATTTGGGAGCGGTTCGTCGCCTCGCAAATGTCGGCGGCGGTTTTCGACCAAACGACCGTAGACGTTGCCGCCGGCGATGGTACCTTTCGGGTTACCGGAAGCATCATGCGGTTCCCGGGCTTCACGCAAGTTTACGAAGAGGGACGCGATGAGGACGCGCGCAGCGCGAAAGCGAAAACGCTTCTGCCCGAACTGCACGAAGACCAATCACTGGACTGCCGCAAACTCGAGCCGAAGCAGCACTTCACCGAACCGCCTCCGCGGTATACCGAAGCGACGCTGGTCAAAGCCCTCGAGGACAACGGCGTCGGGCGGCCGTCGACATATTCGACGATCGTCGAGACCATTCAGGCGCGAGGCTACGTCACGCAACAGGAGCGGCGGTTCCTCCCCACCGAGATCGGCGCCGCCGTCAACGATCTGCTGGTCGAGCACTTTCCTAAGATCGTCAATCTCGATTTCACGGCGACCATGGAGGGCGACCTCGATAAAGTCGCCGTCGGCAGCGAAGATTGGGTGACGCTGCTGCGTGGCTTCTACGGTCCGTTTGCCGACGAACTCGCATCGGCGCAGGAGAACCTCCCGCGCCTCGAGTTACGCGACGAACCCACCGACGAGATCTGTCCGAACTGCGGGCGTCCGATGGTGATCAAGACGGGG
>Ga0102924_1000510_pt1 | contig 48779 bp, 35 predicted proteins | sample PaiPotPPM11metaG_FD_80116 | JGI IMG/M metagenome (GOLD analysis project Ga0102924, IMG submission 80116) | Iron sulfur acid spring bacterial and archeal communities from Banff, Canada, to study Microbial Dark Matter (Phase II) - Paint Pots PPM... ... | reverse complement strand
GCTGGCGTCCGGGTCTGTCGTTCCGGCCGATCTGGTGGTGGTCGCTGGCGGGCGGGGGAGCGCGGCCTTGCTGGCCGGGGTGTCGTACGAGCTGCCGCTGGTGTCCGCGGCGACGCAGCCGTCCGGCGCGGTGGGCCTGCTGGTCATCAGCCGGCCGCTGGCGTGGCCCGTCGGGCATGTCTTGATCGCGGACGACGTGATGATCCGGCCGGACGGGGGAGGGCGCCTGATCATCCACGACTACCGGACGGACGCGCTGGTGGGCGCCGCCACGCCGGTGGTGCCCGTGCCCGAGCCCGCGGTGCGGCTGCTGCGCGACACCGCGCGGCACGTCCGGGGCGCGGACGAGGTGGACGTCGAGGCGGTCCGGATCGGCGTGCGGGTCCTGCCGGCGGACGAGATGCCAGTGGTCGGCCGGGTCCCGGGCTTGGACAACGTCTACGTCTGCGCCACGCACAGCGGGGTGACGCTCGCGCCCCTGCTCGGCGAGCTCGTCGCGGGGGAGATCCTGCGCGAGGCGGACAGCCCGCTGCTGGCCACGTTCCGCCCGGACCGGTTCGCTGCCGCCCGAACGGTGGCGGCCGTCCCGGGTGTTCCTCGCTCCGCAGAGGAGGTCACGCAGTGTGCATCGGATGCGTGATGGGCGCGGGATTCGGCCATCCGGCGGGCACCGGGGGTGGCGAGTTCGCCGGCGGCGTCGGCGGACCGGGTCCCGGCGAGCTGGAGGGGTGGTCTTCGGGCGATTCGGCCCGGGCGGCGGTCGTCTACCGTCAGCTGCCGCGGTGGAGCCGGCGGCTGGTCGATGTGCTGTCGGCCGCTCCCGGGCGGCGGTTCCGGCGCTCGGAGCTGCGCGCGCGGTTGTTCGCCGGGGATGACGTCCCGTTCGGCGTGGACGATGCGTGCCGGTGGGCGGAAGCGTTCTGCGCGGCGTCCGGCAGGCCGCTTCCGGTGCGGCAGGAGGCGGCGGGATCCGGTGAGGCCGTGTACTGGATGGACGAGGCCGCGGCGCAGGCGTTCCAGGGCGCGGCGGGCCGTCCCGCCGCGTGACCCGGGTGACCCGCGTGATGGCCGCCGCAGCGGACGAGACTGCCGCCCAGGGCAGCCCCGTCGAGGCCGACGTCGTGGTCGTCGGCGTGGGAATCGCCGGCCTGAGGAGATTTGGTGCGCATTCAGTGTCCGGGCCGCGGATGGCACGCACGTTAGCGATGAACTGCGGAGCATCCTCTTCGCCGCGCTCGAGGCGCACATCCCTGACGCGATCTTCGAAGTGCGCGGCGACGGGCCAATGGGCCATGTCGACTGGTGGGAGGCGGTCAGACTTGGCCTGCGCTAGCGTGTGCGGCGTCTGCCCGCGATGCGCCGGATGTCCTCGGCGGGTACGTCGAGGAGATGCGCTGCGATGGCGGCATCGCCTCCGGCGAGCACGAGCCGGGCACGCTCAATGCCCTCCGCCACGGCGTCCGCGTGCCGGGCGGCATACTCCTCGACGGCCCGGTCGACGATCTCCGCTTGCGTGACGTCCGTGAGAGCGGCCAGATAGCGGATGCGCTCCTTGGTCTGCCCGCTCACCTTGATCGGTGCCTGGCTCGCCATCAGATCGCCTCCTGGTACCTGTAGGGCGATAGTACCTGAGTACCTATTCATAATAGTACATGGCACCTCCCCCCACAACCCGCGTGCAGCGCCCGAGCCGTCGCCGCGCTGCGGGAAGCCTACGAGGACATGCGGGCCGCGCACCCCGAGTCGGCGGCCGCCCGCATTGACGCCGAGCTCCACTTTCACCAGACCATCTGCGCGCTGTCTGTGAACGAGCTGCTGCTGCAGCTCTGGCAGGACCTCCGGCCCCTGATCCAGCTCATGCTGCACTGCGTCGGTCGTGGGCTACCTGGTCTCGCGCAGCCACAACTTCCTGGCCGACCAGGACGTGGCCCGCGCGATCGCCGCGGTCGAGCCCAACATGCGGGCCGGCGCCCGGGCCAACCGGGCGTTCCTGGGCCGGGCGGTGCGGTTCCTGGCCGCGGCGGGCATCCGGCAGTTCCTGGACATCGGCTCGGACATCCCGACCGAACGCAACGTGCATGAGGTCGCCCGGCAGGCTGCCGCGGACGCCCGGGTGGTCTACGCCGACATCGACGAAGTCGCGGTCGCGCACAGCAAGGCCATCCTGGCCGGGAACCAGGACGCCACGGTCATCGAAGCCGACCTGCGCGAGCCGGAGAAGATCCTGGCCCGCGAGACCACCCGGCGGCTGATCGACTTCGCCCAGCCGGCCGGGCTGCTGCTCATGGCCGTCCTGCACTTCATCGCCGACGCCGGCGATCCCTGGCGGATCGTGGCCACCCTGCGCGACGCGCTCGCGCCCGGCAGCTACCTGGTGCTTGGCACGGCACCGGCGAGAGCAGGCCCGTGGTGGCGCGCGCCGCCGAGAAGGTGTACGACCGCAGCGTCTCCACCGAGGTCCATGAGTAACGTCCCGACGCATTCCGGCCACGCCGGTTGCCGGCCAAATCTGTCGGATCCGGGGAGCATGCTCATCGTCGTGAACCGGAAACCACCCCGCGAGCATGGCGGCGTGCGAGCCCCTGGCCGGGCAGGCGATACCGTTGGTGGTATACCCTGAGGTCGGGTCGAGCTGGAACCGGAGGTGGCCGACTGGGTGGAGAGCCTGGACGACCAGCGCTGGGCACAAGCGTTATTCCATCTCGACCTGCTGGAGGAACGAGGCGCGCTGCTGGGCGAGCCGTACACCCGCCAGCTCGCAGGCAAACTGAGGGAACTGCGCTTCTACTGCGGCGGGGAGCGCATCCGCATCACGTACTGGATCGCGCCGGGCAGAAGCCTCATCGCGCTGACCGTGTTCACCAAGACCAGGATGCGTGAGGCCGCCGAGATCAGCCGGGCGGCCCGGGCCATGGCCCGCTGCCAGTGAGAGGGCCACACGCCCGGCGAAGACGAGCAGGAGGGACCGCGGTGAGCGACGCAGCGCACCAGCACGCCACCCTGGCCGAGGTGCGGGAAGCCAGGAGGGGACGCCCGGCGGCAGCGGAGGCGTATGAACAGGCCGGGCTGCGTTTCGAGCTGGCCGAGGCGGTGCGCAGCCGGCGGGAGGAACTCGGCTGGTCCCAGCGGCAGCTCGCGGAACGGGCCGGCATGACCCAGCCCGGCATCGCCCGCTTCGAGGCCGGGGGCACGACCCCGACGATCCCCGTGCTGGAACGGCTCGCCCGAGCGCTCGGGCTCCGGCTCACCGTTGCTCTCGGCCCGGACAAGCGCCGCTCGGCGTAGAAATCGGGCCGTCCAACACTGTTGACCGGCGCCTGCCGCTGGTATATCCGCCCCGCTCGGCCGCCAGGAAGATCAGCCGAGCCAATCGCCTCTGCCCGTTGAGCCGCATCCCCGTGATCTCGTTGACCAGGCTCAGTTCGCGAGCAGGGCAGACTGATGACGGCGTCCACTGCATCTGCGGTCTGGCGGGTCCGTGGCGCGACAAGGCTGACCAGCACCCCGTCACGGCACGCGCAGGACTGCGTCCGTCGGTAGCGCTTGTAGGTCTCGAACCTGGCGCTACCGAAGGCGACCACCAGCGTTGCGCCAGGGGTAGTGGGGGAGGGTGCAGGCGAGTTCCCGGAAGTTGGGAGTGTCGCGCCACTCTGCAAGATCGCCGACGACGAACAGGCGGCGACGCGCGCGGCTCACCGCGACGTTGAGAAGGTTGGCGGGCCGGGTCGCCCAGTCGCGGGCCTTCTTCTCTCGGCTGGGGTCGCTGCCCAGTACGAGCACGACGACGTCGGTCTCCTTGCCTTGCATGGTGTGGACGGTCCCGATGTGGTTCTGGGCGAACTCGGCCACGGCGTCGCCGACGAGTTCCGTGCGGACGCGGCTTCTGCAGCCGCGGACGACGTCGCGGAAGGGGCTCAGCACATAGATGCGGTCGAGGCTGACCGCGTTGCTGACGTGCATCCGTCGCAGGATGCCGAGCAGGGCATCGCCCTGAGTAGGAACCCATTTGCCTTCGGCCGGACCCGTCACGTCGACCCAGCTGCTGGGCGGGTACTCCGGGTGCGGGCCGCCAGGGAACGGCGCCTCGCGGGTGCCGTAGACCATGAGACCGTGGTACGCAATGGCGTTGCTGATTTCGAACATGGGCTGCTCGCAGCGGCGGTGCACGCGCAGCGGAGCGCCGACCCACACTTGCTCGGTGTCCTCGTCACGGCGTTCGGTAAGGATGGTGGTCCCCCACCGATTGCGACGGTCGGCTACGCCTTGTGCGGAGGTGCCCGCAGGCAGCCAGTGATGGTCCACGCCGAAGAGGATCCGCATCCGGTCCTGGATCTCCCCCGGAACCTGGAAGATCGGCTCCAGCTGCATGGGATCACCGACAATAACAGCACGGCGGGCGCGCCACAGCGCACCGGCCGTATGCTGCGGCACCGCCTGTCCTGCCTCGTCAACGAGAACCCAGCCGAGCGACTCGCGGGTGAGGGCTGCGAACATCGTCCCGCAGGAGGCGAACGTCGTGGAGATCACCGGAACGAGAAGGAACAGCGTCTGCCAGGCGGCGAGTTCGGCCTTGGGCGGCGGGGCGCCCGGCTCTCGGGATAGGGCCGCAACCAGCTGCAGCAGATTCCGGCGGATAGTCCCGGCGGCAGCCTTGATGAAGGCCCGGTGCAGGTCCAGCGCAGCGACGAACACCTGGGCCCTCGCCGTGGTCCACTTCTCGTCCGACCACGGCGTTGTGAGTTCCTGATCATCTTGCCTCAGCTGTAGCCAGTCTTCCGGGAAAGCCGGACCCCATGTCTCGCGTGCACGCTGGAGGCGCTGTTCGCCGTCCGCGCGGCGGCTGACGAGCGACTCGGCGTTGCGGGCTGTATCGCTGACACGCTGACGTACCGTCGTGACGCGTCGGCTAAGGCGATCGGCCTGCTGGCGGGTGTCCCATAGCTGTCGGTTCTGGTGCGCCATATAGGTCGTCAGGCCTTGTGCCCGCTGCCGCCAGGCGGCCACATCCGCTCCGATGCCCAGTAGGCCGCGCAAGCCGCCGGGACGGCACTGTTCATGCGTGTCCGACTGGGCACGCAGCGCCTGCACCAGATGCTCCAGCTCGCTGACCGCCCGCGCCGCATGCTTACAGTCCTCTTTGGCGCTCCTGAGTTCCTCCGCGGCGCTATCGGCTGCATCCTGGGCAGCCCGCACCTCGGCGGCATCGACGGGGAACCGCAGCGCGAGGTCGGCGGCGGTCCGTTCAGCGGCGAGGTCGGCGGTCACCTTGAGCGCCTCACTGAACCGACGTAGTGCCGTCTCCCATTCCGTGACGGGTGGTGGGTCGCTTTCCACGTTCTTGAGCAGGGCCTGCATTCCGCGCTTGCCCCACCAGAACCTCTCGCGAAACTCCTTGCGTTTCTGCGCGTTGCCCAGCGGGGCAGCGACCATCCCCCACGCTGGTTCGTCGAGGAATATCGTCGCCTGCTCCGCGAAGTACTTCGCCGCAGGCTGCCATTCAGCGCCGATCGCGGCGAGCGCGGGCAGTTCTTTGGTGATGTTCTCCACGGCGTTGTTGTTGGACGACGCCACGACGATCTCGAATCCGGTCAGCTCTCGGCGCGGCGCCTTGACTGTGCGCCGCTTTCCGTCTGGAGCCGTCCACCTTCGAGCGGTGGTGAAGGCGGCCTCCGGGGTGGGCAGGCTGGCCAGGACGGCTGCCCGCTGCACGATGATTGCGGCGATCAGGTCGCGTAGCAGGGTCGTCTTCCCGGTGCCCGGCGGGCCGTTCACGGAGAAAAGGCCGCCGTTGGCAAGCTCGGAGAGGATCGTGTTGACCGCGAACTGCTGGCTCACGGTCAGCGGCTTGCTCGCGTCCGACGGCCATCGCGCTGGCGGGAACGCGGCCGGGCGGACGCCGTCTAGGACCGCCTCGCGATCGTCGCGGAGGTTGATGAGACGCTCGGGAACCTCGGGATCGGACAGATAGCTCGCCAGTGCCCCGCCAATGCGTCCTGCACCCTTGATCCGCTCTAGGTCCGGGATGACCGGGCTGCTGAGGAAAACGGGATCCGGGTCGAGCGAGCCGTCCTTCTTCTGCCACGTGGGGGTGCTTACGACCCGTAGTTCCAAGGGGTTGACCAGGTCCGGGGGCAGGCCGAGGATATCCGCGACGTGAGCGGCGAACGCCACGATGTCGGGTACCTGCAGCACGCGACCGCGTCCGCCGGTTGCCGATGTGTCCGACGGCGGGGTGGGTACAGGCGGGGCTGCCGTGCGCGTGCGCTCCGCCTGCTCCAGACGTTGGGTGGCGCGACTGATGATCGACCCAGCCGCGCCGGCCAGCGCGCCCGCGCCGGCCGCGCCGCCGACCACTGGGGCAACGGTGCCGATAAGTGCGGTTACCGCTCCAGCGGCCGCCCCCCCGAGAACGTCAGTAACGCTAACCCGCCAGTCCTGAGTTTCTCGTGGAGTTGCACCCGACGGCGTTGGCAGGTAGCTGACTGGCTTCGAGAGCAGGCGGTACAGCGCATGCTCGCACTCGCCCATAACCTCGTCGAATCCGTCGAGCCAGCCGTCCATTGCCGGGCCGGGACGGTACAGCCGCCCGGTTGCCCAGGCACAGGTGGAGAACACCGCAGTACCCTCGACCAAGATCCCGTTTTCGTTCACGGTGAGAGCGAACAGCGCGCTATCGGAATCCTGGGTACCTGCGTAATCGTCTTCTTCGGTGTAGCCGATTACCTGCGCGAGGGCCGCACGTACGACGTGGAACGAGAAGACCCCGCCGTAGACGGTGTGCCGCCACGTGCTGCCATACTTGCTCGCCTCCGGCAGCTCGCCGTTCCTCGGATGACCAGGCTGCCATGGCAACGACGGTAGTGGCTCACCTGCGGTGAGGCCGATCACTTCTACGCACCTGGAACCCGGTTTTCGATCTAAAATATCCCGCCTGCGGGCCTGGGGGATGTCGTGGGGATCGAACAGCTCAACCGCATGCCAGTACGCGAGGATATCCGCCATCCGCTTCCGGTCGCTGCTTACCGCCGTCATAGCCTCATTGTGGCGCAATAGTCGGTCCGGCTTCAGGCGTAGCGGACACCCAGGCGAACGAGCGGCCCAGACACGTTCTGCGGATGCGTCGTCAAGATCTGACAGGGCAGTTGCTTCTGCTGCCGTCATGCATTCTGACTTGAAGGGGGACTGGGTGCGGACGGCTAGCACCCGGATGCTGGCCTTGGCATTCGGGGCTCTACCGTGGATTGGCTGAGGCTTTATCGCGCTCCGGTCAGCACCTTTTCGCGGTTGACCGAGATGAGGGGGATGTCGTAGCGGTCAGCAAGTTCGCGGGCCTTCGCATACTCGGTTGAGTACGCGACCACCAGCGACCTGACTCGTGAGGTGAGGAGCGGGTAGCCGGCGTCGACCGCGGCGAGGGAGCGGTACTTGATGGCCTGGTGGATACCCACGCAGACTTCGCGTTCGCCCTCGACTTCAACCTCGACAACGGTCCTGTCTGGCAGGTGATTCACGAACATAACATCGACCCGGTCTCCCGTGGCAAACGGGTACTCGACATGGGCTGTGGCCGCGGCGCTCAGGCCGAACTCGAGCGGGTGACCGGCCACGTACAGCTTCAGCAGCCTATGGGCGGCCGACTCCCCGCTCGCCCCGTAGCCACCGACATGCCGCCCAGCAGGAGGCGACATGTCGACCGTAGCGAGGTTGTCGACCTCGAAGACCCGCCCGGGCTGGTCGTTGACGCCGAGGGGCTCATCCCCCCAGCGGAAGTACCCGGCCTGTTCGCCTGGGTACAGCGGAAGGTCAGCTCGCCAGGAGGGGCGGTCGCGGTGGGTGTCGCCGAGCGGCGCGGCAAACGCCAAGACCCATTCGCGTATCTGGAGGTAGTCGCAGATGAAGTAGTGATCTGTCAGGTATCTTCGTGCCTTCGGGATGGCGAACGCATACCAGTAAAACGCGGTCTTGCGGATGACGGGCGGGTCGTAGCCGCCGCTGAACCATCCCAGGCTGATTGGCACGTGCCAGCCATCAAAGCGATGGATGGCCCGCGCGACCTTTCCGTGGATGAGGAACTTCCCCGGGTCGCCGTCCGGTGAGGCTGGGTCGACCACAAGCGACCGCGCAGCGCCCGGCTCTCCGGCCAGGATGAGGCTCAGGACCATATCCTTGGCCTCCGCCAGCTTCATGGCGTCCCTCCTGGATCGGATCGTAACCGATCTGGCGGAAACAAATGCGTACCGAGTAAGGAAACGCTGGCGCGCGGACGCCAAGGGCAACAGAAGGAGACGGAACCGGCCGCTTTGGTCAAGATCGCGGAGAAAACTCTGAAAGCCTCCGATGACGGCTGCGGCGACAGGCGGCCGTCGGCGCGGGCCTCAACCTCCACGCCGCGCTCGAGCTGACCCTAACCCGCTAGCTCACCAAATCACCGACCTCGTGACACTCCTGCGGGGTCGGGACCGGGCGTAGCATGCAGGCGATTACGCGTGTGCTTGGTCATGACGGGCGTGCAGCGTGATCGTAGGCGAGGCCAGAGGAGGGGACAGAAACGTGGCGCGAGCGCGTCAGCGCTGGAACGAGGTGACGCGCTCGCAGTTCACCCACGAGGCGGAAGGGCTGGGCATCGTCCGCGCGCTGCTGCCGCATCTCGATCCGTTTCGCGCCTGGTCGAATTTCGAGTTCCGCGACGGCCACGGCAAGTGGCACGAGGTGGACCTGCTGGTTGTCGGGCAGCGGCGGCTCCACCTGGTCGAGCTGAAGTATTACTCGGGGACGCTCCGCGGCGACGACCTTACCTGGCGCCGGGATGGCCACCGGGCCGAGGATTCGCCGCTCAAGCTTGCCCGGCGCAAGGCGCAGCGGCTGGCGAGCAAGCTGCAGGAGGAGCTTATCCACTGGGCTCAGGAGAAGGGCATCCGGATCCCTGATCTCCGCACCGCTGTGCCCTACGTGCAGGAAAGTGTGTTCCTGCACCACCCGGACCTGCGCTGTCTGCTGTCGGAGCCGTCCCGGATCGACTTGTTCGGGCTCGACGGCCGCGAATCCGAGTCGGGCCTGCCCGGGATCTCTGAGCGACTGCTGGAGACCGCGACGCCCGAGCAGTCCGTCAGCGGCGGCCGGTCTGAGATCATCGCCCAGCTCATGGCCAGGATCGGCGTTGTCCAGCGGCGGCAGCGCGAGGCAGGCTCCTGGGTGATCGACGAGGAGCCGCTGGGCGAGGGCGACGGGTGGCAGGACTGGCCGGCGTTCCACCGGGTGGCGACGACGGACCGCGCCCGCATCCGCTTCCTGGTCACGCCGTCCGGAGCGTCGGCCACCGCGCGGTCCGCGGCCCGGCGCGTCGCCGAGCACGAGTACCGGATCATGTCACGGCTGGCGCACGACGGGCTGCTGCGGCCGAGGGATGTGGTCGACGCCGATCTCGGCGTGGGGCTGGTGTACCCGCTGGATACGCGCTTCCAGCGGCTGGACCTGTGGCTGGCCGACCAGCGGGGCGGCGTGGCCGTCGCCGACCAGCTTTCGATCATCCGCCAGGTCGCCGAGGTCGTCGGGTACGCGCACCGCAACCGGATCGTCCACCGTGGCCTGACACCGCGCGCGGTCAGCGTGCGGAGGACGGCCGACGGCATCGTCCGCACCCAGGTGGGCGACTGGCTGAGCGCCGGTTCCGTCGCGGGATCCTCGCTGACCAGCCTGTCCAGCGCGGGGGTCACCGGCCTGCTGGGTACCGAGCGTTCCGACCCGGCGGGCAGCCCGGTGCGTCCGGCGGTAGGAGACTCCGACCGGCGCCTGGCCGAGGCATTCCAGGTGCCCGAGGGCGTCTGGAACCGGGATGCCGACCGAATCCGTCTGGACGTGTTCGCACTCGGGGCACTCGCCTACTACGTCCTGTCCGGTCATCCCGCCGCAGCCGACCGGGCAGCGCTGCGGGACCGGCTACACCGCGACAACGGACTGGATCTCGCGCCTGACCTGTCGCAAGTCTCGTCCGCCGTGCGGGCGCTGGTGCTAGGAGCCACGCGGCCCGTTGTCAGCGAGCGGCTGCCGGACGCGCGGTCGTTCCTGACCCGGCTGGATGACGCCGAGGAGTCGCTCAGGGCTGCTACCGGGGACGAGGTCACCGACCCGCTGGAGGCGGTCCGCGGCGCGGTCCTGGACGGCCGCTTCCGGCTGGAACGCCGTCTCGGCGAGGGCTCGACGGCGGTGGGGCTCCTGGTGACCGACCTGGCTGCCAACCGGCCCGACGTCGTCCGGGTGCTGAAGGTCGCGGTGGACGACAGTGCGGCGGCGCGGCTGGAGACCGAGGCCAAGGTGCTGGAAGGGCTGCGGGAGGATCCGCGGCTGGTCCGGCTGGTCGAAGGCCCGGTGCTGGTCGGTGGACGGTCCGCGCTGGTGCTGGAGCCCGCGGGGGACGAGACGCTGGCGGAAGTGCTGCGCGGCCGTGAGCGGCTGTCGCTGGACCTGCTGGAACGCTGGGGGTCGGACCTGCTGGAGGCGCTGGTTGCGCTCGATCGAGCGGGCGTCGATCACCGCGATATCAAGCCCGCCAATCTCGGGGTCCGGGAAAACCGGGGCGACCGCGCGAAGCATCTCGTGCTGTTCGACTTCTCCCTGGCCCGGGCCGGCGCCACCGCCGTGGCGGCGGGCACGCCTCCCTACCTCGATCCGTTCCTGGATGCTCCCGGGCGCGGCGTGTACGACTCCGCGGCCGAGCGCTACTCGGCCGCGGTGGTGCTGTTCGAGATGTCGACGGGCGCGAGCCCGCGGTTCGGTGACGGAATGTCCCACCCCGCCTCCGTGTGCGAGGAGGCGACGGTCGAGCCGTCGATGTTCGATCCTGCGGTGGCCGACCGGTTGACGACCTTCTTCCGCAAGGCACTGGCCCGCAGGGCGGCGCAGCGGTATGACACGGCCGCGGACATGCTGGCCGCCTGGCAGAAAATCTTCGCGCCCGTGCCCCGAACCGTCCCGGACGATGCCGACGAACGCGCGGCACGAGCCCAGCCGACGACCGGCCTCGCGGAGGCCGGCCTGTCGGCCCGTGCCCTGTCCGCGCTGGAGCCGTTCGGGGTCCGCACCGTCGCCGACCTCGTCGCCGTGGACCCGGTGCGGCTGAACCACATGTCCGGGGTGGCGGACGTCACCCGCCGGGAGGTCAAGTCCCGTGCGAGACAGTGGCGGCGCCGGTTTGTCCAGTCCGTGACCGGGCGCGGCCAGCCCGCCGCGCCGCCGGGCAGCGCGGTGCTGCCTGACCCGGTCGCCGCGGCAGAGCTTCTGGCCCGGCACGCAGGCACGCAGCGCGCGCAGTCCCGGCGGAAGGTTGCCCGCCTCCTGCTCGGACTGGACCCGGGCCTGGACCCGTTCGCCAGTCAGGCTGAGATGAGTGGCCAGCTCGGCGTGAGTTCCGGTCGTACTGCCCAGCAGGTGGGCGCGCTTCAGGACTGCTGGGCGGCCAGCGACTCGTGCCGTGAGCTCCTGGACACCCTGGCGGGTGTCGCCCGCCAGGCGCTGGCCGACCTGGGTGGTGTCGCCACGGTCGCGGAGCTGGCCGACGCAGGGCTGGCGGCCATGCCTCCGCCCGCCGCCGCTGGTACCAGCCCGGCCAGGATCGCCGCCGGGTTGCTCCGCTTGGCCCTGGACCGCAACCAGGCCCTCGGCCGGGCGGACAGTGACACCCCGGTGCTGACGCCGCGCCGCCACGGTGGGCGGATCGTCTTGCTCGCCAGCGACGCGGCACTGCTCGACCCGGCCGAGGCGCTCGGGCGGGCCGCGGATCAGCTCGTGGCGCAGACGGAAGCGGCAGGCGAGCCGTTCGTCCCCGCCCAGCGCGCAGCTCCGCGGCTCCAGGAGACCTGGGGTTCTGCCGCGGTCGGCTCGTCCGGGGACGAAGCCGTGCTCGGGGCCGAGCGGTTGCTGCGGCTGGCCGCGGCGACGGCCCGCGAAGCAGTGCTGTCCGGCTCCCTCGAACTGCATCACCGCGATCTCCCGGCGGCGACGGCGCTGTCGCTCGCGTTGAGCGGGGCGGGCAGCGGACAGCAGCAGCTCACGCCGCAGGAAATCCGCGACCGGTTCCGGGCGAGATTCCCCGGCGCTGCCGCCGCTGCCGGACCGGCCGCGGCTCGACCAGCTCGTCCGTGACGCCGGCCTGGACCTGAGCTACGACGAGCCCAGCCGCACCTATCACTCGTCGACCCGGGCCGCCGATACCGCCGGGCTGAGTTCGCGTCCGCGGACCGTCATGCGTCCCCTGGTGCCGCCCCTGATCACCGGCGGTCATGCCGCTCACCGGCTGGCCGAGAGCGTGTCCGCGCGATCGTTCCTCGCTCTCGGCGTGGACGCCAGGCGGCTGGACCGCGCGGCCGACGTGCTGACGACTATGTTCGCGGCCAGGCTGCTCGACCTGACGCAACTGCTCATCGAGGCCATGCGGGCGCAGGCTGCCGCCGTCGGGCTTCCCTGGGATATGGTGCGCGCGGCCGACGCGGCCCCCAGCGGCAGCCGCGACGCCGAAGGCCTGGCTGCCCTGGTGCGGCGCAGCCTGCCCGTCGTCGAGTCCGCCATCGACGCCGCCGGGGCGGGAATGCCGGACGGCACCGGCCCGGTGCTGCTAAGCGAAGTCGCGCCGCTGGCCCGTTATGGCCACCTGGGCATCCTGGCGCCACGGGCGGATCTCACGGTCCGCCGGTCCCAGGCAATCTGGGTTGTCGTCCCGCAGCTCCCCGGCAACACGGGAGCGGTGATCGACGGTCGGCCGCTGCCGCTGGCCGCGCCCGGACAGTACTTCCGCCTCAAGTCCGAGTGGATCGATGCCCAGGCCAGGCTTCCGGCCGCTGGAGGATCAACGTGACCGCCACACCTTCCCTCACCACGGACCTGCAGCGCCAGGTCCTAGTCCTGGAGCCCGATCTGCGGCAGCGGCTCGCGGGGGATCCGGTCCGCGAGGGCCGCTGGAAGCAGGAGCACCAGCGGGCGGTGGTCAAGGAGCGGACCGCCGCGTCGTGGGTGACCTTTCGGGACGACCGGATCACCCAGGCTGCGGTGGCGTGGGTGCTGATCACGGTGTTCATCCGCTTCTGCGAGGACAACCGGCTGGTCAAGCCGGTGTGGATCTCGGGGCCGCCGGAGCGCCGGCAAGAGGCGCTGGACGCGCAGCTTGCGTTCTTCCGCACGCATCCTGAGGACACTGACCGCGAGTGGCTCCAGGATGCCATCGACTACCTAAAGGGTCTCCCGGCCACGAAGGCGCTGGTGGACGAGCACTCGGCGCTGAATCTCGTCGCGCCGTCCGGCGACGCGGCCACCGGCCTGCTGAACTTCTGGCGCCGCCGCGGCGAGGACGGCGCGCTGGTGCACGACCTGGCCGACTCGTCGGTGTCGACGAGGTTCCTCGGTGACCTCTACCAGGACCTGTCCCAGCACGCCAAGGACACCTACGCGCTGCTGCAGACGCCGGTGTTCGTGGAGGAGTTCATCCTCGACCGCACGCTGGAGCCTGCGCTGGCCGAGCGCCCGCTGGAGGCCTTCCGGCTCATCGACCCGACCTGCGGCTCGGGCCACTTCCTGCTCGGAGCGTTCGACCGGCTGCTGGACCGGTGGCAGCGGCAGGCGCCGGACCTGGACGCGCGGGCCCGGGTGCAGGCCGCGCTGGACGCGGTGCACGGAGTGGACCTGAATCCGTTCGCCGTGGCGATCGCCCGGTTCCGGCTCACGCTGGCGGCCCTCCAGGCCTCGGGGCTGACGTCGCTGGAGGCTGCGCCCGCGTTCTCGTTCCACTTGGCCGTAGGCGACTCGCTGATCCACGGCCCGGACTCCGGCACGCTGCCGGGCATGGAGGCGCGAGCGGCGTTCATGCCGTTCACGTACCCGACCGAGGACGGCCCGCCACTGCTGACCCTCCTGGAGGAAGGTCGTTACGACGTGGTGGTCGGCAACCCGCCCTACATAACGGTCAAGGACAAGGCGCTCAACAAGATCTACCGCTCGAAGTATGCGGACGTCTGCAAGGGCACCTACGCGCTGACCGTGCCGTTCATGAAGCTGTTCTTCGTCCTGGCCAAGGACGGAGACCGCCCTGGCTGGGTCGGCCAGATCGCCAGCAACTCGTTCATGAAGCGCGAGTTCGGCTCCAAACTGATCGAGGACTTCCTGGCCCATAAAGACCTGCGCTTGGTCGCGGACACGTCGGGCGCGTACATCCCGGGCCACGGCACGCCGACCGTCATCCTCGTCGGCCGCAACCAGGGACAGGTCGACTCGACCGTGCGAGCCGTCCTCGGCGTGCGCGGCGAGCCCGGCCGCCCCGACAACCCGGCCAAGGGCATCGTCTGGACCTCAATCGTTGAGCACATCGACCAGCCAGGCTGGGACGACGGCTGGGTCACCGTCGCGGACCTCGACCGAACGCTACTGGCAGCGCACCCCTGGAGCCTTACTGGCGGCGGCGCGGTCCAACTGCTCGAACATCTTGAATCAAAGTCGCGGCGCCGAATGTCGACGGTTGCCTCACGGCCGATTGGCCGATCCGTTAGGGCAGGTGCCGACGAGGCGTTCATCCGTCCGGTTGACTGGCAGCCCAGAAATCCAGAATTCCGGGATCGGCTGCGTCCGCTACTGACCGGTGAGTACGTTCGAGACTGGTCCTACAGCATTGGTCTAAACATCTACTACCCGTACGCTTACGGAAGCGGTGAGAGACTCGATGAGGGTCTCAGCCAGGAACTATGGCCGTTCCGGTCCTTGCTCGCTGCCAGGAGTACTTTCAGCGGCGATATGGCTGCTGCAGGACTGACCTGGTGGGAGTACATGCAGCACACGAGCAGTGCATACAGCACGCCGCTGTCGATTGCGTTTGCGTTTGTGGCTACGCATAACCACTTTGTGCTGGACCGGGGCGGGAAGGTGTTCAATCGGTCGGCTCCGGTGATCAAGTTGCCGGAGGGGGCGACGGAGGACGAGCACCTCACGCTGCTCGGGGTGCTCAACTCATCGACCGCCTGCTTCTGGCTCAAGCAGAACAGTCATGACAAGGGCAGCCAGGGGATCAATGAAGGCGTAAAGGCCGAGGCGTGGGAACGCTTCTATGAGTTCACGGGCACCACGTTGCAGGACTATCCGCTGCCGCAGACGCTGCCGCTTGAGCGCGGGTCCATGCTGGATGGCCTGGCGGGCGAGTTCGCGCTGCAGGCGCCATCCGTTGTTACCCACGCCTCCTCGGCTCCGACAGCAGGGCCGCTTATACAGGCACATGTGACGTCTGACCGTATCCACGCGGAGATGATCTCCGTTCAGGAAGAACTCGACTGGGAGGTGTACCGGCTCTACCGGCTTATTGACGACGACTTGACGTACGGCAAGGAGGATCCGCCGGGGCTGGTGCTGGGGGAGCGGGCGTTTGAGATTGTGCTGGCACGGGCCGTGCGGGACGGAGAGGAAGAGACCGCCTGGTTCACGCGGCATGGATCGACGCCGATTACGGAAATTCCAGAGAGTTGGCCTGCAGGGTACCAGGAGCTGGTTCAGCGGCGGCTGGACGTTATCGCTAGTAATCCGTTTATACGGCTGCTGGAGAGGCCGGAGTACAAGCGGCGGTGGGCGCAGGAGCCCTGGGAGAAGCGGCAGGAGCGGGCGCTGCGGGAGTGGCTGCTGGATCGGCTGGAGGACCGGCGGTTCTGGTTCGATCCGCAGGGTCGCCCGCTGCCGCGCAGCGTCGGGCAGCTTGCGGACGAGGTCGCGCGAGATGCCGACCTGACTTCCGTGCTGGCGCTGTGGGAGGGGCGGCCGGACGTTCCGGTGACGCAGTCGCTGGTGCGGCTGCTGGCGAACGAGGCGGTGCCGTTCCTCGCGGCGTACCGGTACAAGGACACCGGGCTGCGCAAGCGGGAAGCCTGGGAGCGGACCTGGACGCTGCAGCGGCGCGAGGACTGCGGGGAGAAGGTCGGCACGATCCCGGTGCCGCCCAAATACACCTCGGCGCACTTCCGCAAGCAGCCCTACTGGCACGCGCGGGGGAAGCTGGACGTGCCGAAGGAGCGGTTCATCCTCTATCCGGACGCGCGCCGCGGGACCGACCCGACGCCGTTGCTGGGCTGGGCGGGCTGGGACCACGCCCAGCAGTCCCTAGCCTTGTCGATCATCATCACCGAGCGGGAGAAGGACGGCTGGGACGATCGGCGGCTCATTCCGCTGATCGCCGGGCTGGCGGAACTGCAGCCGTGGGTGGACCAGTGGCACGCCGAGGTGGACCCGGCGTACGGCCTGAGCCTGGCCGCCTTCTGCCGCGAGCAGCTCACCGCCTGGGCCGCCCAGGTCGGCAAGACACCCGCCGAGCTGGCTGCCTGGCGGCCAGACCCGCCAGCCCGAGGTCGTCGGCCACGCGGCAGCGATTAGTTAGGCCAGCCCGGCACTGGCGAGCTCCGTTGTCCGTCGACCAGCTCGTGTGCAGGTGAGCCGCACACTCGCCGCGTTATTCGTCGAAAGTTGACGTATAGTTGACTGAACGTGCAGTCTCACGATCAGGAACAGGCCAATGCTGTTGAGGTTTGAGGTCGCTAACCATCGGTCGATCCTGGAGCCGGTCGAGCTGTCCATGATCGCGGTCGACGAGGACAGACCCGCCGGCAGAAGGTTCGATCTGCTGACCGAGCGCGTGCTGGCGATTGCCGGGATCTACGGGCCGAACGCCTCGGGGAAGTCGAACGTCGTGGATGCTCTCGCCTGGCTGTCGATGGCCGTGGGGCAGTCGCTCCGGGCCTGGGACAAGATCATCCCGCGCGAGCCGTTCCGGTTCGGCCGCGGGCCCGACGAGCCGTCCCGGTACGAGATCGAGATGATGGTCGAGGGCATCCGGTATGCCTACCGCGTCGAGGTCAACGACTCGGAGGTCCTGTTCGAGGGGCTGTACAGCTACCCGGAACGGCGCAGGCGCGTGCTGTTCGAGCGCGAGGACCTGGACATCAGCTTCCGGCGCGGGCTGGGCTCGCTGGCAGGCACCCGTGAGCTGCTGACGCCCTCCACCCTGGCCTTGTCGGCGGCCATGCGGTTCGACGAGCCCGAGGTCCGGCCATTTGGGCAATCCCTGGCGGGCATCCAGGTTCTGGGCCTTGGCCGTGCGGCACCCTGGTTGAGATCGCGGCTGGCCGGAGCGGCGCGCGCGTGGTCGACGCAGCGCCTGTTTGAGCCCTACGACCCAGAGACTGTCTTCGACGAAGCTCCACTCTTCGGCGAGCCTGTCAACAACCCTCTCGGCAGCCGACACCTGGCGCTGACGCTACTCCGGTTCGCCGATCTTGGGATCGATGACGTGCAGATCGTCTATGAGGATGAGACTGATGCCCGTGTATCTCCCGCGGCGAGGCGGGGGCCGCGTCGACTGCGAATGATGCACCGTGTCGCGAACCAGGAGCTGCCCTTCGAGCTTTCCGAGGAGTCGGCAGGAACCCAGACATGGTTTGCCCTTATCGGGCCCGCGCTCAGCGCCTTGCAGAGTGGCCGGGTGCTTCTCGTGGATGAGATCGATGCCAGCCTGCACCCGCGGCTGTCAACTCGCCTGCTGGAACTGTTCCAGGATCCTGAAACCAATCCCAAGGGAGGGCAGCTCATCTTCACCACCCATGACACCAGCCTGCTCAACTTCCTCAACCGGGACGAGGTCTGGCTGACCGAAAAGGGCGATAGCGGGGCGACCACCCTGACTGCGCTGGCGGAATATGGCGGCGACAAGGTACGACGGTCGCTGAACCTGGAGCGGGCCTATCTCCAGGGACGATTTGGCGCCGTGCCCGAGCTGGATCAGGTCACGCTGCGCCGGGCACTGGGCCTGGTACCGGGTGACTCTTGATGGCCCGCGAGCGGCATAAGTCCGGGGGAAGACCGCTCAAGCGGAGGGTCGCGACCCGCAAGCCCCGGAAGACCTTCCTGGTCTTCTGTGAAGGGAAGCGGACCGAGCCGGAGTACCTGAATGCGCTGAAGCGGCAGCCATCCGTGCGTGACGTCGCGGCCGTTGACCTTCGAGTCGTGACCGGACATGGCAGGTCGGCTCCGCGGGCATTAGCCGCGGTGGCTGTTGACGCGCGCAGCAGGGCCATTGACGAGGATGCCGAGATCGATGAGTTCTGGTGTGTCTTCGATGTGGAATGGCCGGAGAACCACCCGGGCCTTCAAGATGCCATCGAGGAGGCGAGGCGGAACAGCGTCCAGGTCGCCGTGTCCAACCCGTGCTTCGAGCTCTGGCTGATCCTGCATTTCCGGGATCAGAGCGCCTGGCTGGACACCGCGGAAGCATGCAGGCTCCGCCAGCGGCTAGACGGGTCGACGGACAAGGGCATCGACGCTGCGAGATACATGCCGCTCACGGCAGTCGCAGCGCGCCGCGCCGCACAGCTTGACGAGCGTCACCTACAGAATGGCACCCGCTTTCCTGACACCAACCCGTCATCTGGCATACACCGGCTCCTCGCGGCAATAGAGCGCTGAGACGTGGGGTAGCGGCGAGTGTGGACTGGACAGCATGGGATGTCGCGACACGCGCACCATCTGTAATTGGGGTGTTCCAGGGGCGTTTAGCGTCGGCGAGGTGATGTGGCGCGCGCCGGCGGTGCCGACAGGCGAACCGAGCGATGAGGGCGGGCAGCGGTGAGTGTGCTGTTGCGAGAGGTCATCGACATCCCCGAGCGCGCAGGTACGGAGGACTTTGTGCTGCGGCTCACGGACAGCGTCGACGGCGCCGCGGTCGCCCGGACGCTGGACGAGTACGTGGTGACGCCGGCGCTAGCCGAGGCGTTCGACACCGCTCTGGGCCTTGTGGCGGAGTCGCTGCGCTCGGGGATCAGCAGGGGAGCCTTTCTCACCGGGTCGTTCGGGGCGGGCAAGAGCCACTTCATGGCCGTGCTGCACACGCTGCTGCGGCATGACCCGGCGGCCCGGGGCAAGGCCGAGCTGCAGCCCGTGGTCGCCAGGCACGATGACGCGCTGCTGGACAAGAGGGTGCTACCGCTGGCCTTCCACCTGCTTGGCGCCGAGTCGCTGGAGCAGGTGCTGTTCGACGGCTACATCCGCCAGGTCAGGCAGCGGCACCCCGCGGCACCGCTGCCGGCGCTGCACCAGTCCGACGGCATCCTGGCCGACGCGGAGCGGTTGCGCGCCCGCGACGGCGACGAGCGCTTCCTCGCCGGCCTGAACGGCGGGGCCGACGGCGGCCAGCCCGATGCGTGGACAGCGCTCATCGGCACCGGCACATGGACCGCGGAGACCTACGCTGCCGCGCGGGCCGCCGAGCCCGGCTCCGAGCAGCGGCAGCGACTGGTCAGCGCGCTCGTGGAGCGCTACTTCAGTGCGTATACGCGCCAGGCCAGCTACGTCGACCTCGATACCGGCCTGGCGGCGATGGCGCGGCACGCTAGGGGCCTCGGTTACGACGCTGTCGTGCTGTTCCTGGACGAGCTGGTGCTCTGGCTCGCGTTCTCGGTCCAGGACCGGGAGTTCTTCCGGCGCGAGTCGCAGAAGCTCACCAAGCTCGTGGAGACCGGCGCCGGCAGCCGGGCGATCCCGCTGGTCGCCTTCGTGGCCCGGCAGATGGACCTGCGCCGCTGGTTCGCTGACTCCGGCGCGAGCGGGGCGGAGCAAGAAGCGCTCGACCGCGCGTTCCGGCACCAGGGGGACCGGTTCGCCACGATCACACTGGGCGATGACAACCTCCCGTACGTGGCCAGTCGGCGGCTGCTGCGCCGCCGGGTCGACAACCCGGATGCCGACCTGCTGCTGGATGAGGCGTTCGGGCGGCTGGACCGACGCCCGGATATCTGGGACGTACTGCTGGACGGCATGAATACCGACGACCGGCATCGGGGCGCCGATGAGGCCGCGTTCCGGCTTACCTATCCGTTCTCCCCGGCGCTGGTGTCCACGCTTCGCTCGCTGGCCAGCGTGATGCAGCGGGAACGCACAGCGCTGAAGGTCATGCAGCAGATGCTCGTGGACCGGCGGAACACGATCACCGTCGAAGACGTCGTCCCGGTCGGCGACTCGTTCGACTACGTGGTCGCCGGGAAGGAGGCGCTCGACGCGCAGGCCGCCGCCCTGTTCCGGTCGGCGACGAACCTGTACCGGGACAAGCTGCGGCCGATCCTGCTGGCCGCCCACGGCCTGACCGAGGCCGCCGCGACCCCGTCGGCAGAGCTCCCGGACGGGTTCCGCGCCGACGACCGGCTGGTCAAGACCCTACTGCTATCCGCGGTCGCCCCGAAGGTCCCCGCGCTGAAGGAGCTCACGGCCAGCCGCCTCGCCTCGCTCAACCATGGCTCGATCCGGTCCCCGCTGCCGGGCAGCGAGGCCGTCATCGTCCTGGGCAAGATCCGGGACTGGTCGCGGCGCGTTCCGGAGATCCACGTCGGCGCCGAGCCCGGTAACCCGGTTATCCGGGTGCAGCTATCCGACGTCGACTACCAGTCCGTGGTGGAGAAGGCCCGGGGCGAGGACAACAGCGGGCGCCGACGCGAGCTGATCAAGGACCTGGTCCGGGATGCGCTCGGGCTGTCCGGCCGGGACGCGGATGTGTTCGGGGCGGTGCCGCATCCGGTGATCTGGCGCGGCTCGCGGCGCGAGGTCGACATCGTGTTCGGCAACGTCCGCGACGCGAGCTGGTTGAGCGAGGATCACTTCCGCGCCCGGCCCGGCACGTGGCGGATCGTCATCGACTACCCCTTCGACCAGCCGGGGCACTCCGGGAGCGAGGACCTGGCCCGGGTCGACCGCATGATCGAGGGCGGCCTGAATAGCCAGACGATCGTGTGGCTGCCGCGGTTTCTATCCGAGGAGCGGATGACCGACGTGCGGCGCCTGGTGGTCCTGGACTGGCTGCTCGGCGGCACGGGCGAGCGCTGGACGACGCATGCCGACCACCTCTCGGAGGTGGACCGGGTCCAGGCGAAGGCGATCCTGGAGAGCCAGCGCCGGGCGCTGCGGGAGGGACTACGCCGGTCGCTGCAGGAATGCTACGGAGCGGCGGCACCCAGTCCCGGCACGCTGGCCGAGGGCGGCGCCGACGACCGCATTCTCACCAGCCTGGATCCGAGTTTCTCGCCGGCGGCACCGGTCGGGGCCGACCTGGGCGGAGCGTTTGGCAACCTGGTCGATCAGGCGTTCAGCGCCACCTACCCGGACCACCCGCGGTTCGAGCCCGCCAATGTGGAGGTAACGGTGCGTAACCTGGCCGCGGCCTATGCGCACGTCCAGCGGGCCGTGGCCGACCCCGACGGGCGGGTCCGGCTGGAGGGCGACGTCACCGCGGTGCGGCGGGTGGCCGGTGCGCTGCAGGTCGGGACGGCGGGCGAGACGCACTTCCTGTTCGGTGACGACCGCTTCACCCGGTGGGGCGCGGAATTCGAGCGTGCTGCCGCCCGGGATGGCCTGCAGGCTCACGATCCGGTCGCGGCCGGCCAGATCAAAGGCTGGATCGGCGCGATCAGGCCCAGGGTGGGGCTGCGCGACGAGGTCGCCGACCTGGTGATCCTGGCCTGGGCCGAGCTGCGGCAGCGAGCCTGGTATCAGCACGGTGGCGCGATCCCGGTGCCCCGCCCCGGCTCTATTCGGTCCGAGATGGAGCTGCGGCCCGAGCGGCTGCCGGCACCGACCGACTGGCAGGCCGCGGCGTCGCGCGCCGAGCAGATATTCGGCATCTACGTCAATCCGTACCTGACCGCGGCCGGAGTCGCGGAGCTGGCCGCGGGGCTGAGCGCCGATGCCGGGGCACGGGCGGACGTGGCCAGCGGCCTGGTGCGGCGTATCGAAGTGGCCTACCGGAGGCTGCGGCTGCCGGATGATGCTGAGGCAGGAAGGCTGCGCACCGCGCGCGCCTGCGCCGACCTTGCGGAGCAGCTCATGCGCGCGAGCGACCGGGTCGGCCTGGTCGCTGCCCTGGCCCAGGCTGAGCTGCCGGCCACCGAGGCGGTCTTGGCCATATCGGTGGCACAGGCATCCGGCGTCTCGCGCGCCCTGCACAGCTTCCACTGGGACTGGCTCGCTCCGCTGATCGCCGCGGAGACCAGGACCGACGACCACGGGCAGGCCGCAGCGAGAATCCTGCGGGAGCTACGTGACGCCGTATCGGCGGACGAGTTCGCCGTGCGGCTGGCGCCCGCGCTTTCCGCTGCCGAGCAGGCGATCTTCGACTGGCTCGCCGATGGCCAACCCTCCGCGCCCGCTGCCCGGCCGGCGATCCCCGGTGAGCCGCAGCCGCGGCCGGCGCGTCCAGCCGGGCGCGTCGTCCTCGCCAGCGGCGCGCGGCCCGAGCAGGCACTTGCCGAGCTGAGCGCGTTCCTGCGCGAGCACCGGGACGAGGAGATCGTCGTCGAATGGCGGGTCGCGGAGTGACCCAGCAGGCGTCGTCCGCGTCGCTGCCCGTCATCAGGGCGTTGCTCGACGAGGCGTCCCGCAAGGACTACCGCAGTGGGGTCCTTGGGATCCAGGCTCGGCCGGAGTGGGCCGGATCGCCGACGTTCACGCACGACGAGGTGACCGTGCGCGTCGCACCGTGCGAGTCCGCCCTGGCCATTCGCGAGGCCATAACGAGCCGGGTGCGGAGCCAGTGGCTGGTCGTGCTGACCGACCGGCCGGACGATGACCTGGGCGCTGGGATCTTGTCCCATCTGATCGGGAATCGGCTGCGAACCCCCGATCCCTGGGAGGCAGTCCGGCTCCGGTTCGCGGCCACCGGCATCGACTCCGCGCTCACCGGACTCGCCAGCCACCGTCAGATCGCCACCGGCCTGCTCGCCGCCACGCCTGTGGACGGCTGGCCTCCTGCTGCGGCCGGGGTGCTAACCCGTGACCATGCCCTCGGCGCGGTCACGCAGGCCCATCTCGGGCTGGCCGACCCCGTGATGGACCTCACCAGCGTCTTGCGCTGGACGGTCAGCACCGATATCAATACGCGCGTGGGTGACCTGCGCGAGCTGGGCGGTGATGTGCTCACCGACGCCGTCCTGGCGTGGCTGGCCGGGCGCGCTGGGGGGATCGCAGGCCCGCTCCAGCATCTGCTCGGGGCCGGAGAAGCCCGCGATGCCGTGCCGCTCGGCCTGATCTCCGGGCTGCTCGACGAGACGAGCCGCGCGCAGGATAGCGGGGAGGCGCGGCTAGCGCGCGAGGGGCTGATCCGGATGGAGGCGCGCCTCGGTGGCAGCGTCCCGGCGTCAGCCGTGCTGGTGTCCTGGGCGGCGGAGGCCGCCGCCGTCATCGCCGAACTGCTCCGGGAACAGAACGGGGAAACCCGCGGCGAGACGCTCCTCGGCCGGGGCGATGAATTGCTGAGTGAGGCGCACGCCGAGCGCGTGGCCGACCGCTCCGACTTGCTGCCCGCCGGCTTGACGGGACGAATCCTGCGCCTGGCCGAGCGGTTGCGTGCCGCTGTCCGCGGTGGCCAGCAGGACGTTGATCCCGACGTGCCGCAGCTGCTCCAGGCGGATCTGGCCCACATCGAGGACGGGTGGACCGAGGTGGCCACTCACAGGCTTGCGGAACACGATCCGAGGACGGCGCCGTTTCATGCCGCGGTCCGGCTGAGCAGATGGCTGGCCGTGAGCTCGGCTGCCGCCGGGGAGCGGGCTGGGCAAGTGACGGCGGCGCTCATCGAACGCCACGCTGGCAGCGACGCGTGGGTCGACTCCGCGGTAAACGACGCCAGCGGGGGGGTCAGCGACCCCACTCTGGCTGCGGGACTGGCCGCCGTGCTGACGGCGGCGCGCTCCCGCCGGGCACGGCATGACCGGGACTTCGCCGCCGCCCTGGCTGCCGATGGCGGCAGCGACACCGACGGCGGCCCGGCCGATGCGGGCGTGTGGTACCTGGAGAAGCTGCTTCCCGACGCGGTGCTGCCGCTCGCCAAGACGGCCCCGGTGTTGCTGCTCGTCCTGGACGGCATGAGCGCGGGCGTCTGCACCGAGATCATCTCCAGCCTGCTGGACCGCGGCGGCGACGGATGGGCCGAGGCCCTGCTGCCCGGCCAGTCCCGCCGGGCCGCGGCACTGGCCGCGCTGCCGACCGTTACGGAGGTCAGCCGGGCCTCGCTGCTGTCCGGCGAGCTGCAGACGGGCGGCCAGGACGCGGAGTTGCGCGGCTTCCGGCGCCTGTGCGAGGCGCACGGGATGGCAGGCGCGCCGCTCTTCCACAAGAAACCGCTGGACTCCGCCCGCCCTGGCTACGCGGTGGCCGAGGGCGTCGCGGCGGCGATCGCGGACGTCCCCGGCCAGCCGCTGGTGACCTGCGTGCTCAATACGATCGACGACGCGCTGGACCGGTCCGACCCTGGCGGCACGGACTGGACCGCCGCGACCGTGCGGCACCTGCTGCCCCTGCTCGACCGGGCCAGGCACGCCGGTCGCGCGGTCGTCCTGACCGCCGACCACGGACACGTGATCGAGCGTCGGCACGGCGAGCAGCGTTCTCACCCGGAGATCTCCAGCGGGAGGTCCCGCTCGGCCACGCCCCCGGCGGGCGACGGCGAGGTGCTCGTCACCGGCCCGCGGGTCCTGCTGCACGGCGGCCGTGCCGTGCTCGCCGTCGACGAGCAGCTCCGCTACGGGCCGCTCAAGGCCGGCTACCACGGCGGGGCGGCTGCCGCCGAGGCCGTCGTGCCCGTCGCGGTCCTGGTTCCCGGTGCTGTGCCCGAAGGAAGCAGCCTCCGCCTCGCGCCCCCTCAGCAACCCGCCTGGTGGCTCGATCCGGCGGCATCCCGGCCAGCCCCGGCCGGGCCCGGCACGCCGCAGGCAAAAGACAGGCGGGCCGACGATTCCCCGGCAGTCAGCCCCGCCGCCACCCCGGCGACCGACCGGCGACTACGGAGCGCGCCGGGAGCACCGGCGCAGACCCTATTCGATCTTTCCCGCCCTGATGCCAGGGCAGACCAGCCCGGGACCACCGCCCCCGTCGGCCGGGCGGGCCACCAGCTCAGTCCCACCGCGGATGCCGTGGTCAGGTCGGCTGTCTACGTCGCGCAGAAGAAGATCGCCGGGCGGCTGGCCATTACCGACGATCAGGTGCGGCACCTGATCGGGGCGCTGCTGGCCGCTCCGGCCTGCCGCATGACGTTCACGCAGGCGGCCGCCGCGCTCGCGGTGGCTCCGCTTACCGTGCGCGGCGTGATCCTGCATGCGCAGCGGCTGCTGAACGTCGAGGGATATGCCGTGCTGCGCGTGGACGCCGACGGCGTGACGGTCGTCCTGGACGAGCCGATGCTCCGGGAACAGTTCGCGATCCCATCATGACCGAGCAGGCATCGCCTCGCCGCCGCCGCGAGGTCATCGACGCACTGCGCCGAGGCACCGTCCCGGCGAGCGGCCTGGACCTGCTCGCCACCGGCCTCGACCGGTTCACCGTAGCGCTGGACGCCGACCTGGACACCGTCGCCCAGGGCGGCGCGGCCTTCAAGGCCGTCCGGGGCGAGTACGGCGCGGGCAAGACGTTCCTGACGCGCTACCTGGCCGAGCGAGCCCTGCGCCGCGGCTTCGCCGCCGCCGAGGTTCAGGTCTCCGAAACGCAGACGCCGCTGCACCGCCTGGAAACGGTCTACCGCCGCATAACGGAGGCCCTGCGGACGGCGGCCTACCCGCCGAGCGCGTTCCGCCCGGTCCTCGATTCCTGGCTGTTCACGCTGGAAACCGACGCGGTGGCCGCCGAGCCCGGCCTGGCCGGGCGTGATCGACCGGCGATCGACGACGCGGTAGAACGGCTGCTGGAACAGCGGCTGGCCCACGTGACTCGGCGGACTCCCGCCTTCGCCCAGACGCTGCGCGCCTACCATGCGGCCGTGACGGCCGGTGACTCCGCTCTGGCTGACGCGCTGGCGGCCTGGCTGGGAGGCCAGCCGAATGTCGCTGCCACGGCCAGACGAAGCGCAGGGATCCGCGGTGAGCTGGATCACTTCGGCGCGATGGGCTTCCTGCAGGGGCTTCTGGCCGTCCTCCGAGACTCCGGGCACCCAGGACTGCTTCTGGTCCTCGATGAGGTCGAGACACTGCAGAGGGTCCGCGGTGACGTCCGGGACAAGGCGTTCAACGCGCTCCGGCAGCTGATCGACGAGGTGGATGCGGGCCGGTATCCCGGCCTGTTCCTCGTCATCACCGGCACCGCTGCGTTCTATGACGGTCCTAGCGGGATCTCCCGGCTGGCGCCGCTGGCGCAGCGCCTCGCGACCGACTTCGCCACCGACGTCCGGTTCGACAATCCCCGGGCGGTTCAACTCCGGCTACGCGGGTTTGACCGGAAGGCCCTGATCGCCCTGGGCGGCAAGGTCCGCGACGTCTACGCGGCCGGCGCGGCGGAGCCGGATCGCCTCGTCCAGGTCGTCGATGATGCCTACGTCACCATCCTGGCGGATGCCGTCACGGGATCGCTCGGCGGCAAGGTCGGCGTCGCTCCCCGGCTCTTCCTCAAGAAGCTGGTTGCGGACGTGCTCGACCGCGTCGACCAGTTCCCCGACTTCGATCCCCGGCATCACTACGCGCTGACGCTGGCTCCCGCCGAGCTGACCGACGTCGAGCGCAACGCCGCCGCGCCGCCTGCGGCCAGTGCCGATGACATCGAGCTCGACCTGCCGTGAACCGGTCTCCTGCTCGAGAAGGGACGACGTCGTGACGGGCGGGCTGGACCGCCTGCACCCGGTCGTCGCTCACCATCTGGTGAACAGCCTGGGCTGGCAGGCGCTGCGTCCACTGCAGGACGAGGCAGCGGGACCGGTGCTGGACGGTGACGATGCGCTGCTCCTCGCGCCCACGGCGGGCGGCAAGACTGAAGCCGCGATCTTCCCGCTGCTGACGGCCATGCAGAAACAGCGCTGGGCCGGCCTATCAGTCATCTACGTGTGCCCGCTGAAGGCCCTGCTGAACAACTTGCTGCCCCGGCTGGAGCACTACGCGGGCTGGCTCGGGCGGCGTGTCGCCGTCTGGCACGGCGACGTGACCGCGTCGGGACGGCAGCAAATCCTGCGACAGCCGCCCGACCTGCTGCTCACCACTCCCGAGTCCCTGGAAGCGATGCTGATCAGCATCAAAGTTGAGCCGTCGCAGTTGTTCTCGGGCGTCCGCGCGGTCGTGGTCGACGAGGTGCACGCGTTCGGATCCGATGACCGGGGCTGGCATCTGCTGGCCGTACTAGAAAGGCTGACCCGCCTGGTGGGCAGGCCCATCCAGCGAGTCGGGCTGTCGGCCACGATCGGGAATCCGCAGGAACTGCTGGCCTGGCTGCAAGGATCGGGGCAGGGGAAACGGCCTGCCCGCGTGGTGCCCGCCACGGCTGCCGCCGTCTCGGGCTCGGCCGCGCCTAGGCCTGCGACTTTTGCGGAACCGGACGTTGCCGCCAGCCGACCCGGTGAGGTCGAGCTGGATTACGTCGGCTCGGTGAGCAATGCCGCGGAGGTCATCGCGTCGCTGCACCGAGGCGAGAAACGGCTGGTGTTCTGCGACTCGCGGCAGATCGTGGAGGAGACCGGAGCGGCGCTGCGAGCGCGCGGCATCACGACCTTCCTGTCGCACGCGTCGCTGTCGGCTGACGAGAGGCACCGGGCCGAGCAGGCGTTCGCCGAGGCCCGGGACTGCGTCATCGTCTCGACGTCCACGCTGGAACTGGGCGTCGATGTCGGCGACCTGGACCGGGTCCTCCAGGTGAACTGCCCGCCGACCGTGGCGGCGTTCCTGCAGCGGATCGGGCGTACCGGCCGGCGGCCAGGAAGCACCCGCAACTGCGTTTTCCTGTCACTGGATGAGAGCTCGCTGCTGTGGTCGGCCGGGCTGCTGAACCTCTGGGGCCAGGGCTTCGTCGAGGATGCGGTTGCCCCTCCGGAGCCGCGGCACATCGTGGCCCAGCAGCTCCTTGCCCTGTGCCTCCAGGAGCACCGGATCGGCAGTCGTCTCTGGGCTGCGGAATGGAACGGGCTCGCGCCATTCGACCGCAGCGCCGAGCCCGTTCTCCGCCACCTGATAGCTCAGGGGTTCATAGATCAGGACGGCGAACTGCTGTTCATAGGGCCGACGGCGGAGCAGCGGTTTGGCCGCCGTCACTTCATGGGAATGACCGCGGTGTTCACCGCGCCGCCGCAATTCACGGTCTTCTGTGGCCGGGATGAGATCGGCCGGACCGATCCGATGCTGCTGACCGAGAAGATCGACGGACCCCGGCTGCTCCTGCTGGCGGGGCGAAGCTGGAAGGTCACTTGGATCGACTGGAAACGTCGGCGCTGTTTTGTCGAGTTCGCTGACTCAGGAGGAAGGGCACGATGGCTGAGTCCCGGCATCTCGGGAGCCAGTTTCGAACTAACCCGGAGCGTCCGCGATGTGCTTCTCGGCGCTGATCCGCCGGTCGCCCTGACCCGGCGCGCCCAGCGGGTGCTGGCAGCGATCCGCGACGACAAGATAGCCACGGCCCATCCCGGCGGAAACGTCATATCCCGCACCGGAGATGATATTCGGTGGTGGACGTGGGCCGGTTATCGGGCCAACGCCACCCTGGCCACGACGTTGTCCGACCTGACAGATGGAATCCAGCGGTTCGACGACGCGAGCATCCGCATGCGCGCCGACCTGACCAGGGAGATCTGGAAGGCGGCGACCGCCGACGCTGGTCAGAGGCTGTGTCTTCCCGACGTGGAGGAGAGAGCTCTCGAAGGGCTCAAATTCAGCGAGGCGCTTCCGGAACGCCTCGCGCAGGCCACGCTTTCTGCCCGGCTCGCCGACCTGGATTCCGCTGCCGCAGTGCTCGGCGAAGCGGTGCGCTTCGCCGATATCGACGGGCAACCCCGATGACCTACTTGTGCTGTTCCCGAACCAGCCACCCGCCGCCTGGCCGACCGTTCAGCGTTCGGCGACGTACGAGCCTCGACCGCCGTAGGTGATCACCAGGCCCTCCTCGCGGAGTACGTTCACGGCCCGGCGAGCAGTCGTCCGGGCAACCCCGGTCTCGCCCATGATGTCCTTTTCGCTAGGGATCTTCCGGCCTGGCTGGAGTTCCCCGGACTCGATCCGCGCCCGCAGCCACGCGGCGATCTGTCGGTGTGGCGGCTCGGGCGCGTCGTAGTCGATCTCCATGATCAAAGCTAACCCGCAGCGCGTTGTCGCTGATCAGCGGGCTACGGAGCGAGCCGCATCGACACGGAGCTATACGTATCGATATAAGTTGATGTAGGCTTGGGAGACATGACCGCCACACCGTCTACCGATCGCTTCCCAGAGCACCATCAAGCCCGCCGATCCCTGTACGACTGGACGCGCCCGTGAGTGGCCTCCGGGCAGATTTCGACCCGTCGGTGCCGCAGTCGGCCCGGATTTACAACGCATGGCTGGGCGGAAAGGACCATTATGTGGCGGATCGTGAGACCGCTTCCAGGGTGATCGAGCGGCGGCCCCAGGTGGCCGCGGCGGCGCGTGCCAACCGCCTGTTCCTCAACCGTGCGGTGCGGTACGCGGCTCAGCGCCATGCGGTCACCCAGTTCCTGGATATCGGCGCGGGGCTGCCGGCGCCGGACAATACCCACGTGATCGCCCAGCGGATCGATCCTCGGTCCCGGGTCGTGTACGTGGACCGCGATCCGGTCGTGATGACGCACGCCCGCGCCTTGCTGACCAGCGGCGCCGAGGGCTGCTGCGACTACCTGCACGCTGACCTTCGCGACACCGAGTACGTCCTGGGTCACGCGGCCCGGGCGCTGGACCTCACCCAGCCCGTAGCGGTGTTACTGCTGGCTGTGCCGCATTTCATCCCCGATGCCGACGATCCGCAGGGCATTGTCGCGGCGCTGGCCCGTGGCATGGCCCCGGGCAGCTTCATCGCGATCTCCCACCTCACGGCTGACTTCGCACCCGAAGCGGTCGGAGAAGCGGTGGACGCCTACAACAAGGAGGTGCCCACGCCGGTGATCGCGCGCGCCCACGCGGAGGTCACCGGATTGTTCACCGGTCTGCCTCTGGTCGCCCCGGGGGTGGTCCCGGTCAGCGAGTGGCGGCCTGACGCGATCGTCCGGCAGGTCGTCGACTTGTACGGCGGCATGGCCCGCGTTCCCATGAGGCGCTGGTGAGCGTGGGCGCGGATGATGAGCCGGACGTCTCGCTGACGCCCGGGCAGCTGATCGATGCCCGGCACGTGCTCGACGACCAGACCTTCGATGCCCTTGACGACCAGCACCGGCGGCTCGCCGGCCGCGTCGACGCGCTGGAGGCCGTCGTGGCCACGCTCGAAGGATTGCTGCTCCGATGACCGTGCCGTCGCTGCGCTGCTGGTGTGACCGCCTGGCGTCAGAACTAGCTCGTCCCCGACAACGTAGCCCGAGCATCGAAGAGGCGGGTGGCGCCGAGTGAATGCGGTTTGGATCCGCGGCCAAGCGGACGTTCTGGTCCGCGCGGATTCCATCGTCCTGCTCGCGATTGCTCACGGCGGCTTGAGCGCAGAGTGCGTAGGCGGGCGCACGGTCCGCCTGGCCGACTCTGACTGCCCCGGTGCTCTTCAGCTAGCGCTGCTGGATGAGATCCTGCGTGCCGCAAGAGACGACCGTCATGCTGTGGTCATCATGCCGCCCACCGAGCAGGACTCGGCAGCCTGGCGTCGCGAGTACGCCGACGCTCTGCCGGATCTACTGACGAAGGACAAATGCGGGTTACCCGACACGTCGGACCTCCACCAGCCCGCCTGGCCCAATCACCTGGAGGGCTGAGGCCAGGGGAATTCCCCGCGGAGTCGACGAAGTCGCTGGCAAGGTTACTGGCCGGTAGTAAGTTGGTGCTGCGCTCACGACCGGCGAGAGGAGCCTGCCATGCGCGGGATGCGGACATGCCTCGGCGGGGCGGTCGCGCTGGCCGTGGCCGGTTGGCTGGCGGCCGCGCCGGCCTCGGCGAGCACCCGCCGCCCGGACCTGCCGGTGATCTACTCCGGAGCTGCCGCGCTGGCCTACGCGACGCTGCACCCGGACACCTCGCCGGCCGGCGCCAACAACTGGTCGTGCCAGCCGTCGGCCGCGCACCCGTTCCCGGTGGTGCTCGTGCACGGCACGGTCGAGAACATGACCTACAACTGGTTCACGCTCTCCCCGCTGCTGGCAGACCACGGCTACTGCGTTTTCGCGCTGAACTACGGGCAAGAGCCCGGCGTGCACGTGGGCCTGCCCGGGTCGGCCGAGACTGGCGGCGTCGCGCCCATGCAGCGGTCCGCCCGGCAGCTCGCCGCGTTCGTTCACCGCGTGCTCGCGGCGACCGGCGCCACGAAGGTCGACATCGTGGGCCACTCGCAGGGCGGCATGATGCCCCGGTACTACATGAAGTTCCTCGGCGGCGCGCGCCATGTGCACGAGCTGGTCGGCCTGGCGCCGTCCAACCACGGCACCACGGTGGACGGGCTGGCGCAGCTGCCCGGCGTCCCGCAGCTGATCGAGGCCGGGCTCGGCCCGGCGGCAGAGCAGCAGATCGCCGGGTCGACCTTCCTCAGGAAACTCAACGCGGGCGGCGACACGCTGCCCGGCGTCAGCTACACGGTGATCGAGAGCGGGTACGACGAGGTGGTCACGCCGTACACGTCGGCGTTCCTCACCGGCCCGCACGTCCGCGACATCCTGCTGCAGCGGCAGTGCCCGCTGGACTTCTCCGACCACCTGGCGATCTCGTTCGACCCGGTCGCGCTCCGCGACGTGCTCAACGCCCTGGACCCCGCGCACGCGGTCACACGGAGCTGCCAGCCGACGATCCCCGTGGCTGGCTGACGATCCGGTAACGCCGCGCGATCCGCCCTGCCGTCGGCGGCGGGACTGGTCCATCCGCGGCGGCTGAAGTACGCTACCTGCGGCGCTCGGCGGTCGGTGACCTTCTGTTCGCCGCATTCAGCGTCAATGTCAGATGGAAGTCTTGGGCTCTTGGCCGCGCAGACGCTCAGTTTTCTGTTCACTGATATCGAAGGTTCCACGGCGTTGCTGACGCGCCTGCGGGGTCTATACGCGGAGGTACTTGCTGATCATCATCGTCTGATCCGGGCGAGCCTGGCGGCGCACGGCGGCGAGGAGGTCGACACCCAAGGTGACGCGTTCTTCGCGGTGTTCTCGTCGCCGAGTGCCTGCGTCGCCGCAGCGATCGAGATGCAGCGGGCGTTCCTTTCCCACCCGTGGCCAGCGGGCGAAGCGGTCCGTGTCCGCATGGGCATCCACTCTGGGGAGGCCGTCGGGGCGCCGACCGGCCTGGTCGGTCTAGACATCCACCGGGCTGCTCGTGTTGCGGCAGTCGGCCACGGAGGTCAGATCCTGGTCTCGGCCGCGACAGCCGCCCTGCTCGGCGACTCGATGCCAGCGGGCGCCTCGCTTCGGGATCTCGGCGTGCACCGGCTGAAGGACCTGAGCCGGCCCGAGCAGATCTTCCAGCTTGAGGCGGACAGCCTTCCAGCAGCATTCCCGCCACTTCGCTCGCTCGACAACCCGAAGCTACGCAACAACCTCCCGGCCCAGGTGTCCAGCTTCATCGGCCGCGACGCCGAGCTCAACGAGGTGCAGGCGCTGATTGCATCGTCTCGTCTGGTGACTCTGACTGGCCCAGGGGGCGCGGGCAAGACCCGCCTCGCGCTGCAGATTGCCGCCGGGCTGGTGGATGGCTCGGGTGAGGGAGTGTGGCTTGCGGATCTTGCTCCGCTTCAGGATCCCGATCTGGTCGCGGTGACTGTTGCGAACATGCTGGGCATACGCGGCGAGCCAGGTCGCCCTCTCGCCGGCACGCTCGCGGACGCAGTCGGTCGGCGGCGGCTGCTTGTGCTGCTAGACAATTGCGAGCACGTCATCAGCGCGTGCGCCAAGCTCGCAGACGGTCTGCTCCGGAATTGTCCCAACATTGTGCTGCTGGCCACCAGCCGCGAACCGCTCGGGATCGATGGCGAGCGCGTCCACCGGGTTCCGTCCATGGACACGCCGCGTGAGAACGATGCCCTGGAGGTGGCGGCCAGCAGGGAGGCTGTGCAGCTCTTTAATGAGCGCGTCGCGCAGCACGGCGTGTCGCTTGTCTGGGACGAGCGGACCGCTCCGGTGGTCGGCCGCATTTGCCGGCGGCTAGACGGCATCCCACTGGCCATTGAGCTGGCCGCTGCCCGCCTGCGCGTCATGTCGGTGACCGACCTGGATGCCCGGCTCGACCAGCGTTTCTCGCTTTTGACCGGCGGCTCGCGCACGGCCCTGCCGCGCCAGCAGACGCTGCTGGCCGCAGTCGAGTGGTCCTGGGAGCTGCTGAACGCCACGGAGCGCGATGTGCTGGCACGGCTTTCCGTGTTTGCCGGGGGATTCGATCTGTCCGCCGCCGAGGCTGTCACGGCTGTCGATATACCCGCGGACGAGGCCGTCGTGCACCTTGGTGCCCTGGTGGACAAGAACCTCGTGCAGTTCGACGACACCGCTGCCGGGTCGGCCCGGTACCGGCTGCTGGAAACCGTCCGGCAGTATGCGGCCCGGCAGCTCGAAGGCAAGGGCCCGGCGGCGGTGCACGACACCCAGGTCGCCCATCGCGACCACTACCTGGGACTCGCGGAATCGGCGGCTCCCCAGCTGATCGCGCATGACCAGGCCGCGTGGCTGGACCGTCTCGAACTGGAACTCGATAATCTCCGTGCTGCGATCGCCTTCAGCCTGACGCAGCCCGACCACGTCTCCGGTATCCGGCTTGTCACCGCCCTGCGCGTGTTCTGGAAGGCACGCGGGCACGCGGCGGAGGGGGCCGACGCCCTCCGTGCGTTCCTCGCCGCGCCATCTGTCCGCGCGGCAACCCTGGTCCGCGCGCAGGCCCTGGCCGCGGCAGCGTATCTGCTGGATCAGACAGGCGGCTACGCACTGGCCGATGAGTACTGCAAGGAAGCGCTGGCCATTGCCCGCCCGGCCGACGCCTTCCTGACGGGTGACCTGTTGTACGTCCGTGCCTACATCCTGTTGCGCCGGGGGGAACAGGATGCCGCGCTGCCGCTTATCGAGGAGGGGCTGGCCCTGGCCCGCCAACTCGGGGAGCCTCATCTGACCGCCCGCCTGCTCGCCGCCCGGGCATTCGCCGTGGACATTGAGGGAGAGCACGCGGCCGCAGCCCGCGATGCCGCCGAATCTCTCCGGCTCTACCGCCAGGCCGGAGACCGGCTCCAGGTCGGAACGATGGCCGGCAACCTCGGGTATGTCGAGCTCTCGCTAGGCGCCCTGGACAGCGCTCGCGAGCACTTGCACGAGTCGCTCGACATCGCCCGGGCGCTGGACGACCAGTATGGCGTCGTCTACGACACCTTCAACCTCGGCCTCGCCGAATGCCTCAATGGCTCGCTGAACGCAGCTGAAGCTCTCTTCACGGAATCGCTCGACCTGGCCACGCGTATGCGAATGACCGCGAGCACCGCCTACGCACTGATCGGACTGGCTATGGCCGACACCAGCGGGACACGGACAAGCCGGTCGGCACGACTGCACGGGGCAGCCGACCAGGCCCTAGCGGTGCTGGGCGAGACCCTCGAGCCGCTGGAACGGGGGTTGTGCGACCACGACTGCCAGCGCCTCCGCTCCACCATGGGCCAAAAGGCATTCGAGGCTGAGTACGCCACCGGAAAATCCCTCACCACCGACGAGGTTCTGGCCCTGGCGCTCGGCCACCAGGCCTGACAACGATCCAGATCGTGACCGAGGTGGTTCGCAGGCTCGCGTGCGCGTCGGCACCGATGCGGGCCGCGGGCCTCCGGAAGTGCAAGGCTGAGCTACGACTGGATGCGGAGTCCGGCTGATGGCCATGCCGCTGACGACCGACGTCGTCCATACACTGGGCCGTGTGGCTGAAGGGTGCGCTCGCCCGGGCGATGGGCACCCTGCTGCGACGGCGACCGCCGAAGCTGGCCGGTGGCCCGCCAGAAGGTGCCGCCCAGATCGAGTCGCTAAGGATCGGGGCCGTCGCATCTGCCGTCGAACTAACCGCCCGTGTCCTTCGGGTAAATCCTGGCGACCGCGCCGAGCAGTTCGCATCCGACATCACCGCTGACTCGCGCGAGATGTTCGTGGCCAAGGCGAACGGCCAGGTCATCGCCTACGGCCGGGTGGCCGGGCTGGCAGCGGACGAGGCAGCCCCGGGAACCCCGGCTGGCTGCTACCTCAGCGGCGTTCTCGTGGAACCGGCCTGGCGGGCGCCGGGGAATCGCCACGGCGCTGACGCGGGGCCGCCTGTGCTGGGCCTTCGCCCGGACCGACGAGGCGTTCTACGTAACCGGCGCGGACAACACCGCCTCCCTTCACCTTCACGCGACCCTGGGTTTCCAGGAGATGAAGCGCTTCGGGAGCGACCGGTCCGCAGCTGGCATTGACGTGCTGTCGCGGCTGGCAGGCCGAGGCTCACGCTGGCGGGCCACGTAGAGATGGCCCGGAACCCTGTGGCCCGCCGATCGTTCGCCGGGCCAGGGATGGTGGTCATCCATGTGGCCGTGACGCGCCCCGGCGGGTCAGTTGTTCGAGGCCGATGGCGGCCCGCCGGACGCGCTCGCGGGAGGCCGCCACGACCGCGGCGTGCAGGTGGCCGCCGGCGGGGTAGACGCCGGCGGCGTTTCTCAGCCCGAACTTGAGATGGACGGGAGCGGCTGCCTCAACCAGCTCCGCGATCTCGTGGTAGCGGAGCGGGGCAGCGAAGTCATCGGTGCCCTCGACATAGCAGTCGAGCGGGACGTCTACGGCGCGCCTGATCTCGGCGATCTCGGGCAGCGGCAGGTCGGTGGGCAAGTTCAGGCTAGTTGCCCCCATCGCCGCCAGAGCCTGCGCCGTGGCGGGGTTGGCCGTCGGGAGGGCGAGCGAGGTCTTGAGCACGAAGCCGGGCGGCAGGTGGCCGGCCGACTTGATCCGGCCGAGCGACCAGAGGACCCCGACATCAGCGACGAGGACGCCATCGATGCCCGCGTTCGCGGCCCGGACGGCTTCCTCTATGGCCGCGGTAACGCCGGTCGCGCCCCGCACCGCGGCGGCTGCCGTGGCTCCGCTCGGGCTCCGCGACATGGCCGATATGTCCCATGATGACCGCAGCCCGGCCCAGAGCACGACCTCGATCCCGTGCGCCTGCCCGATCTCCGCCATCTCCTTGAGTTCGGCCTCGGTGAGCAGCGCGATCCCGCTGCCCTGGCTAACGCGATGCACCGGCACCCCGCGCGCCTCGCTTTCGCCGATCACCGCGCGGAGGGCGTCGGGCCCCTCCACTGACGGGATCTCGATTCGCCAGGTCGTGCCGTCGGGGAAGCTCAGCGACCCGCCGTCGGCCGCCGTGCCGCTGGTCTCGCCGGTTAGCCCGGCGGCGGAGAGGGTCTTGGTCAGCTGATCGATCAGCGCAGTCACGGGAGGCATGCTCGGCTGGTTCTCCTACGGTCGTGGTCAGGTCGCGGAACGTGCGTCCTGCTCTAGTGTCGCGCGACGCGACTCCGCAGGAGCGTCAGGTAGGCGCCATCATCGAGGTGGTACTGCGTCGGCCTCGACGGGGCGGCAGCCGACGCAGAGTCGTGCCCGTTGCTGTCGGGGGCCACGGTTCTGTTCAGCCGGCTGGTTAGGGGCGTACTCGAGGAGCCAGTAGGAGGAGGTGGTTGCGCGGGTACTCACCGGCCGCATCCCGGCTGCGTCGGCGAGGGCGTTGAACTCCGCGAGGGTCCGTTCGCGGCTGCCGAATAGCAGCAGCATCCGCAGATCCATGCCGGTCAGTTCGTTCTGGTCGCCGTCTGTGGTGATCACCCGCTCGGCAACAAGGACCCGGCCGTCTCCCCGGGCGGCCTGAGCGCATCGGGAGAGGATGGCGACGGCTTGTTCATCGGGCCAGTCGTGGAGGATGTTCCGCAGTAGGTATACGTCAGCTCCGGCGGGAAGGGGGCCGAAGAAGTCGGCCACGACGGGCTGGCAGCGGCCGGCGACGCCAGCGTCGTTGAGCGCCCTGGCGGCTAGGCGTGAGCAGGCGTAAAACCCGCAAGCGTAGGGGCGGCGGCTCCCATATGCTGGCCCGCGTGGCTGCCGGGGATTGGCCGATGGCCGGAACCAGCGTGCCTGACCGTCTGCTGCCGTTGCTCCGCGTGCTACGCCGCGCCTATCCGCATGGTGTCCCCGGGCGCGACTACATGCCCCTGCTCGATCTCCTGCAGTGGCACATGTCCGAACGGAGCCTCGCCATCGTCGTGGCCGCACTCATCGGTGGCGACCCGGCCGTGGTGGCGGACGACTCGGCCGTGCTGGCCGCGGCCCCGACCGGCGGCGGCTGCCGTCCCGGGGACGTCTCGCGTGTGCGCGGCCGGCTTGACGCGAAGGGGTGGGACGAGGCTTCCTGCGGCTTCGAGGACAAAGACGTGCACGCACGCATCAGCCCGGTACCCGTGCCGCCCGATGGCCCGGAAAACTGGATGGCGGAGGCATTAGCGGTCCTGCGCCGCGCCTACCCGCAAGGTATCCCGGGGACGGAGCACCGGCCGCTGCTCGCCGCCCTGCACAAGGACATGTCATTCCGGAACATCGGGGCCCTGGTGGGCGCGTTCACCGGCCGCAACTACGTGGCAATCTACTTTGAGGCCCAGGGAGCGGCCAGCATCGCCCCCGGTGACCGGCTGCCGCGCCGCGACATCGACCGAGTGTGGGTCAAGCTGCTCGACAACGGCTGGATACCCGAGCTTCCGCTGCCGCGGTATGAGCAGCCCGGGTTCGGCGAGCAGGCCGTCTCGGCGCTGCGGCGCGCCTACCCAGATCGGCTCGCCGACGACGACTACCTTCCGCTGCTGGCCGCGCTTGACCTCGACATCGACGACTACACCACGATCGCTCATATCGTCAGCGAGGCCTTCCCCGGCCGCGACGCGGTCAGAATATGGCACGACGTCCAGCACTTCCACGACGCCAGCAAGGCCAGCGAAACCTTACCGCCCCCGGCCGCCGTCGGGCGGGCCTGGCAGGAGCTGCTCTCCCGTGGCTTCCCGACGTCGGGCGGCCCCAGCGGACCGGGCTAGCCCGCCCGCTGCCGCCGACCACCACCGCCCCGGCCACGCCCGGACTCGGGGCGCTTCCTACGTCCGCTCGCCGCCGTCGCGCTGCCTGTGGCGGATCGCCCGGCGGACGTCCCGTTCGGCGTGGGCGAGCAGGTCCCGCATCGCGGCCTCGGCCGCCGCGGGATCGCGGCTGCGTACCGCGGCGACGACCTTGCGGTGCATCGGGATCGGGTCGGCGCACGCGGCGTCGTGGACGAGGCGGTCGCGGGCCCGCAGCCCGGCCTCGATGACGGCCTCCATCGGCAGCATCAGGTCGTTGTGCGCGGCGACCAGCAGGGCCCGGTGAAAGCGCAGGTCCGCGTCGACCACCGCGTCTCCGGCCCGGCCCGCGTCGGCCATGGCCGCCAGCGCATGGTCTAGCTCGGCTAGCTCACCGCGAGAGCGCCGGCGTGCCGCGAGGCGGGCCCCGGCTGGCTCGACGATGGCCCGGACCTCCGCGAGCTGGCGCAGGAAGGCGGCGTCCGACCCGTGCACCTCGGCCTGCCACCGCAGCAGGTCGGGGTCGAGCAGGCTCCACTCGCCGCGCGGCCGCACCACGGTGCCGCCTGCTGGCCGCCACCCGCCGGTGACCCGAACGCTGACCCGACGTGGTGCTGGCACGAGGGCCTCAGACAGGCTGCCCGCCTTGGCTGCCGCGTCTGAGTGAGTCATGCTCTGGTGGACGGTAGCGATCGCCACAGGGGGAAGGCCTATTACGCCGTGTATGGACGAGTCATGACCGTCGCCTGGTACCGCTTTACCGCCACCTTCGGCCGCCGGTGGGGTGGCTACCTCGCCATCGTGCTCCTGATCGGGACGATCGGCGGGATCGCCATGGCGTCGGTCGCGGCCGCGAGACGCACGCAATCCTCGTATCCGACCTTCCTGGCGAGTACCAACCCGTCAGACCTGACCATGACGGTGTACAGCAGCGGCTCCGGCAGCGCAGGCGCCTCGCTGACGGCCGAGATTGCCCGCCTGCCAGACGTGCGGCACGTCGACAGCCTGCTCACGCCCACCGTCGTCCCGCTCACCTCGAATGGCGCTCCCCGGTTGAGCACGGCCAATGTGGTCGTGAGCGCTGGCAGCCTCGACGGGATGACGCTCGACCAGGACCGGCTGGCGGTCATCGAGGGCCGGCGGGCAGATCGGAACCGCGCCGACCAGATCATGATGACCTCCAGTGCGGCGAAGCTGCTCAACGTCCACGTCGGCCAGCTCGTGCCTCTCGGTTTCTACACCGAGGCGCAGACGAGTCAGCCGGGCTTCGGCACCCCGAGAGTGGCCCCACGTCTCCGCGTTCGTGGCCGCCTGGTGGGGATCGTCACGTTGAACAATGAGGTGCTGCAAGACGACGTTGATCAGGCGTTTGGCTTCACCTTCTTGACCCCGGCGCTCGTCCGGGAGGCAAATGCGGTGAGCCCGACGCCGATCACGCCCACCCTCTACGGGCTGAAGCTCGATCACGGAGACCGCGGCGTGGCCCAGGTGGAACAGCAACTCGTCGGGCTCGTCCCCGCTGGTTTCACCTATCAGTTCCATGTGACCTCGAGCATCGTCGAGCAGATGGAGCTGTCGCTCAAGCCCGAGTCGGTCGCGCTGGGGGCGTTCGGGTCGATCGCTGCCCTCGTCTGCCTGGTCCTCGGCCTGCAGGCCATTTCCCGTCAGCTGCGCTCGGAAGACGCGGACCGCGCCGTCTTGCGAGCGCTCGGAGCCGGTCCAGCGGTCACGGTTGCCGACGGGCTGGTCGGCGTCCTCGCCGCAGCGGTCCTCGGCTCGCTGCTCGCGGGGGCCGTGGCGATCGGGCTCTCGCCGCTCGGCCCCATCGGACCGGTGCGTCCGGTGTATCCCGATCCGGGGATCGCCGCCGACTGGACGGTGCTCGGCGCCGGAGTTGCGCTTCTGATCGCCGGCCTCGGCACGGCCGCGGTCGCGGTGTCGTATCGAGGTCGGCCCCACCTGGTGGCCCGGGGCGAACCGGGTGCGACTCGCCATTCGCGCGTCAGCCGCGGCGCCGAAACGGCGGCCTTGCCGGTGGCCGGCGTCGTCGGAGTGCGTTTCGCCCTCGAACCGGGGCGAGGCCGGACCGCGGTGCCGGTGCGCTCCGCATTGTTCGGCATGGTGCTCGCGATCGCCATGGTGGTGGCCACCTTGACCTTTGCCAGCGGCCTGAACACCCTTGTGTCGCATCCCGCTCTCTACGGGTGGAACTGGAACTACGCGCTCTACCCGACCAACCAGGTCCCGCCGCGAGCACTCAAGCTCCTCGGCCACGACCCTCTGGTCGCGGGGTGGGCCGGGGTCGACTACACCGACGCCGAGATCGACGGTCAAGCCGTCCCTATCATCCTGGGCCGCCCCGGTGCCGGAGTGTCCCCGCCGATCCTGTCCGGCCGCGGTCTCGACCGCAATGATCAAATCGTGCTGGGCGCAGCCACCCTGGCCGCATTGCACAAGCGCGTCGGCGATACCGTCTCCATCAGTTACGAAACGCCTAGGGACGGCGCCGAGTACATCCCGCCCGCCAAGCTGGTGATCGTCGGGACCGCGACTTTGCCGGCGGTGGGTTACGACGGCTTCGTCGCGGAACATACCTCGATGGGCACAGGCGCCCTCGTCTCGACCGCGATCGAGCCACCGGCGTTCCAGCGATCTATCCAGAGTCGAGACCCGAACCTGAACGGCCCGGAACTGGTCTTCGTCCGGCTTCGACCCGGGGTCAGCGCGACGGCAGGCCGGGCCGACATGCAACGAATCGCCCGCGCGGCGAACAGGGCTTTTGCCGCAGACCCTCGCGCCGCCGGAAATGACGTGAGCGTCCTCAGCGTCCTGCGTCCCGCGCAGATCGTGAACTACCGCAGCATCGGCTCGACCCCGATCATCCTCGCGGCCGGGCTGGCCGCCGGGGCGATCGTCGCGCTTGGCCTCACGCTCGCCATGTCGGTGCGCCGCCGTCGGCGAGATCTGGCCCTGTTGAAGACGCTTGGCTTCACCCGTCGGCAGCTGGCCGCCGCGGTGGCCTGGCACGCGACGGTGGTTGCGCTCATCGGGATCATCCTCGGGATACCGCTCGGCATCGTGGTCGGACGCCAGCTCTGGACGCTGTTCGCCCGCAACATCAACGCGGTGCCCGATCCGGCAGTGCCGGTCCTATGGGTAGTCCTCGTGGTGATTGGTGCTCTCGTGTTCGCCAACCTTGACGCGGCGCTCCCCGGGTTGGACGCGGCGCGCACTCCGGCCGCACTGGCGCTACGGGCGGAGTGACCAGGCCGCGCGCAGCGCGTCAGAACACCCGCCGTGAACACCCGCGGCGCAGGGCGGCCCGTCGGCGCTACGGTCCCTGGGTCGGCGCCTCCAGCGATTCGACCGTGTCGACGTTCGCGGCGTCGGACGGGCCGTTCCACTCTGGCCAGCTCATCAGGCCGTACCAGTCGAGCGCGCCATAAGTGCGTGCCGAGCACCCGCAGTAGAGTTGCTCGCTGCCGTGATAATGAAGGTATGCCAGGTCAGAACGCAGTCGACCGGGTTCGCGGGCGGATCGGGGCCGCGATCTTCGAACGAGTGGCGGGGCCGCGTGGCCCGGTACGGCGCGAGCGGATCAATGAGGCCGGGGGTGAGCGCTGGTTCGCCGACGACCGGCCGATCCGGCGGGTGCACGGGGACACGTCGATGTTCATCGGCGGGCTGCGGGCCCTGCTGCTGCAGTCGCTGCACCCGCTGGCCATGGCCGCGGTGGCCGAACACTCCGACTACCGCGGCGATCCGTGGGGCCGGCTGCAGCGCACGAGTTATTTCCTGGCCGTGACGACGTTCGGCCGGACGGGCGACGCCCAGCGGGCGATCGACCGGGTCCGGGCGGTCCACCAGCGGGTGACCGGGACCGCGCCGGACGGGCGCCCGTACGCGGCGTCCGACCCGCGCCTGCTGACCTGGGTGCACATCGCCGAGGCGGACAGCTTCCTGCTGGCCCACGCCCGCTTCGGCGCCGACCCTCTCGACCGGTCCGAACGCGACGGGTACGTGGCCGACATGGCCCGCATCGGCCTGGCCCTCGGCGTGCCCGACCCGCCGCGCACCGACGCCGAGCTCACGGCCCGGATCGAGGAGTACCGGGGTGAGCTGGCCGCGACGCCGCAGGCCCGGGAGGCGGCCAGGTTCCTGCTGGTCAACCCGCCGCTGCCGGTCCTGGCCCGGCCCGCCTACGGCGTGCTGGCCGCGAGCGCGGTGTCGCTGCTGCCGGGGTGGGCCCGCCGTCCTCTCCGCCTGCCGCGCCTGCCGGTCACCGAGGCCGCCGTGGTCCGGCCCGCGGGCGTGGTGCTGGTCCGCGCGATCCGCTGGGCCATCGCCGCGCCGCCCAAGACCGCGACGCCCAAGACGGCGGCCAGCTAGCCCGGCCGGACCGCGCGGGCGGCTGATCGTTCAAAGTGATATTGAATAGCCGGACCGGCGGGCGGCCCGTACTGTGACCTGATGCTGGCACCGCCGGACGGCCTGCCCGAATCCGCGGTGGCCGCCGCGCTGGAACGCTTCTGGGCTCTCGCGGTCGCCGCGATGCGGTACCGCCCGGTCGGCTGGGGCAGCCACCACTGGGAGGTCACTGACACCGGCGGGTCGCGCTGGTTCGTCACCGCTGATGAGCTGGAGAAACGGCGGATGACGGAGGGTGATCCGCTGGCGGCGGCGTTCGCGCGGCTGCGGGCCTCGCTGGCCGCGGCCACGGATCTGTGCGCCTGCGGCCGGACGTTCGTGGTCGCGCCCGTTCCCGCCGCCGACGGCGGGCCGGTGGCGCGGGTGGACGATGCGTTCGCCGTCGCGGTCTACCCGTTCGTCGCCGGGCAGAGCTTCGGGTGGGGCGAGTTCTCCGCGCCTGACCAGCGGCGGGCCATGCTCGACATGCTGGCCGCCGTGCACACGGCTCCGGCGGCGGCCCGGCGGCACGCCCGCGCGGACGACTTCGCCGTGCCGCAACGCGACGAGCTCGAAGCGGCCTGCGATCCGGCCGACGAGGCCCCCGACGCCGGCCCCTACGCCCGTCCGGCCTCGCTCCTGGTCCGGCGGCACGCGGCACCGATCCGCCGCCTGCTCGAACGCTACGACGACCTGGTCCGGCAGGCCCGCGCGCAGCGCGCCCGCGCAGTTCTCACCCACGGCGAACCCCATCCGGGCAACACCATGCTGACCGCCGGCGGCTGGGTCCTCATCGACTGGGACACCGCCGCGATCGCGCCGCCCGAGCGCGACCTGTGCAGCCTCGACCTGGGTGACGGCGCCATCCTCGCCGCCTACGCCGACGCGACGGGCGTCACCCCGCAGCCCGCGCTGCTCGACCTGTACCGGCTCCGCTGGGACGTAACCGACCTCGCCCTGGACCTCAGCCGCTTCCGCCGACCGCACTCCGGGAGCGCCGACGATGAGAAATGCTGGGCCGTGCTGAGCTCCCTGGTCGAGCGCGTCGGAGACTGACGCCCGCGCCGCCTGCAGTTTCCGGGCGCTACTATTTTGTATTCCGGACATTCCGCAAACCCGGTTTGCATTAGCGGGGAGTTTTTTCAGCGTTATTTGCGGAAAAGTCTCCCTGCTAACGAGGCCAGCCTCGCCGCAATCGCTGGATCCATGCCCAACTCGGGCCGTAGCCGCCCGGTGCTTCGCGGATTTACCGACGATCGTGCCGGACGCGGCGGGCGTGACCCTCGATCGGGGGAGCATCGCGGTGGGCCAGGTCATGGGGCACGTGGCTGATAACGGAGGGGATCTTGTGATCGGTGGCGGGACGGGGCGAGCGGGGTGGTAACGTTCGGCGGGTGCTGGCCGGGACGCCCTTCATCGCGTTTATCCCTGTGCGTGACACGGCAGCGGCCCGGAACTTCTACGAGGGCACCCTTGGGCTGCCGGTCGTGGAAGACACGCTGTTCGCCCTGGTCATCGACGCCAACGGCACCATGCTGCGCGTCACCCCTGTGGCCGAACTCGCCCCGCAGCCGTTCACGATCGCGGGCTGGCGCGTGCCGGACATCACGACGACCGTGCGTGGCCTGACTGAGCGGGGCGTTGGCTTCACCCGTTACGACGGGATGGGCCAGGACGACCTCGGCATCTGGACCACTCCGGGCGGCGACAAGGTCGCCTGGTTCAGGGACCCAGACGGCAACACTCTGTCGCTGACCACGTTCGCCGCGAGGTAGGCCCGGGAGGCCTTACCTCCTGGGCCGGTCCTCTGGCGGCACGGGAAAGATGCCCAGGCCCATCACCGTCTTAACCAGTCCCTCGCCCCGCAGCACGGCGACGGCCTTGTCCACTGTGCCTGCCGCGACACCGTACTGCTGGCGGAGCATTCGCTTTGAAGGAATTGGCTGGCGCGGCCCGATCTCCCCGCTGAGAATGCGCTTACGCAGGATCGTGGCGAGCTGCAGGTAGATGGGCACGTCCCCGGGCTCGATCGTCATAGCCTCTCGAAGGTAGACACCGGGGGCTATCAGATCGTTACCCAGGATATCCCTGGGTAACGCATATCTATAGGTATCCAGGGGTACCCTCTCCTGTATGCGAGCAGTCGAGCCTGAACATCGACCGGACTTCGACGCGGCGGTTGCGCGGGCGGCTCGGGTCTATAACTTCTGGCTGGACGGCCGGGACCACTTCGCGGCGGACCGGGAGGCCGCGGTCCGGGTGATCGAGCGGCGCCCGCAGGTGGTCGCGGCCGCGCGGGCCAACCGGCTGTTCCTCGGCCGGGTCGTGCGCCACTGCGTTCAGCGCCACGGCGTCACCCAGTTCCTGGACATCGGGGCCGGGCTGCCCGCGCCGGACAACACGCACGTACTGGCCCAGCGCATCGATCCCCGGTCCCGCATCGTCTACGTCGATCACGACCCGGTTGTCACGTCGCACGCGCAGGCGCTGCTGGCCAGCACCGAGGAGGGTTCCTGCGACTATGTGCGTGCCGATCTGCGCGATCCTGAGTACATCCTGCGGGAGGCGGCCCGGACGCTGGACGTGACCCAGCCGGTCGCCGTCTTACTCCTCGCGGCGCTGCACTTCGTGCCGGACGGCGACGACCCGGCCGGGCTCGCCGCCGCGCTCATGCACGACCTGGCTCCCGGGAGCCTGATCGCGATTTCGCACCTGACCGCCGACTTCGCACCTGAAGCGGTGGGCGGGGGCGTCGAGGCCTACAACGAGCTGGTGCCGACGCCGGTGTTCGCGCGCTCGCACGCCGAGGTTACCGGGCTGTTCGCCGGGCTGCCCATGATCGCTCCGGGCGTCGTCCCGATCAGCGAATGGCGGCCCGACATGATCGTCCGTCAGGTCGTCGACCTGTACGGCGGCATGGCCCGCCGGGCCCCGCGGTGTTGGCGACCGCCATGTCCCTGAGCACCGTCTGGGTCCGCGGCCAGGGGGACGTTCTGGTCCGGGCCGACGCGATCGTCGTGCTCAGGAGCGCCTACGGCGGCCTGGACGCCGAGTGTGTGACGGGGCACGTAGTGCGGCTCACCGACACCGAATGCCCCGGCGCCCTGCAGCTTGCCTTGGCGGACGAGATCCGGCGCGCCGCGGCCGACGATCGGCACGCCGTGGTCATCATCCCGCCTGCCGGGCAGCACTCGGCGACCTGGCGCCGCGCTTACGCGGACGGTGGTGACCTGGACGAGGACTGATCCGCCTCGACGGGCCGATCAAGCCGTGAGGCAGGTCATCGCCGATCGGGCTACTCTGGACTGCGGATATTCCGGGAGAATGTCGCGGGGAAGAGCACAAACGACATAAGGAAATCAGATGAGCTGGAATCCGCCTCCGGAAGGCCCCGGCGGCTGGCCGGGCAACCCGGGTCAGACGCCCTCCGGTCCGCAACAGCCGGATCCCGGCTACATCCCTCCGCCTCCGCCGGGCCAGCCGTACGGCCAGCCCGGGGCGCCAGGTCAGGGGTACGGCCAGCCCGGGGCGCCGGGCCAGGGGTACGGCCAGCCCGGGGCGCCGGGTCAGGGGTACGGCCAGCCCGGGGCGCCGGGCCAGCCGTATGGGCAGCCGGGTCCGGGGTACGGGCCGCCGCCGGGTCCGGGCGTTCCCGGCCCGCAGGGGTACGGGATGCCTGGCCAGTTTGGCTATCAGGCGCCGCGCCCGCGACGGCGCATTTTCCAGCGGCTCGGGATCGGCGGCGCCGTGCTCATCGTGGTGATCATCGTGGTCTCGGTCATCGTTTCCGTGCACAACAACCACACGTGGAAGCTGACCGCGCCGAGCAGCGCGGCGGGCATGCCGCGGGACACGAGCCCGCTCGACACCCTGGGGCTGAGCACGGCCACCTCGGACGCCAAGTCCGCCATTACCCAGGTGCCCGGCTACGGTTCGGTCAAGTCCACGGTCAGCGCTGCCTACCAGAAGGGATCGGGGCCGCTGGTCTGGTTCATCGGGTTCAACGGCTCGTACAGCAAGCAACTCGTGCTCAAGCGTTATCAGGGCGCGCAGGTCGTCAGCGTCAATGCCGGCCCGCACGGCGGCGCGGCCGAGTGCGCACGGTCTTCGCTGGCGACACTCTGCCAGTGGTCCACCAGCACGACGGTGGGCGACCTGATCATGAGGGCTAACTCACTCGGCGGTCCGGTGTCGCTCTCGAGCGCCGAGAGCCTGCTGATCAAGATGCGCAACAGCGTGGAGGTCCCGAAGTAGCTCAGGGCTTGGCGGCCGGGCGGCTCGAGGTCCCGGATACCCGGCTCAGTCGACGGGCTCAGCCGCCGGGCTCGCGGCGGGGCGGCCGGCCGTCCGTGACCGGCCGCGACGCAGCGCGACCAGCGTGGTCACGCAGGCCAGCGCGAGCAGCGAGTACGGCACGATGTCCGAGGTCGCCTGGGCGATGGCGCCGCCCGCGCCGGCGGCTATCGCCTGCCCGGCGGCCCAGGACAAGTTGCCCAGGCCGAAGGCCAGGCCCTGGTTCAGCTCCATCCGCTGGGCCCCGGCGCTGAGCAGGGTAGTCCCCGGAGTGAACAGCGTTCCGAACGCGGGCATGCCGACGATCAGCAGAACCATCAGCAGCGCCACGGGTTGCGCCACCGGTGCGAGCAGGCTGAGCACCACGGCGGCCGCCAGCGAGAACCGGACCGGGACCAGTTCACCGCGACGGTCCGACAGCCGCCCGGCCATCGGCGCCAGCCCGGCCTCGAGCGCCGCGGAGATCAGGAACGTCGCCCCGATGAGCAGCGGGCTGGCACCCAGGCGGTTCAGGCGCAGCGGCGCGAGCACATCCAGCACGCCGAACGCCAGGCCCGCCAGCATGGTCAGCCACATGCCCACGGTAACGTCGCGATTGCGCAGCGCGGGCCAGGCCGCTCGCAGGCCCTGCCGCTGGGTGTTGGCCGACGCGGGCACCAGGAACGCCGCCACGATCAGGATGGCCCCGGCCACCGCGGCGGCCGAGAACGCCGGGCCGGTACCCACCTGGTCGGCGACCGCGCCGACCACCGGGCCGAACAGGGCCCCGCCCACGGCCGCGCCCAGCGCCAGGCCCACCATCTCCCCGCGGCGTTCCTTCGGGGCGACGTCGGCCAGCCAGGCCAGGCCCGCGGACCAGGTACAGGCGCCGCCGAGGCCCTGGACAAACCGCGCCGCGTCCAGCCCGACCGCCGCCGACGACCAGCCGAACAGCAGGGTCGACACGCTCATCAGCGCCAGCCCGAGCACGACCACCCGCCGGGCGCCCAGGCGGGCGGTGAGCACGCCACCCGGCAACGCCCCGACCAGGGTCCCGAGCGGGTACGCGGCGACGAGGATGCCCGCGCCCGCCTTCGACAGCCCGGCCGTGTGCACGTAGTGAGGAAGCAGCGGGGTGAGCGCGGTGAAGAACACGGTGTCGACGAGCACCAGCGCGCAGACCACGCCGACGAGGGCCCGCACGCGCTGCGGCAGCTTCACCTGCTGCCGCGCCATGACACCCCCGCTCGAGCTGACCTTATACGACAACCGTCTCGCTACCGTGCCCTACCAGCACAGCAGCGTGCAAGGCAGTTAATCGCGCGCCACCAGCGTGACCCCGATCACGGCGGCTACCAGGCCGGTGTACGCGCGGTCAGTCTCTCCCGGGCCGCAGCCCGCTCTGGCGCCAGGATGGAGACCGGGGCAGCGCGGTTCTCAGTGACCTTGACCGGAGGCGTTCTCACAAAGAATTGACCCGGACCGGAATCTCGCCCGCACCGGTGATGGCAGGGCGGTCCGCGCGGAAGGCGCTCACCGGGAATCGGCTGGCGCCGTCGATGGCGAGCTCGGTCATGATCTGCCCGAGCAGACCGGCGAACTTGGCGGCGTGCCCCGCGCCGGCGCAGATCAGTACGCGCTCCGAGCCGGGTAGGAAGTCGGCGACGAAGTCCCGGTCCGGCGGGAAGTCGTAGCAGCACACGCGGGTGTAGAGCTCCGGTCCGACCGCGCCGGGCAGGTATCGTTCCAGGAACGTCCGGGTTTGCGCCACCCGCCCCGGATCGGCGGTGTAGGTCCGGGTGTGCGGGGTCACCACGGGCCCCGCGCCGTCCAGGCCGGCCTTGACCGCCACCTCGCCGTATACGGGAATGCCGTAGTAGAGCAGGTCGTCCTCGGCGATCATGCCGAACACGGTGAAGCGCTCGGGGGTGAAGTCGCGGACGTTCGGCGTGGCGAAGTACGTGACCTGCTCTTGCGTCAGCGTAATGGGCAGGCTGGTGCACAGCAGGCCGAGCAGGACGGGGTTCCACGCTCCGCCCGCTAGCACTACCCGGTCGGCGGTGTAGCTCTCGTCCGCCACGGTGACCGTGACCCCGTGCGAGGACTCGGCGATCGCCGAG